>Ga0255356_1000766_pt1 | contig 21164 bp, 17 predicted proteins | sample HBST100metaG_FD_189944 | JGI IMG/M metagenome (GOLD analysis project Ga0255356, IMG submission 189944) | Peat soil microbial communities from Stordalen Mire, Sweden - H.B.S.T100 | ecosystem: Environmental > Terrestrial > Soil > Wetlands > Peat | place: Sweden: Norrbotten County, Stordalen Mire...
CCGACGCCTCTTCCGCGCATACTTCTCAAAACTTGCCTGGCTTGTCAAAGTCATCTGCCGCGTCGCATTCCCCACCCGGATTCAACTCTATCCAATCTGAATGCAGGTGGCGAACTTAAGCAGAGGCCTCTTGAAGCGCTCAGCCTTTTGGGCCTTGGTCTCTTTTTCCGGAACAGTTTGAGTCATGTATTTCCCTTCGCGGAGACGAAAAAACCGCGGCAGCTAAGCTGCATCGCGGGCATTTGGTAACCGTGGATTTTTCGATCGAAGCCTTAAGACCTGGTCACCTGTGCGCGCGAAGCGGCATCGTACAGCGGCAACAAAAAGCGCGACCTTGCATGAACGGACACTGGGGGAAGGCGAGGAGAAAAGTCAAGTTGGATCAGGCGAACAACTTTGCCTCGAAAGGCGTGCGACGACACATAAGGTTTTCAACCTGAACGAGTTGGAGCGCAATCCGCGGCGGCGGAAGCCTGCAAGCTACTGTCCGATCCCCGCGCCCCCTGTTGCTCGTCTGCCGCACCTATGATACTTTCGTCCTGTGATCGTTGCATCCAGCCACACATCGACCCGTTGCCCCGCCCCTCAGGCGTGCGCGACCTGTTGTTGTCCGCGCTAGATTTCGCTGCGACCTGCTATCGGAATCCCGCCCGGTAGAGACCCCCGAACCACAAAACTGTAATCCGGAGCATCGGCAATTGACCATGACCCTGCACATGCCTGCACAGTCACAGCGCGCTTGTTCCCCCAAGCGCGGCGCGGCGATTTGCCGCTGTTGTCGCTGATCTGTCCGCACTGTCCCCCTGGTTACCCGGCATGCATCGCAGCCAATTCTCGAGAGGTCCCCTTATGCACATTGCACACTTGTTCAACCGCGTACGCCTGTTATTGATCTTGATCACATTGCTGACAGCAACGGCGGCCAGCAATGCACAATTGGTGGGCGGCACCATTGCGGGCGAAGTGGTTGACCCCAGCAACGCTGCTCTGGATCAAGCAAGAGTTTTGATTCGCAACACGGAGACGGGCACCGAGCGCCGCCTGACAACCGGCAATGGAGGCACCTTTGCGGCACTCTCCATTCCAGTGGGCGTCTACACGGTGGCAGTCTCCAGCGACGGCTTTGCGCCGCTCAAGCGCACCGGCATCGCACTGGCGGTTGGCGAGAGCATTCACCTGCACCTGACGCTTTCCTTGGGCACCATCGATCAGAGTGTGACGGTGGCCGACACGCCCGCCAGCGTGGACATGTCGACGCTACAGTCGCAGGGCTTGGTAGATGAACGCCAGGTGAAAGAACTGCCACTGAATGGCCGAAGCTTCGATCAACTGCTGCAACTGAATCCGGCAACCGTGAGTTATACGACCGCGCGCTCGGGCGGCGTAGGCACGTCGAACTCCTCGGTGGGTAACATGTTCTCGGTGTCGGGACGCAGACCGCAGGACAACTTGTTTTTGCTGAACGGCATTGAGTATACCGGCGCGTCGCTGATCAACGTGACGCCCGGCGGTACCAGCGGCCAACTGTTGGGCGTGGAAGCAGTGCGCGAGTTTAACGTGGTGAGCGACACCTATGGCGCGAACTACGGCAAGCGCAGCGGGGCGCAGGTATCCATCATCACGGCATCGGGCACCAATCGGCTTCACGGTTCGGTCTATGAATTTCTGCGCAACAGCGCATTGGATGCGCGCAACTACTTCGACCAAGCGCAGATTCCCACATTCCAGCGCAACGACTTTGGCGTTTCGGCTGGCGGCCCGTTGCGCCACGACAAGCTTTTCGGATTCGCCAACTACGAGGGCTACCGTCAGCATCTCGGCCTGAGCGATGTTGCGTTTGTTCCGGATGCAGCTGCGCGGGCCGCGACCGTGGCCAGCGTGCAGCCGCTGCTTGCGCTGTGGCCGGTGGGAACAACGGAGCTGGGCAGTGGCATTGCCGAGGCTTTCTCGAATCCGCCCCAGCACGTGCGCGAGGATTTCGGCACCACGCGCATCGATTCCAACATTTCGCAGAAAGACTTGCTGTTCGCCGCCTACACCATCGACGACAGCGATGCAACCACGCCGTCGGCCAACCCATACGCTTCGATTTACGAGCGGCTCCGCGAACAGGTGGCAAGCGCGCAGGAGCAGCACGTGTTTTCGCCCCGGCTGCTCAACACGCTGCGTACGGGCTACTCGCGCGCGGCCTTCTACTTCAACAGCATTGTGGCGGGCGAGATTCCAGGGTGGGTTGGAGACGGACCGGTGGGCGCAATCGTCATCTCCGGCAGCACCGCGTCGAATGGCGCTTCGCAGATTACCCAGGCCGGCGCCAACACGGGAAGCAACAACCAAACCGTGCGCAATCTCATCACCATCGACGACCACGTCTACTGGGCGCACGCGCGGCACCAGGTGGAAGCGGGCGTGTGGCTCCAGCGGTTGCAGTCCAACGACTTTCTCGCCCAGAACCAATATGGCCAGGCATCCTTTTCGACGCTGGCTGCATTTGAGCAGGGCACGGTGTCGAAGTACACCATCGTTGCCGCTCCGACAGAACTGGGATGGCGCTCGCTCTTCTCGGCGGGCTTCATCGAAGACGCGTGGAAGGCAACGCCACGGCTCGAAATTCGCGCCGGCTTGCGGGTTGAATCGTCCAACGGATGGAACGAAGCGCAGGGCCGCGCATCCAACTACGGTTTTACCGGCGGCATCCTCAATTCGGCGCCCACCGTGGGCAGTTCAGCGCTGTCGGACAACCGCGCAAAGTTTCTTCCCGAGCCGCGCATAGGACTGACCTGGAATGTATTCGGCAACGGCAAGACGGCTTTCAAAGGCAGTTTCGGAGTGCATCGTGCGCTGATGGATACGCTCGACTACCGGCTCGATCAAACCGCGCCTTACAACACCACGCTCTCGTTCAGCAACACGACGGTGGGCAAGCTCGATCAGCTATCGACCGCATCGTCAACGGGCGGGCTGGTCTCTCCCAGCAATGTGCAAAGCGATATCGAGACACCCACGGTGCTGGCATGGACAGCGAAGGTCGAGCAGGAAATTGCTCCCCTCACCACTCTCGGCCTCGCCTATGTTGGCTCGCACGGCTATCACCAGATTCTCTCGGAAGACGAGAACACCCCGGCCGCGGTGATATGCCCCGCGGTGGATTGCCCGACGTCGCTACCGCAGGGAACGATCTACTATCCGACGACCACTCTCGCCAACCCCAAGCTGGCCAACTCGACCTCGTGGGTTTCAGAGGGCATCAGCAACTACAACGGGTTCGAAGTCGATGTGCGGCACCAGCTCTCCCACGGGTTTCAACTGCGCGGCGTCTACACCTGGTCGAAGAATCTGGATGACGGCTCGGCATGGAACACCAGCGTCTCGGCGAATACACCAGCGTTTGTTTCCTTTCCTGGAAATCCAAAGGCGGACTATGGGCTTGCGGCGACCAACGTGGCGCGCGCAGCGGCAATCAACGGAAGCTGGGAACTTCCCTTGGGGCGCGGCCACGCTCTCCTGGGCCGCGGCTCTCGACTTACGGAGCAGCTTGCCGCGGGGTGGACTGCAAGCGGCATCGTGGCTCTGCAAAGCGGCTTTCCGTTTTCGCCGCAGTTAGGCTATAACCCAACCGGGAACGGAGACTCCCGCAACCCGGCGCGACCCGCGATCAACACGGGCTTCCACGATTCTCTCTACCCGATGAGCGTGAATCAATGGTTCAACCCAGAAGCATATGTCGCGCCTGAGCCGGGGACTTTTGGCAACGCTGGCCGCGACTCGCTGAATGGACCGGGGCTGGCGGACGCCGACATTTCGCTGGCCAAAAATGTTGCCCTCGGCGAGCGTCTGCATGCGCAGTTCCGTGCCGAGTACTTCAATCTGTTGAATCACACCAACTTCACGACGCCCAATGCGGTGGTTTTCAGCAGCGGACCAACACCCACCAAGCCATCCGCCGCCGCGGCGATCTCGCCGACGGCGGGCGTGGTAACCGCCACAGCCACCGCGTCGCGGCAACTCCAGTTTGCGCTCAAGTTCCTGTTTTGACAGCGGCCGCCGGCGCCTTGCGTCGCAAAGGCGCCGGCGGCATTTGTACCTTCACGGATACTTTGTTACTATGTGCATACACATGACGCGCGCTGCCCAAAGCCGGTTTTGTTGTTGCCTGTCGAATCCATTGGACGGGTGCCTGAACTAGTCTCTGATTCCCCTTTCGTAACACATCAGAAGACGCACCCAAGCTGAAAAGGCAGAGTGCGCGCACGCAGCATTGGCCTTCAGCGATCCCCACACTGAATGAGGTCATACATGCCAGTTATTGCGGATTTACCCCACGCACCACCGCCGCAGATTCCCGTGTCGAAACGCCTGAGCCATCTACGTCTTCTGGAGGCGGAGAGTATCCATATTCTGCGCGAAGTGGCCTCGGAGTTCGAGCGGCCGGTCATGCTCTACTCGGTCGGCAAGGACTCGTCGGTGATGTTGCGGCTGGCGCAGAAGGCTTTTTATCCGGCGCCGATTCCATTTCCGCTGCTGCATGTGGACACTGGTTTCAAGTTCGCCGAGATGCTTACCTTTCGCGACCAGATGGCGCGCTCGGTGGGCGCAGAACTGCTGGTATGGCGCAACGAGGCCGCGATCGCCAAGGGCGCCAACCCCATCGCACTCGACACAAAACGCTGCTGCGGCCTGCTCAAGACTCAGGCCCTGCTCGACGCCCTGCGGTACTACAACTTTGACGCAGCCTTCGGTGGCGCCCGCCGCGACGAAGAGAAGTCCCGTGCCAAGGAGCGCATCTATTCGTTCCGCGACAGCGCCGGCCAGTGGGACCCAAAGAACCAGCGACCCGAGTTATGGAACCTCTACAACGCACGCATTCATCCCGGTGAAAGCATTCGCGTCTTTCCGCTCTCCAACTGGACCGAGATGGACGTCTGGCAATACATCCACGAAGAGCACATTCCGGTTGTAGATCTCTATTTTGCCAAGGAGCGCCCGATGTACCTGCGTGGCGATGCGCTGCTGCCGATCGAGCAGGCGTTCGTCGCGCGGCCCGGGGAAGAACCGCAACTGGTGAAGTCGCGGCTGCGTTCGCTGGGATGCAGTCCATGCACCGGCGCCATTCGCTCGGACGCGGATACGATTCCCGCGATCATCGCGGAACTGGTGACGTTTCGCTCCTCCGAGCGCGCCAACCGCGCCATCGACCACGACCAGGAAGGATCGATGGAGATCAAGAAGCGGGAGGGCTACTTCTAAATGTCTGCAATTGCAACCACCAGCTTTTCGATTGACGAGTTCCTTACGGAAGAGCGCGAGAAAGACCTGCTGCGCTTCTCAACCGCGGGCAGCGTGGACGACGGCAAGTCCACGCTCATCGGCCGCCTGCTCTACGACACCCAATCGGTGTACGAAGACCAGGTGCGCGCAATTGAAGGCAAAGGCACCACCGCGCCGGGCCAGATCGATTTTGCATTGCTCACCGACGGCCTGCGCGCTGAGCGCGAGCAGGGCATCACCATCGATGTGGCCTATCGCTACTTTGCGACGGCGCGGCGCAAGTTCATCATCGCCGACACGCCGGGCCATGAGCAGTACACGCGGAACATGGCGACCGGCGCGTCCACGGCCGACGCCGCCGTGGTGCTGATTGACGCGGGCAAAGGAGTGCTGCCGCAGTCGCGCCGCCACGCTTACATTGCATCGTTGTTGCGCGTCCGCCACGTTCTGGTGGCGGTGAACAAGATGGATCTGATCGGCTACGACGAGGGCCGTTTCCGCGCCATTGAACGCGACTTCAATCTTGTTCTGGACCAGATCGCAGAGGATACGGGCAATCCGGTCTCGGCTACCTTTGTTCCCGTCAGCGCACTGGCCGGAGACAACGTGGTTCACCGCTCCATGGCCATGGCATGGTACGCGGGCCCGTCGCTGCTGGAGTTGCTCGAGTCGTTGCCATCGTCCGAGGAAACGCGCACGGCCGCCTTTCGCTTTCCTGTGCAGCGGGTGCTGCGCCCGGATCACACCTTTCGCGGATTTGCCGGCCAGATCGCTTCGGGAACCGTTCGCCAGGGAGACCGGATCACGGTGCTGCCCTCGGGCCGGAGCGCAAATGTCGCGCGCATCGTAACCTTCGATGGAGACCTTGCCGAAGCTCATGCGCCGCTTTCAGTCTCACTGGTTCTAGATCATGAACTCGACATCAGCCGCGGCGATCTGATTGTTGCCGCGGACTCTGAAGCCGTTGTCGCCCGAAGCGTGAATGCCGCGCTGGTGTGGATGGATCAACGTCCACTCGAACTGAACCGGCGCTATCTGCTGAAGCATACAAGCCAGACAGTGCCCGCATTCATTTCCACCGTCGCGCACCGCACCAACATCGCCACGCTGGCGCGCGAAGCGGCCGATACGCTGGAGATGAACGGCATCGGAGTGGCTACGGTGCATCTGCTGCGGCCCATCGCGCTGGACATCTACGCAGAGAATCGCAGCACCGGTGCCTTCATCCTGGTTGATGCGGAAACCAACAGCACGGCGGCAGCGGGCATGATCACCGCAGTTGAGGACCAGGGAAGCGGCAGCGGAATCGTTTCCCGCGGCAGTTCGGGAAACGTGATGGCAGTTGAGAGAGCCGCACGCTGGGGACATCGCGGCGGAGTCCTTGAGATGAATGGCCCGGCCCGGCTGATCGACACGATCGAGCGCGGGCTGTTCCTGGATGGAGTAATCGCCATGCGCATGGATAGAGACGATTTAGGATCTTCCGCGATATCCGGCTGGCTGGATGCGTTCATCGAGCGGACCGTTCAGTCAGGCCTGCTTGCGCTCGTCGTGACGGCAACAGAAGGCGACGCGCTGACCGTGCGCGCGGAGAATCGCCACATCACCCTCAATGCAGACAACCATTCAGAGGCAATGCCGGCCGTGCGTCAACTGTTGGCCCGTGCCGGCATACTCTTCAATCCTGGAAAGGCAGACGCCGAATGAGCATCGTCGAGATCAATGCAGAAATCAATGCCCTGCTGGACCAGGTGCGCGCTGCTCTGGCGCGCGAAGTGGAAGGCGTGCAGGACGCTTGCCTGACGTGCAGTTTCCAGGCCGAGGATGTGTTGCTGGCAAAGCTGGCTATTGAGTTCGATGCCAACATTCCGATTCTTTTTCTGGATACGGGCTACCACTTCCAGGAAACATACGCCTATCGGGATCGCATTGCACAGGAATGGCAACTCAATCTGATCAATCTGCTGCCCGAACAGTCGGTCTCGGAACAGGAGGCCGAACACGGCCTGCTCTACCAGTCCGCGCCGGATCAGTGCTGCAAACTGCGCAAGGTTCAGCCGCTGTTCAAAGCGGTTGCCGCGTATCGCGTATGGATTACGGGCCTGCGGCGCGAACAGGCCAAGAGCCGCACGGCTCTTGAAGAAGCGGCCCTATTCACGCTGCCGGGAGGCAAGCAGGTGCTGAAACTTGCGCCTCTGGCGGCGTGGAGCACGCGAGACGTCTGGTATGCCTGCGAGCAACTTTCTATTCCGCTGCTGCCGCTCTATGAGCGTGGATACTCATCGATCGGTTGCGAGCCTTGTACGACGCTGCCTTTGAATCCGGACGATCCGCGCTCTGGACGTTGGGCGGGCCGCAAGGTTGAGTGCGGCATTCACATTGAAGCAGCACCGGCGCGATAGAACCACCTGCTTCAGCAGCGCCCCAGACCGAAGCGCTCTTGAGAGAGCCGGTGAACCAAAGAAGGAATGGAATGCCTTATCTCATTGGATTTGTCATAGCTTTGTTCATCGCGCTCACCGGAGTCGGCGCGGGCACCATTACCGTGCCCGTTCTGGTGCTGTTCCTGAATGTGCCGGCGCCAATCGCGGTGGGAATCGGCCTGACGTTCTCGGCGGTGGTGAAGCTGATTCTGGTGCCGTCGCAGATTGTGCGTCGCAACGTTGCGTGGCCAACACTTGGGTTCATGCTGCTCGGCGGGGTCCCTGGCGTTCTAATCGGATCGCTCTTCCTGAAGCAACTTATCACCGCCGGATCGCAGAACCTGATGAACGGTCTCCTCGGTGCAATCCTGGTGAGCACGGCAAGCTGGCAAATCCTCTTTTCCTTTCGCCCGATGAGAGAAAAATCGGGCGCGCAGCAGCGCGGTTTCCTGCTGCCGTGGCTGATGCTTCCCGTGGGCGCCGAAGTCGGCTTTTCCTCCGCGGGAGCCGGGGCTCTCGGCAGCGCCGCGCTTCTCAGCTTCACCTCCTTGATTCCGGTGCAGGTGGTCGGCACAGATATCGTTTTCGGCTTCATCCTCTCCGTGATCGGCAGCGGCGCACATTGGTTTTCGCATCCTCTGAGCGAGCCATTGCTGCTGCAACTGACGGCCGGAGGGCTTGTGGGCGCCGTTGGTGGAACGCTCGTCAGCCATCGCATTCCGCGGCGTCCGCTGCGCCTTGCGCTTTGGGTCTGGCTGGTGATCCTGGGCGGGCAGCTTCTCGTCAACAGCTATGAGGGCTGGGCGACGCCACACAAGGATACAGTGGGCAAGGTTGAACCTGCGCATCGGTCCTGAGAGCGGAATCAGAGTTGCCGTCCGCTTGGCAAGGGGCCTGGCCATCCCCATGGAGTTGCCGCTGCGACTGCGGTTGCCCAAACTGATTCACCTTCCCGCTCCCTTGGGTGTAAACGAGTCCCCGGTAGAAGTTTTTGAGATCATTTGCCTGTTCGTGTGAAGCCGGCGCCGACCTGCGAACCATCCAGGTTTTGCTCGGCCATGCCAAGATCGGCGATACCGCTCTCTATTTGCATGTGTCCCGCCACCATCTGCAAGCGGTCGCCCTACACCGCCCGAGAACTACCGGGGAGCCGTTCAGCACATATAATCGGTAAATCCATCATTTAGAGAATCTTAGTAATTACTATAGACCGCAGATGCAGTGTTTGAACCATGCAGCGGCGTTCTCAGGACTGATAAGTTTGAGAGCTTCGGCGATAGTTTCTTCGAGTGCATCCTTGGTTCTTGCCTTGGCGGTGCGGAGTAGTTGCTTGAGTTTTGACCAAGCCTTTTCGATGGGGTTCAGATCGGGCGAGTAGGGCGGCAAATAGGGCACTTCCGCTCCCGTTTTTTCAATCATCTGCCGTACCCCGGAGACCTTGTGCGAACTCAAGTTATCCATCACGACCACGTCTCCGGGCTTCAGGGCCGCACACAGCACATGCTCGACATAGGCCCGGAAGATATCGCCGTCTGTGGCTTCTTCGATGGTCATGGTCGCGATCATGCCACTCAGGCTTATGGCGCCAATGATCGTCATGATCTTCCAGCGACTGCCGGGGGTGGCTTCGTAGATGCGCCCACCACCCTCGCCGCGCGCATAGAGTCGCGTCATCGAGGTGGTCACCCCGCTTTCGTCCAGAAAAACCAGGCGTTCGACCGGATTGGCCGCCAGACGTTCTACAAACTCTTGGCGCTGCTTGCGGTTGGCCTCCGTATCGCGCTCGGCGGCGTGGAGCGACTTTTTTTGGATGCAGATTCAACTTCTGCAACAGATACCAAATCTGGGCAGGCTGAGGGAAATACGGGCTTCTTCCTTCAACTTCTCCTGCACTTCGGCCAGGATCAGATCGGGTTGGGCTACAAACCAAGCCTTCACCCGCGCGTGCATCTCGATTCCGACGGCGAGCTTGCGTCCTGGATGGTAAGGCACTCGCTCGGCTTGTCCGGTGCGATTGCGTTGCGCCGAAATCTTCTTGGCCTAGGCCAGACTCACAGAGAAACGGCCTGCCAATTCCTCCAGCGTACCCTCGTCTTGGTCGTAGGCTTGCAAATACTTACGGCGCAGATCATCCCCAGAGGGTCTCCCTATCTCATCACCCTCCGCAGAGTCTCGCCAAGTTAAGTGATATCAAATCCTAAAGTGCTCTAAGTTCGCGCCACGGCGATCAGCGGCTCACGGGTTGATGTTCACTGTGACAGTGGCCAGGACTGCGCCGCCTTCGGAGCTTCCGGGGCCGGTCGATATGCTGTACGGGGCCGAAACGGTGAACTGAACGCTGGTTGCGGGCGGGACAGTTGGGACAGGCGAGCTTGTCGTGCTTCCTCCTCCCCCGCCGCACGAACTCATGGCTGAGATGGCCAGCACGGCAACGACGCAGGGGATGAGCATGCGCAAACGTCTTCTGCGCGCGCTCCAAAGTACAAATGCCAACACCGGAGGTAGGGTGAACGGAAGGGTGCGGAACGGTGCGGGAGTCAGGCGGGATTGCGCGGTGGAACCGATGGTCACCACAACCGGAGCCGAGGTGACGGAAGAGGTGAAATCCACCGATGCCGGGCTTACGCTGCACGTCGTGCCGACGGGATAGGCGCTGGGTTGATAGGGGTCAGCGCCGGGACTGCAACTCAGCGGCACCTGGCCGGTGTAATTCAAGGCGCTGAGAGTCAGGTTGAAAGTTGCCGTTTGCCCTGGATTGATGGTGGCCGTGGTCGTGGTTCCGGTCCATCCGAGCGGGTTTCCCCAGGTGGAGGGCATAACAGAGCTTCCGGGAGTGTAATTGCTGTCACCGGAGTAATTCGCTGAAAGCGTGAATTTTCCCTGTTGAAACACGACGTTTTGGATGGAGACCTGCGCCGGGTTTCCGCTGAGCGTCACGGGCGAGCCCAGCGCAGTCGAATTCATGAAAAACTGTACCGTCCCGGTTGGCAAGGTGGCCCCCGAGCTGGAGCTATACACGATTGCTGTCAGCGTATTCGGCACATTCAGCAAACCGCTGCTGTTCAGTGGCGCGGAGGAGACCCAAATCATCGCCTGGCCCGGCGGGATGATAACGGTCTCCGACTGCGACGCTGCGGGTGGGGTGGGACTCGGGCTGAAGCTGAAATCGCCGCTGTAGCTCGCGGAGAAGCTGTGGCTCCCAACGCTGAAACAAGGCAGCGCCGAAAAATGCGGATAAACGGAGTCTCCATACATGGGAGCGCAGGTATTCAGAGAAGCCTGACCGCTGCTGTCCAGGGGAATCTGGGCAAAGGCAGTTCCTCCATCGGCAAGCGTCACGGTGCCGGATGGATAGCCTTGCCCGGAGGCGCCCGCAACCTGAACAGCGAACTCCACAGGGCTTCCATACCCTGCTGAGAAGGTGCCAACATTCAAGGTAGTTTGGCTGTTCTCTGTTGCCACCGCTACGGGAATCGGAGCGGACGTGCTTCCCGCGAAGTACCCGTTCCCGCGTATTCGGCGACGACACGATAGCTCCCGCCCGGCAGGTTCCCGACCTCGAAAGTGCCCGAGCCGGCCATGCCGCCAGCGTCTGCGGAAAGGGTCGCCGCCGCCAGACCTACGCTGCCAGCCAGAGTCCCGCCTTGCGCGATCAGCGAGATCTGGCCACCTGGAGATTGCGCGGTCGAGTCGCCGCTCAGTTTCTGCACGGTCACATCGAACGGCACCGCTTGTCCATGCTGAATGGAAATGCTGCTCGCTCCGCCGTTTGCGGTGAGCGCGGTTTCAGACCCATGAAAACCAGCCCTGGCGCTGTTCCAGTTGGCGACCAGGTTGTGCGCATCCACGGAACCGAGACCAGTCGTCAGGTCGTAGCCGGCTGTGGCGCTGTAGCCGATCACGCCCGTTGCGGAATACTCTGCCGGGGGGCCGTTGTTTCCGGAGGTGATGTCGTTGAATGTGCACCCGGCCGGCGTCGCTTCGGCCGGATTGGTGCGATTGCTGGAGTTGCACGCGGAGAATGTCTCCGCGGCCGCCAGCGAGTAGAGCATGTAATTCGCCAGTCCCTGCCTGCCGTCGATAATGGGGATGGGGGATGGAGAGGAATTGAGGGTCATCTCCTGCTGGTTCACGATGGCCATGATTCCTGCGAATGCGGGTGTGCCAAAGGAGGTTCCGCCCGCCTGATTCTGGAATGTGGTTTGCGTCAGGGCGCCACTCACGAGTTGGCAATCGGGCGTAGCGGATTGCGTGGTGAAGCAGAAAAGATAGCCATCGTGATCGGCGGATGCGGGCAGGGCGACATCCGGAATGCCCCTGGGGCTCACTCCTGGCTGGTCGGGCAAGCTATAGCCTGCAAGCGCGTCCAGGCCGGGTATATTCAGGGTCTGCCAGGACGGCGTTGCGTACACCGTACTCACGCCTCCTCCGGTCGCAGCCAGGGACGGCAGGGTGCTCACGCAGTTCTGGAAGAGATACGGATCGTTCGCATCATCGCAGCTATCGTTCCACACGAATTCGGGGATGTATCCGATAGCTGAGGCAAGATTGGCCGCGTTGGTAGTGCTTCAGAAGGTAGAGGCGCTGCCGCCATTCGCGCCCTCGTCAAATTCCGTGCCGCCCACCGCGGTGGTGTATGGGGTAGATGCCAGCCCGTTCACCGACATCGGTCCATAGCCGGTCTCAAAGTCCATGCCTCCTGCATTGCACATCACGGAACCGTCGTCTCCGCTGGCCACAAAGACGCTCATGCCCTGCGCGGCTGCCTGTGCCCACAAAGAGTTCCACATGGCATTCCCGGCCGTACCCAGCTCCTGCTCACACTCGCCAAAGCTTACGCTCACGATCTGTGCAAGATTGTGGTCCACAATGTACAGGGCCGAGAGCGCGATGCCGTCCGTCGTGGTCCCAGGCTCGCTCACCACCAGGTCGATGGCCGCTCCCGGAGCCGCTGCAGACGCCCATTCGCTGTCGATGGTAGCTTCCGTGCCATAGCCCAGAGACAGGTCCACACCTGGGGCGGTCCCATCCTCGATTACGTTGGGCAGGTTGGATGGCAGCCCGAAGATACTTTGAAAGGCGGAGATGTCGCTCGGCGTTATATCCGCCTCGGCAACGATGGCAATCGTCTGCCCTTTGCCGTTCAGGCCCGCCTTGTAGAGCTGATTGAGATCGTAGATGGTGGCGAAATCGCCGGGGATCATCGCATGAACGCTATTCCACGGCGCGGTAATGGCCGGGGATCCATGGGAATGCGAATGCACGAACATGGGCTTACTGAAAAAATCGTGCAGCGGCACGCCTTCCACCAACGGAGCTAGGGCTGACGGAATGGAGATATCGGAGGCGTTGGCAATATGCGTCTCGCCGTTTATCTGGTAGCGCCGCATCCGGGTTTGGAAGGCCCTGTTCACCTGGCCAGCGGTTCCGGAGAACTCAATCCACATGCCGCTCTGGGCCACTTTGCCGACTTGAAAGCCTTGCTGCCCCAGCCAACTTTGAATGCTCGCCAGATCCTGGGGTGCTGGGCCGAATTGTTGCCCGAATTCGTCCGGCGTGAGCCAGCGATGGTAGTTTGCCGATCCCCTCGTCTGCTGGCTGTCCAGCAGAGTTGCCAGCGCCTTTCGCCTTTGGGGAGACATCTTCAATACCAAGATCATGCGGTCGAGCTGCTGGGCCTCATCGAGTGGGCCGAGGTTGGTGGCGTTGCGCAGCAACAAGCTCGAATGCGCGATGGTTACGCCGGAAGTGTCACCGACACGGCCGACCGGTTTCGACTCAAGTTGCGCGGCCGCAACCGCAGTGAGGGCGAATAGGAGAAGCGCGGAGAACGCGAATGGAAAAAGCCCGGATGGTCTGGTCTGCCTGGATTGATTGTCGGCGCGCCTCACGAGGTCCGATGACTGCAATGCAACGAAGTGATTCGGCACGGCACCTTTCCTTCCCTGAGGTTCCTCTTCTCCCCGGCCTCTAGGAACTTGTTGAAAAACACCTACGAGTCCCGGAATACGGCAAGAATCGTGATACCAAAACCATCATCGAGATGCCGCCGATCGCGCTACGGGCCTTGTAGCGCGATTTGATTTCATGCCGCGTGTGGCTTTGAACGTTTTTCAACAAGTTCCTAGAGAAGGAATTGAACGCTGTGAAGTTAGGCATGCTCTCGCATGCTGGCGGGTGACACACTTGCCCTGGGTTCCCCAGGCGTCGGCCCCTTCCCACAGAGCGCGGGGCGACCCTCATCCATTGGACAGCCCGCATTATATTCGGTTATTGAACCCTGGGTTGTGTTTTCTGAATCGCGCTGCACTTGCCCTTTGCTGTCTGCGCAGGACTGAAGCCCGCCGAAATCCAAGCTTCGGATGAACCGGCTTCCGCATTCCGAGAGGATCGTCGCCGACTTGTCCCCGACCCTGGACGGCGACCGCCAGCGACAACGGGAAGGCCAAGAACAGGGCGGAGACGGTTTGCCGGTGATACGTTTAGAACAGCGTCGAGACCACGGAACGGCGAGTCGATTACGGTGTATAGCGCATGACGCGGGATGCGATCCGCGTCGCGGTTCCCCCTGCTGGATCGCGCCCGTCGCCGTCTATACCGGCGAAGACGAGTTGCTCGACTTGGCCGAAGGCTCTTTCTGCTCCCGCATCGAGCACGCCCGCACCATCGACGCCGCGCCGGCCGAACAGGCCGTGCTTATGCATCTGCGCCCGCCGCTGCGGATTGGGCTGGACATCGCGTAACAATTACGCGCTCTGATCACGCTCGGCGCGCAATAGAGTCTCTTGTTGCGGAGCGACTGCTGTCTACGCGCTAGAATGCTCTGGGTAATCCAAGAGGCCGATCCATGCGCGATTTTCGTCTCGCCGCTCTGTTGCTTCTGCTGCTTGCATGGGGCACGCTTTGCGTGGCGCAGCAGACCCCGATCAGCAAAACTGACGATAATATTCTCGAATGCGCGATTTCATACGATGGCCCCGCGGACCAGTTTGACTGCGGCCTCGACAAGCTGAGCAACGCATACGTCTTTGTGGGAACCATTAGCGCGGTGCGTCCCGCACCTGAGAAGGAGAAGTACGTTGAGATCTTCCCCAATGAGGTTTTTCTGGGCGATCCGGGCCACTCGATTACCGCTCTCACCTCGCAGGGATTGTACTTCGAGCATCTGGAAGCTGGCCAGCAGTGGCTCTTCTACTTGCGCAACATTGATGGAGAGGCCTTACTCGACTACAACATGCAGGAGAGCGCATCGGTCGGCGAGGTAGGTCCTCACCTGGAGACGCTACGCCGGATGAAAAACCTCGTCGGCACAGGGCTTCTGCGCGGCAGGGTCTTGCGCGAATCTTTCGCCTCTTCCTCCGACGACGATGAAAACAAGACAGAGGGCGCCAACGCAGTTTCGGGCGCTCGCATCACCGCTGTGCGGGAGTCCGACCATGCCTCCTTTCAAACCCTCTCAGGCAAAGACGGCTCCTACGAGTTTCAGACGCTTCCCGTGGGCGATTACGAGGTTGACGTCGACCGCATCGGTAGCCTTCATCCAGTGGGCAGCTTTTCGGATATCAAAGAGGGCGAATGTCGGGTATTGATCCTACGCAACTCCTCCGAATCGCGCATTTCGGGACACGTGCGCTGGCCCGACGGCAAGCCTGCTCTTAAGGCCGGCGTCCTTTTGATTGGTGCCAACGGCTCCAGTGTCAATTCTCAAACGACCAGCGAGGAAGGCGGCTTCAATTTCAGCGGGTGGAAGCCGGGCAGCTATATAGTTGGCGCGCGGCGACCGGGTGCGCCTGAACTCAAGGTTGGCGGCTGCGGCGGTGCGGGCTGCGCGGACGATCTACCCGCAGACCTCTAATATTTCGGGAACACCGCGTTGCGCAATGCGGCGCTGGTGATCAAACTCGGTGTCGACGAAAGGCGCGACGATGTGGAGATTGTGCTTCCCGCATCCGAGCCGAAAACCAAGCCCTGATCCAGCTTGAAATCTACTCCGTCAGCACAATCCGCGCCTCGCTACCGAAGCGGCTCTAGCCGCCGAAGCTGGCAGCGCCGCAGAGTGGAAATGGTACGCTGTCGAGAACAGGCCAAACCGCGTTTGCAGCCCGACTGCGGCTTCGGCTTCGGTTCCGAGTTCCAGTACGATGGTCGCCGACTCTTCCCCAACCCCGATTTGAGCCGGTTGGAGGCTCTGGAAATGCCAAAATCACGGGTCGAAGACGGTTTGCCGGTCATCCACTCAGACCATCGCGGGACGCCGGAAAACGTTCGCAATGCTGACTTATATGCCCGCAACCTCGATTGCAGTAGGATGTGTATTTTCCCTCTTGATTTCGCCACCAGAGCATACTTCAGCGGCTGGTAGCCGGGTAATGGTTTTTGCTTTCAATGTATAGCCGATATTTTGTCTATAGTGTTGTACAATGCGTTTTAAGAGGTAATATATTGGCTGTTTGTCTCAGTACGGTGCAAGAGGTAGAGACAGGAATTGCAGGGCGGTTCAAGGCCCGACGTCTTGCCATGAACCTGACGCAGAGAGAACTGGCGGCGCGCTCGGGCGTGACCTGGAGTTCGCTGAAGCGATTTGAGCGCGAAGGATTGATCGCGCTTGATTCGCTTCTGAATCTAGCCTTGGTGCTGGATTGCCTTGACGATTTTGACAAGCTGGCTGCGGAAAGCCAGCCAGTCCCTGCCGCCCAATCGCTCGACGCCCTACTGGCCACTCCGGCGTTGCGGCGGAGAGCGACGAGCAGTAAAGGACTCAGCCATGGCGTATAGCCCGACAGAGTTGCTGACCGTCTTTTTGGACGCGCAAAACCAACGCCGCAAGGTTGGGCGCCTCGCATTCAAGGATAGGCAGGTCCTTTTCGAGTATGACGCTTCATTCATCGCTTCAGGCATCGAGATTTCGCCGATCAAACTTCCCTTCAGGCCTGGCGTAGCCATTGCCGACACCGCAATCTTCGACGGCCTGTTCGGCGTATTCAATGACAGCCTGCCGGACGGATGGGGCCGCCTTCTGCTCGACCGCACGGTGGAAAAATATGGTATCCATCGTGGCCAACTGAATCCGCTCGATCGGCTGGCCTATGTCGGACGGCATGGCATGGGCGCTCTCAGTTACGAGCCTGAACTGGGTCTGCAAAACACTGATGAAGTTCCGCTGGCGCTCGACAAACTCGCTGAGGAATCGGCCGCCGTGCTGGCCGGAGAAAACGAAGAGGTATTCGAAGAGTTGCTGCAGCTCAATGGCTCCTCTTCGGGCGCCCGGCCGAAGATCGTGGCGCAGGTAAGCACCGACAAGAAAAGAATCATTCACAGCCAGCAGGAATTGCAATCAGGCTTCGCGCACTGGATGATCAAGTTTCCGTCTTCCCAGGACGCGCGGGATGTGGGAGCTATCGAATACGCCTATAGCCTGATGGCAAAGGATGCAGGCGTGGAGATGCCTGAAACCCATCTATTCCGCACGAAAAGGAGCAAGTATTTCGGCACGAAACGCTTCGACCGGGAAGGCGATGCCCGCATCCATATGCATAGCCTTGGCGGCCTGATACATGCCGATCATCGCAGTCCCAGCCTCGACTACGATATGGTTCTGCGCGTGACCCTGGCGTTGACCAGGAATATCCAGGATGCCGAAAAGGCCTATGCGCTGGCCTGCTTCAACGTCTTTGCTCATAACCGCGACGATCACGTGAAGAATTTTTCGCTCCTTCTTAACGCGAGAAACGAGTGGATTTTCGCGCCCGCCTACGACCTGGTCTTTTCCTTTGGCCCGGGCGGCGAACAAAGCATGCTTGTCATGGGCGAGGGGAAGAACCCCGGCACAGCCCAACTTTTGGCTTTGGGCAAACAGCACGGGATAAAAAATGCGCCGGAGATTCTGGCGAAGGTAAAAGGGGCCGTGGCCAACTGGCCCCACTATGCCGAACAGGCAGACGTATCGCGAAAATCCACCAAAGAGATCGCAGGCAAGATCAAGTTGCAGTGATCGTCTACATTCTTTCTGTCCATGCCACGGCCGGATCGTGAATAGAAAACATATCGCCAGACACTGCTGTCCGGTTAACGGCTAACTTGCTGTCTGCAACCGCATGATGCGTAGAGGTTTGCGGGCGTTTTTTGGTGGTGTCGATTTGAAATTGCCGCGATGCTGATTCCAGAGATTGTCTCTGGAGGCGGCGGTGAACGCTGGCAAATTGCTGTTTGCGCAGTTGATGGATTTCCTTCCCTGGACTTCGTTTGCCCGCAGTGTTGCTCGTTATGATGGCGACCGCCGGGTGCGCAGCCTCAGTTGCGCCGAACAGTTTCGCGCCATGGCCTTTGCCCAGTTGACCTATCGCGAGAGCCTGCGCGACATCGAAGCCTGTCTGAGCGCACAGCCTGCCAAGCTCTATCCCATGGGGTTCCGCTCTCCGGTGCGGCGTTCCACCCTGGCCGAGGCCAACGAGAGCCGCGACTGGCGCATCTATGCCGAACTGGCGCAACGGCTGATGCTCCAGGCCCGCAAACTCTATGCCAACGAAGACCTTGGCATGGACCTCGACGCGGCCGCCTACGCGCTGGACTCGACCACCATCGACCTGTGCCTGAGTTTGTTTCCATGGGCGCATTTTCGTTCCACCAAGTCCGCCGTCAAGATTCACACGCTGCTCGATCTGCGCGGCAACATCCCCACGTTTATCCGCGCCACCTGCGGCGATGTGCATGACGTCAACATCCTCGACCAGATCGTTCCTCAAGCGTGGATCGCAGGCGCGGCAAAGCATCCCAACTCTTTGCTGATTCCAGGTAGCAACTGGACCCGGGTGTGCACTCGCAATTGCTCCGCTCTATGCCAACCGGAAGGCACGTTCATTCATCGGAAACCTCCATTGTGCAAAAAGAAAACCCGCCGGCTTGGCAATCACCTTGCGGCGCCAAGTCGGCGGATGGTTTTGGCCTTTGGCCAAGCTTACTTCGGCCAGCGCTGAATTCTCAGGTCACGCGGCATGTTCTCCAGACAGATACCGTGTATATCTCGCTTTCCATCTGGGCGAGGCTGCAGGATTGGGAATGGCTGATTCTTGAAAATAGGCCGGCGCCCGAGCTGTTTCAAAAAGTATTTCGTGCCGGAGACTCGGTAGGCCTGTTTGATCTCTCGTGCCCACTCCAGCGCAAAGGGTCGGGCTTGCGTGCCGCTCTCACCGCCCACGATCGCCCAATCAATACCAGACAAATCAATGTCGCCCAGGGACTCGAGCAGCGGTTCGAAGCTGATGAAGCGCACCGCGGCCGACGTGGACTTCAGATGGGCAGTCTGCGGGCCAGTTCTCGCTTGTTCTCGATCGTCGTGCCCAACCAGACATGCGAATAGCCCTGTTCCCAGTCCTTGGGCAGGTATTTGCAGAAGTTCTGGGGCCTTTTGGTCAGGAACAGCCAAGTCAGATGTGGTGTGGCTCTCACCAGATCCCACATCCTCTCTCGTGCGTCCGCCGGGCCCTCGTTGTCGAAGATGTCGCACAGGTCGCCGGCGAACACGAGCCACTGCTTACCGTCCTTGCCAACTTCGCCAACTGCAGCCTTTCGATTCCACGCTTTGGGCCCTGACCAGTTCTTGGTGACCTTCCGCGGAGTCCCTGGTCCCCATGTGCCAGTGTCGTTCCATTCCCAGCGAGCATTCTGGGCTTCTGCGTAGCAGTGCTCGCACGCGGGTGATTTATGGCTACATCCTATCCAGGGGTTGAAGCTGCTGTCCGCCCAGGCTATGGGCGTGTGTCTGCTCATGGGTACCATCCGTCATGATTCGGTTGATTTGAAATGCGTTAGGCCAGTCGGCCGCGTCCATGCCGTACGACTCAGGATTCTGCGCGCGCCTTCAATTTCCTCGTCGATGACGCTGTCGATCAAGGCTTTATGTCAGACATGTCTCCCTAGTTGTTCCTTTCGGCGGAGATTCACAGAAGCTCAGGGGGTTCTACTCTGGTATTCGATTACGGAAGTCACCAGATAGAGTTCTTGAGCGATCCCGACGAGGACAGTCCTAAACGAAGGCTGCGAGTGCGCCATTGTTCACCTGCTCCTGCGAGATCTCGTCTGCGGCATCCTCGACTCCCCAGTAGGCGAGCGCCACCTCCAAGCCCTCGTGACCAAGCCAAGCCTGGATCTTCCTTACGGAAACGCCTTTTTCGTGATGCCGGGTTGCTCCGGTCTTGCGCCAGCGATGGCGGTCGAAGTCCTTCCAGTTCTTCAGGCCGGCAGGCTTGGCGATGTTCTTGCATCGACGGAGAAAATGGGTTTCGACGCCACCTATCCCGTTCGTAAAGAGCAGGTCAGCGAGGTCCTTTCCTCTTGCAGTGCTCCTTCATCCGGGCCATGAACAGGGTCGGGATTGGTACCTTGCGGCCATTCTTTGCCTGTCCGGAGCGCTTCCCTTTGAGACGAAAATTCCGATCCGGCTTCGGGGAGATGTGCAGGATGTTCTTGTCGAACTTCAGGTCCCGGACCTCGCAATTGGCAACTTCCATGTCGCGGGCCATCGATTACAAAAAGAACTTCAAGACCCGCTCCTCCTCTTCGCTGCAGGCGGTGAAGAACAACTGCATTTCATCTTCTGAATATGGGTTGACCACGGTCGGCGGGAAGGACATTTTCTTCAAAATCGTCTTGGCGGCATTGTTGCCGTTGCGAAGAAGGAAAGTGCTCACGCCCTGCATGATGTTGTAGCAGGTACGGTCGCCCAGGTCACTCTCATGTTTGCGGAGGAAACGGCGGAACCCTCTGACTAACTCAACGTCAACCTCTTCGAGGTATGCCGACGGCTTGAACTCTATCAAAAAGCCGAGCCGGTACTCGTAGGTTTCCGGGGTAAGAGTCGCCAGGCCATAGCCGGATTTGCCCTGGCATCATCGCAGTCGTCCAGGTACTCCTTGATAGCAGCAGAGACCTGCTTGCGAGTACCGTTCCCCGTCGGCTGCCAGTGCAACCTCTGGATCGCTTGCGACGGAGTCCATCTGCTTCCTGGATACCTCGCACCAACCGACGTAGTACTCCCGTGAAGGCAGTGTCGAGAGATACTCTCAGACCTTGCGGAAGGACCATTTTTTTGATTTTGAGTGGAAGGCGGCAAATAGCAACACGAATACTGACAAGCGCTCTAAGCGATCATTTTGGGGCTTCCGATTGGGATAGCAACGCAAAACGGCGTAGTGCCAAGCCATCCAGTCGTCCTGAATGCATATGACAAAGTCCATGACGCTTGGCGGTCGGGTCGAGGACTGGCGCGGTATTCCGAAGGTTCGGCCTAGCTGTTGCTCCCCGTTTCCTTTGGGAGTGCCTCAGTAGCCAGACCGTGAATCCGTTTCCAGCCCCGCCACGTCGCACCCAGCGTGCGGATTTCCCGCACTGGGCGCACCTGTTTGGTTCTTATCAAGGGTTATGTGGCCTATTGTGCCAGGGCGACTTTCGCACCGGTCCATCGACGAAGCTTGTAGT
>Ga0255356_1000772_pt1 | contig 21110 bp, 19 predicted proteins | sample HBST100metaG_FD_189944 | JGI IMG/M metagenome (GOLD analysis project Ga0255356, IMG submission 189944) | Peat soil microbial communities from Stordalen Mire, Sweden - H.B.S.T100 | ecosystem: Environmental > Terrestrial > Soil > Wetlands > Peat | place: Sweden: Norrbotten County, Stordalen Mire...
CCGCTATACGCTCGACATCCTGGAAGAAGACGAAGCCTGAGATGGCCGCTGCCGAGGCATCCGGCCCCCTCCGGGAGGCAGCGATGACAGCGCCCGAAGAAGCTGAAAACTGGGTCTGGCTGGCGCGGATTCGCCATCCGCAGGGCCGCAAAGGCGAAGTCATCGCCCAGATTCTGACCGATTTCCCTGAAAGATTTACAGACAGAAAGCGGCTGTGGCTGCTGGCTGGCGCTGGCGCATCTGCGCGCCCGGCGACGGCCGCTGTGTCTGCTTCTGTTCCGCGCGAGGTGGAATTAATCGCGCACTGGCTGCACAAGGGCGGCATCGTGCTGCACTTTGCGGGAGTGGACTCGATTTCCGCAGCCGAGACGCTCAAAGGGCTGATCGTCGCAGTTCCCCGCTCCGAGCGGGCAGCGCTTGCTGAGGATGAGATTTATACCGGCGACCTGATTGGCTGCGCGCTGGTGGATGTAACCGGGGCCGAGCCAGTAACCGTCGGTGAAATCGAGAGCGTTGACAGGACAGCCGGGCCGGTGGCGCTTCTGGTGGTGCGCGGCGCGGCAGGCGAAGTGCTCGTTCCCTTTGCCAAGAGCTACCTGCGGAGCATCGATCTGGAAGCGAAACGCGTAGAAATGGCGCTGCCGGTGGGGTTGGTTGAGCTGAATGTGCCGGGAAAAGCGCTTTAGCTTCCTATTCTGTTTCGCCCCGGATCGCGTCCAGTAGCTTGCGGTCTTCTTTGCTTAGCGTGGCGCCTTCCAGCAAATCCGGGCGATTGGCCAGGGTCTTACGCAACTGCTGTTCGCGGCGCCAGCGGCGAATCTCGCTGTGATCGCCATTGAGCAGCGTCTCAGGAACACGCAGGCCTGCGAACTCGGCAGGGCGGGTGTAGTGCGGATAGTCCAGCAGGCCGCCGGCGCCATGTTGCGAGCGCGGGACGCCATCTTCCGCGACGGCAATCTCCGCATCGGCTACGCCAAAGCTCTCAAATTCGCTTGAGGCCTCGTTGCCCAGTACGCCGGGCAGCAGGCGCATGGTCGCGTCAACCACCACGGCTGCTGCCAGTTCGCCCCCGCTCAGCACATAGTCGCCGATGGAAAGCTCCATGTCGCAATAGATCTGGTTGATGCGCTCGTCCACGCCCTCATAGCGGCCGCAAACCAGCACAACGCGCTCCGTAGCGGCTAGCTCCCGCGCCAATGCCTGGGTAAAGGGCCTGCCTTGCGCGGAGAGGAGGATTACGCGGGGGGGCGGAATTGGAGAAGAATTCTCAGACGCATTTCCCTCAGGGGCTAAAGCCCTCGGTTCAATTTCTGCATCGACGTACGGGCTAAAGCCCGTACCCTTCACGCGCTCCGTCTTCGGTTGAATGCCCAATGAGGCGAACGCTTCGGCCAACGGCTGGGGCTTCAGCACCATCCCCTCGCCGCCGCCAAAGGGGCGGTCATCCACCGTGCGGTGACGGTCGTGAGTGAAGACGCGCAGATCGTGCACCCCTACGGTCACCAGCCCCTCGGCCAGCGCGCGGTGCAGAATCCCGTTATCGAAGATGCTGGCGAAGAATCCGGGGAAGATGGTGACAATATCGAAGCGCATACTCCTTGATGATATAGGCAAAATTTTCCGCGCTCGGGCCGCGCTGGATGTGTTCTACTGTTGGGCAACTGTTATGGCAGACATCGATTCGTTGCTAAATCGCTGGCAGACGGCCGGCGTCCTGGATGCGGAGACGGCTGGCCGCATTCGCGCCCATGAAACCGCGCAGCGGAAACCGGCGGGGCTGCGCTGGCAGGTCATCGTCGTGCTGATTCTTGGGGCGATTCTGCTGGCCTGTGGAGTGGCGCTGTTTGTCTCGGCACACTGGGACCAGATCGGCCCTCTCGCGCGTCTGGCCGTGGTGCTGGCTATGGTGAGCATCTTTCACCTGGGCGGAGGCTGGGCGCGAGAGCGTTTCCACGGGCTTTCGACGGCTCTGCACGCTGTGGGGACGATCTCGACAGGTGCGGCCATCGCGCTGGTCGGGCAGATCTTCAACATCGAGGAGCATTGGCCGGCAGCGGTGCTGATGTGGGCTTTGGCTGCAGTGGCTGGCTGGATTCTGCTGCATGATGAGGCGCAACAGACGCTGGCGCTGCTGCTCGTTCCGGCATGGATTCTGTCGGAGTTTTTGTATGGCGCGCAGGGACACATTGGCGAGAACGTATATCTCGGCCGGTTTGTGATCGTCTGGGCGGTTCTTTGCCTGACGTTTTTCATTGGCTCGAAACGCAAAATTGTCCAGGGGATTCTTTTTGCTGTTGCGGCGATTGCTGCCGTCGTGGGAATTGTTATTCTGCTCGACGGCTGGCGCTCGTGGGGCAGCCAGACCTATTTGCCGCTCGGGCTTCGGACATGGGGCTGGGTGGACTTTGCTGTGCTGCCACTGATGTTTGCGGTCTTCAATTTCCGCAAGAGCTTGATCCCCGTGCTGGTGGCAACTGGCTTCTCGATTGCGCTGCCCTGGTGCCTGACAATCAGGACTGAGCGCTACAACAACGGCTTGAACCCTTACACATCTGCCGAGCCGAATCTTGCCGCGCACGCGCTGGTTGCGGCGCTTGCCGTCTTCATCATTTTGTGGGGCGTGCGGCAGGTTTCGCAGGCCTTGGTCAACCTGGGCATACTGGGCTTCGCGATCGCCGTGGGCTGGTTCTACTTCAGCGACATCATGGACAAACTTGACCGCTCGCTGGGACTGATCGGACTCGGGATTCTCTTTCTGGCCGGAGGATGGGCGCTTGAAAAATGGCGTCGAAAACTCGTGGCCGGCATGGGAAAAGCGGAGATTTCCGCGATGAATTCTCGGGAGGCAAAATGAAAATCTCAAAAACCTCCATCATTTTGCTGGTAATTCAGTTGGCGCTGGTTTCGTCGATTGCGGGCAAATACTTCTATCAGCGCTCGACCTGCCCTCGGGCGTGGACGCGTGCGGCGGCATACGATCCGAACATGGTGATGCGCGGGCGCTATTTGAGCCTGCGGCTTACCGTAGACGGCTGCCAGAGCACGCTTCCCTCCGCGCTGCGCGCCACCTTTCCGCGCAACGCCGACGGCACGACGAAGCCGACCGGCTTCACCGTCAACGATGAACAATACCCCATTACTTTCCGCGCCAATCTCAAAGTGGAAAAGAACAAGCTGCTGGCGATTCGGATTCCGGAGGCCGATTTGCGCTCGAAGGGAGTCAATGTGACGGCAATGCCGGGTTCGCCCTGCGATGCACTGCGCCTGCAGCAGCCGGTGGATTTTTACATTGCCGAGCACGCTGCCGACCCGACCGCTCTCAGGCAGGGTGAGGAGCTTTGGATTGAAGTGACGGTGCCGCCGAAGGGACCGCCGCGGCCGCTTCAGTTGGCGCTGAAAGATAATGGCGCGTGGAAGCCGCTGGCGTTCCAATAAGAGACACGCGTGAGACGCATCTTACGCGTCCCCGAAAATGGACATCGTGCTATCCCACCCATTCCGCAAAAAACGCGGAATGGATGGGGCACCCAAGTTTCGTCAATAATGAAGCTATTCGTTAGCGCACTCTGAATGGGCGGACAGCCGCGGGCTGATCGGCGCCGGCCCGGCCGGCCTTGATGTCGGCTACGAAAAAATTCTCGCCGCGTGTGGCGCTGCCGGAGAGACGGCGCAGCATGGACAACTGGCCCACATGGGTGAGCGCATCGGCAATTGGACCCTGGAAAAGGTGCTCGGGCGCGGCGTGGAGCTGTGCATCGGAGGCGAGGAAAGCGTCCAGAGCTTGCAGCGACTGAAAGAAGCGGCGCTGCTCTTCGGCCCACGGGCGCGGCTGTGTGGCTTGCCAGCGATCCTGCCCGATGGCCGTTGTCAGCGCCCAGTCAAAGAGGTCGCCCATGTGGGTCAGAATCTGCACGGGGAGACGACCGGCGCCGTCAAATCCGGCAAAGTGATCGGGCGCGCCTTCAAGGGCGCGAGCGGCTCGGTATGCAACGGTAGCCAGCGTGTGGCGGAGCAATTCGCGTTTCTCATCCATACGGGAAACTATAACGCATTCCTTCAAGGTCTTTTGACTTGCGAATTGGGGTGACCGGCGATAAATGCATGGCCCCAAGAGACTAAAGAGCTCGGCGCAAGCGCAAACCCGCTCTTTTGTAGTAAACTGAAAGTTCTGAGTCCAAAAGCAGGAAAACCCAATGTCCATTCATCCCGTAATGCAGCGCTTGGCCGATAAGCTCAAGCGTACCGACCTCCCGGAGTTTGTCCCCGGCGACCAGATTCGCGTCCAAGTGAAGATCAAGGAAGGCGATAAGGAACGCTTGCAGGCCTTTGAGGGCCTGGTCATCGCCATCAACAAAGGCCCCCAAGGCACGTTTACCGTGCGCAAGATGAGCTTTGGTCAGGGCGTGGAGCGCATCTTCCCGTTCAACTCCAAGGTCATCGAGAAGATCGAGAAGGTTCGCAGCTACAAGGTGCGCCGCGCCAAGCTGTTCTACCTCCGCGATCTGCGCGGCAAGGCTGCCCGCCTGAAAGAAGTGGGCCGCGTTGTGGCCAAGGCATAAGCTGCCCTGTTTGCAGGCCGATGAAGTTTCCCGTTACCCGACAACCCCGGCTTTGGCCGGGGTTGTTCTTTTGAAGCAGTGAGCAGTGAACAGTGGTCAGTGAGGAGTGAACAGTGACAGCGATCAGATGAGCAAAACCTATGCGGTGGCCTGCCGCTTCCCTGCTTGATTCGTAAGCGGTCAACTAAAGTCTGATTGCAATCCACTGTTCACTGCCCACCGTCCACTGTAAGCTGTAAAGGAACCGATGAATACGACCGAGCAAGCCCGCCATGACTCTTTTCAAGAGACGCTGTTGAGCGCACGCCGCACCATGGTGCTCAGCGAGATTCTCAAGCTGGCCGTGGACAGCTTTCGATCGAGCAAGGTGCGCTTCGCGTTGACCGCGCTGGGCATGGTCATCGGCACCGCCTCGGTGATTCTGGTGGTAACGATCGGGCTGACCGGCAAGCAGTTCATCCTTCAGGAGCTTCAGAAGCTGGAAACCAACTCTGTGGAGCTGGAGTACAGCGGCGGCGGAGCCATGGGCGCCGAGCACACGGCCTTTAACGACTACCTGACCCGCGATGACGAGAAGGCTGTGCTGGCGCAGTTGCCCAGTGTGATGTACTCCTCGCCGATACTGTCTATGCACACGCCCATCAGCTTTGGCAGGGGCGTGGTGAAGGACACGCTGGTGCTGGGCGTAAGCCCACAGTACAAGGACATCCGCAACCTGATCACGCCCGAGGGCCGGTTTCTGGACGACACCGACGACATAGCCCATATCAAGTGCGCGGTAATCAGTGAAAAATTCGCTCACGACAGATTCGGCAGCTCGGACGCGGCCGTTGGCCAGAGCTTCGAGATCAGCGGAATTCCGTTTACGGTCATCGGTGTTTTCAGGGAGAGCGTGGACGACATGGGCGTATCGGAGATCGAGGATCAGACGATTCTGATTCCCTATTCAGTGGCCCGCTATTTCACTGGAACCGAAAACGTAAACCAGATTTACTTTTCCATGCGCAGCATGGACGAGGTTCCCGATGCCGCCGTAGAGATCAAGCGCATCGTCCAGGCGCGCCACCGGCCTGGCTCGGTTTATACAACACAGACCCTCAAGGAAGTTTTGACCACGGCTGCGAAGGTTGCGGATATTCTGACCGCAGTGCTGATCCTGGTTTCCGCAGTCACGCTGATGGTGGGCGGGGTGGGCATCATGAACATCATGCTGGCCAATGTGCGCGCCCGCACGCGCGAGATCGGCATTCGCAAGGCGCTGGGCGCCACCAGCCGGGAGATCAAGTACCAGTTCCTGGCCGAGGCGGTTATCATTTCGCTGATCGGCGGCATTGTGGGCATCATCGTTGGGCTGGCTTTGCCGTTGTCGGTCCGCATCTTCTTCAACTATGACCTGCCTATCAACGTCTGGTCGGTAGTTGTAGCCCTGGCCGCGGCCACCTCGGTGGGTGTTTTCTTCGGCACAGTGCCGGCTACGCGCGCGGCGCAACTGGACCCGGTCGAGGCGTTGCGAGATGAGGGATAGAAAGCGCCCGACGGGAGGCGACGGCGACGAGCCGCGTGCACAGGGCCCGAATCTCATTTTGCTTTACGGGTTGGTTGTTCTTGCTCTGGCCGCGGCCATTGGCTTTGCCCTGCTGATCGTGATGCCGTTCTATCACCGGCGATAACGAAGGGCGTGGACCGCCAACGCTTTGTGGCCACCGGGAACGGGAACGTGCGAAGCGACGAGCGCTGCGCCAGCGGTGATAACATACTTTCTATTCCAGATTGAAAGAGCAGCGATGAACTTCTCGTTTTCAAGATCCTGCCGCAGGATTGCTGTAGTTGCGCTTCTTCTCGCTCTTATCCCTACCCTTCACGCGCAGGAACGCTGGACGGAAGCCCAGGCTAATGCATGGTACGGCCAGCAGCCCTGGCCCGTAGGCGGCAATTTTCTGCCCTCCACGGCCATCAACGAGCTGGAAATGTGGCAGGCCGAGAGCTTTGACCCCGCCACCATCGACCGCGAACTGGGCTGGGCCGAAGGCATCGGAATGAACACCATGCGGGTCTTCCTGCACAACCTGGTCTGGGAGCAGGACCCCAAAGGCTTCGATCGGCGCATCGATGCCTTCCTGGTTATTGCCGCTCGCCATCACATCCGCCCGGTCTTCGTTCTCTTCGACTCCTGCTGGGATCCTCGCCCCAAGCTCGGCCCCCAGCATCCGCCCATTCCTGGCGTGCATAACTCCGGCTGGGTCCAGGCGCCGGGCATGGAGATTCTCTCCGATCCCGCGCAGCACCCGCGCATGGAAAGCTACGTCAAGGGCGTGATAGGCGCTTTTGCCAACGATCCGCGCATCCTGGCCTGGGACCTGTGGAACGAGCCTGACAACGGCAACGAGAGCTCATACGCCAAGGGCGACCCCCGCGATAAGAGCACGATCATCCTGGGGCTTTTGCCGCAGGTTTTTGCGTGGGCTCGCACCGCGCACCCTGCCCAGCCCCTCACCAGCGGCCTCTGGCAAGGCGATTGGACCTCGCAGGCTACGATGCCGCCGCTGGCCCGCATCCAGATCGAGCAGTCCGACATCATCAGCTTCCACGACTATGGCTGGCCTGAGATCTTCGAGGCCCACGTAAAGATGCTCGAACAATTCCACCGCCCGCTGATCTGCACCGAGTACATGGCCCGCAGCGTCGGCAGCACCTTCGACACCGTTCTGCCCATCGCCCACCAGCATCACGTCGGAGCCATCAATTGGGGCCTGGTTGCCGGCAAGAGCCAGACCAACCTGCCATGGGACTCCTGGAAGCGCCCTTATGTCACCGAGCAGCCCGCAGTCTGGTTCCACGACGTCTTCTACCCGGACGGCAAGCCCTATCGAGAACGCGAGGTGGAGATCATCCGCAGCCTGACGAGCGAGAAATAGGCGATCTTAGAGTCTGTCCAAAAACTATCTCTTGAAGAAACTATCTCTTGAAGGGTACGGGCTTCAGCCCGTACGTTGAGAGCTAATTTTGATTTCCGGCTTTAGCCGCTGAGGGAATGCAAACTGCCCGAAAAGCATCCCTCTGGGGCTAAAGCCCGCGATTGTTTTGTTGCATTTACGGCACGACTAAAGTCGTGCCCAGACACAAAGCAGCCCTTTGAGGCACGATCTGCGAGTTTTTCCGCAGCCTGTAAAGCCCGTACCCTTCACCCAAAACCGAGTTATTGGACAGCTTCTTAGGGAGTTCCCAATCAGCTTTTCGGGTTCTCTGGGATTCCGGCAATCAGCGCTGGAATTCCGTCCACAATCGGATAGGCGCGACCACAGATTGCGCAGACTAGCCTCGCTTCTTCAAGGCGCAGAGCGCCGAGACAGGCGGGACAGGCCAGTTGGGCCAGCACAGTGGGGTCGAATGCGGGAAGGGTTTTGGGATCGATGGGCATGAGCGTTACTGGATGGTCGCGCCGGGGCCAGCGGGAGCGCTTTTGCCGGTTGCGGGGCTGACCGCATGGCTGACTCGCTCGGGGATGGCGAACTCGCTCTCGATGCGCTGGATGGTGCCCGCTTTCGCAGACTCGTAGGCCACGCGAATGCCGTTGAAGATGGCGCGGTCGTTGGAGGAGCCGTGGCCGATGATGCAGACGCCGCGCACGCCGAGCAGCGGCGCTCCGCCGTACTCGCGGTAATCAAGGCGATGGCGGAATTCGTTGAAGGCGCGGCGAGAGAGCAGCGCGCCCACCTGCGCGGTGACGGTGCGTTTCAGCGACTCGCGCAGCACCTCGCGCACAAAGCGGCCCACTCCTTCGCTGGTCTTGAGCGCCACGTTGCCCACAAAGCCGTCGCAGACAATCACGTCCGCAAGGCCTGAAAAGATGTCGCGGCCCTCGACGTTGCCAATGAAGCGGATGGGCAGTGCCTTGAGCAGCGGAAAAGCCTCTCGGGTGAGGTCGTTGCCCTTGCTCTCTTCTTCGCCGATGGAGAGCAGGCCCACGCGCGGCGACTCAATCTTGAGCACGCTGCGGGCATAGATTTCGCCCATCACGGCAAACTGCGCGAGATTGTGCGCCTTGCAATCCACGTTGGCGCCGACGTCAAGCAGGACGCATGGGTTGCCCGTGGAGCTGGGCATGGGGGTTGCCAGCGCAGGACGGTCAACGCCGGGCAGAGCGCCCAGCACCATCTTGGCCGTGGCCATGGCCGCACCGGTGTTGCCTGCGGTGACAAAACCCGCAGCCTTGCCCTCGCGCACCATTTTGAGCCCCACGCGAATGGAGCTGTCTTTTTTGGTGCGTACCGCGTGCACCGCCTTCTCCTCCATGCCGATGCGTTCCGAGGCATGGTGGATGACGATAGGCAGGTCCTCGTTGTCCAGGTACTCGTCGAGGAGATCGTGCAACTCCGCCTCAGGCCCAATCAAGTGGACCCGCACGGGCAGAGCCTTGCAAGCGAGGATGGCTCCGCGAAGCTCCGCCTCGGGAGCTTTGTCGGTGCCTACGGCGTCAAGCGCAATATCGATGAGCATGGGCGCGGAAAGCTACTTTTCAGCTTCCTTGACAGCGATCACGGCGCGGCCCTTGTACTCGCCGCACTTGGGGCAGGCGCGATGGGGCAGCTTCTTTTCGTGACAGGCTGGGCACTCGGATACGCCAACGGCGGTCAAAAAATCGTGGCTGCGGCGAAGTGCGGTGCGGCGCGTGGAGTGACGCCTTTTCGGATTAGGCATGGCAAAATTCCTTTCTTTTCTGGGCCCGTTTCAAGCCGTCCCGGTCGTTCCTGGCCAGTTTCAGGCCATACGGAGACTTGATTGCCTTGCGGCACGTGCCTTGGCACCCTCAAATTATCCAGATGTTATCCAGATGTTCGCTGGGGGCTGATTTCCTTGGACTCGATCCGGCCGCGGAGGCCGGCCAGCGCATGCCAGCGGGGGTCGCTCGGACCCACATCGCAGGAGCAAGCCTGGCTGTTGCGGTTTTCACCGCAGCGCGGGCAAAGTCCCTTGCAGTCTGGCTTGCACAGCGTCCTGACGGGCAGGGACAAAAGTACCTGCTCACGGAGCACATCCTCAAGCGCAAGGCTGTCTCCTTGATAATACCCGATTTCGGTCTCCGGCGCAGTAATGGAGCGTTCGGTGGCTTCCGAATCCGCCGCCGCGGGGCGGAAGATCAAATCGAAGTCGGCGGCCAGGGGAATCTCGACCGGCTCGACGCAGCGGGCGCAGGGAACCTGAAAGTTGCCGGAGAAACTGCCCTTGAGCCGGATGTCGGCCACGATGTCCCTGGGGCCGCGGTGCTCGTGGAGCACCTCGGCGTGGCCGGACGAAGCCAGCGGCCCGTGCTGCTCGGCCTCCTGGGTGAAATCGATCTTGCCCGGAGCCAGTTCCAGGTCGAAGTCGATGGGCTCCCGTTCCAGTTCGCTGATCTTGAATTCCATAATATGAGCCTACGGCGCAAGCGCAAGGGAGTCAATGCGGCGCATAATTGATTCGGCGCAAAAGGAGCGCATTCCCGAAAAGCTCTCGTATGGAGGCAGTACATGCCGAATGAACTTATCAAGTTTTGGCAACGATCCAAGTTGACCAAGCCGCCCTTTTTCCACCCAGATGATGAATCTACGCTTTGGCAAGGAAACGGCAGATTCCTCGATTCCGAGATCACAGATTTCGATACTTTGATCTCCCAGAAACAATTTGGCCCCTTCAATGACAAACTCAAGCTATCACTTTCGCCGGTCCCCTACGCTGGTGATGTAGCGCACGCCAAGTTCGTGATTCTGTCTCTCAACCCGGGGCTCGACTACGTCGATTATTGGGCCGAAACAAGGCGGCCAGAATTTCGCAAGCGGATGGAAGATAATCTCCGCCAATCATTCCGGGGCGTCGAGTTTCCGTTCTTTGGGCTTGACCCCGAATTATGCTGGCACGGCGGCTTCGCGTATTGGGAGGGAAAACTTCGCGGCGTCATCAGGAAGATCGCCGAAAAGAGCTTCGACGAAAATTACTTCAAAGCGCTGCGCGATCTATCCAAGAAGCTCGCTTGCTTGGAACTGGTCCCGTACCATTCTCCCAGCTTTCACGCCCATGCGCTCATCAAGGATCTGCCCTCTTGCAGAATCGTGAAGGAATTCGTGCATGAATCTCTGGTCCCAGACGCGAAGGCAGGCAAACGCATATTGATAGTTACCCGGCAGGTAAAAGAATGGAAAATTCAACGCGACCCAAAATTCGCCAAGAACATAATCGTTTACAGCAGTGCACACGCAAGAGGGGCTAGCCTTGGCCCCAAATCAGGCGGCGGAAAAGCAATTCTTCGAGATTACGGTATTGAATAGGAGGTGCAGTTCACAGATAAATATGACAACTACTCCAATACCGAGCTAGTTTGTTTCCCGCCTTCAAAAGGCATGAACAGCCTCCCGCAAAGCCCGTACCCGGACTCGCTCTTTCATCGATCCGATGGGAGAAAGATCCACTTTCTCTCCGAGCAAGTCGCTGAGCCGACCTTCCAGCCGAGCCATGTCAAACAAGGTCAGACACTTCGAGCGGTCGAAATCGGCCATGAGATCGACGTCGGACTGCGGCGATTCCTCTCCGCGCGCAACCGAGCCAAACAGACGCAGATGGACAATGCCAGCAGCCTTTAGCTCCGGTTCGTGCCTACGCAACGTCTCAATCACGGACCCCTTGTCCATAGTTAAACTTTGACACAATCGCTGCTCCAACTTCAATAGAGCATTGCCGGTGGACGCAAATCGGGCCGCTTTTGCCGCGCGCCCGCTCTCTATTTGCGCGGATACCCGCAAAGGCTCTGGCCGGATCGCTTCCAAGCCGCCCGCTGAACGAAAGTACTCAAGTCCGGCCGGATTGCGCCGATGAAAAACCTGAGTCGCATCAGAAAGGGTTACCACCATGCAATGGCTGCGCAATCTTCCCGTCTCCCGCAAATTCACCGCCGCATTCGGCATCGTGTGCGGTCTGTGCATCGTGCTCGGCGTCTTCACGTTCATCACCTTCCGCAGCATTGCCGCAAAGAGCGAGAACGTCAGTGCAAATCATTTCCCCGCCCTGGTCCAAATCGGCGATATTCGCAACAGCGTCAATACCGAACGGCGAGAGGATCTGGAGCTGATGCTGTGCCAGACGCCGGCATGCACGGCGAACCACGGCGCAAAGCGCCAGAAGGCAATTGCCGACTACCAAAGTGCCTTGAGAGCCATGGAGCCCCTTGTCCTCCCTCAAGAGCGCGATCTCTACCTGAGGCTCGTGGCGTCAATCAAGCAGTACCAGGACGCCAGCGACCGCGGCGTCGGTCTGCTGAGTGCCGGCAAAATGGGGGATGCGTTGGACCTTCTCTCTTCAGACGCCACAATGACGTCGCTGGATGAGGCATTGTCGGCGGCAGACAGTGGGTTTCAACTCCACGCGAAGTTAGGCACGGATGCGTCTCAAGGCGCCACGATTGCCAGCAACCGCGCCACCTGGGTCAACATGGGAGCCACGATCCTGATTGTTCTGCTCTGCGCACTGACCGGCGGGTTTCTCACGCGGGAAGTCGTGCCGCGATTGGCCAGGCTCATGGCCTCCCTGGAGCATTTTGCGGCCAAGGACCTGACGGTAAGCGTGAGAGTCAGCGGAACCGATGAGATTGGCCGCCTCGGCGACGCATTCAACACCAGCGTAGCGTCTATGCGCGCCGTTCTCAAGTCGGTGGCTCACGGTGCGGAAACGCTCTCGGCTGCCACCACCGAGATCAGCACCCGCTCAGTGCAGACCGCCAGCAACGCACACACCCAGTCCAGCAAGACGAACCAGATTGCCGCGGCGACTCAGGAGATGACGGCGACCATCGGCGAGATCAGCCACAACGCGGAGAATGCAGCCGGCGCCAGCCGCATCTCTGCCGAGACAGCCAACCAGGGCGGCGCGGTGATGCAGGCGGCGGCAGTGACCATGGAGAAGATTGCAGCGGCCACCAGCACCGTTTCGGAGAAGATGACTTCGCTGGCTCGCCGATCAGAGGAGATCGGCAAGGTGGTGAGTGTCATTCAGGAGATCAGCGAGCAGACCAATCTGCTGGCTTTGAACGCGGCCATTGAGGCGGCCCGCGCCGGAGAGCATGGGCGCGGATTCGCGGTGGTCGCCGGCGAGGTTCGCCGCCTGGCCGAGCGCACCAAAGGCGCCACCGAAGAGATTGCGGGCACCATTCGCAGCATCCAGGAGGAAACACGCGAGACTCTTCAGGTGATGCAGGACAGCCGCACTGCTGTCGAAACCGGCATGGACGAGACCTCCAACGCTCGCAAGAGCCTGGAGGCCATCATCAAATCATCGCAGCAGGTAGAGCACCAGATTGACCTAATCGCCACCGCCGCGACCCAGCAGAACGCTGCCTCAGGCGAAATCTCTGAATCCGTCGGCCAAATCTCTCAGTTGTCCGTGGAGAATGCGCAAGGCGCAGAGGAAGCAGTTGAAGCCCTCAAGAATCTCGCCTCGCTGGCCAGCGACCTGGACGGCATGATTCGCCAATTTCACCTGGAGGGCGACAAGCAGGCCGGTGGAAGATACGCCGGCAAGAATCTCCCGGCCGGGCAGCCTGCGTTGCAGACTGCGCACTCGTAGGGTTTTCGGAGCGGTTCCACAATTCACGTGCCCTTTCTGGTATCGCGCAGGGTGGCATTTTCTTGACGAAAATGCCACTCAAGGGAAGTGCTTTCGTGATACAGCAATTGTGGAACCGCTGTAACGGTCGGCGGCAGTCATTCCCAGATCTGCGGGCTCCAGCGGCGGGTATTTGCTGCTGGGCCCACAGGGCTGCCGCCGTTTTTCTTCCGCGCTGCCAAAGCCACTCCAGAGCACTTTCCCATCCTGCCGCAAGGCCGTAGCGCTTCAGTACCCCGCCCGCCCGAATCTCCATTTTCATGCAGCATTAATCCCCTTCAGGAACATCGCACTGCGCTCTCGCTACTTACATTTGTTGAATTTCAGAGAATATCAAAGCAGCGAAGACTTCGTGTCCGGTTTTGACCATACCAGGCGGAGAACTCCGGTTAGGCTTGCCAATAAGTGACCGAGCCCTCGTCCGTGCAGGGCAAATGAATCCCCTCGGCGGAGCCGACACCAGAGAACGAGGGGTTCTTCTCGTACCAATGATCCACTCCGCGTGTCAGCTTTCCCAGGCTGACCTATGATCTGAAACCGAAAACTCCACAAATGCCCGCAAGGGCTTCCCCAGGAGGAAGCATGACGAAACCTGTATTCGCTTTGCTCGTCAAAGCGAAATCGAACAGGCTTGCAATCGTCGGAGCGGCACTCGCCGCATCCATGTGTGTCACAGGGATCGCCCGAGCCGACAGCTTAACGGGCGCGTTTTATTCCGAGTATCTGGGGCCATACGCCACGCTGGGCCTTGGCAGCGCACCTTCAAGCGTGCCCTCAGTCCCTGCTACCGAGACCTTCACACTCACCAGCGGCCCCTCAGTAAACCTGTTCAGTTTTAATCTCTATGGACCGGGAGTCGCGGGCGATGTTGACCTCTCTGATTTTCTTACCGCTGGCGGAGATACGACCACAAGCCTCGGCAGTGCAGGGGCAGACAATATCAACAACAGTATCTTCGTGTTCACCGGCAACACATCTTTAGCGGCGGGCACGACCTATGAATTTGTCCACGACGACGGGATGATTCTCTACCTTACCAACAGCAGCGGCACCTTCACAGCGATCAATTCCTCCGGCGCCACCGCTGCCGACATATCAACCTTCACTGTGCCCACAAGCGGCAATTACTCCTTCGAGCTGATTTACGCCGAGGTCAACGGAGGCCCTGCCGTACTAACCTCAGACAACTTCGACTCGAGTATTGCTCCGGAGCCATCCTCCCTACTGTTGCTGGGCACAGGGCTTCTTGGCTTGGCATTCGTCTTGTTCCGTAAGAACCAGCCGGCCGGCCTCGTGTTGCACCGGTAGTCTGTTTGTTCCTCTTGTTTTCGAAGTAAAAAGGGCGCCAATCGCGCCCTTTTCCTTTTGCTCCGTTGATTGCGAGCACAAGGAACACGCCCGCCATTCCCGGTTCTCAATTCTTCCGCAGGTACGTTTTTGACAAGTGGTCGTGCCAGCACAGGTGGTCGTCGTCAAAGAGAGCCCAGGCAATACCCAGTCCCAAGGGGAGCACGGAGAGAAGCAGCGCGCCCAGCCTCCGCCGCGACTGAGCACGGGTGAGTCTTTGGCCGTCGAAGGTGCACAGGCTTATGCCGGCACACTTCATCCCGGGAGTGGCCTCGGCGAGCGCAAGGAAGAGCGCCTGGTAGAGCAGGCCGGCAAGCAGGAGCGCAGAGGCCGCACTGATTTCCGCGATTTTTGCCGGGAGCGGATGACCTATTTTTGCAGCGGCCACCAAGGCGGCTCCCATGATTGCGCCGGCGATCAGAGCGCCATCCACGAAGGCCGCTGTCAGCCGGCGGCTGAAGGGCGGCTGTTGAAGGACCGACGGCGAGGACAGCGCGTCCCGAAGCTCTGGTTCATCCATGGGCTGCGCGTCCAACTCGATGCTCGACCACTCCGGGCTCGGCCAGGCAGGCGCAGCGCCAGCCGCCTCCGGTTCGATGGAAATAGCGGCAGGGTCCACCTCGAAAATGTTCAACTGCGTCTGGGCCCTGGTTACTGCGAACGGTCCCTCTGCCCGCAGGGGGCGTCTCTTGCGCGCAGCTACCAGCTCACGCGGAAACTCGATGAGGTTGGCGTGAATGGGCAGATCCGGCTCGACCGGCGAAAGATCATCCTCGTTCGCTGGCTCGTCGGCCACCGCCGGCCACTCCCAGCTATCTTCGGCTGGAGGCGCAAAGGAGTCCGGCGGGGTTGGCTTGCTCACAGGGACCGGGCGCAAGGGGCGCAATATGTAATCCGGTTCCCCGTCGAGGCGCGAACATTCGCTTTCCCATGCATCGAGCGAGGTGGGCACGGCAGGCTGAGCGGGCACGAAGGTGGGAATCGGGCGCTGCAACAGGAGCTGCACTGGAGCCACGGCCTGCGGTTGTTTGGGTTCCAACAGGTGTGGCCCGGCGGAGGCGCTCTGCGGGTCTGGCGAGGCGGCATCGACGGCAGGCTGAGCTCCGGCAGCCTCTATCTGGCAAAAACTGGAGGCTCGGGCATAGCGCGCGGCTACGCGGGCAACTGCCTGGGCATAACGGCTGCCGGCTGCCGGCTGCCTTTGCGCGGGCATGACCGGCTTCGTTGCGGAGGAGCTGCGGCTCTGGTGCGCGGCAATGCGCCGATTCACTTCCTGCTTCCAGGAGATTGCAGAAATGGGCAGACTTACAGACGTACTCAAGGCTTTCGTGTCCCTTCTCAGAAGTCATCCGGCCGATTTCCGGCGTTCGGACCGGCAATTCAGGTCCTTCAAACCCGGCACAGCCGGGCATGGAGGACATTGCTTTCAATAGAGAAGGAAGGTTGCGCGGAGAAATACACAGGCTTGCCCCGGATCGCGGGATCCGGGCGCGGTGAAAATCAATCGAATTTCTTGCCTGATGCCAGAGCTGCGCGACGCGTACCGGATACAAGGCAGCCTGTTTTGCTATGCTGACCTAGGTCCCGGAATGCGCCCTCGCACCTTATTTTTTATCACGATGCTGACCGTCTGTCACCTGATACTTCGGGGACAGACGTTGACCAATGGGGCACTCCCCGCAGCCCAGGAAACAAATCGGGCGGGCACGACCGCAACAAATGACCCCGGCCAAAGCGGCGCGGGAGCTGAGTTTTCATCCCTGCCGGACGACCCCGGCCAGGAGATTCTGCCCATAGCCAAACCGGAGCCTGCCCCGCCAAGCGGAGTTCCGGTGGAATGGGAAGCCGAGAGGCAGACTCGTGTTGGCAATACATGGACGCTGACCGGCGGGGTAGTGGTCCACTATCGGGACTACATTCTGCGCGCCGACAAGGTCGTTTACGACCAATCCACTACGGAACTGAACGCGGACGGACACCTGCAAGTGGCCGGCGGGCCCAATGATGTGCTCATCTACGCCGATTACGGGGATATGCGGTTGAATATGCACACCGCGCGCTTTTTCAACGTGCATGGGTCGCAGGGTGTGCGCAGGCTGGGCCGCACGTCGGTTTATTCCACGACCACGCCGTTCTTTTTTACCGGCAGGGTGGTGCTGGAGACAGGCGAGGGCAACTACCAGATCATTGACGGCACGATGACCAACTGCCGCTTGCCAAAACCGGACTGGCAGATCATCTCCCGCTCGATCAAAGTGGAGAGCGGCCAGGCCTCTACTGCTAATGCCCTGTTCAAATTCCTCAACGTGCCCATTTTTTACTTTCCCTACCTTCGCCATCCGATAGACGAGACAGGCCGCGAGACCGGATTTCTTATCCCCGTCATCAGCACGGGATCGTCCATCAGGGGCTACACGTTTGGCGAGCAATTCTACTGGGTAATCAGCCGCAGCATGGATATGACTGCCGGCACGGAGTATTACAGCAAGCGCGGCTGGGCGCCCAACGGCGACTTCCGTTACAAAGGCCTTGGGCTGGACCACCTGACAGTGCGCTGGAACGCCCTTGTAGACCGTGGAATTGAGCTGCCGAACCCCACTGTTGCCAACCCTGCCAAGATGACGCTCACCAACGAGGGCGGAGTGGACATCAATGCACTGGGCCGCAAGGATCTCAGCTCCTCAACGCGCCTGGCGGGCAACATCGAATACCTTTCCAGCTACGTCTACCGGCTGGTCTTCAACGACGACTACTGGCAGGCGGTCAGTTCCGAGGTAAAGAGCGACATGTGGCTCAGCAACGCGCACAGGGGATTTGTTTCCTCCGTGTCGCTGGATCGATTCCAGACCTTCGCCGGCACCTCGGGCACCACTGTCACTGACACAGCCTCCATCAACGCCAATCAGGCCAGGATTCTTCACCTGCCCAGCCTGCGCTTCGACGTGCTGGACCGGCCTCTGAGCGCCTCGCCGCTTTACTGGGGGATGGGATCGTCGCTCAGCTATCTGACCCGCTCTGAACCTCACTTCCATGCCCGCAACGTGGGCCGCTTCGACTTCTATCCACATATCTCCCTGCCGCTTTCGGCTGGAGGGTGGAGCGTGATGGCCGAGGGCGCGCTGCGCGACACTATCTACTCCATCAGCCAGAACCCCGACCTGAAAGGCGCGCATTTCGGGGGCACTCCCTTCATCAGCCACGATGCGCTGAACAGGACCGATTTTGAAGCTTCGGTGGATCTGCGGCCGCCGGCGCTGGAGCGGGATTTTGCGCTTACGCGCTGGAATCGCGAACTGCGCCATGTGATCGAGCCCGAGATTACCTATCGCTACGTAGGCGGCATCGGCAGCCAGGCGCGACACGTTCTGCTGACGGACACTACTGACATTGCCACCAATACCAACGAAGTGGGCTACTCGCTCACCCAGCGCTTTTATCTGCGCCCCGCCGGCGGCCAAACCTGCGCCTCGACAGACGACAAAACTGATCCAGAGAATTGCCCCCCGCAGACGCACCCGCGCGAGTGGGCCAGTTGGCAGGTCGCGCAGGAGTTCTACGTTGACTCGGACTTCGGCGGGGCGCTGATTGGCGGCCGCCGCAATGTCTTCAACTCTACGCTAGACCTGAGCGGGGTTGCGTTTCTCACCGGGCCGCGGAACGTATCGCCCGTCACCTCACGCCTGCGCTTTGAGGCCATCGACAACCTGCGCATTCAATGGGACCTGGACTACGACACCAAGGCCGGGCTATTCGGCGCTGACAACATGTATGCGGGCTACAGTTGGGGCCGCACTACCGTCGGCGTGGGCCATGCCATGCTCAACGCTGTCGATGAGAACGGCAGCGCCGCCACGACCATCAAGAGCCAGCAGGTGCAGCCGTTCTTTTCCATCGGCAAGCAGAGCGGCAAGGGATTCAACATGGCCGCCAATGGCGGCTACGACTTTACCCATGGCCAGTTGCAATACGCCAGCGCGCAGGCCGTCTATAACTGGAATTGCTGCGGCCTTACCTTCGGCTATCGGCGCTTCGATCTCGGCACCGTCCGCGAGGAGACTCAGTACCTCTACAGCTTTACTCTGGCCAACTTCGGCGCTCTGGGCGACATCCGCCGCTCCAGCACGGCCTTCCGCGACCCCAGCTTGCCGCCGGCATATTAATACACCCCCACCCGCCCTGCTGGGGTATCCTTTTCTGAGAGGATTAACCTTTGTCACGCATTCATTTTTTGACAGGCCTGCTTGCACTGGGCTTGGCCGTGGGCTGCAAGGCCCAACCCGCAGCGCAGGCATCTCAGGACCTGGCGCTGAACCGCCGCATCGAAGTTATGGTTCGCTCCCAGTTCAACGTGCCGCCAGATTATGGTGTAGCTCTTGGGGCGCGCACGCCAAGCCAGATTCCCGGCTATGACGCACTGCCCGTCACCCTCACGCGCGGCGCCCGGAACAGGGTGATTGATTTCCTGATCTCTACCGATGGCAAAACGCTGGCCCGGCTAGACAAATTCGACCTGGCCAACGATCCGCTTTTTTCAATTGACGTGGCCGGCCGCCCCATTCGCGGCAACCCCGCTGCCAAGGTCACGGTTATCAGCTTCGACGACCTTGAGTGCAGCTACTGCGCCCAGATGCACCACGCGCTTTTTCCGGCCACATTAGATCGCTACAACGGCCAGGTGCGCTTTATCTACAAGGACTACCCGCTGCCACCTGAGATGCACCCGTGGGCAATGCACGCCGCCGTGAACGCCAATTGCCTGGCAGCGCAGAGCGGTGAGGTTTACTGGAACTACGTGGACTACCTTCACTTCCACGGCCAGGAGGTCAACGGCGAAAATCGGGATCTGGCAAAGAGCTTTGACGCGCTGAACCGCATCGCCCGCCAGGAGGCTGCACTGGGCAAGCTCGACTCCGTCAAACTGGATGCCTGCCTGGCCGCGCAGGACGAAACCCGGGTACGCGCCTCGCTGAAGGAGGGCGAAGCGCTGGGAGTGGAAGGAACACCAGCGGTTTTTGTGGAGGGCGAGCGCATTGGCGGCGCACTGCCTCAAGAACAGGTGTGGATGGTGATTGACCGCGCCCTGCGCGCCGCTGGTGGACAACCACCAGTCGCTGCAGCCCAGCCCGCGGGGACTGCCAAGTAACCGGTAGCCTCTCGGATCTTAGCTTCTGCCGTTCAGAGGGCGGCTGGAGCATCAATTGGCGAATGCGCCTGTGATTTTGCGTTTCGCCGCACAAGCCTCGGGGTTTATTCTTGATTGCCGGGGAGCTTTGCGTCCCCCAGGAGATACCAGGTTGCAAATCGAAGCTGTTAGTCGCACATCTTTCCGCTTAGCTGTCCTCATTCTTTGTGGAGCTACCGTGGTTGCCGCAGTGAACGGGTGCCACCGGTCGCCCTCTCCGGATGTGATGGCGACCGTGAATGGCAAGGATATTCTGCGCTCGGAGCTGGAGAAGTACTATAAGAACAACCTGGGCGACAATCCCCAGAAGCCCTCCCCCGAGCAGGCCGACATTGTCCGGCTGAATATTCTGAAACAGATGATCGACGACGAGATTCTCTGGCAGCGCGCCACCAAGCTCAACCTCACTGCCAGCGACGAGGACGTCAACGCCAAGCTGACCGAGATGAAGGCGCCCTACACGCAGGAGGAGTGGGACAAGCAACTCCAGGCGCGCAATCTGACCGCGGACGACCTCAAGCGCGATTTGCGCCGCCAATTGACCAAGACAAAGCTGCTCAACAAGGAGATCGAGTCAAAGATCAACATCACCGACGCGGAGATCACCAGCTACTATGTGGCGCACAAGTCAGAGTTCAACTTGATTGAGCCGCAGTACCATCTTGCGCAGATCGCGGTCACCGCGGGGGCCGCGCAGCAGACTGGTAATCTGCAAAACAACAAGGCCTCCAGCGAAGCCGACGCGAAAAAGAAGATTCAGGGGCTGCACACACGCCTCGAAGCCGGCCAGGATTTCGGCGACTTGGCCATGAATTTCTCGGAAAATCCTAACACTGCCGGAAATGGCGGCGACATGGGCTTCATACCCGAGAGCCAACTACGCAGCGAACCCGACGTCTACAGCGCCGTCAGCAAGCTCAAGCAGGGAGCGTTCACCGAGATTCTTCCCGTCTATAACGGAACAGGCGCCGGCCGCCGGATCATCGGCTATGCGATCTATAAGCTGGTATCGCATGAGCCAGCCGGCCAGCGCGAGCTGAACGACCCGCGCGTGCAGCAAGTTATCCGCCGCGGCCTACGCGAAGGCCACGCACAGTTGCTGCAGAACGCCTACTTCGAAGCGCTCCACGACGAGGCCAAAGTACATAACTACTTCGCCGACCAAATCCTCAAGCAGGGCGCTCAATGAGGCGCCCTGCTTGATCGTTCTTCCGGACCGCTAATTGCAACACAGCTCTGAAAGGGCGCGCCTGTAAAGGCGCGCTTTTTTTGGGTGCGCCCAGCATGGGCGCGTTCTTACGGGTGCGAGTCCCGTCGTAAGCTGGTCACAGTAAACGAAGTGAAGCGCAACTGCATGAGGGTGACCGAGTGTGGGGAGGAAGCGTGGATCGAAA
>Ga0255356_1000780_pt1 | contig 20990 bp, 14 predicted proteins | sample HBST100metaG_FD_189944 | JGI IMG/M metagenome (GOLD analysis project Ga0255356, IMG submission 189944) | Peat soil microbial communities from Stordalen Mire, Sweden - H.B.S.T100 | ecosystem: Environmental > Terrestrial > Soil > Wetlands > Peat | place: Sweden: Norrbotten County, Stordalen Mire...
GGTTAAGCTGGGGATTCACGACTTCACAGGGCTGGCTCCGCATGAGGTTTTCAACTGGAGCGCGTTGCTTACTCTGCGCGGATTCGTCTCGGTTGTGGTAGGCGGGTTCCTGGTGGGTTTTGGAGCGTCTTACGCTGGAGGCTGCACGTCGGGCCACGCCATCAGCGGGCTGGCTAACTTTCAACTGCCGTCGCTGATTGCGGTTACCGGCTTTTTTGTTGGCGGACTGGCTGCCACGTACTTCATTTTGCCCTGGCTGCTGTGAGGAATCATGATGACAAAAATTGAAAAGAAAATCGGCGGCGGCGCGGGGTTCCTGGCGGTTTACCTGCTGCTAGGCATCGCTTTTGGATACGTGATGACCAGGGCGGAAGTGGTCTCCTGGTTCCGCATTCAGGAGATGTTCCGCTTCCAATCGTTTCGCATGTACGGCATCATCGGCATGGCCATTGTGACGGCTGCGGTTTCGATTGCGCTGCTCAAGCGCTTCGGCATTCAATCCGTCTCGGGAGAGAGCATTTCAATCCCCGACAAGCAGTTGGGACGCGGCATTCGCTACATCGTGGGTGGTACGATCTTCGGACTGGGATGGGCTTTGACCGGCGCATGTCCCGGGGCTCTGTTCGCGCTTTTCGGCAGCGGCGTTTCCGTCATGGTGGTAGCTGTGGCGAGCGCTGTGGCCGGCGCCTGGGTTTACGGATGGCTGAGGCCGCGGCTGCCGCATTAAGTCTTGAAATTTGGCAGCCTGCGCCCCGCCTGGAGTATCTCGCGAAACCGCTCAGCGAGCCGAAGGCCGCGCCTCAAGTGGGCATCAGCAATCATGTAAACTACACTCTAGATTAGAAAGCATAGGATTTTAGTTTGGATAATCTTCAGCAACAGCACACGTTGTCACTGCTGAGCGGTGACGAGGCGGTCGCCGCGGCCGCTTACGATGCCGGTATAAAACTCGGCACGGGATATCCGGGTACTCCTTCGACGGAGATACTGGAAACCTTTGAAAAACTTGGTGGACGAGCGCAGTGGGCGCCCAACGAGAAAGTAGCGTTGGAGGTCGGCGCGGGCGTGTCCTTTGCCGGTGCGCGCGCTCTGGTCACCATGAAGCATGTCGGGCTGAATGTGGCCGCGGACCCCTTGTTTACCGCGGCCTACACGCGGCTGGACGGGGCTCTGGTGATTGTTTCAGCCGACGATCCGGGCATGGCATCCAGCCAGAACGAGCAGGACAACCGGCGCTATGCAAAAGCCGCCGGTGTCACCATGCTGGAGCCTTCGGATTCGCAGGAAGCCTACGAGTTCACTCTGCGCGCCATCGAGATTTCCGAGCGCTGGCAAGTGCCTGTTCTGCTGCGCGTGACGACGCGTGTCTGCCATTCGAAAACCATTGTGCGGCGCGGAACGGCGGCGATTTCCGCACCGCGCACGGCGCATTTTGAGCACGATGCCAGCACCCGCGTCATGATTCCGGCCTATGCGCGTCCGGCGCATGTGCGGTTGCGTAAAACGCTGGCTGAGATTGCCGCCTGGAACGACCAGGAAGGGCCGAATCAAATCATCGAAGGCTTGCCCTCGCTGGGCGTTATTACTTCGGGCGTTGCCTTCCAATATGTGCGCGAAGCCGCGCCGGAAGCCAGCGTGTTGAAGCTCGGCTTGACGCATCCGCTTCCGCTGGAAACCATGCGGAAGTTTGCCGCAAGCGTCGAGCGTTGCATCGTTGTTGAAGAAGGCGATCCATATCTGGTGGAGGGCACGCGCACCGCGGGCATTGCGGTCGAGGGCGCGCCGGAGATTTTCCGCTTCGGCGAACTGAGCACCAGCCGCGTGCGCCGCATTCTTACGGGCGATTGCTCGCCCGAGCCGAAGCGCGTTCCCGGCAAGCCGCCTGCGCTCTGTCCCGGCTGTCCGCACCGCAGCGCCTACACGATTTTGAAGGAGCTGGACTGCATCGTCGCGGGCGACATCGGCTGCTATTCGCTTGGCGTTCTGCCGCCCTTTGAGGCCATGGACACGCTGGTCTGCATGGGCGCTTCCATCGGCGTGGGCCTCGGGTTGCGCCATGCGCTGCCGCCCGTGGATGCCAAGCGCGTGGTAAGCGTCATCGGCGACAGCACGTTTGTGCATAGCGGCATCACCGGCTTGGTTGAGATGATTTACAACCCGCCGGCCACGGGGCATGTGCTGGTGATTCTGGATAACGGAACCACGGCCATGACGGGCATGCAGGAGCATCCCGGGACCGGGCGCACGCTGGCTCACGAAAAAACCGGCAAGGTCATCATCGAAGATCTGGCGCGCACCTTGGGTGTGCGCAATGTTTATGTGATTGATCCCGTGCAAGACGCGGAAAAGTTCAAGTCGCTGATTCAAACCTGCCTGGACACGCCGGAACTTTCCGTGGTGATTGCCCGCCGGAATTGCCTGCTGGCCGCGCGCTCCATCCGCGAGTATGAGAGGTGCAATGAGCAGCAAACCAACTAATGTTGTCATCGCGGGACTGGGCGGACAGGGCGTCTTGAAAGCCTCCGATATTCTGGCCGATGTGGCCTTCAGCGCCGGGCTCGATGTGAAGAAGAGCGAAGTGCATGGCATGAGCCAGCGCGGCGGCTCGGTCTGCAGCGATGTGCGCTTCGGCGAGCGCGTTTTCAGCCCCATGGTGCCGGCCTGTGAGGCAGATTTTCTGCTGGTCATCGCGGCCGATCAGGTTGAGGTGAACCGCGCGGCGCTGCGGCAGGGCGGCCTTCTCATTGAGCCAACGCAGATCGACGAGTCCAGCTTGCCCAACAAGAAAAGCCTCAATGTGGCGCTGCTGGGCGTGTTGAGCTGTTCCTTGCCGTTTTCCGTTGAGCAGTGGACTGCCGCGCTCGGACGCAACCTGCCTGAAAAATTGCAGGAGGCAAATCTTCAATCGTTTTCCATCGGGTGTGCCGTTGGGCAGGCCAATGGGCAAGGCCGATGAGTACAAATTTGGAAACCAGTTCCGCCGATTGTTACCCCTTGAGTGTGCCGGATTACACGCCGCTCGACGAGCTTCGCGACCTCCAACTGAAGCGTATGCAGGCCGTGGTCACGCGGGCCTGGCAGCATGTCGAGCTTTTCCGTTCGCGCATGGATGAGCGCGGCCTCAAGCCCGAAGACATTCGTTCGCTCGACGACGTAAAAAAGTTGCCCTTCACGCAGAAAAGCGATTTGCGGGACACCTATCCGTTCGGGCTTTTTGCCAGCCCCATGAAGGACGTTGTCCGCCTCCACGCCTCCAGCGGAACCACGGGCAAGCCCATTGTCGTGGCTTACACGCAGGAAGATGTGGACGTGTGGAGTTCGGTGCTGGCTCGCGCGCTTGCGGGCTGTGGGCTGCGTCGCGGAGACATCGTTCAGGTCGCTTACGGCTACGGCCTTTTCACCGGCGGCCTGGGCGCTCACTACGGCGCGGAAGCGCTCGGTGCGACGGTCGTTCCGGCCTCCGGCGGCCATGCCGACCGGCAGCTCATGCTGATGCGGGACTTCGGCGTGACGGCGATGTGCTGCACGCCCACCTACTTCCTGCATCTGATTGATCGCGCCGCCGAACTTGGCATCGATATGAAGAAACTGCCGCTCCGGGCGGGCGTTTTCGGCGCCGAGCCATGGACTCAATCCATGCGCGAATACATCCAAAAGATGAGCAGCATTGAGGCCTTCGACATTTACGGGCTCTCGGAAATCATCGGGCCGGGCGTTGGCTGCGAGTGCCGCCGTCACAACGGCCTGCACATCTTCGAGGATCATTTTTATCCCGAGATTGTCGATCCTGAAACGGGCGAGCCGTTGCCGGACGGGACTGAGGGCGAGCTGGTGCTGACTACGCTGAGCAAGCAGGCCATGCCCATGATTCGCTATCGCACGCACGACATGACCAGCATTCTGACGGGCACATGTCCGTGCGGGCGCACGCTGCGGCGCATTGACCGCATCGGCCGTCGTAGCGACGACATGCTGATTATTCGCGGCGTAAACGTCTTTCCATCGCAGATTGAAACCGCGCTGCTTGAGACCGAGGGCACCCTTCCGCACTACCAGATTCTGCTCACCCGCGTCTCGGGACTGGACCAGATGGAAGTGCAGGTCGAGGTGACACCGCAGATGTTCAACGATAAAATCGGAGCGCTGCAGGAGTTGCATCAGAGACTGCAGGGCGCGCTCGATCGCGTGCTGGGAATTCGTGTGCGCGTTTCGCTGGTTGAGGCGCATACGATCGAGCGTAGCGAAGGCAAGGCAAAACGCGTCATCGACAGGCGGACATCATGAAGATTCAACAGATATCGTTGTTTGCCGAAAACAAGCCGGGGCATATTCTCGCCCCCATGCGCCTTCTGTCCAAGGAAGGCATCGGCATCCGCTCCCTGTATCTGGCTGACACCCAGGAATACGGCATTCTGCGGATGCTTGTAGCGGACTGCAGGAAGGCTGTTGCCCTTCTTGAAGCCAACGGATACGTCGCGAAGGTGACGGAGGTTGTCGCCGTCGAGGTGGAAGACCGGCCGGGCGGCATGACGGACGTACTCGAAGCTCTGGATGGAAGCGACATCAACATCGATTACATGTATGCCTTCCCCTACGTGCACGGAGACGAGGCCATCCTGATCTTCCGCTTCAGCGATCCGGATGCGGCGATTGAGCGCTTGCAGTCGGCGGGCATCAACCTGGTGGCGAGCGAAGAGCTCCTGAGAAAATAGAAAGCGCACGATCATGCCCGTATCAAAAACCATTACCAAGCAGCTTGAAAACGCCTCCTGGATTCGACGCATGTTCGAGGAAGGCATTCGTCTGAAGCGCGAGCGCGGGGCCGATGCCATCTGCGACTTTTCGCTGGGCAATCCGGATGTGGAACCGCCGGCCGCTGTGCTGGATGCGCTGCGGCGCGTGGCGGCGGGCAACCGTCCCGGTTCGCACGGCTACATGCCGAATCCAGGCTATACGCAGGTTCGCGAGGCCGTCGCGCGCAAGCTGAGCAAGGAAACTGGCCTGGGCTTTACGGGCGAGGACGTCTTCATGACGGTGGGCTCGGCGGGCGCCATTAACGTGCTGCTGAAGGCGATTCTCGATCCCGGCGACGAAGTCATCGTTCTGTTTCCCTACTTTGTCGAGTACCAGTTTTATATCACCAATCACGGCGGGCGCATGGTTCCCGTCGAAACCGACGATACGTTTCTGCCCGACGTGGAGCGCATCCGTGCGGCCATCACGCCGCGCACGCGCGCCATCATTCTCAACACGCCCAATAACCCCACCGGCCGTGTTTATCCGGAAAGTATCTTGCGCGATTTGCAGACGATGCTGGCCAGCGTTGGACAGTCCATCACCGTCATCAGCGACGAGCCGTATAAGTCCTATGTGTACGACGGAAAGCGGCAGCCCGAGGTGGCGTCGTTCATCGCCAATACGGCGATCTGCAACTCGTGGTCAAAGTCGCTGGGATTGCCGGGCGAGCGCATCGGTTACCTGGCGCTGTCGCCGCAACTGGCGGATGCCGCGGCTCTGCGCGGCGCCTGCGCCTTCACGAATCGCATCCTGGGCTTCATCAATGCGCCCGCGATTTGGCAGTGGGTCATGCTGGACGCGCTGAATGAGACCATCGACGCCGCACCGTACGAGCACAAGCGGAATGTCCTTTGCGATGCGCTGGAGAAGATCGGATACGAGGTGCGGCGGCCCGAGGGATCGTTCTACATCTTCCTCAAGACACCCATCCCCGACGACATTGCGTTCACGAAGTTGCTGTCGGACGAAGGCGTGCTTGCTGTTCCGGGCGTCGGCTTTGGACGCTCTGGCTACATTCGTCTGTCGTTGACGATTCCGCTGGAGCGCATTCAAAAGTCCATCGCCGGATTCCAGCGTGCATTTCTCGCCGTGTCCCGGCAGCAGCTCAGCTAGCGCTTCGGCAAATACATACCAACAATGTTCGGGTGCCCCATCCTCGCCACGTCTTTGTTTTTATGGCTAGAGCGGAACCAGAGTAACTATATCCTGTTGAGTATTGTGCCAGTTCGCTGGCCGAATTCTCTGCATGTATCCACCCGAAGCGGACGAGCACATGCGCGTATCGCGGACTTGCGGCAGAAGCTCATCGGTTTATCGCGCGGGCAAGTTTGCGCGGGCAACGACGGTTCACAAGCAAACCGTCGTTACCCGCGAAGCGAACCTCAATGCCGGGAGAGCGGCTGGGGATGGAACTGTACCGTGGAATCCGTGATTGTCTCGATGGTCACGGGTCCGATGAGGCCGGAGGGCAGCAGCGGAGAATCCTTTGTGTATTTCCGGATATTCGTGCTGGTGTAAGCGTGAGTATTGGATGGCTGAGCGTCGCCAATGATGCGGTTCGGCCATAGGTTGGTTACATCGAGCTGGATCGAGTTATCGCCACTTTTAAGGCTATTGGTGATGTCGAGTTCGTAAGGCATCGCCCAGATTGTGCCTGCCTGTTTGCCATTGATTCGCACTGTGCAGATTTCGCGCAAATCCGACAGCTTGAGCAGAACCCGTTCGCCCGGACGATTCTGCAGGTTCACCGATGTGCTGTAGGTCGCGGTGCCTGAGAAATAGCGAATTCCAGCGTCTGGCGATTCCGTCCATGAGGTGAATGCCTCAAACTTCTGAGGCTGTGTGGGCGCACCGCGGCCAGCCTGGAACGCGATGGTCCATTGGCTTGCGGGAAGCTCCGTGACCTTGGCCTCCTCGACAGACGCCGGTGCCTTTTTCCCATCTGAAAGCTGCGGGCTGTGAGCGCCGGATGCCTGCTTGAAGACAACAAACAAAGATTGGTACGGAGCCAGATGCAGTGGAACTTGCGTGATTCCAGCTTCCGCGCGATAGAAGGTCTGTGGAGCGATGCTTCCGTCCACGGCGTTCCAAAACTCTGGAGTGCGCCCTGTGACGCGAAAGCTTGTCAGCGTATCGACCTGGTTTGAAGTGTCATTGCGAACGAAGTAGATATCCGTGCTTCCGTCGCGGCGATGCGCGTAGTCCAGTTTTCCTGAGTCTTCCGCAAAATCGGGCTTCAGTTGCAGTTGCGTCAGGACGGCGCGAGCGTCTGCAGTGCAGTACACCCGGCCCGCTCCGTATGCGCGCGGCGTCTTCGCGCACTCGCCCCACAGCTCGTGTGTCAGCTCGGCAAAGCGCTGCGCCGTCCCGGCGGAGACGTTTCCTGTGGGCGACAGCGGCGTCGGGCCAACCACGGTTCCGCCCTGCTTTGCGTAGGCCGCAATGCGTTCCAGTGCTGCCAGGCTCAGGCGGCGCGACTTGGGCATTACGACCACGCGGTACTGATTGCCTGCGGGCGAGTAGATGGCTCCCGCGCGGATCGTGAGCGAATGCAGCAGTGCATCTTCGTTGGTCACGTCGTAGTCGTATCCGGGCAGAACGTGTGCCGGATCGTCGTCCTTGAGACGCGCGAAATTTGGCACCTGATCTCCGTAGAAATAGAGCGCGTCATCGACCGCATGGCCTTGTTGCATCATGAACTGCGAGCGGTTCAGGTAGAGAAAGAAGGCCGTCCCCTGCTGCCACCACGTGATCTTCGGATTGATATGCGTTCCGGCGAAGTATTCGTATCCTGGCAGTCCGAAGCTGGCCGGCGATGAGGTGAATTCATGCCACACCAGCCGGTTCATGCCCTCCGTCAGCGCCTCGTCGAATGAGGGTTTAAGATCGGTCGCCAGCGATTCGCTCCACTGTGGCCCCATGCTGGTCATGCCTTCCTCGGCCGCCAGCGGCTTTCCATAAATATCCGCCGCGCTTGCAACTTCCTTGGTGAAGAACCGGTCTCCATCCAGGCTGCGATGTTCATCCGATTGCGCCCAGTACTCGGTCTGCGGAATGGCGGAAGAGCGGAAGGTTTCCAGCGCGTCGATCGGCGCGCCATGCGGGCCGCCGGACTCCGCCTGAACGCCCAGGCCATAGGCCTTTGCCCGCTCGGCGAAGTGATCGTAGTGATCGGTGAGAAGGTCGCCCACTGTCCTGCGCATGTCGTTCAAAAATCGATTGCTCGTGGCGCGATCCTGCACAATGCGGCCGGCCAGAACCGGCAGGTAGGGCACGGGATCGTAGCCCCGGCGCTGGCGAAATTCGCTTGCAAATCTTCCCGTCCAATTCGTCCCGCCCACTTCCCAGCTATCGGTGGCGAGATTCACCAAAGTGGATTTCAAATAGGGCCGCGCCGCTTCGAGCAGGGGAGCCACGGTGTGCGACCAGAAGGTATCGAAGGCGTCGCGGTCAAGATAATCGATCGCCAGTCCCTGCCATGCTCCGCTCGATGTGGAAACGCGCACATCCGAGTCTGTGTAGCCGATGCGCAGGATTTCCCATGCGTCCTTCGAGGGCGGCGTCCAGCGCAGATGCCCGCTGGAATCCACATCCGCGCTCAAATTGATAATCTCTTTCAGGTTCGCGTCTTCCTCGCCCGTCGCAGAAGGATTGTCTTCGAGAAGCGGCTCGGACGGCGGCATCGAAAAGCCGGTTTCGATTGCGGCTGATTTTTCGGGCAAGTCGCGAATGGGTGAGCGCGCGTCCGCTCCTTCTCCCGGCAGCGGAATTCCGTGGCGGAGAGGATAGGCCAGAACGGCAATCTGCCGGTAGAAACCATTTTTTGTTTCCGGCATCGGAAGCGTGCCGTCGAATGCATCCCCGGTAACGGCGGTTCGCGACCACGTCAATAGCTTGGAAGCCTGTGCGGGCGTAGTATCCGGGCCGCCCAGGTTCCATCCGCTGGTCATGTTGAGCGTGACCTGCATGTGCAGTGCCGACGCGGTTTTCAGCGCATGAAGATAGAGCTTGACCCATTGCGGACTCCCGAACATCGGTCCCGCGGGTGCGTTTTCATTGTCATTCTGGTTCGAGCCGTTGCCGTCTACCAGCAGAACGCCGCCAAATCCCTTGCGGCTCATCTCGGTCAGGTCGTGGGTGATGGTCTCTTCCGTGGTGTTGCCATTCAGCCACCACCAATAGCAGCGCAGCTTGGCGGATGCGGGCGGCTGCTCAAAGCCTTTGCGCAAAGTTATCTGGCCAGCTACGGACTCGGGTGCTGGAGTTGGAGTTGCGGCAAGAAGCAATGGAGCGATGGACAGCGCAAAACAAAAAAATAGCAGGCGATAAGATTTCATGAAGGGTCCGAGGCAACTCCGGGTCAGGATATGAAAGTAAATCAGGCAGCGCCCGCGGTCAGATGCGGGCGCTGTCTGAAGGGTTAGCAGAGGTATTAGAAGTTGACGCGCGCCGTGACCTCTCCCATGCGCGGATCGTTGCCCTGGCTCCAGCTCACAGTGCCAGCGCCGCCGTTCGTTCCCTTTGAGAACAGGTTCGTGTTCGGCGAGCCGTAGTTCGGCGTGTTGGAAATGTTGTAGAACGCGCCACGCAACTCGAAGTTGAACTTTTCGTGGATGACGAACTTCTTGAACAACGAGGCGTCGGCAATTGGGAAGACCATCTGACGAACTCGCGGCATGATGGTGTTGTAGGTAGCCAGCGTGAAAGTGCTCGTCCGCAACTTCCAGGCCGGGGCTGGATCGCCGTAGCTACAGCTTCCGGTTGATAAATTCGCAGCATTCCAGCCGCCTGGATTAATCACGCCGTTCGAGTCAATGTAGCAGGTGTTGAATTGATGATTCATGTTACGGTTGTTGCCGCCACCCCTCAGGCTGACGCCCGGAATCATATCCACCTGATTGCCGCTCGCCGAAGGATACCCGGCCAGCGAGCCGTTGACGGAGCGGACAACGGCATTCACCGACCAGCCGCCCACCAAGAGCCGGCTCCAGTAGTTGGAGCGGAACGGCGTCGGAAAATCGTAGCTTCCCAGGACGTTCCACAGACGGTTGGGAGACGAGGACTCGCGGCGGAAGATCTGATCCCAGTTGTCCGCGCCATTCAGATACCCGGTTGCGTTCATTTGTTTCGACCAGGTGTAGTGGACCTGGAAACTGAAGCCATCACTGAAGCGCTTGCGGATGCTCGCCTGCATCGCGTTGTACGAGGTGTAGCCGAGTGGACGGTTGTAGAGTGTGATGCCGCCGAACTCCGGGAAAGGAATCAGTAGCCTCTGCTTCTGGATGGTGCCAGCGTTCAGCGTGCTGTTGCTCGTGATCAGGCCGGCCATCGGGTTGGTCACCATGCCGGTCAGTTCCGACGACCCCAGTGCGAAGTCGCTCGCAGGCAGTGAGTTGATGCTCTTGCTCACCTGATAGTTGCGGCTGGCGTTGGCGACATAGGAGACCTCGACCACCGCGCTTTTAGGCAGTTGATATTCCATACCAATTGCCCCGAAGAACAGCCGCGGCTGACGATGGTTTGCATCCTCGGGGGAGAGGCTCTGCCCGAGTAGCGTCGAGAGCCCCGACGAAGAACCCGAAGGAACGACAATGCCGTTCGGATACGGACTGCTCAGCGAAGCCGACGGCTGATAACCGTTGCTCGTATCGTTGTACGAGGTGGTGGAGCTATAGCCCGAGTTGCCCGGAGAATCGAAGGTCGGCATATAGATCATGCCGAAGCCGCCGCGCACAACCGTCTTGTTGTTCACTTGGTACGCTGCGCCAATGCGCGGCTGCCAGTTATTCAGTTCCTTGTGATACGGCAAGCGATTATTCGACGACGTGAACAGCAGGCCGCCATTCAGCGTCAGCCCGCTTACCGACGACTGCAGCGGATTCACGCACGTCGTGCAAAATCCCGCATTCATCTTGTTGTAGCGCTCGGTTATCGGCGCTTCGTAATCCCAGCGCAGGCCCATGTTCAGGGTCAGCTTGTTGTTGAAGCGCCAATCGTCGTGGATGAAGATGCCCCAGTAATCCTGCTGATAAGCAGGCTCAATGTTGTTAGCAACCGGAGTATTCGAGCTGCTGTTGTTGTAATTGTTGGTTGGGTAACCGAGCAGGAACGAAGCCATCGGATCGCCCGATGTTGAGTCGCCCTTCAGATAGTTTTTCTCTGTGAAGGTATTGTCAAAGCCGAACCAGCCGAAGCTCGACGTCGGTGTGTTGATGTCGTAGCGCAAAGCATCGAACTCAATGCCGCCTTTGATCGAATGTTTTCCAATCATCTTGGTCAGCACTTCCGTCCAGGCGATAGCGTTTGCCTCGCTGTACTGGCCGCCGCCCGACTGCAAGTAGGCATAGCTGTTGGTTCCGCTGTGGAACGAAAGGCCTGGAAACGTCTCACGGGGCAAGACCGTAGCCAGCGACGACGGGAACCCAAGCTTTGTAATGTCGTAGTTGTCGCCGTAGTAGGTCAGCGAGAACGGGTGATAGACAAAGCCGACTCTGCTGTCCAGGACCAGCGTGGGAGAGAGCGTGTCAAGCCATTCGAGCGATGCGCCCGTGTCCTTGCGGAAGTGCACGTAGCCGGTGCTGCCGATGCCGCCCTGCGGGAAGCCCTGCATCGGATATTCTTGGCCGCGGATGCTGCGGAAGAACAAACCGGTCAAGGTCTGCGAGGGAGTCAGCTTGTGATCGATGCGGGTGATAAATGACCAGTAGTGATCCTTGATGGTGTCGTCCCCGGAGACGTAGTTATAGCTGGTGCCGCCGCCCGTGGTGTTCGGCTCCGGAAAAAACTTCACGATCGCGGCCGCTACGGAATTGATCGATCCCGAGACATTGTTGTTGGGGAAGAACGAGGTACGGTTGCTGTTGCTGTCGATGGCCGAGTTCGGATTGTAGATCTGAATGCCACTGGTGCAGAGTCCCGTGGCATCGAACGCGCTGCACAAACTCGAAAAGTCGCCCGCGCGCATGGCATCGGTCGGCATCCAGCTTGAGTACGGATTCGGCGTATTGGTTTTGACGTGTTCGTAGGCCACGGTGAAGAAGCTCTTGTCATGGCCGTTGTAGAGCTTTGGAATATAGATCGGGCCGTCCACCACAAAGCCTGGCTGCTGCCAACGATCCACGGAAGGCTGCCCCTTCGTGCTTTGTATCAAGGACTGCTTGCGCAACGTGGTGTTGGCGTTCATATCGGTGTTCTGCAAGACGTAGTATGCACCACCATGCAGTGCGTTCTGGCCGGTCTTGATGATGGTGTTGATGACCGCGCCGTCGGAATGGCCATACTGCGCATCCACCAGCAGCGTCTGCGTATTGACTTCCTGCACCGCCTCCGGCGAAGGCACAAAGTCTGTGTAGGTCACTGCCGATAGCCGCTCCGGCGCGTCGTCCGGCATGCCGTTCAGCTCCAGTCGGTGTGCGTTGCCCAGGCCGCCGACCTGCATCTGCGACGCCGTGCCGCTAAAGGGCTGGTTGTACTGGCTCGCGGAGCCGGTCACAAAGTTGCCGGAATAGGTGCCATTCGCCAGCGCCGCTTCCACAAACGGGTTGCGCCCGATATTGGGCAAGTCCGTAACTTCACGTTGATCAAGAACTTGTCCTACACTAGCTGTTCCGGTATCCAGCGTGGTGATGTCGGCCATTACTTGTACGGATTCCGTCTCTGTGCCGACTTGCAGGCGAAAATCAACTTGTTTCTTGTCGCTGGCATGAAGCTCAATGCCAGTCGTCTCGGATTTTCGGAAACCCTGATTCGCTGCCGAAACCGAGTAGCTGCCCGGGGTAAGAAATGGGATCGTATAAGCCCCATTCGAATTCGTCGTGGCCGATGAAACGAAATGAGTGCTGACATTTGTCGCCGATACTTGCGCACCTTGAATAACAGCGCCCGAAGTATCGGTGATCGTTCCCGAGATCGCCGCCAAATATTCCTGCGCAGCCAAACTGCCGGCAAACAGCAAGAAAATTGACGAGATGAGGAACTGACATATTTGTCTTTTCATAACAGCCTCCCTTTCTGAAAATGAAATTGCCTGAGAACGTTTGCAACATTTCCTATCAGGAACAATTTCACGGCACATTTTCGAGATGCCATACTGCACCTGCAAGTTAATTTACTGGAAGATGGCTCAACTCTTAACCGCTAAGAGAAATATAAGCCAATATTAATCAATATGATACAGAACCATCACGCGGAGAGGCTAAGAGCCGGGAACCCTGGCAGAAGGCTGTTTTTTTGCTGGATTTAAGTAGCGCATTGCCCGAAGCGTTTCTTCAGGCTACACTTGGAAACGCGGATTTGACGCAATGGCAGCCATCCCCCAAAATCCCGAGCAAACGATTTCTGAAGAGCAAGCCGGCATCGAAGAGCGGCGTGCGCTGATTGAGCGCGTGGCCGCCAGCGAGCACTTTAGCCGGTCGGCCCGTCTGCGCGATTTCCTCCTCTATGTTGGCAGGCGGTCGCTTCGGGAGGGGTGTCCGGAAATCCACGAACAGGAGATCGGCGCCCAGGTCTTTGGCAGGCCCAGCTCGTACGACAGCAGCCAGGACAACATCGTTCGCGTCAATGCAACCGAGTTGAGGAAGCGCGTCGATACGTATTTCGCAACTTCCGGCGTCCGAGAGCGGCTCGTCTTCGAGATTCCTCGTGGCTCCTACAAGCCGGTTTTCCACTGGCGCTTGCCGGAAACTGCGGCTCCTCCGGCGTCTGCGCCGAAAGTGGCAGCTCCGCTGCCCCCCAGTCCGGCGTCTGTGACGAGGAGCCGCTTTCGCTCCCTCGCACTGGTTGTGTTGGCCGTGGTGTGCCTATCCCTGGGGATCGCTTGTGCCGTACTGTTTCAGGAAAACCGCACCATGCGAAAGGTGCTCCAACCGTGGGATGGCCAACCGGCGCTCGCTGCTTTCTGGTCAGGCTTCCTCGACCCGCACAGGCAGACAGATATCGTCTTGCCCGACGATTCAGTCAGCGTGATTGAGGACATTACCGGCCGGCCCACCACGCTCGGTGATTATGTCAACCGCGAATTCCTGCGCCATATTCAATCGTCGGATATCAGCACCGATCGCAAGCAGGACGTGTCCCAGATCTTTAACCATAATCTGGTGACTTTTGGTGCGGTTCGCGCGGCCCAGTTGATGCTCGGCGAGATTCCGGCAACGTATCCGCATTATCTGACGCTGGCGCGCAACTTCACGGCGGATGAGGTCACGCGAGATAACGTGGTGCTGATTGGCGGCAAGAAAGCTCTGCCTTGGGACCACCTTTTTGACGAGCAGATCAACTTTGTTACGGACTACGACGACGCGCATTCGGCGGCATTTGTTCGAAACCGCAACCCGAAGCCCGGAGAGCAGGCGATCTACAATGTGCCAACGGCGCCCAACAGCCTGGTTGGCTATGCGGCCATCGCTTACCTGCCCAACCCGAGCCGGACTGGAAACGTCATCTTGTTCGCGGGAACCGATTCCGATGCCAGCGGCGCTGCCGCGGCGTTCCTGACCTCCGAAGATCAGATGCAAAAGCTCCGTACGACCTTGCACGTGAGGCGCTTTCCGTACTTCGAGGTGCTTCTCAAGACTTCTCGTCTGAGCGGAACTTTTTTTGATTCCCAGTTGATCGCCTACCGGACTTATCCCTGAGGCCATTCAGCGGCCCTGCATGACGGGGTCGTCTACAACGCTTTGCCCATTTCGTACGCCTGTTTCATGGCGCGGCTTGTGTCGCATAGGGCGTTTGAGTTGCCATGCTTTCTTGGACTCGAAGGTAGGATTAAAACGCGTTTGCTCATCGTACTTCTCCCAACAGAGTTAATTAATGCAACTAGGTCTCTGACCGCTGGTTTATGTACCATCTTCCGTGCCCCATCCTTTCGCCTTTTTCCTGGCGAAAGGGTGGGAAACCACGAACCTGAAAATACGAAATCACGCGGTCAGCGACCTAGCAGTAATTCATGTGTTCAGGTTCGGCTGGAACCTGAACACATGGTTGAATTTTTTCTCAGAGCTTGATCAGTTCGTACTGGTCATTGCCCATCTGCAAGGCCTTCATGTATTCGAGCTGGTGCAGGCCGCTTCGTGTTTCGATGCGTTCCACCATGTCGTGCCGTTGCTGTTCAGGCTGGCTGTAGATCAAGTCAATGGAAGCCTTGTCGATGGCCAGAATATCCCGTGAAGCGAGGATGCCGATATCGTTGCAAGTCGGTTTTACTCCATGCGCATCGCAATCGCAGTCCACGGAGATATTCTTCAGAACATTGATATATGTGATATGCGAGCCGAAATGCGCGGTGATTCCTTTTCCTGATTCGACCATGCGCTCCAGGAAAAGATCTCCTTTCGGCCAGCCAGCACCGTGAATCTGCTGCTTGCCCACTTTCCCGGAAGAACAACCGATGGCGATGTTTTTAAGCGATCCGCCAAAACCGCCCATCGTGTGGCCTTTGAAGTGCGTATAGACAAAGAGGGAATCGTAGTTCAGCAGATTCTTGCCTACGGCAATCTCCGTCAGATGCTCTCCGGGAGTATGAGGATGTGTGGCAGACGAGGGCGCAGCGAGATACTCTCGCAGGCCTGGAATTGGAAGCATCGCATCGCCGTCGGCATCCATGATGTCGACCGGGCAAAATGTGAATCCGTTCGTTTTCAGCGTCTCCCGATGTGTCGCCGTCTGTTGCCTCGTGCTTGGATAGAGTACGTTGCATTCCACAATGGTGCTGTTCGGAATGTGCGGCTGCAAGCCTTGAATCAGCTCGATGGGCAACAGATTCGGCCCATGCGGTTCGCCGGTGTGCAGCTTGATGCCGACTTTGCCGGTCATCCCCTCATTGATTTTGGAGTAGATCTTCAGCAATCCGTTGACGCTGATGTCCGGGGTAAAAAACACCTGCGATTTGCTTTGAGCCGTTGTGGCGTTGGCCATGCCGTTCAAATCGCATATGGCAACGCCACCCAGAGTAATTGCACCATTTCTCAGAAAGGTGCGACGCAACATCTTCTCCGCCATTTTTGTCTCCTTTCAGTAAGAGACGTTTCCGAAACGTGAAAGGGTGAGAAAGCACAAAATCACACGGTCAGATTCCTGGTACTACTGTTGCAGATAGCTGCTCCGGAGGGAGCAGGGGGGACTTCAGCCCCCTGAAAAAGACGCATACATGTTGGACCTTCAGGCACGGACCTTTGCCTCCTTCTTCCAAATACAACTGTAGTACTAGCGGCCGGTCAATTTCTCCAGATGCTCGGGATAGCGATTTCCGTGCACATCGATCATGGAAAGCGCATGATCGATTTTCCCGAGATCCTCCGGCGTTAATTCCACTGCTACGGCTCCAATGTTCTCATCCAGACGTGCCAATTTTGTAGTGCCTGGGATGGGAACAATCCACGGTTTTTGCGCCAGCAGCCAGGCCAGCGCAATCTGCGCAGTTGTCGCGTTCTTCTGCTCTGCAATGGCGCCGAGCAAATCGACAAATGCCAGATTCGCCTTCATCGCTTCTGGCGTAAAGCGAGGCAGCGTGCTGCGGAAATCGGTTTTGCCAAACGTGGTGCTTTCGTTCATTTTTCCGGTCAGGAAACCCCTGCCCAGTGGGCTGTACGGAACCAGGCCGATTCCCAGTTCTTCAAGCGTGGGCAGCACTTCCGCTTCAGACTGCCTCCACCAGAGCGAGTATTCGCTTTGCAGCGCGGTAACAGGCTGAACGGCGTGCGCCCGGCGAATCGTCTGCACCCCCGCTTCAGAAAGCCCGAAGTGCTTCACCTTGCCTTCCTGAATCAGATCCTTCACCGCTCCCGCCACGTCTTCAATCGGCACTTCAGGGTCAACCCTGTGCTGATAAAACAAATCGATGGCATCGATCCTGAGCCGCTTGAGCGACTCCTCGGCAACCTGCTTGATGTGTTCCGGCCGGCTATTGAGGGCAGGCTTGCCCTTCATTCCCCCGGGATCATTCTTGGAAGTGATGTTGAAGCCGAACTTGGTGGCGATGACCACTTTGTCGCGCACCGGCGAAAGCGCTTCGCCGAGCAGTTCCTCGTTGATGAACGGGCCATAGACTTCCGCCGTATCGAAGAACGTAATCCCCCGGTCCACCGCTGTCCGCAGAAGAGAAATCATCTCCTGCTTGTCCTTGGGCGGCCCATAAGAAAAGCTCATGCCCATGCAGCCAAGCCCGATTGCCGATACTTCCAGATTGCTGTTTCCTAATTTGCGTTTTTGCATTGTGTCTCCTGCTACCTGTTCAGAACTGTCTTGTTTGCCATACAGGTCTTTTCCTGATGTAAGGGCGAACTGGCGGCGCTGTTCCAGCTTTCAACTCGATGAGCGCCGCCAGCCGCAAAAAAACGCGCACCGTTTTACTCGGATTTGAGTGAAGCCATATCGATGGAGAAGCGATACCTTACATCGGACTTCACCATTCTTTCGTAGGCTTCGTTGACCTTCTGGATGGGGATGATTTCGACATCGGAGGTAATGTTGTGCTGGCCGCAGAAGTCGAGCATCTCCTGGGTTTCCGGGATGCCGCCAATAGGCGATCCGGACAGGCTGCGCCTGCCCACGATCAGGCCGAAGGCCCCAACCGGGAGAGGCTTTTCCGGCGCGCCCACCAGCGTAATGTTGCCGTCGATACCCAGCATGTTGATGTAGGCATTGATGTCGTGATTGGCGGCCACGGCGTCGAGAATAAAGTCGAAACTGCCGGTGTGCTTCTTCATCTCATCGGCGTTGCGGGAGATAACCACTTCATCCGCTCCCAGGCGAAGCGCGTCTTCCTTCTTGCTGGGTGAGGTGGTGAAGACAACAACGTTGGCGCCGAGTGCATGAGCAAACTTCACGCCCATGTGGCCCAATCCGCCCAGACCGACCACGCCAACTTTCTTGCCTTTGGTAACACCCCAGTGGCGCATGGGCGAGTAGGTCGTGATTCCGGCGCAAAGCAAAGGCGCTGCTCCGGCAAGGTTGAGGTTCTTGGGAACGCTGAGCACGAACCGCTGGTCCACAACAATGCTGTCGGAGTAGCCGCCGTAGGTGACTCCTCCCAGGTGCTTGTCGGGGAAATTGTACGTATAGGTCGAATTCCGGCAGAACTGTTCTAGCCCGGCCTTGCACGCTGGGCAGGTGCCGTCGGAGTCCACCATGCAGCCAACTCCGGCAAGGTCGCCGGGCTTGAACTTGGAAACCGCTGCGCCAACCTTGATGACGCGGCCTACGATCTCATGGCCAGGAACGCAGGGGTAGACGGTCGGCATAACGCCGCTCCACTCGTTGCGCACCTGATGAAGGTCGGAGTGGCAGATGCCGCAGAAAAGGATTTCGATCTGCACGTCGGTTTCGGTCGGCTCGCGCCGCGCAATCGTGGTGGAAGCAAGTCGCGATGTCGCGCTGGCAGCGGAATAAGCTTTGGCGTTGTACATCAATTCACCTCTTGGCCTTCTCGGCCGGTGTTTGGGGCGCAAATTGCGTCCGTTCTTTAGATGGTCGAAAGTGGTGCAGCGCTGCTTTGTGTTTGAGGCCGGTTTTTTGGGGAATCCGCGTGTCCGGTGAACTTCTCACCCGTGCAATCCTGTTGCAAGCTCCTTGAGGCCTTGCCCCGCACTTCTTCTCAGCCCAAAGAATAGGCTGGAGCAGGCTTTGAGCGGTATCACAATCCTTCCTGTTTCTTGCCTAATCCTCTGGACCCGCAGTTTTTTGTGCACGCGGCAACAGATTCGGCGGTACGCTGGGAATGAAGGAATCGGGCGGAGTTCCAATGGCAAAGCAGAAGAATGCAAGCGCGGAATCCAAGACGCGGACGATTGAGATGCGGACTGAACTGGTGCGCAATATCTCTGCGCACATCCGCTTGGACGGCAAAGAGGCAACCTGCGTTCCGGGCCTCAGCCTCTACCGCAGAAGCATTCCGACAGAGTGCGTTTCAGCAGCTTACGAACCTACTCTGATCGTCTTTGTCCAAGGAGAGAAGCACATCAATATGGGCGGTACAACGCTCGTCTGCGACGGGTCCACATTCCTGCTGACCTCCGTCGATTTGCCCGTGATCAGCCAGGTGACAAAGGCTTCGCGGAAAGAACCGATCCTTGCTCTGATACTCAAACTCGAAATGCCGACTGTCCGGGAGATCCTCAGCCAGGAGGAGTTCCATGCGCTCGAAACAGCGTCCGTCACGCGCGGCATGGCTGTCGGAAAGAGTTCGGTCGAACTGCTCGATGCCTGTTCCCGATTGCTCAATCTTCTTGATGAGCCCCAGGATAGTCCATTTCTCAGCAATCTGATTCAGCGTGAAGTTATCTATCGCCTGCTGCGCGGGCCGCAGGGAATGCACCTTCGCGCCATCGCCACGCTTGGCGAACAGAGCAACCGTACGGCCAAGGCCGTTGCATGGTTGCGGGAAAACTACTCCAAGCCCTTGCGCGTCGAGGAGCTTGCGTCTGTTGCGCAAATGGGGGTCTCCACGTTGCACCATCATTTCCGGTCTCTGACCGCGATGAGCCCGCTGCAGTACCAGAAGCAGCTTCGGCTGCACACGGCGCGCGTGCGCATGTTGATGGACGGTCTGGATGCCGCGAGCGCGGCCTTTGAGGTTGGCTATGAAAGCCCCAGCCAGTTCAGCCGGGAGTACAGCCGGTTCTTCGGCCAGCCACCCATGCGGGATATCAAAGTGCGGAGGGGCGCCAGCGCTGCAACCGGGCTCGATTCAATGCAATCCTAGAGCGGTTCCAGAGCAGCCGTGCCGTTTCTGTAAGCGTGCAAGGTGGCCGATATCTTGAATGATCGCGTTGCGGCGGTCCCGAGGGTCGATCTCGCCATAGGCCTTGCCTTGAATCTTCTCGTACGAACCCACGGCAGCGAATGATTTTCCTCCCGCAATGGGCGATGCGCTCTTCTGGGGATCGACGACAATTTTGGTAACACGAGCCTGTGTAAGTTGCGCGCACAATGCGAACGCCAAAAGAACACAGAACCATGCCGCTTTTCGACAGGTTCGCGACTGTTTCATTTCATCTCTCATTGAGTCCATCCGGTCGGAGAAGAATCATAAACAACCGAGCGCGGAGAGCACTTTCCAGTGCCTCCCCGCGGTTGAGTGTTGATTCCTTTGCGTGCCAACGTTCCGCGATGAACTCATCGCGATCGGCTTGCTGGTACACGGACCGGGCCCGAAGGCCCGATCCCTTGGCTAAAACTGCAATTTTAGCGCGAACTGGATCAGACGTGGCGTGTAGTTCGCCGAAGTCGCCGTGATCTGGCCGAAGCTTGCGCCACTCAAAGTTGCATTGGGCAATGCAAAATTTGCCATATTGAAAATATTGAAGACTTCCGTCCGGAACTGGACATTCATCTCCTGTCGAATGGGAACTGTCTTGAACAACGAGACATCCAAATGGCGGAAGTGCGGCCCATACAACTGGTTGACACGTTCGCTACCGAGAGTGCCGGCAGTCTGTGCGACGAACGCGGCAGTGTTGAAGAACTTTGCGTTTGCCGGCTGTGCCACGTGAATACTGCCCTCTTGGTTGGGTCGATCCGCCGTCGCAACTCCAGGACGAGTTCCATCAACGTCAACGGCATTGACAACCGTGAACGGTGCACTCGTGCTCCAGATGTTCAGCGCATTCGCCTGCCACCCTTTGGCTAGCACCCCCACAATGCCCTTCAGGTTGCTACCGAAAGGCAGGTTGTAGTTGATGAGCGTCGTTACTCGTACACGAAGGTCCAGGGCCGAATTGCCGTAATCACGCGTGCTTACCTGTGCCGGCAAACTCCCTGTTCCTTCAGACTTCACTGACCCATCGACACCGAGAGCGTTGTCGATGTTGCGGGAATACGTCAGGTTCGAGTTAACATACAGGCCATGCTTTAGACGACGTTCATAAACTACCTGCAGAGCGTTGTAGTATCCGACGCCCTCGGTTCGCAGATTGTTGATGGCAGTCACTCCCGGTAGCTTGGCATAGTAAGGTCGGAGAGTCTGAGCGACTACTGCACCTGATGCGTTGGGCGTGGCAGCGTTGATGTCGGCAATGATCTGCGAAAGGTGCCGCCCCACACTGCCAATGTATGTCACACTGATCGTGTTTCCCGAAAAGTCCTTCTGAATTCCAAGATTGAACTGCTCCAGACGGCTGGCCTGGTAGCCCGTGGAAACCGTATCGGAGAGCTGGCCTACAGGGTCCGTATAACTGTCAGCTGCAATCACCGGTAACCCG
>Ga0255356_1000783_pt1 | contig 20910 bp, 15 predicted proteins | sample HBST100metaG_FD_189944 | JGI IMG/M metagenome (GOLD analysis project Ga0255356, IMG submission 189944) | Peat soil microbial communities from Stordalen Mire, Sweden - H.B.S.T100 | ecosystem: Environmental > Terrestrial > Soil > Wetlands > Peat | place: Sweden: Norrbotten County, Stordalen Mire...
AGTCGACTGTTAGTCCTCAAGAGGTAAAGATTGTGCCGTTGTATGCATATCGTTGTACCCAATGTGGTCATCGCTTTGAAAAGATCCAGCACTTCAAATCAAAACCGGAGCTTGTCTGCCCCAAGTGTCATGGTGTCCTTGAGCGTCCACTCACTGCGCCAGCCTTCAAGTTCAAGGGTTCTGGCTGGTATGTGAACGACTACGCGGGCAAGACCGCCGCGCCAGCCTCCGCGTATGCCCCACCCAAGGCCAAGACGCCTTGCGGCGGAAACTGCGGAGCGGCCTGCCCTGCCGCTGCGGCCGTCTCCTCTGATGCCAACAGCTAGGTTCCGCAGAATCTAGCAACATGGAAGTCCGTTTTACCAGAGTGCCAGCGGCGGCGTAAGCGTCTGCCCGAGCACAAACGGGGATCGCCATAGGATAATGGGTCGTTGAACGTACAAGGCCCATTGATGACGCAAACTTCCACTCCTTCTCTCCCGCAATCCGGCCACGTGGCTTTTCGAGCGCTCGCCCTGGCAGCCGTCATGCTCTTCGCTGCTGGCTTTGCCGCTGGCTTCTCTCATTTCCGCGTTGAGTTTGCTGTCAGCCTTCGCTGGATCGGTCTCGGGCTCTTCCTTCCCTTCGTCGCCCGCCGCCGCTCCCTGCTTGCCTGGACCTTTTTTGCAATGCTCGCCGGCGCCGAACTGGGCGTGGACGCGCCCCAAATCGCAACCCAGACCCACTTCCTCGCCGACATTTTCCTGCGCCTCATTCGCATGATTGTCGCGCCGCTCATCTTCGGTGGCATCGTTACCGGTATCGCCGGCCACAACGAACTGCGCGGCGTGGGCCGTGTAGCGATCAAGTCAATCATCTTTTTCGAGGTCGTCACCACCATCGGCCTGATTCTGGGCGCTGTCGCCATCAATCTCACCCAGGCCGGAGCCGGCGTTACGCTGCCCGCATCCACCCAGTCCGCCGTGCCTGTCGCCCAACCGCAAGGCTGGCAGCAGATTGTGCTGAACGTCTTCCCGGAGAACATCGCCAAGTCAGTCGCCGAGAACCAGATACTCCAAGTCGCCGTCTTCGCACTGCTCTTTGGCGCGGCGCTGGCCACCTTGCCGGAGCGGAAGCGCGCTCCGTTGCTCTCCGTCTTGCAGTTACTCACTGAGACCATGTTCCGCCTCACCCGCATCGTCATGGTTGTCGCACCGGTCGCCGCTGGGGCCGCGCTGGCCTATACGGTGGGCAGCATGGGCCTGGCTACGCTGCTGCCGTTGGCCAAGCTGCTCGCCACCAACTACGTTACCCTCGTCCTCTTCGTGCTCGTGGTGCTTGTGCCCATCCTGTTCCTGGCCCGCATTCCCATCGGTCGTTTCGCCGCCGCGGTTGCCGAGCCCGCCGCCCTCGGCTTTGCTACCACATCGTCCGAGGCCGCGCTGCCATTGGCGATGGAGCGCATGGAAGAGTTCGGCGTGCCGCGCTGGATTGTCTCCTTCGTTATCCCCACCGGCTACAGCTTTAACCTGACCGGTTCCACCATCTATCTCTCCATGGCCGCCCTCTTTGCCGTCCAGGCCGCGGGCCTCCATTTTTCCGTGGGTCAGCAGATCGTCCTGCTTGCTACTCTGGCGCTTACCAGTAAAGGCATTGCCGGGGTGCCCCGCGCCACGCTCGTCGTGCTGCTTGCTGTCTCTGGTTCCTTTCAGATTCCCTCCAGCGCCGTTCTGATGCTGCTCGGCGTTGACACTCTCATGGACATGGGACGCACCGGCTTGAACGTCATTGGCAACTGCATGGCCGCCGCCGTCGTCGCGCGGTGGGAAGGCGACTTGAAACCCACAGCGATCTCCGCCGAAAGCGCCCTTGCCGGAGGAGGCTCAACCCCAAGCCCGCTAAGATAGGTTCAGTACAGAAAACCCATGCCTCTACTCGATCCCATCCCGTCGCCCGTGGAACACGCCGATTTCGCCGCTCTTGAGTGGGAGCCGCTGCTAGCCTTGGTGGCTGGCTTTGCTGCTTCTCCGGTCGGCCGTCAGGCGATCCTGGACTTGCAACCCTCCACCGACGAGGCCTGGATCGCCAGTCAGCATCAGCTCATCGGCGAACTCCGGCTGCTGCTTGCCGAGCAGACTTCCATCCCCGTCGGCGGCCTTTTCGACCCCACGCAATTGGCCGCCAAAGCTCAGATTCCCGGCGCGGCTCTGGAAGCCAATGAGCTGCAAGCCGTCGCCCGTCTGGCCAACGACGTGGCCTCCTGGCAATCGCTTTTGCAATCGCCCCCTGCGCGGCTGGCGGGCAAGCTGCCTGGGCTTTCGGAGCTTTCAGCCGCTCTGGCGGGCGGCAGCCTGCGTCCGCTGGCGGAGTCCATTGAGCGCACCATTCAGCCCGACGGCTCACTGGCCGATAACGCCTCGCCCGAGCTGGGCCGTATCCGCCGCGACCAGGAGCGCCAGCAGCGGGTCATCGAAGAAAGCCTGCGCGCCGCCTTGCGCAAGCTCTCCAGTGACGGCGCAACCCAGGAAGACCTCATCACCATCCGCGGCGACCGCTTTGTGATTCCCGTCCGCAGCGAGCTCAAAAGGCGCGTTTCGGGCGTGGTGCATGGCGTTAGCTCCTCGGGGCAAACCGTCTACGTCGAGCCTCTGGAAACCATCGAGCAAAACAACGAACTGGTTCGTCTCATCGAGGAAGAACAGGCCGAGATTCATCGCATCTTCATGGCCCTCACCCGCCAGGTCGGCGGCTATGCTCATGCGCTGGTCGAGGGCGCGCGCGTGCTAGCGCTGGTCGATAGCCTCCAGGCCCGCGCCCGCTTCTCCCGTGACTACGATTGCGTGGCTCCCTCCATCGCGCCTGATCTTTTGCGCCTGGAAGCTGCCCGCCATCCGCTCCTCGAAAGGCATCTCCGCTCGACAGGTGGCCATGTTGTCCCGCTCACGCTGGAACTCACCGCGGCCGAGCGGCAGCTCATCATCAGCGGCCCCAACACCGGCGGCAAAACCGTTACGCTCAAGACCACGGCCCTGCTGGCCATGATGGCTCAGGCCGGTCTCCCCATTCCCGCCACAGCCGCCAGCTTTCCCGTCTTCACCGCATTCCTGGCCGACATCGGCGACGCGCAATCCATCGAGGCTGAACTCTCCACGTTTTCCGCGCACATCACTAACCTCGACCGCCTCTCGCGGCTGGCAGGGAACAAATCTCTGGTGCTGCTCGACGAGCTTGGCTCCTCCACCGATCCCGAGGAAGGCGCGGCTCTCGCTGTCGCCATTGCCAGCCATTTTTTGACGGCAGGCGCATGGTCGCTCATCTCCACGCACCATACCTCGCTCAAGGTCTATGCCGCCAACACGGAAGGCGTGCAGAACGCAGCAGCCGGCGTGGACGAACTCACGCTCGCACCCAACTACCAACTGCGCCTCGGCGTTCCCGGCGCATCCGCTGGAATCCAAACTGCCGAAAGGCTGGGCCTGAACTCTGCCATCATCGTTGCCGCTCGCCAGCGCCTCGGCTCGCAGCAGGTTGACATTGCCCGCTTTCTCGATAAGCTGCACAGCGAACTCACTCAACTCGAAGAGGACCGCAAGGCCGCCCGTACCGAGCAGTACGCGCTGAATCAGGAGCGGGCGCGGCTTGCCCGCGAGGGCGACGTCGAGCTGCGCAACCACACGCGGGAACTGGAAACCAAGCTGGCCTCACTGCTCAAGGACTTTGAATTCCAGATGCGCGAGACGGTGCGGGCCATCGAAGACCGCGCCGCGCAGCAAAAATTATCCAAGGAAGCCGAACGCCGCATCCTCCGCCTGCGCCGCGAGTTTCAGGAGAGCTTCAACCAGACCGTCGTCGCCCACCGCACCGGAGCCGATGTTGGCGACCAGAACGCCCAGCCGCACCTCCTCAAGCACATCGCCGCCGGCGACAAGGTTCTGTTGAAGTCGATGAACAGAATTGCCACGGTCGTGCGCGAGGTGGAGAAAGACATCTTTGAAGTTGCTCTCGGCCCCATCAAAATGCGCGTCAAGCGCGACGAGCTCTGCGAGCCGCAGCCCTTTGGTGCAGATCCTACGCAGGAAGGGAAGCGCGCCGACCCGCTGGCCGATGCGCGTCGGCAGAAGAATGTCCACGTTACCGTCACCAGCGCCAACACCGACGAGTTGCGCATGGAGATCAACCTCATCGGCCGCAGAGTGGACGAAGCCGAGCAAGAACTGGAGCAGTATCTGGACCGTGCCTTCCTCGCTGGCCTACCCCGCGTTCGCGTCATCCACGGCCACGGCGCCGGCATTCTTCGCCGCGCTGTCCGCGAATTCCTGAAAGGCCATCCTCACGTAGCCACCATCGCCGAAGCCCCGCAGAACGAAGGTGGCCAGGGTGCAACGCTTGTGGAATTAAGGCAGTAGTTGCAAAATAGCTGCGACGTAGCTACAATTATTTGAAGTGGTACATAATCCCTTGAGACTGCAACGGGCACGGATTTTTCCAGCGAAGACCATCCTGCCCGAATGGGAGCTTTCATTAGCAGTCTTGAGTTTTTTCTTCGCCTACTCCCATAGGCGCTCTCGGTCTCCTGCGAAAAGCACAGAGATTGGAGCCCTTATGGAAGAAATCAAGTTTTCATGGGACGAAGAGAACATTGGTCATTTATCACGTCATCAAATATCACAAGCCGAAGCCGAGCAAGTGATATTTAACCGACCGGTCGATCTGGAATCTCAACTTCGCAACGGCGAGAAGCGGTTGCCACATATCGGAGAGACCGATGCGGGAAGGATTCTGGTTGTGGTTACGACAATGCGGGGTAAGAAGATTCGCGTTGTCACAGCCTGGTCTGGCAATAAGAATTATCGGAGTTACTTCTTGTCACTGAAGAGGAATGGCAATGTTGGAAGAATTGAAAAACAAGACCTTCGCGAATGAAGCGGAAGAAGCCGCGTGGTGGGAGTCGCACGAAGACGCCTTGCTCGAAGATTTTAAGAAGGCCACCGCTGAGGGGCGAGTCGGTGTAGGCACGCTTGCAAAGCGAGCGGCGTTGCCATCCACCACCATCCGTCTCGATCCCGAAGATATAGCCAAGGCCCGCGTCCAAGCAGAAAAGCGCGGCTTGCGCTATCAGACCTACCTCAAAATGATTATTCACGAGGAGCTGCGCAAAGCAGTTTAAGCAGAGCCGCGGAATCCAGGCTGCGCAACCATTGCAACAGCAAAAACTGGGGCCTCGAAGTGATCCAACCTTCGAGGCCCAACCTATTACATAGCCGCGCACTGATTTGCTAACACAGCTAACTTCGCTAACCGTGCTAACTTGCCGGGTGCCCCATCCTTCGCTTTTTTCTTGCGAAGGGTGGGATGTCGAGAAGCCTGTGCGAGCGAATAGCGAGCGTTTGCCGCACCGCAGGTGCTTACGCCATCGCCTCCCGGCTCATCGGCTCAAACTTCAACTGGTTTGTGGCGTGGTCCACGTCGATGCGCACGTGTGCGCCATGCAGTACTTCGCCGTTGAGGATCTTGATAGCCAGCGGATCCTGAATCATGCGCTGCAAGGCTCTCTTCAGCGGACGCGCTCCATAAGCCGCGTCGGAGCCCGAAGTCAGAATCAGTTGCCGCGCCGGCTCGGTCAGCTCGAGCGAGATCTGCCGGTCTTCGAGAAGTTTGCTCACCTCCGCCAGTCGCAGATTGAGAATCTTCGCCATCTGCGCTGTGCCCAGCGGACGGAAGATCACGCAATCGTCCACGCGATTCAAAAACTCCGGACGGAAGTGCTCGCGCAAGACCTTCATCACCGACTCGCGCAGCATTTCTTGATTGTCAATGTTGTCGCGGTCATGCTCGCTCTTCAACGCGTCGGCAACCAGCACGGACGCGCCCAGATTCGAGGTCATAATCAGCACCGTGTTCTTGAAGTCCACCGTGCGGCCCTTGGCGTCTGTCAACCGCCCATCGTCCATCACCTGCAAGAGAATGTTGAAGACATCCGGATGCGCCTTTTCGATCTCGTCGAAGAGAATCACCGCATACGGCCTGCGCCGGACAGCTTCGGTCAGTTGGCCGCCCTCGTCGTAGCCCACGTAACCAGGGGGCGCGCCAATCAGCTTTGCCACGGAGTGCTTCTCCATGTACTCGCTCATATCGATGCGCACCATCGCCTGCTCATCGTCGAACATGAACTCGGCCAGTGCCCGCGCGGTCTCCGTCTTGCCCACGCCCGTTGGACCTAGAAATATGAAAGAGCCAATCGGCCTTCGCGGATCGCTCAACCCCGCGCGCGAACGGCGAATCGCATTGGCCACGACGGTCAACGCCGCATCCTGCCCGATCACCCGCTCCCGCAGACGCTTCTCCATTTCGACGAGCTTGGTCACTTCGCCTTCGAGCATCCGCGAAACGGGAATTCCCGTCCACTTGCTCACGATGTTGGCAATGTCTTCCTCGTCAACCTCTTCCTTCAACATGCGGGCCACGCCGGAGTTCCCGTCCTGTACCGCATTTAACTTCTTCAGCTCGGCTTCCAGTTTCGGCAGCTCACCGTATTGAATCTGCGCGGCGCGGTCCAGTTGCCCCTTGCGCGTCTGTTCCTCTGCCTCGAATCGCAACGCCTCAATCTTCTTTTTTAGCGTGCTTACGTGGCTGATGGCTTCGCGCTCTTTTGTCCATCGGGCGCGGAGGGCTGTAATCTTCTCATGCAACTGCGCCACTTCGCGTTCAACCACATTCCGCCGTTCGATACTATTGGCGTCTGTCTCGCGCTTCAGTGCAGCCTTTTCGATTTCCAGCGATGTCGCCTCGCGCTCCAGTTGATCGATCTCCGTGGGCACCGATCCGATCTGGATGGCCAGCGAAGCCGCAGCCTCGTCCACCAGGTCGATGGCCTTGTCGGGCAAAAAGCGGTCGCTGATATAGCGATGCGAAAGCGTTGCGGCAGCGACGATAGCTGCGTCCTTGATGCGCACGTTGTGGTGTGCCTCGTAGCGTTCTTTCAGGCCGCGCAGAATGGCGATTGTGTCCTCGACGTTCGGCTCGCCGACATAGACGATCTGAAAGCGCCGCTCCAGCGCCGCGTCTTTCTCGATGTACTTGCGGTACTCGTTCAGCGTGGTTGCGCCGATAGCCCGCAGTTCGCCGCGCGCCAAGGCCGGCTTCAGCATATTGCTGGCATCAATGGCTCCCTCGGCCGCGCCCGCCCCGACAATCGTGTGCAGCTCGTCGATGAACAGCACGATCTCGCCATTAGATTCTTCAATTTCCTTGAGTACCGCTTTGAGCCGGTCCTCGAATTCTCCACGAAACTTCGCCCCAGCTAGCATCGAACCCAGGTCCAGCGAGATTACCCGCTTGTCCTTGAGGCTCTCCGGCACGTCGCCGGAGACAATGCGCCGCGCCAGGCCCTCGACGATGGCTGTCTTGCCTACGCCCGGTTCGCCAATCAGCACAGGATTGTTTTTGGTGCGCCGGCTCAGCACCTGGATTACGCGGCGAATCTCTTCGTCGCGGCCGATGACCGGGTCCAACTTGCCGCGCCGGGCCAGTTCCGTCAGATCTTGGCCGTATTTTTCCAACGCCTGAAATTTCCCCTCTGGATTCTGATCCGTTACGCGTTGTGTCCCGCGCACAGCGGTCAGTGCCTGCAAGATCGCCTCGTGTGTCGCGCCCACGGCCACCAGCGCCTCGCGTGCGGCTTCGCCCTTCAAGTGAGCCGTCCCCAGCAGCAGGTGTTCTGTGGAGACGTACTCGTCCTTGAAGTTCGCAGCCTCGTGGAAAGCCTGGTCCAGCACTTTGTTGAGCGCCTGGCTCAGGCCTGCCTGCGCGGCCGCTCCACCCACCCGAGGCAGTTTTTCCTCGATCTGGTGGAGATCGTTTTCCAGCCGTTCGATGGGCACACCAATCTTTTCAAGAACCGCGGGAATCACACCCTCGCGATCCTCGATGAGCGCCAGCAATAGATGTACCGGCAGCACTTCCGGATTTCCCAATTCGGTCGCCCGCGTTTGTGCCTGTTCCATTGCCTGCTGCGACTTGACGGTCAGTTTTTCCCAACGAATAGCCATGTTCACCTCAGTAGATAGTTATCAGTAGCCAGCGTCCGATCGACGAGTGGCAACGATCAGGACTTAGCTGCGTTTTCAGAACCTTTATCATTCTGCCCGCCTTGTCCTGTATGCAGATGCTCACTTCAGACCACCGGAAGCTGACCACTGTTAGCTGTAATCTGTCTGCTGCTCTTACGCCACTTTGATTGCGATCTGCTTCGGCTGCGCTTCCGGCTTCTTGGTCAGCTCCAGCTTCAACACACCCGCATTGTAGCTTGCCGCCACGCTCTCCGTATCGACCGTGGAGGGAAGCGTGAAAGCGCGATAGAAGCTGCCGTAGCGCCGCTCGATCCGATGGAAGTTCTGCTCCTTCTCCTCCGCCTCGAACTTGCGCTCGCCCTTCACCGTCAGCGTATGGTCCTCAATGTGCACATCCAGATCCTTCTGGTCGATGCCCGGAACTTCCAGCTTGAGGACCACCTTCTGTGCGTCTTCATAGATATCGACTGGCGGCACAAAGCCGACAGCCGCCACCTGCTCTTCCCCTTCGTTCAGATCGCGAAACAAAGAGTTGACGCGGTTCTGCAAAGCGACGACTTCCCGGAATGGGTCCCAACGAGTGATTGTCATGATTCTTTATCTCCTGATGGATTGAAAATCTATTGGCTTGAAACCTGAGCCCAAGCCACTCAATAAATCTGATATAACTATATCGCAAAAGATTCACAAAATATGCGCAATGTACACTCATATATTCGAGAAAATTGATATTTATGTTGGTTCCAATTATTTAGAAGAAGAAAACAGAATTATCCCCTCTCGCCCAAACCAACCCTCAATCGCCGCGTTCAGTCTTGGGCCTCTGGATTTACTTCTCGATCTCAATCTCCGGGAATTTCCGCCTGACCGCAGCCTCAACCGCGGCGTGTTCAGGCTTGCCGCTGGAGCGAGCCAGCGCATCGCGGGCGTGAGCGGCGTCTTCTATTGGATAGCGCCGGGTTTTCGGAAACACAAAATCGCCTTTGGGCAGGTCTTCCCGTTTCGCGTACGTGAGCTTCGTCATGCGTCTACCTCCGAGCCTTCCAGCCCCTATACGGCATTTTCTATCCGGAGGGGGGAGTGGGTCTGTCCAAAGTTGCACGCCGGGTAAAGTGATTCAGGGGCAGAATCATCGCCTTTGCTGACCCCTGATCTGATCCCTCTCCACTGACCTTCTACAATCAAGAGAGATGATCCATCTCTCCAGCCTTCCCTCTTACATGGACTGGCACTGGCTTTGGCTGACCGTGGCTGCTTTTCTGGCCGGGTTGCTCAACGCCGTGGCCGGCGGTGGCTCGTTTTTGCTTTTTCCCGCCATCCTGGGGATGAAGATTCTGCCCATCCAGGCCAACGCCACCAACACGGTGGCTCTGTGGCCTGGCCAGTTTACCTCGGTGGTCGCCTATCGCCACGACATCCGCAAGAACCTCCGCCTGGCTCTGCCCATGAGCGTGGCCGGACTCATCGGCGGCACGGCGGGCGCTCTTGTGCTGCTCAACACGCCACAGATGACCTTTTTGCATCTGGTGCCCTGGCTACTGCTGATATCCTCTTCGATCTTCGCTGTTACCGGCCCTGTCTCCCGCTGGCTGGCCCGGCGCACGGGCGCCGCGCTCTCTTCCCCCAAGCCGCCGCGCTGGCTGCCGGTATTTTTGGCCACCGTAGCGGTCTGCTTTTACATTGGCTATTTCGGGGCCGGTGCGGGCTTTCTGCTCATCACCCTGCTTTCGCTCTTTGGCTATCGGGATCTGCATGAGATCAACGCCCTCAAGGTGATCTCCACCACTCTGGCCAACGGGGTTGCTTTCATCATCTTTGTCGTCGGCGGCCAGGTCGTCTGGCGCTACTGCCTGCTGGCCATGGTTACCTGCGCCATCGGCGGTTACGCCTCGGCCCGCTTATCCCACCGCGTTCCACAGTCTTTACTCCGCGGGCTGGTCATTTTTATCGGCCTCTTTATGGCCGCATGGTTCTTCTGGAGAAATCATTAATATGAATGTAAGTTGGATGGCAAATTCGGTCGGCACCTTTGCCGGCCTTTGCACAACGCTTTCCATGGTGCCTCAGCTTTATAGCATCTGGAGGCGCAAAAGCGCTCGCGATGTCTCCCTGTTCATGTTCCTGGTCTTCGGTCTCGGCGTTGTCTTGTGGCTCACCTATGGCATCGCGATCAAATCAGCCCCCGTCATCGTCGCAAATGGCGCCACACTGGTGCTGGTCATCGCCATCCTGACCCTCAAGCTGTACTACGACAGCCGCCCGTAGCCGGCAAGTGCAAGCAGCGAGCTGCTTCCAGTCCATTGAGGCTGCGATTCGTTATTTGCTGACCGCTGTAAACTGTATCCATGAGCCACGAAGGCATTCGCTTTGTACCCAAGGACCACGAAGCCAGCGAGAGCGAGGCCGCGCGTCCGCTGCCCCGCATCAGCGTCACCCCAGAGAAGGTTCGGGTGCTCGTCACGACCGGCAAGGGCATGGAGATCGATTGGGCCGATGGCCACCGGAGCGCCTGGAGCTTTGCCTGGCTGCGCGAGGCCTGCCCCTGCGCCACCTGCGTCGAAGAGCGCAAGTTGGAGGGCCGCAAACCCGGCCAGCCCAAGCCAAAGCCCGCTGCCGTTTTGCCCATGTACACCCCGCCTGCGAAGCCTTTAAGCGCCCATCCTGTCGGCCGCTATGCCATCCAGTTCAACTGGCAAGACGGCCACTCCGGCGGCCTCTACTCCTGGGAGTACCTGCGCCGCGCCTGCCAATGCCCCGAATGCACCTTCTCCGCCGAAGAGACCACCGGCACGCCAAACTAAGCCCGGCAATCAGGCGCATTCCCCAACCGCCAACGCTACAGCGGATGCCGTTCGTTCTGGATGCAGGGCCGCGTGAACGTGCGGTTCAATTTCACCACATCGTCAGGGGGGTGCCAGCCGATGCGCGATGGCAAGCTGGGTCCGCCAGCAGTGGCGTCATATGCATAGACATCATCGAGGGCGTTGCCAAACGGCCTGTTCTGAACAATTTCAAGGATTCCCTCGCAAAGTGATCTGCATTGCCGGGATGGGATGGCGTCCCGAACGCCTTGCTACGGCAAAGAGTAGCACACGCTTTCCCGCTGCAACCTGCCCTGCCAGGAATTGATTCAGGCATATCCACAGGCTTCTCTGGGGGATGAACTGGCCGACGATCAAAGCCGGAATCGCGTACAATTTGTGGGTATCAGTACCGTGGAGGTTTGCCCTGTTTGCCGCGCTTGTGACCTGTATGAATTCCACCGCCAGTCTGCTGCATGGGTTCACCGTGCGGATGGCACCATTGCTGGCATTCGTTTCCCAGAACGGCCTCCGCCACTACCTGAAGATGCAGTATGCCGACCAGACGTTTAAGGGGCTTTACCACTGGAACTGGTTTGATCTGGCGATGTTGCTCCCCTACTTCGCGGTGATGATCGCCCTGTCGTTCTATGGCGTTCATCGCTATACCATGTGTTACGTCTATTACAAGAACCGCCAGAAGTACCATCCCGACCCGCCGCGGCACTTCGCCGAGTTGCCGCGAGTGACCGTGCAACTGCCCATCTTCAACGAGCAGTTCGTCATCGACCGGCTGATCGAGGCGGTCTGCGCCATGGAGTATCCGAGCGATAAATTGGATATTCAGGTGCTGGACGACTCCACCGACGAGACCCAGCAGGTGGCCGCCGGCATCGTAGCGCGTTATGCGGCGCTCGGACACCCCATCACCTATATTCATCGCACGAATCGCATCGGCTACAAGGCCGGAGCGTTGGCCGCTGGCCTCACTGTAGCCAAGGGCGAGTTCGTCGCCATCTTCGACGCGGACTTTGTGCCGTCCCCGGACTGGCTGATGAAGGTGATCCACCACTTTGCCGAACCTGAGATCGGGATGGTGCAAACCCGCTGGACGCACCTCAACCGCAACTACAGCTTGCTGACCCAGGTGGAGGCCATCCTGCTGGATGCGCACTTCGTAATCGAGCAGGGTTCGCGCAGCCGCTCCGGAGAATTCTTCAACTTCAATGGCACCGCCGGTATGTGGCGTATCAAAGCCATTGCCGATGGCGGCGGCTGGCAGCACGACACCCTCACCGAAGACACCGACCTCAGCTACCGCTCGCAGATGGCCGGCTGGAAGTTCAAATACCTGCCCGACGTCGAGTGTCCCTCCGAACTGCCCATCGAGATGTCCGCCTTCAAAACACAGCAGGCGCGCTGGGCCAAGGGGTTGATCCAGGTTAGCATCAAGATTCTTCCGTTGGTTTTCAGCTCGAAAGCCTCGAAGCGCAACAAGTGGGAATCCATCCAGCACCTCACGGCCAATCTGAGCTACCCGCTCATGATCATCATGACGGCATTCCTGATGCCGGCCATGGTCGTGCGCTTCTACCAAGGCTGGTTCCAGATGCTGCTGATTGATTTTCCGCTCTTCACCGCCTCCACCTTCTCCATTGCGGTTTTTTACCTGGCGGCCGAGCGAGAACTCTTCCCTAAAACTTGGTGGAAGACCTTTTTCTATCTCCCCATTCTGATGGCCCTGGGCATTGGCCTCACGGTCACCAACACCAAGGCGGTGATGGAGGCGCTGTTCGGCATCAAGAGTCCTTTTGTGCGCACCCCCAAGTATCGCGTGGCCAAGAAGGGCGAAAAGTCTCAGGCCGCCAAGTACCGCAAGCGGCTGGTGCTGGCTCCGTGGATCGAGCTGGCGATCGGCTGCTACTTCATGGGCTGTATCATTTACACCTTCACGAACCACAACTACTTCACCGCGCCATTTCTGATCCTGTTTGTCATCGGCTACTGGTACACCGGCCTGATGAGTCTGCTGCAAGGCCGCTTCGAGCGCTGGCGCACCGGTGCCCCTGCCGTCGAATCCAGCCCCAAGCCCTTCCCCGTGGGGGTGTAAGGTGCAGCTCCAGTCGATTGTTTGGGATCCGGCGAAAGCCCTCATCAATAGTGCGAAACATGGAGTAGATTTTGAAGAGGCAGCGACAGTTTTTCGCGATCCCCTCTTGCTGGTTCAGCCTGATGTGGAGCATTCTCAAGAGGAGGAGCGGTGGATCGCCCTCGGAAAATCGTTCCGGCAACTGCTCCTCGTCGTGGTACACACGGACAACGAACGAACCATCCGGATCATAAGCGCCCGTAAGGCTGAACCCAGGGAAAGGAGACGGTATGAGCAACAACCCTAATCTCGCGGAACAGGATGATGGCATGGGCAAGGAATACGATTTTACTCATGCTGTTCGCGGCAAATATGCGGATCGTTTCCCGCAGGATGTGGTGATGGTGACGTTGGCTCCCGATGTGGCCGCCGTCTTTCCTGACGCCGACTCGGTGAACGAAGCGCTGCGTCTGCTGCTCAAGACTGCAAAGAAGGTAGCTCGGGCGGCTTGAATTTAGATTTGCAAGAGGTGTCCAGTGCAAGCCAATACAAGCAGTCTGCCACCTTCTTTGCTACTGATTCTGTTTCTGGTCCTCGGCGCAGCATGGATGAGCCTCATTTTCTTCTTGATAGGTGTTTCCAGCGGTTGGCATAAATTATCGAAGCGCTTTCTTGCGCAATCTGAACCGTACGGTCAAGCCGTGACCGTAGGGCCGTTTTTCTACGGCGTGCAGATGCGCTTCAGGACGAACTACAGCAACGTCATTCGCTTAACCGCTGCCGAAGACGCCCTCTATTTATCGATTCTTTTTCTCTTCCGCACCGGCCATCCCCCGCTCTGCATTCCCTGGAATGAAATCCAATTCGGTCGCGCAAAGTTTTTGTGGCTACGGTACGTTGTCCTCACGCTTGGCGGACAGGAACGCATTCCCATGCGCATCTCCGAGCGGATGGCGCGTAAGCTGGGAATTTTGGAGCGTTTACCCAACTGCGAGGCGCAATCGGTGCTTTAATTCCGCTCTGGCGGGGCCGGTGGTTTTAGAGGCCGACTGACACTCCCCCTGTTTTCCTCCGCTACAATAGATTTCAAGCGCCTACCGCACCGGGGCTTAAACCCCCGGTCCGCCAGGCCCTCGGAGCAGGATGCTAACCAAAAATCTTTCCGACGCCCTTACTTTTGACGACGTACTGCTGGTGCCCGCTTACAGCGACGTTGTGCCAACACAGGTCAGCACGCAGACCCAGTTGACGAGCAAAATTACCCTGAACACCCCCCTCCTTTCGGCTGCTATGGACACGGTGACTGAGTCGCGCATGGCCATCGCCATGGCGCAGGCGGGCGGCATCGGCATTGTGCACCGCAACTTGTCCATCGTCGACCAGGCCGGCGAGATCGACAAGGTCAAGCGCTCAGAGAGCGGCATGATCGTGGACCCAGTGACCATCGGTCCCGACCAGATGATCGGCGATGCTCTGGAGGTCATGCGGCGCTATAAGATCTCTGGCGTGCCAGTCACGCAGGGCAAGCGGCTCGTGGGCATTCTGACCAACCGTGATCTGCGCTTTGAGACCCGCACGGATATTCCTGTCGGCGACGTGATGACCAAGGAGAACCTGATTACAGTTCCCGTGGGCACCACGCTCGAAGAAGCCGAGCAGATCCTGCACAAGCACCGCATCGAAAAGCTTCTGGTGGTCAATGATCAATATGAGTTGAAGGGCCTGATTACGGTCAAAGACATCCAGAAAAAGTTAAAGTATCCCAACGCCAGCAAGGACGAGAAGGGACGTCTGCGCGTCGGCGGCGCGATCGGGGCCACGGGTGATTATCTTGAGCGGGCGGCAGAGCTGGTGCGGACGCGTGCTGACGTGCTGGCCATCGACTCGGCCCACGCTCATTCCTCCAGGGTGCTGGAGGCCGTTCGTCAAGTAAAAAAGAACTTTCCCAGCGTGGGTTTGCTGGTCGGCAACGTGGTCACCTACGAGGGCGCGCTGGCGCTGATTGATGCTGGCGCTGATGCCATTAAGGTGGGCATCGGGCCGGGTTCCATCTGCACCACGCGCATGGTCACCGGCGCTGGAATGCCGCAGATTACCGCCATCGCCGAGGCCGCGCGTGCTGCGCGTGAACGCGGAATTCCAGTCATCGCCGACGGCGGCATCAAGTACTCGGGTGAGATTACCAAGGCCATCGCAGCAGGTGCCAGTTCGGTGATGATCGGCTCGCTCTTTGCCGGCGTGGACGAGAGCCCGGGTGAGACCATTCTCTACCAGGGACGCAGCTTCAAGAGCTATCGCGGCATGGGTTCACTCACCGCCATGAACCAGGGCTCGGGTGAGCGCTACTTCCAGAGCGCCGCCGATCTGGCCAGTGCCGAAATGGATGGCGAATGTATTCCGCAGCGCGAGCGCGCCAGTCAGAACCGGCTGGCCAAGTTCGTTCCTGAGGGAATCGAGGGGCGCGTGCCGTACCGCGGACCGCTCGAGTCCATGGTCTTCCAGCTTGTCGGCGGCTTGCGCTCTGGCATGGGTTACCTGGGCTGTCGCACGATCGCGGAGTTGCAAGAGAAGGCTCAGTTTGTGCGCATCAGCGGCGCCGGACTGCGCGAGAGTCACGTGCATGACGTGATAATCACGCGAGAAGCGCCCAACTATCACGTCGAGTAACGCATTGTTTTAAGTTGTGCCACTGGAGCGGGTTCCCAAAGATTGAAATTTGGGAACCCGCTTTTTTGCGCTTCCTGTGAAGAGCAGGGAACAGGCACAACAAAACCTCGTCCGGGTATAGCAAAACCAGAGTTGCTGTACCCAAACGCAAGGTTCTCAAGTGGCTTTTTTCTCAAGAAAAAGCCACATCGAAAACTCCCAAGTAGGGCTTATTAACTCTGGTTTTGCTCTAGGACGAGGTTCGTGTCAATCCTGAATTTCGCTTTGGGGATCAGGCCATAACGCAATCGGAGCCTGCACCAGCAGACTCTGCGTCCGTGCCTTATGCCTTGGCGATCTTGCCGCTCTTGATGCAGCTGGTGCACACCCGGATCCGCTTGGCGTGGCCATTGACCAGCGCCTTCACCGCTTGCAGATTAACGCTCCAATGCCGACGGGTGATGTTGTGGGCGTGAGAGATGTTGTTACCAAATTGCGGGCCTTTCCCGCAGATATCGCATACCTGTGCCATGACTTTGCTCCAAACTTTGGTGTTTGCTCCGCCGGAATGTTCCGCTTTTGAGCTGCAACTTAGGATGCACTCAATTCAGGTCTGTCCAGCAGGGCGGCCAGCGGACATATGAAGACACACTACCCCGTCAGCTTGCCGAATCTTCATTATACCCGGAATCAGCCGTATGGCCAAGCCACATTTTGGCGGCGCATTCTATTCAACCGGAGCGTAACCCGCTGTTGCGCAGGCGGCTTCGAAGTTGAAGGCTGAGAAGAGCCAAGATCGAAGTCATGTCCTGATATGCGGGCAGGGAAAGTACAGACTTAACGGCCCGCTTCTCAATTCGAGAAGCGGGCCGTTGAGTCTGTTGTGGCTAAGTTGGTTTAGGCCTTGGCGGTAGTCAGGGCGCCCAGGTCGGCAGCCAGCTTTTCGGTGGAGAAGGCTTCGATCATGTCGCCTTCCTTCATGTCATTGAAGCCGCCGAGGCCGATGCCGCACTCCATGCCGTTGGTGACTTCCTTTGCGTCGTCCTTGAAGCGTTTGAGGGAGTTGACCTTGCCCTTGAAGATCTGCTCCGTACCGCGCATGAGTTTGACCTCGGCATCGCGGCGGATGACGCCGTCCAGCACGCGGCAGCCGGCGATGGCGCCGATCTTGGGAATGCGGAAGACGTTGATGATCTCAGCCTTGCCCAGGTAGTTCTCCTTGAAAACGGGTTCGAGCAGGCCGAGCATAGCCAGGCGCATTTCGTCCTGGAGTTCGTAAATGATGGAGTGGAGACGAATCTGGACGTTTTCCTGCTGCGCCAGTTCGGCAGCCTTGCGCTCAGGACGCACATTGAAGCCGATGATAAGGGCGTTGGAAGCGGTGGCCAGAAGGACGTCGCTCTCGGTAATGGAACCGACGCCGCTGTGGATGACCTTGACGCGTACCTTCTCGGTTGACATGAGGGCCAGTGAATCGGCCAGCACTTCAACAGATCCAGTCACGTCGCCCTTGATGATCAGGGGCAGATCCTTGACGCCGGCCAGACGAATCTGCTCGGCAAGTCCTTCGAGCGAGACGCGGGAACTCTTGGCGAGTTGGGCGTCGCGCTCCTTCATCTTGCGGTACTGGGCAATGCCCTTGGCCTTGTCGCGATCGGATACGACCAGGAAGGTATCGCCGGAGTCCGGCATGGATTCCAGGCCGAGAACTTCGACCGGGGTAGAGGGGCCGGCTTCTTCGATGGCGCGTCCGCGGTCGTCGAACATGGCGCGAACCTTGCCGAAGGTGTTGCCGACGATGTAGCTGTCGTTGAGGTGGAGGGTTCCGTCCTGGACAAGGACGGTGGCCACTGCGCCGCGCCCGCGATCGAGCTTGGCTTCGAGAACAGAGCCGACAGCCTTGCGGCCCGGTGTAGCTTTGGGCGCTTTGATGTCGGAAACCAGGCAGATCATTTCCAGCAGCAGGTCGAGGTGAATACGCTTTTTGGCGGAGACTTCGACGAAGACAGTGCCTTCGCCGGCGGCTGCCCACTCCTCGGGAATCAGGCCGCGGTCCGCGAGTTGCTTTTTGACGCGCTCGGGGTTGGCATCGGGCTTGTCGATCTTGTTGACGGCCACGATGATGGGAACGTCGGCTGCCTTGGCGTGGGCGATGGCCTCAATGGTCTGGGGCATCACGCCGTCATCGGCGGCCACAACAATAACCACAATGTCAGTGACCTTGGCGCCGCGGGCTCTCATGCGGGTGAAGGCTTCGTGGCCCGGCGTGTCGAGGAAGACGATCTCGCGCCCGTGAGCAGGAGAGCCTTCCTTGGCAAACTTTACCTTGTAAGCGCCGATGTGCTGGGTGATACCACCGGCCTCGCCGGCGGCTACGTCGGTTTCGCGAATGGCGTCGAGCAGCGAAGTCTTGCCGTGATCGACGTGGCCCATGACGGTCACAACGGGTGAACGGGGAACCTCAAGCTCGCCGGTGTTTTCGGCTTCGAGAACTTCCTCGATGGCCTGGTTGGCAATCTCTTCTTCGTAGGTGATGACAGTGGCGGCCGCGCCAAACTTGGCGGCTACGTCCTTGACCATCTCAGCGTCGAGGGACTGGTTAACTGTGACGAAGATGCCGCTCATGAGGAGCGTGGCGATCAGATCCTTGGCGCGAACATCGAGCTTTTCTGCCAGGTCTTTGACACTGATGCCCTCGGTAACGGTAATTTCGCGGGTGATGGGCAGCGGCTGTCCGCCGTATTGCACCCCGCCATACCTTGGCGGCGGCACAAAGCCCTTCATCGGGCCTTCCTTGGTCTTGGGATACTGCGGGCGACCGCCTCGGCCTCTGGCCGGTGCGCGCTGCGGGCGAGGCGCCTCGCCGGTTGAAGAAGTGCCGGGGCGAGGTGGGCCGCCCGGACGCGATGGTCCAAAGCCAGGCCGAGCGCCAAAGCCGGGACGGCTTCCGGGCGCGCCAGTTCCGCCAGGACCGGCGTAACCGCCAGACGCGGTGCGAGTGGGGTGCTTGGGACGTGGACCGCCTGGGAATTGGCCCGCTGCTCCGGCGGTGCGCTGAGGATAGCTGCCTGGGCCGCTTGAAGGGCGATTGCGGTCGAAGATCGGCCTGCCGCGCTGAATGCCGCCGGCGGCAATTCCGGTATTAGGCGATGGCGGGTGCACAACCACAGGGGGCGCCTTGTAAAACGGACGAGGCCCTGTTTGTGGCACAATCATGCGCCGGGCGGGCAATGCCGGGGTGGGTGACGCGATGTGCGTGTGTCCCTTGGCGCGGTGAGTGGGTACCTCGGCAGTCGCAGCAGCCGCTGTCTCGGCAGGGACAGAAGTCGGTTTCTCGGCCACAACGGCGGTCTTTTCGGCAATAGGCGGAGCCGCAATTACGGCAGGCTCAGCAGTTGCTTTGGCAGCCTTGGTTGGCGCAACCGGGGGAATGGGAGCCTCAGCCGCTGGGGCTTTGGCGGCGGGCGCAACGGTTTCAACAGTTGCAACCGCAGGTGCGGATGGCGCGACCGGCGGCTTGACCACGACGGCCACCACGGGCGGCGCTACGGCGATTGCCGGACGCGGTGCCGCTGCGGCGCTTGCCGGAGCCTTGGCGACCACCGCACCGACGGGTGGGCGGGTGGCAATGGCGGGCGGCGGAGCAGGCGTGTGGACGACGATGGGGGGCGCGGAGCGTGGCTGGGGAACGATCTTGCGCGGTTCCGGCTTGGCTGGTATCACGGGTGGCGCCTTGGCGACCACAACAGGCGGCGTTGGATGCACCGGCGCCTGAACCTTCACCTGGGCCGGGGGGGCTGCCGGCCGCCGTTGAGGCAAATGGCTCTGCCGTGCTTCGGCTTCGGCTTCCAGCTTTTTAGCCAGTACGGCCTTCAGCACGTCACCGGGTTTGGAGATATGTGAGAGATCAATCTTGGGGGCAATGCCCTTCGGGGCGTGAGACGCCTGTGTGCTTACCGGGCTCGCGGACCGCGATCCACGCTCAAAATGCGCGCGAACCTTGTCGGCCTCATAGTCCTCAAGCGAACTGGAGTGGGTCTTTCCGGTGGCCAGGCCGAGCTCTGCCAATATGTCGAGAACCTGCCGGCTCTTGACTTCCATCTCGCGCGCGAGATCATTGATACGAACCTTACTCATCCGCCTCTTTTCAAATTGTGGTTCCCAAAGCCCTTAGTCGCTCATAGCTACCTCATGGCATTGGCTGTTCTTAAAACTTTCGTTTTCGTCTGATGGGGCTTGAAAGATGCGGCGCATATTATGCGCCGTCCTCTTTGTCAGCCTGCTCGTCCGCTGTTGCGCTTTCTGTTTCGTTTTCTTCCAGCAGGGGCTGTTCCTCGCTTTGAGCATCTTCCTCAAGCGCCTCAGCCGGTTGGTCTTCCAAAGTCTCCACTTCCGCCTCATCGGCTGGAGGAATATCCTCGACGGCCTCTTCAGCCTCGGTGCGGAACTCCGTATCGTCTTCTTCGACGGCGGGGACGTTCTCTTCTTCCTCGGCGTGAATGTTCTCCGCTTCGGTGATGACCGCGGCGTCGTTTTCCGCTTCCGCTTCGTCGGTTTCCAGAACCGCTTCACGTTCTTCTTCGGTTGTGGTCGATTCAGCGCCTTTGCCTTCGGACGGTTCTGCTTCCTCGCCTCCGGGCACGTGGCCTTCCTCGCCCTCTTCAAACTGTCCGAAGTAGTGGCGCACGGCGACGCTGATCTTTTCCAGTGTCTTTTCGCCGATGCCGGGAATCTCTTCGATCTGTTCGGGCGTCATATCGGCCAGCCCCTCGACGGTAGTGATGCCTGCGGCTACCAGCTTTTGAAGAACGCCTTCGGCCAGTTCCGTTACCTGCTCGATGGGCGTTGAGGGACCGCCGGAGAGAGCCTGCATTTGCTGCTCGACCTCCTGCCGCTTCTCTTCTTCGCTCTTGATGTCGATCTTCCAGCCCAGCAGCTTGGCTGCCAGACGTACGTTCTGGCCCTTCTTGCCGATGGCCAGCGAGAGTTGCGTGTCGTCCACAATGACTTCGAGTTGCTTGTCGGTCAGGTCGGCGATAGAAACGCGGCTGACTTTGGCTGGCTGCAGCGCCTTCTCGGCAAAGGTGGTGATCTCGTCGGAGAATTCGATGATGTCGATCTTTTCTCCGCGCAGTTCGCGGATGATCGACTGCACGCGCATACCCTTCATGCCCACGCAGGCGCCCACCGGATCCACATCCTTGTCGCGGCTCTGAACGGCGATCTTGGTGCGCTCGCCTGCCTCGCGGGCAATGGCCTTGATCACCACCGTGCCGTCGTAGATCTCGGGAACTTCGGACTGGAAGAGGTTCTGCACCAGTTCCGG
>Ga0255356_1000784_pt1 | contig 20857 bp, 20 predicted proteins | sample HBST100metaG_FD_189944 | JGI IMG/M metagenome (GOLD analysis project Ga0255356, IMG submission 189944) | Peat soil microbial communities from Stordalen Mire, Sweden - H.B.S.T100 | ecosystem: Environmental > Terrestrial > Soil > Wetlands > Peat | place: Sweden: Norrbotten County, Stordalen Mire...
ACTTGCCGCACTAGCGGCGGATAACCAAAATCCGGAAGAGAAGCGAGAGGCGCCAGCAACGGGAGCGCCGCCGACGCTCAGCAGGCCTGCCGCGCTTGCGCGATCAGGCTGTGCATAATTCAGGTTACATGGTTGAGTTCGCACATGATCGAGTGGCGGGCTGCATGGAACCCGAACTGTTGCCGTTGCAATCGAATGGAGGAGCGCTTTGAAGGTCATGATTCGCAGAAATCACACGGGTATTCTTTCGGCCTATATCGCCAAGAAGGATCTTGAGGAGCCAATCGTTGCGGTGGAGAAAACGGAAATGTGGGGCGGCCTGGTCACGCTTGCCAACGGTTGGCGTCTGGAACTGCCTGCAATGGCAGCGGCAACCAGATTGCCCATTACAGTCGAGGCACGCAAACTTCAGGAAAGCGAGATACCGGCATGACCAATCATCCACTGGAACTCATCGCGGAGAGCTTCGCCGGCGGCAATGCGATCCCCTACATCGGTCCGGGATTGCTTGCCCTGAAGCATAGCGGCAGCCAACTTCCCGGCTCTCCTCTGGCGCTCGCCGGGTGCCTCACATCGAAGAGCAGCGTGCCCTTCAAAATCAAGAACAATCTCACCGCTGCTGCTCAGTTTATTGAGAATTTCAAACATCGCCGGACGGTGAGCAAAGCCATGACCGAGGCCTTCGATGCGGATGCCCAGCCAACCGCCCTGCACACTTTGCTCATGAGCCTGCCTTCACTGCCCTTGGTAGTTCATGCCTGGTACGATGATCTGCCGCAGAAGGCGCTGAGCACGCGATCACAGTGGGGCATGGCGCAGGGCGTCAGCCAGTCGGAACATTTTGGCAACTGGGTTCACTACTACGATGCGGATGGTTCGCAAGCGGGAGTCCAGTTCAACGATCACCATGCCGATTGGAAGACTCTGCTCTATCAGCCTCTCGGCTCGGTATGGCCGGAACGCAACTTCCTCGTTTCCGACTCGGACTTCGTCGAAGTGTTGACGGAGATCGACATACAGACACCGATCCCTGAGGTGGTGCAAGAGATTCGCAAAGGACGCAACTTCCTCTTTCTCGGTTGCCGGTTCTCGACGCAACTGGAGAGGATGTTCGCACGCCAGATCATGAAGCGATCCTCTGAGAAGCACTGGGCCGTCTTGCCTGAGGAGCCAACACGTAATGAAGCCCGCTTCCTTGAGCAGTACAACATCGAGCGACTTCCCATGACGTTGAGCGATTTCGCCGCGGCGTTCTCAACCACGCAACTGGTGCATTGAGTGTCGTGATTTCACCGAGCGATTGCCGAAGTGCAATCGTCCGCAAACAGGATCGGAAAAACAAAAAGGCCTATGAATGCCAAGGGGGCAGCAATGCCCCTCAGCATTCATGGACCTTTTGAGCGTCTAAGCTCCCGACCCCGGGAAGAATGCCCTCACCCCATGAACGTAGAGTCCGCGAGTCGCGCGTGAATCGCGTTCGTCCCTGCACGCAAAGAGCGGGTTTCGTCGCATTCGCTACAAGCAAAGTCTCGAATGTCGCGTTCAAAACATGGCGTGTTTTCGCACTGATCGATCACAACGACCTCATAATGCGCCTCTTAGATTGTCTTCGAGTTTGGCGCGGCGATTGCAATTAGAAAGGCGAACACCGGAGCGCAAGGATGCACATCGAGCGGCTGCATTCCTCATCCGGAACACCTGAACACCGAGCCGCAACAAGGCGGCAACGGTCTTCAGGCTGCGAGATTGGAAACACGAACCAAGAACCGAATCAAGGAGGGGAATGATGGCTAAGCTGCGGCAGATTGCATTTTACGGCAAGGGCGGAATCGGCAAGTCCACCACATCGCAAAACACATTGGCGGCGCTGGCAGAGATGGGGCAGAAGATTCTCATCGTTGGCTGCGATCCGAAGGCAGACTCGACGCGCCTGATTCTCCATGCCAAGGCGCAAAACAGCATCCTCAGCCTGGCGGCGGAAAAGGGAACCATCGAGGACATCGAGTTGGAAGAAGTGATGAAGTACGGATACCAGCGCATTCGCTGCGTGGAGTCCGGCGGTCCCGAGCCAGGCGTCGGTTGTGCAGGCCGCGGCGTCATTACGGCCATCAATTTTCTTGAAGAGAACGGCGCGTACGAGAACCTCGACTATGTCTCCTACGATGTGCTCGGCGACGTTGTGTGTGGCGGCTTTGCGATGCCCATCCGCGAGAACAAGGCGCAGGAGATCTACATCGTCATGTCGGGCGAAATGATGGCCATGTACGCGGCCAACAACATCTCCAAGGGAATTCTCAAATACGCCAACTCCGGCGGCGTGCGCCTGGGTGGCCTGATCTGCAACGAGCGCCAGACCGACAAGGAACTGGATCTGGCCGAGGCCATGGCCAAGAAACTGGGCAGCAAGCTGGTTTACTTTGTGCCCCGCGACAACGTTGTTCAGCACGCCGAACTTCGCCGCATGACGGTGATCGAATATGCGCCGGATTCGGCCCAGGCTCAGCACTATCGCAATCTTGCCGAGAAGATTCATGCCAACGCGGGTCTTGGTACCATCCCCACGCCCATCACCATGGACGAACTCGAAGACATGTTGATGGAGCACGGCATCATCAAGAACATCGACGAATCCCTGGTTGGCAAAAAGGCTGCCGAAGCCGCGGCGTAAGAACATCACAGTTCACGGGCGCCGCCTGCACACAGCGGACGGCGCCCGTTCCACAAATCCATCTTGAGCGAGGTCCACGATGAGCGATAGCGCCGGTGTTGAAGAAGTCAAAGCACGCAACAAGGAGATGATCGAAGAGGTCCTGAAGGCCTATCCGGAAAAGAGCGCAAAGAAGCGCGCCAAGCACCTGGGTACCCATGAAGAGGGAAAGAGCGATTGCGGAGTCAAATCGAATCTCAAGACCATTCCAGGCGTAATGACCATTCGCGGCTGCGCATACGCCGGCTCCAAAGGCGTGGTCTGGGGGCCGATCAAGGACATGGTCCACATCAGCCACGGCCCGGTGGGTTGCGGGCAGTACTCGTGGGCCTCCCGGCGTAACTACTTTGTCGGCACCACGGGCGTTGATGCCTTCGGCACCATGCAATTCACCTCTGATTTCCAGGAAAACGACATTGTCTTTGGCGCAGACAAGAAACTGGGTAAGCTGATCGACGAGATCGAAGTTCTGTTTCCGCTCAACAAGGGCATCTCGATCCAGTCGGAGTGCCCCGTTGGCCTGATCGGCGACGATATTGAATCCGTTTCTCGTGCCAAGGGCAAGCAATATGGAAAGACCATTGTGCCGGTTCGTTGCGAGGGCTTTCGCGGCATCTCGCAATCGCTCGGCCACCACATCGCCAACGATGCAATTCGCGACTGGGTCTTCGACAAGCAGACCGGCAAGCCAGCACGCTTTGAGAGCACGCCCTACGATGTGACGATCATCGGCGACTACAACATCGGCGGCGATGCCTGGTCTTCGCGCATTCTTCTGGAAGAGATGGGCCTGCGCGTGATCGCACAGTGGTCGGGGGATGGAACGCTGGCTGAGCTTGAATCGACGCCGCATGCCAAGCTCAACTTGATTCACTGCTACCGGTCAATGAACTACATTTCGCGCCACATGGAAGAGAAGTACGGGATTCCCTGGGTGGAGTACAACTTCTTCGGACCCACCAAGATCGTTGCCTCTCTGCGCGCCATCGCCGAGCATTTCGACGACAAGATCAAGGAAGGCGCCGAGCGGGTGATTGCCAAGTACCAGGCGTTGAGTGACTCCGTGGTCGCCAAGTACCGCCCACGTCTGGAGGGCAAGACTGTGATGCTCTTTGTCGGCGGACTACGTCCACGTCACGTGATCGGAGCGTATGAAGACCTGGGCATGAAAATCGTCGGCACCGGCTACGAGTTCGGCCATAGCGACGACTATCAGCGCACTACCCAATACGTGAAAGACGGCACGCTGATCTACGACGACGTGACCAGCTTCGAGTTCGAGAAATTCGTTGAGAAGGTAAAGCCCGACTTGGTTGGTTCCGGCATTAAGGAGAAGTACATCTTCCAGAAAATGGGTGTTCCCTTCCGGCAGATGCACTCCTGGGACTACTCCGGTCCCTACCACGGATACGATGGCTTTGCTGTCTTCGCACGCGACATGGACATGGCGATCAATGCACCGGTTTGGCGCATGACCAAGGCGCCCTTTTAAGCAACGCGGAAACCCGAAAGGAGAAATCACGAGATGACCCAAAACGCTGAGAAGGTGATCGATCACTTTGAGTTGTTCCGCGGCGCAGAGTACACAGAGATGCTGGCGAACAAGAAGTGCATGTTCGAAGACCCCGTGCCGGCGGAAGAGCTCGAGCGGGTCGGCGAGTGGACCAAGAGCGATGATTATCGCGAGAAGAACTTCGCCCGTAAAGCTCTGACCATCAACCCCGCCAAGGCTTGCCAACCCTTGGGCGCGGTCTTCGCCGCACTCGGTTTCGAGGGAACCCTGCCCTTCATTCACGGTTCCCAGGGATGCACGGCGTATTATCGCAGCCATTTCTCCCGGCACTTCAAGGAACCAACCTCAGCCGTTTCTTCGTCGATGACCGAGGACGCCGCTGTTCTGGGCGGGCTTGCCAATATGGTAGACGGTCTGGCCAACGCATTCAGCCTTTACAAGCCGAAGATGATTGCGGTCTCGACGACCTGCATGGCCGAAGTGATCGGCGACGACCTGAATGCCTTCATCAAGGCCGCGAAGGAAAAGGGCTCGGTTCCCATGGAATTCGACGTCCCTTTTGCACATACGCCCGCTTTCGTTGGCAGCCATGTCACCGGCTACGACAATGCGCTCAAGGGCATCGTCGAGCACTTCTGGAACGGTAAGGCCGGCACCGTACCGAAGCTGGAACGCAGGCCCGACGGAAAGCTGAACTTCATCGGCGGCTTCGACGGATACACGGTTGGCAACATGCGCGAGATCAAGCGGCTCTTCGACTTGATGGGCGTTGAATACACGATTCTGGGAGACAACAGCGATGTGTGGGACACGCCTGGCGACGGTGAGTTCCGCATGTACGATGGCGGGACAAAGCTGGAAGACGCGGCCAATGCAATTCATGCCAGCGCGACCATCTCCATGCAGGAGTTCTGCACAGAGAAAACTCTGAATGTGATTGAGGCCGCTGGACAAGAGACGGTTGCCTTCAATCATCCCGTGGGCGTCGAGGCTACGGACCGCTTCCTGCTAGAGGTTTCGCGTCTTTCTGGCCGGGTTATCCCCGATTCGATCAGGAAAGAGCGCGGGCGCCTTGTGGATGCGATTGCCGATTCAAGCGCACACATTCACGGCAAGAAATTCGCTGTCTATGGCGATCCCGATCTGACGCTGGGCCTGGCCGGGTTTCTCCTCGAACTGGGAGCTGAGCCAGTGCATGTTCTCTCCACCAATGGCGGAACGGCGTGGAAGGAGAAGGCGGAAGCGCTGTTGGCCAGCTCGCCCTTCGGGAAGAACTGCCATGTGTATCCGGGCAAGGACCTCTGGCATATGCGCTCGTTGCTCTTCACTGAACCGGTAGACTTCTTGATCGGAAACACCTACGGCAAGTTCCTGGAACGGGACACCAAGACGCCATTGATTCGCCTGGGCTTTCCCATCTTCGACCGTCACCACCACCACCGCTATCCGGTTTGGGGCTACCAGGGTGGACTCAACGTCCTGGTGACGATTCTGGATAAGATCTTCGACCACATGGACCAGAACACCAGCCAGGCGGCGAAGACCGATTACAGCTTCGACATCATCCGCTAACTCCTGCTCTTCTTTCGCATCTCCGCTTTGTGGTGACTCTCAAAAGAGTCGCCACAGAACGGAGCTATACAAGGGCAACTGACGCGATTTTCCAACGCACGTCGGCAGCGTAAAAGGAGGCGGCGATGGGTACTCTTGGCTCAAAGATCCAGCAGGTTCTGAACGAGCCGGGTTGCGCCAAGAATCAGGCGAAGCCGAACCTGGAAAGGAAGAAGGGCTGCAACAAGCTTCTCGCTCCGGGAGCCGCGGCTGGCGGCTGCGCCTTCGATGGCGCCAAGATTGCACTTCAACCAATTACCGATGTCGCTCATCTGATTCATGGCCCGATCGGTTGCGAAGGCCACTCGTGGGATAGCCGCGGCTCGAAATCTTCAGGGCCACAGCTTTACCGCACCAGCTTCACGACCAGCATGAACGAGCAGGACATCATCTTTGGCGGCGAAAAACATCTCTACAGGGCGATCAAGGAGATTGTTGAAAAGCACAATCCGCCGGCGGTATTTGTCTATCAGACCTGCGTGCCCGCAATGATCGGCGACGACATCGAAGCCGTCTGCAAGGCTGCGCAAAAGAAATTCGGGAAGCCTGTTATTCCCATCAATGTGCCCGGATTCGTGGGATCAAAGAACCTGGGCAATAAACTGGCCGGCGAGGCGCTGCTCGACTATGTAATCGGAACCGAAGAACCGGAGTTTACGACCCCCTACGACATCAATATCATCGGCGAGTACAACCTGTCCGGCGAGTTGTGGCAAGTAAGACCGCTGCTCGATGAACTGGGCATTCGCATTTTAGCCACCATCTCCGGCGATGCAAAGTACCACGAAGTTGCCCGATCCCACCGCGCGCGTGCGGCCATGATGGTCTGCTCCAAAGCCATGATTAACGTTGCTCGCAAGATGGAAGAGCGCTACGGCATACCCTTCTTCGAGGGATCGTTCTACGGAATCGGCGACATGAGCGACTCGCTGCGCACGATTTCCCAACTACTCGTCGACCGCGGCGCCGATGCGGAACTGCTTGCGCGCACCGAGGCCATCATCCAGCGCGAAGAGACTCGGGCGTGGCAGCGGATCGCGCCATTCAAGATGCGCCTGGCGGGCAAGCGCGTGCTGCTCTTCACCGGTGGGGTCAAATCATGGTCTGTGGTCGCGGCGTTGCAGGAAGCAGGCCTGACCATCATTGGAACAAGTGTGAAGAAGTCCACGCCCGATGACAAAGCGCGCATCAAGGAACTTGTGAAGGAAGATGCACACATGTTCGACGACCTGAAGCCGCGCGAAATGTACGCAATGCTCAAGGAAGCACGGGCCGACATCATGCTTTCCGGCGGGCGCACTCAGTTTGTCGCGCTCAAGGCCAGAATGCCCTGGCTCGACATCAACCAGGAGCGGCATCATGCCTATGCGGGCTACGTGGGCATAGTGGCTCTCATCAATGAAATCGACAAGGCTCTTTCCAATCCGATATGGGAGCAGATTCGACGGCCTGCTCCATGGGAGAAGGCCACAACACAGGATCAGCTCCACATTCACATTGCATAAGCACACCGGACAGGGGCAGGAATATGGCAAAGGTTATCGTCAGTAAAAAACACTGCGCGGTCAATCCACTCAAGATGAGCCAGCCGATAGGAGCGGCGCTGGCCTTCATGGGAGTGGAGAACGCCATGCCCCTGTTGCACGGCTCGCAGGGATGCACTTCCTTCGGTCTGGTCCTGTTTGTGCGCCATTTCCGCGAGGCCATCCCGTTGCAGACCACGGCCATGAGCGAAGTCGCTTCGGTAATGGGAGGTTTCGACAATGTCGAGCAGGCTCTGGTCAACATTGCGACGCGCACCAAGCCTGCATTCATCGGAATCTGCACCACCGGCATCTCGGAGATCAAGGGCGACGATCTGAATGGATTCTTGAAAGTAATCCGCTCCCGCCATCCCGAGTTGGATTCGATCGCGCTGGTCGACGTCTCTACGCCGGATTTCGAAGGAGCCTTTCAGAACGGATGGGCTGCGGCGGTTACCCGGATCATCGAAGAACTCGTCGATGTTCCGCTTTCGACGGCTAGACTTACCAGGAGAATCAATGTTCTCCCCGGCTCTCATATAACCCCGGGGGACATCGACGAACTGCGGGATATCTTCGAGGCATTTTGCTTCGAACCTGTATTTCTTCCCGATCTCTCCGGCTCCCTGGACGGTCACATTCCCGCGGAGTTTACGCCGACTACGCTTGGCGGAATCTCCGTCGAGCAGATTCGCAGAATGGGGTCTGCCTGCTGGACAGTCGCGATCGGCGAGCAGATGCGCGGAGCTGCCCTGACACTGGAAGATCGAACCGGGGTTCCCTGCCGGTTATTCGAGAGGCTTACTGGCCTTGCGGTCAACGACGAACTGTTGGGCTTTCTCTCCGACATCAGCGGCGTCCCCATTCCGCGCAAGTATCGGCGCCAGCGCAGTCAGCTTGTTGACGCAATGCTGGACGGGCACTTCCACTTTGGCGGAAAGCGTGTGGCGATCGCTGCCGAGCCCGATCTGCTTGCGGCCTTCTCTCACTGGCTGCATGAGATGGGATGCGAGATTCAGGCCGCGGTTACCACAACCCAGTCGCCGTCTCTGGAATCGCTTCCAGTGCACGAGGTGGTGTTGGGCGACTTGGAAGATTTGGAGATTCGTGCCGTCGAGGCCGACTTGATTGTTACCCACTCGCACGGACGGCAAGCGGCCGAACGGCTTGGCATCCCATTGCTTCGTATTGGTCTCCCGATTTTCGATCGTCTGGGAGCGGGTCAGCACGTTTCGGTTGGATATCGCGGCACGCGCGATCTGATCTTCGAAGTTGGCAATCTGTTCCTGGCGAATATCCATGAACCGACACCGCGCACCTGGGAGTGGTCTGAGAGCGCCACTCAGCCATTGGTGTCGTTGGAAGTGCATTGAACACCCGAGCGAAAAGTGGCCGGCACAAAGGAGGGATATGAAAGTCGCCTTTGCAACAGAGGATGGAACGCATGTAGACGCCCATTTTGGTTGGGCCAAACAGATAGCCATCTACGACGTCTGTGCGGAAAACTGCCGCTTTGTCACCAATGTTGAATTTGGCGGCAACCTGCAGGAAGACGGCAACGAAGATAAGCTCGGGCCCAAGCTGGACGCGATCAAGGACTGCGCCATCCTGTACGTCGCCGCGATCGGAGGATCAGGTGCAGCACGCGTAGTGGCGAAAAAGATCCACCCGGTCAAGGTTGCGGAGACCAAGCCTATCGAAGAAATTCTTATGCAACTGCAGGCTGTTCTGGCCGGCAATCCGCCACCCTGGCTGCGGAAAGCGCTCAACAAGGGCGGGGAAAGAGTCCTGGACTTCGAGGATGAGGTGATTTATGGATGAGACTACTATGCAGTCGCCCGCGCCACCAACACATGGATTCCTCGGCGAACTCATCAAGCAGTGGAGAGCGCAGGACATCCATGGATCGTGGGATGCAAAGAGCGACTCCGATCTGCTGGAACCCTACATCCTGACCAGGGAGAAGCGCCGCGAAATTCCCATGATGAGCGATCCGGATCCGGAAACGCTGTGGCGGATGGAGCTGTTCTACAACGCCATCGGCCTGGCCATCGAGCGAGCAACCGGCGTGATGGTCTCTCCCATGATGAAGTTGCACCATGAGGGCTTTGGCCGCCTGGTGCTTACCGCGGGACGGCTGATTGTCTTCAACAAGTTTCTGCGCGATGTTCACAGGTTTGGCTTTGACAGCATGGAGAAGCTGGAAGCAGAAGGGGAAAGAATCGTAACAGATGCCCTGGAGTGGATCGAAAAATACCCCGATGTCGCCCGCTATTGACAGGATGCCGGACTGACTGGTCAGGGAATCACCCATGCGATCTCTCAGGAACTGGAATTCAAACGCGCCCTTCTTCGGGATACTGGAGCAACAATGGAAGCGATGCAATTGGCAACTCAATCGTTCACGCGAGATGGCCGCAGTTGGAGTCCATCTTACCTGCTGTCCATCGATCCTGAGACCTGCATCGGGTGTGGCCGCTGTTACAAGGTGTGCGGCCGTTCCGTGATGACCCTGCAGGGCGTCACGGAAGAGGGCGACCTCGTCTCACTCGACGACGACGACGAGGTTCTGCGCAAGGTCATGACGGTCTCTGATGCAGGAGCTTGCATCGGGTGCGGCGCTTGTGCGCGCGTCTGCGCAAAGAACTGCCAGACACATGGACCATCCTGACAGGTCAGGGGGCAAAGAATGACGCCACAGGGAATGTACCAGATACTGCGCCAGACAAACGCAGCTACAGCCTGCGAAGCCTTTGACGGTCATGTGTTGGCGTGCATCTTCGCCGCTGCCGCTGGTGAGAGTCAGGCAGGCGGATCGTTCACAGACGCCATCGGCATCTGCGGCCCTGCCTTGCGCTCCCAAATCGAGCGATACTTTCCCGGTTGTCTGGAGCAGTTGGAATCGCTTGGCTTGGATGCAGAGCCGGCTGTCAGTGAAGAAGAGTTATGCTTGCGGGAACTGCTGTGGCGCTTTCGCACTGCGCCTTCTCCGCTGAACTCACTGATGGCTCTTCTCATCGCAAGAAGGTCTACGCGGCCCAACCATCTGTGGCAGGACCTGGGTCTAACCAACCGGGGCGAATTGTCCCGGCTGATGCTGCGTCATTTCGCCGTACTGGCGCGCCGCAACAGTCAGGACATGAAATGGAAGAAGTTCTTCTATCGCATGATCTGCCGCGAAGATGGCTTTCGCATGTGCGTTGCGCCTTCCTGTTCCGAATGCGCCGATTTCGACGGATGCTTTGGCGATGAGTCCGGCGAGAGCCTGCTGGCTCGAGTGCGCCTGCATGTGGAGACACCGCGGCTGACCTCGATTCAGGATGCTCGATCTCTTTGAGCGAATTGCGACATGTCCTAAATGCGACAAACCGCTCGCTCGTTCCCTGTTTGCGAGCGCAAGCCCTTCTATTCTCAGTCCCTGCCGATTGGCACGCAAAGTGCTTTGATCAAGGCAATAGCCGACAAGGAGAAGCCGATGATTCAACTTACAGATGCAGCTGCAGGTGCTTTGCACTCCGCGCTCTCTTCAACGGCTGTGCCAATGGCCGGGCTGCGCCTTGCGGCGCGATCGGTCGGTTGTGCGGGGCTTCGGTATGAAATGGGGCTGGTGGAAAAGGCCGATCCGGCAGATGCTTCCTGGGTGAGCCAAGGCGTGAAGATTCTCATCGATCCATCTTCCGTTGCCCTGATCGCCGGAACCACGATCGATTTAATTGACAACGAGGAGGGTATAGGTTTCTCGTTCGACAACCCTAACGCTCAATCCAAGGGCGGCTGTGGAAAGTCGTGCTGCTAAAGGTGAGTGTCTGAGGAAGCGCCATGCCGGATATTGTTGCCACAAATCGATGGGTGTATCTGGACAACAATGCAACCACCCGCGCAGACAGCCGCGTAGTGGAGGCGATGCTGCCCTTCTTTCGGGAACACTTCGGGAACCCGTCCTCCATGCATGGACTGGGCTCTGCCGCGGCGGACGCCGTAAGCACGGCGCGCAGCCAGGTTCGATCGCTGCTCGGAGCGGAACGCGAAAGCGAGATCGTCTTTACATCCGGGGGCAGCGAGGCGAACAACACGGCAATCTTCTCGGCTCTTGAAATGCAGCCGGAACGCGACGAAATCGTCACATCGCAGGTGGAGCACCCATCGGTGCTTTCCGTATGCGCCTTTTTGGAAAAGACGGGAAGGGCCAAGATTCATCGGATTCCCGTGGATCGGCTCGGAAATATTGACATCGCAGCCTATCGCAGCGCGATCAGCAAGCGAACCGCTGTGGCCTCCATCCAGTGGGCAAACAATGAGACCGGTGTGGTTTTTCCCGTTGCGGCTTTGGCATCCATCGCTCACCAGGCTGGGGCGCTGTTTCACAGCGACGCCGTTCAGGCTGCAGGAAAGCTCGCGATGAAACTACAGTCGACGGAGATCGACATGCTGTCTGTCTCCGCGCACAAGATGCACGGCCCCAAAGGCATCGGCGCACTGTACGTGCGCCATGGAGTCCGGCTCGCTCCCCTGGTTCATGGCGGCCGACAGGAACGGGCACGGCGCGCGGGCACAGAGAATACGCCGGCAATTGTCGGCTTTGGGTTGGCTGCCGAGTTGGCTCAGGAGGCATTGGACAATCGTGTACCGCGAATCTCCGCATTGCGCGATCGATTGCAGCGGGAAATCCGGCGCACTGTTCCGGGTGCAATGGTGATTGGAGACCATCACAATCGTCTGCCCAACACTCTCAACATCGCCTTCAAGGAAGTTGAGGCTGACTCTATCTTGTCGATGCTGAACAGCGTAGCGATTGCAGCGTCTTCTGGATCGGCTTGCAGCGCCGGGTCGATGGAGCCTTCGCACGTTCTCCGCGCAATGAAGATACCGTTCAGTCACCTGCGTGGTTCGGTGCGCTTCTCGCTGTCGCGCGAAACGAGTGATCGCGATGTGGGGCAGGTTCTCGAAGTTCTCCCGCAAATCGTGAAAGAACTGCAAGCCATGTCGATTCCCATGGAGGCCGCTTATGGATGAATCGCGCCGAGTCACCATCAACGATTCAACGCTCAGGGATGGAGAACAGGCTCCTGGAGTTGCTTTTACTCTCGATGAGAAGCTGGCCATTGCAAAGGCCCTGGAAGAGGCCGGCGTGGATGAGATCGAAGCCGGAACGCCCGCGATGGGCGATCGGGAGGTGGAGGAGATCGCGGCCATCGGTAGCGCTCTGCAGCGCACCGAAGCAATTGCTTGGTGCCGCATGACGCGCGCGGATGTAGACGCCGCTCGAAAGACTGGATTGAAGCGGGTGAATCTTTCCATTCCGCTTTCAGATATTCAGATGCGGGCCAAACTCAAGGAGGGCCGTGAGGGAATCCTCGCGCGGATTCGCGACGTGATCTCCTATGCGGTGGATAGCGACATGCGCGTGGCCATGGGGGGAGAAGACTCCAGCCGCGCGGACATGGACTTTCTTCTCATGGCAGTGGAAACCGCGGCAGCGGCGGGTGCACATCGTTTTCGATATGCGGACACGTTGGGCGGCATGGAGCCGTTTTCGGTCTGCGACGCCTTCACTCGCCTCAGAAAAGCGATCGGTTTCGAGCTTGAGTTTCACGGACACGACGATCTGGGGCTGGCCACGGCAAATACCCTCGCAGCCTTTCGCGGCGGAGCAGCACACGCCAGTGTCTGCGTGTTGGGTCTGGGTGAACGCGCCGGTAATGCCGCACTCGAAGAAGTTGCGGCGGCCCTGAGTCGCTTCTTTGGAAACTGCAGTAACGTAAATCTGGCGCAGTTGCCCCGCTTGGCGGAACTCGTAGCGCGGGCTGCGGGCCGTCCCATTCCTGTGGGCAAATCTATCGTCGGCGCCAATGCCTTTACGCACGAGTCGGGCATTCACGTCGATGGCTTGCTCAAGGATCCCTCCACCTACGAGGGATTGTCTCCGCAAACATTTGGCCGGGTGAGGAAGATTGTGCTGGGCAAACACTCGGGGATGGCGTCGGTGGCAGGCGCGCTCCAATCTCTAGGCCTCTTCACCGACCCGAGCCGCACAAAGAATGTGCTCGTGCAGGTCAGGGAGCGATCGATGGAGGCCAAACGCGTGATTCAAGACGATGAACTCCGGGACTTCTATCGGCGAGCCAACGAAAAGGAAAGACCAACCAGCGCACCTATGGAGATGAGATATGACTGTGCTTGAACAACTGTCCGAGCTTTCTTCCGCTGAGGAGTTCTTTCGCTTTCTTGTCGTCCCCTACGATCCATCTGTATTGAATGTCGCACGGCTTCATATTCTCCGGCGCATGGGGGACAATCTCCGCAAAGCCACGGTGGAACCCGACGAAACGAAGACACGCGCCTATTTCCGCGCTCACCTGGAGAGGGCGTATCTTGACTTTGTTCACTCCTCGCCCATAAAGGAGCGGGTCTTCAAGGTGCACCAGGACGCCATTCGCCCTAAGACAGCACCTCTGGTCCATCTATCCATTCCTCAAGATATCCGGGATGCGCGATAGGTCGAAAGCGCTTCATCCTTATTCCATCTTCATCGCTTGGTCTTTACGCTACTTGTAGATATCCATTCCTTCAAGACTCTCACAAGAGAGTTCGGTGAAACCGGTCGATTGACTTGGAATTAACGGGACTGCCTGTCCGGATGATGCAAGTTGAACCAACTTTCAGGAGAACACTCATGGCAGATCAAAAAACACCTCAAATGCAGGCCACCTTGGGTCTCACAGGGCTCACCAGCAACGCAATGGCCCTCATTGCCCCAGGCGCGTTCTTGTGGCTCACGTTCTATATTCAGGCCACAACCGGTTCCACTGCGCCCACCATGTGGCTTGGCATTTTCGCGGCCCTCCTGCTCTGCCTGGCCACGGCGGTAGCTTACGCCGAAGTTTCCAAACTCTATCCCGGCACCGGGTCGAGTTACTACTACGCAGAACAGGCGATTCTGTCCAAAGACAAGTTTTTCCGATACGCCCGCGTGGCCAAGTTCATTGTTGGATGGGGTTCGCACCTCTACTACTGGGTTTATCCCGGCGTGATGGTGGCCACCACAGGAATCTTTATCGGCTACGTCGTCGGCTTTCTCTATCCCGGATTCATGAGCGGCTCGAATCCAGGGCCCGTCTTCATGGCTTTGGTGGCGATCGCTTTTTCCTTCTTTGTTGCCTGGATCGCGCAGAAGGGCGCGGGCGCTTCCACCTCCGTCAACCTGGCCATCAACATCGTTCAAATCTCCGCGTTGATGGTCTTCAGCGTGCTCGCACTCGGCTACCGTGCTAGCCATCCATCGGGCACTCCTGGCTTCCAGTACGACGGACAGACGCTGGCCACCTACAGCTACCAGTTCGCTACCGCCAAGGACGGCTCGACTGTGCGCGATGCGAGCGGCGTTCCCGTTCCGCTCACCGATGCAACAGGCAAGCCGGTGCCTTTTCAAATCACCTACCCTGCAAAGGATTCCAGCGGGAACTTCCTGACCCACTCCTCGGCCGCATCGGTGATTGCACCGCATAAATTCAGCTTTGTCTTCATTCAGGCCACGGTTGCCATTCTGATTCTGGTCGGCTTCGAATCGGTGACGGCGATGGGAGGAGAAGCCAGGAATCCCACCAAGCATATCCCCATGGCCGTGATTGGCTCCCTGTTGATACAAGGTCTGATCTGTTATCTGATCGAGTACTTCGCGGCCAACTACTTTCTCAACTCGGGCTACACGATGCAGAGCGCGGCGGGATCCGCGGCGCCAATTGGCGACATGATGATCATCGTCGGCGATGGGTTGCTGGGGCACGGCAATGGCAAGTACTTCATGCTGGCTGAAGCCTTTACGGTCTTCCTGGCCCTGATCGGCACTACGCTCAGCTGCATGAATACCGGCGCCCGTGTTACCTACGCCATGGGCAAGGACAACGAGGCCCCCGAGCATTTCGGCATTCTTCATGCCAAGTCGCTTTCACCGCGGCGCGCCATCTGGACACTGGCCTTGATCTCCGCGATTATCGGTGTCATCGCCGTCTCGCTGGCATTCGCCGATGCGGGCGCACCCGCCGATGCGTCCATTGCGGCCCTTCCGCACGGCATCTTCTCCAGCTTCGGCTATAGCACCCATGACAGGATGGCGGCTCTGCCCAACTCCTTGCTGACCATCACCCTCACCTCCAACTTCGGCACGTTCATCCTTTACGCGCTCAGTTGCCTTCTCTGCATCATCGCTTACCACAGGCGCCACGATTACAACATAGTTCGGCATCTGCTGATTCCTGGGTTCGGGCTGCTTGCCAACCTGACCTGCATGGCCTTCTACCTGATTAGTCCGGTCTTTGGCCTGGGCACATTCAAGGAACCGCTGCTGGCCCTGTTCATCTCCGCTGCCTGGGGCATCTATGGAGGCGTTTACTTCATCCGCTCCTCCAAAGCAAAAGGCAGAGCGGTACTCCTAATTTCCAGGTAGCTTGTCAATGGGGTTGAAAGCGAATCGAAACCCCTGGGTGAGACATCGGCCGAATGGCTTTCCTGAGATGGGAGTTCACCTGGGGGTATTCCAAATCCGAGAACGCCGATGCACAAGATGTGCGACAGCGAGGCGTCTTGACGTTTTGGACCTTGACTCTCACGTTCTGAACGATGCTCAGTAAGAGATTCGAGGAGCTCTTCTAACACCTTTCCACGCGAATCGACAAGCAGCAGACCGAGCGCCCGGACCGTTACCTGCATCGGTCGGCGCGGAAGGCGCGCAGTATCGGTCCCCGTGAACGCCGTCACCAACGGCAACCATTGATAGGGGACACGAGCGCGGAAATCGTGTCGGAATGCCAACTTCCCGGGGTCACTCCAAGCCGGTGCTCCATTCGGAAGGGTTCTGCATGGCTTTGGATTGTAGCTTGGCCCTTGTATGCCCATATTCAGGAGACTGGAGCGGAGTTCGGCAAGCGGGGTGCGTTGACCTTATCTGTTGACGACGCCGGAGTGCAGAACCCGTTGGGTGTTGCACGCGGCCAGAGCGATCAACGGACCCGAGCCGATGATCAGCGATCCACCAAACAGCATGGGTAGGCCAGCCTTTGCGAACCGAACTCTGCAGGACATTCCCCGCCGGCATGTTTCGTGGCAGGATAGAAGCAATGCGTAAACCATTGTTGTTATCGACTGCTTTTGTCCTTGGTTCGGCCTTTTGGGCGGCGGCGCCTGCGTTGTTTGCCCAGTCAACGGCGGTAACTGCTGACATGGTGCAGTCCGGCAGCGACATCCCTGCCAAATGGGAAGAGCCGCATCCGGTCTGCGACTACGAAAAGCACGAAGCGATGATTCCCATGCGCGATGGGGTGAAGCTGCACACGGTGATCCTGGTGCCCAAGGGGGCCAAAGGGCTCCCGATCCTACTGGAGCGAACGCCTTATAACGCCGATCACTTCACCTCGGACAAGCCGCAAATGCGCTACGCGGTGTGGTCGGCGCAGCGCGAGTGGGCGGACGACGGTTACATCGTGGTAAACCAGGATATTCGAGGTAAGTTCGGCTCGGAGGGCGACTACGTGATGACACGTCCGCCGATCGGGCCGCTGAATCCGACCAAGACCGATGACACGACAGACGCATACGACACCATCGACTGGCTGATAAAAAACGTGGCCGAATCGAATGGGCGGGTCGGCATGATCGGCTCGTCATACGACGGCTGGACCGTGACCATGGCGCTGCTGGGGCCGCATCCGGCCCTGAAAGTTGCTGCGCCGGAGAGTCCGATGATCGACGGCTGGATGGGTGACGACTGGTTTCACTACGGCGTCTTCCGGCAGGTGAATCTGGACTATTTCACTGAACAATCGAGCCGCCGGGGCGAAGGCAGCAAAGTGCTCAGGGCTGGCAACGACGACTACCGGAATTTTCTCGATGCGGGAACTGCCGGCGATTGGGCGAAGGCAAACGGTTTCCAACAATTGCCTTGGTGGAACCGTCTGTCGGCGCATCCGGCCTACGACGCATTCTGGCAACTGCAGGCTCTGGACAAGCTGGTGGTGGAGAAGCCGACGAACATCCCCACCATATGGCTTCAAGGCCTGTGGGATCAGGAGGACATGTACGGCGCGGTGCACACCTGGGAGGCACTCAAGGCCGCCGGCCATGTGGCGAATAACCACTTGGTGATGGGACCCTGATACCACAGCCAGGTGAACCGCTCGGCCGATGCGCTTGGACCACTAAAGTGGAAGGGCGACACGGCGGCGGACTTTCGGCGCGACGTACTGATTCCCTTCTTCAACACCTATCTTAAGGACCGCAAGCCGGCTGAAGCGTTGGCTACTGCGATGATCTACAACCCGGCGGAGAACCACTGGGACAAGTTTGCGGATTGGCCGGGGGTGGACGAGAAGCATCTAACGCCCATGTATCTGCAGGCGAAGTTCGGTCTGGGGCTCGCGAAACCAGAGGGCGGTGAGGACAGCTACGTCTCCGACCCTGCAAAGCCAGTGCCATTTCTGGCACCGCCGATAGAAGCCAACGGAGGCGCCCGCTGGACGACCTGGCTGGTGCAGGACCAGCGGGCAACGGGAACACGGACGGATGTGCTGAGCTATCAGACGCCGGTGCTGGACCATGCGGTGTGTGTAGAAGGCGCCCCTTTTGCCGACCTGTTTGTGAAAACGACGGGAACCGACGCAGACTTCGTTGTAAAGATCATTGACGTATACCCGCCGACCTACGCGGAGCAGCCTACAGCACAGGCCGCCGGTTCTGTTTTAAGTTCGATCCATGGGCCAGAACTTCATTCCTGACACGGTCAACCAGACGCTTCTGTTTCCTCCATCTCTTCACGAGTGGCTTCCCGAGGGCCACCTGGCCCGTTTTGTTTTGGATGTGGTCTCGGCGCTGGATCTGAGCGCCGTCTACAAGTCCTATCAGGAGAAGGATGGCCGCGGCCAGGCGGCCTACGCGCCGGAGATGATGGTCCGTCTTCTGCTGTACGGCCATGCCAGGGGCGTCTACAGTTCGCGCAAGATTCAGACGCGCACCTTCGAGGACGTGGCCTTCCGTTATCTTTCCGGCGACCAGCACCCCGACCACGCCACCATCGCCGAGTTCCGCAAGCGTCATCTGGAGGCCCTCTCGGGTCTGTTCACGCAGGCTCTGCGGCTGTGTTCCGAGGCAGGACTGGTGAAGCTGGGCCATGTGTCCATCGATGGAACCAAGATCAAGGCGAACGCCAGCAAGCACAAGGCGATGAGCTACAAGCACATGAACGAGACCGAGGCGCGCCTGAAGCAGGAGATCGATGCGCTGCTGGCCGCGGCCGAAAAGACCGATGCCGAAGAGGATGCGCAGTACGGCACGCATCGGCGCGGCGACGAACTGCCGGATGAGTTACAGCGGCGCAATAGTCGGTTGCAAAAGATCGGCGCGGCCAAGGCGGCTTTGGAGCGGGAAGCCCAAGAAAAGGCCTCGCAAGAACGCGCCGAGGTCGAGCAGAAGCTTGCCGAGCGCGAAGAAGAAGAACGGCGTACGGGCAAGAAGAAGGGTGGCCGCAAGCCTGAACCGCCTGATCCGGACGAGGCCCGGCCAGACGATACGGCGCAGCGCAACTTCGCCGATCCGGAGAGCCGCATCATGCCGGACGGCGCCAACACCGGGGTCCCCGACGACAGGTCTTCGTCGCTGGGGTGGAACAAGGGCAGCTTCGTCCAGGGCTACAACGCGCAGATCGCGGTCGATTCCGCATCGCAGTTGATCGTGTCCGCCGAGGTTAAGCAGGAGACGAACGACAAAAAGCAGTTACTGCCAATGATCGCGCTGATCGCGGCGAATCTGGAACAGAAACCGGAGAAGGTCAGCGCCGACACCGGCTATTTCAGCGAAGCGAATGTAACCAATGAGCAAGTGAAAGACGTTGATCTGTACGTAGCGACGGGCCGCGACAAGCACGGCGTCGCGGTGGAGGCGAGCAGCGATCCGCCGCCGGCTGACGCGTCGCCGAAAAATGCGATGAGGGAAAAGCTACGAACCGAGGCTGGACGCGCCGTGTACAAAAAGCGCAAGGCGATCGTCGAGCCGGTCTTCGGACAGATCAAGGAACAGCGCGGTTTTCGCCGCTTCAGCTTGCGAGGCAAAGAGAATGTTCGCCGCGAGTGGAAGTTGGTGTGCGCGGTCAGCAACCTGCTGAAGCTGTTCCGGGCAGGCGGGGTTCTGGAAATGGCATAAGACGGCGGGAAAAGGGCCCGTCTTACCCCAAAACGACACAGAAAGCATGCTACAAGCCACCAACAGGATTACTGCCTGCGTCCCCAGATCAAAAACCACATCTGCAAATCGCTTGATCGGCCTCGGCAAAACGCTATGTCCGACGCACTCCTAGCTCATCGCTATAACCGCCATAAAATGATGACGACCCTTTGACAACGTTGTCAGGCTAAGCAGTAGAGTTTAGTCAAACCAAATCCAGTCTGTCAAAAAAACAGATAGGTCTGCCCTTAGAACGGTTGTACCATTTGGTTATGGGAGAACTGCCAACGATCAGTTCATCGAAGAGGAACCCGCCCAAGTCCGGAACTCAAACGCACTCTGCTCTTCGCGCTCCACAAGAATTTGCGACGGCTGATGCTCAGTCTGTTCAGATTGATACCCTCCCCAATCACGCGCCTTCTATTGATCCGGCCCAAAAGAGATGCATTGCTTCCCCTGCCTTTAGGGCAAGGAAAAGGCGCAAAGGCAGGGGCACGGTCTGTCAATACTTCAAGGCCGGATCAGTAAGGTCGCGAGGATGAGGGGGTGAACTTCGCGCCGGCCGGACTGCGAGACTTTCATCCAAATGCCGGGGAGAGAGTTGTCATCGGTCCGCGAAGCGTGTAAGGTGAGATACGTCGTAGATGGCAACGTTGTTCTCGACTTCAATTCTGCGCAGGCCGTGAAACTTTGCACCCGATGAAAACCAAGCTAGCAATCTTGATTCTGTTTGTGACTTTCGTGGTCTTGCCTTCTCAAGGCCAGAAGCGCCCAGTGGACTTCGTCAACACCTTCCTCGGGACTGCCCCGCTGACCGATCCAGGGGACATCGGATTCAAGCCACCGTGGCGGGTGTGGGCAGGCCTTGTGTTTCCAGGAGCCTCCCTACCCAACGCCATGGTGCAGTTGAGCCCGATCACCAAGTTCGGCAGCGGGGCCGGATATGAGTATGAAAACCCGCAGATCTACGCCTTCGCCCACACCAACAAGGGCCATTGGAACCTCTGCAATATTCCGATCCTTCCCATAAGTGGCAATGCGAATCCCGCGGACTTCGCGTCGAACTTCAGCCACAAAAACGAGTCGTCCCACCCGGGCTATTATCAGGTCTATCTAGAGCGCTATGGCATTAATGCCGAACTGACCTCAACATTGAGGACTGGATTCTCCCGCTACACCTATAAGGACAACAGCCAATCCAAAAAGCTGATTGTGAACCTCGCAATTTCGAACGAGAGAATCACAGACTGGAAGTTTGAGCAGGATGGAAATAACGCCTTCAAGGGGTATCAGACG
>Ga0255356_1000785_pt1 | contig 20836 bp, 18 predicted proteins | sample HBST100metaG_FD_189944 | JGI IMG/M metagenome (GOLD analysis project Ga0255356, IMG submission 189944) | Peat soil microbial communities from Stordalen Mire, Sweden - H.B.S.T100 | ecosystem: Environmental > Terrestrial > Soil > Wetlands > Peat | place: Sweden: Norrbotten County, Stordalen Mire...
AAGTCATGGGCAGCCGGTCTTCGGTTTACCGTTTCCACCTCGATTCTCCCATTCCTTTTACCAAGTCGTTTCGCGCGACCATTGAGCATGGTCACGCAAATCAACGTATGGATAATTATTACTCTGTCGCGTACTGGTATCAGACAGAGCCGCACGCTTTGTTTCCGGCGCTGCCCTCGGTCGAGCAACGGCTGCCGCGCGTGTATCCACTCCACCTCGCTCAGAAAGTGCATGAAAAGTAATGCGCAATCGATCTGTATCTGTGCGCGTTGTGCATCGGCGCAATTCAGACCGGATGCAGATGAAGGCCGAAACTCGCATGTTCTTCGTCAAGGAGGAAACGGTATGCACTCATCATTCAAGGCCATAGCGATTATTGCCGTTGCTGTCTGTGGCGGCATGAATGTGCTTCAGGGACAAATGGTGAACGTCGATATCACTCCAGAGCACGCTCTCAACCATGTTGTTCCGCAGAAAGCACTGGGCGGAGGCGTGGACCGCATTCCGGTGGAAGCGATCGACAAGACCCTCACCAAGGAAATTTTGGATCAAACAGCACCATCGGGATGGGGGCCTATCACCTATCGCCAGAATACCGAACTCTCGGTCGAGGCATGGCATTGGAATTCCAATGGCAGTTGGAGCGATCCGAGCGGCAAAGGCTACTTCACCGGCGACGCAACTCCCGGCGCGGCAATCCGCTATTCTTTTGGCTATGCACTGCCACGCCGCGGCTTCACGCGCAACGGCGGCGTAGATAGCGGATATTCCGTGCTGACGGATGGCGATACCAATACTTTCTGGAAGAGCAATCCGTACCTGACTCAGAAATTTACAGGGGAAAGCGATGCGCTGCATCCGCAATGGGTGCTTATCGATTTGAAAAAGAGAGAGGCGATCAATAGCCTGCGCATTGCCTGGGGCGAGCCCTTTGCACGGAAGTACCTGATTCAATTCTGGACTGGCGAAGACCCGCTTGGGCAGCCCACGCGCGGAATATGGGAGGCGCTTCCCAATGGCGTCTTTACCCAGGGGAAGGGCGGGGAGGAAACGATCCGCTTTTCAAATGAGGCCATTCCCATTCAGTTTCTGCGGGTGGTGATGACCGAATCTTCCAATACCTGTGATGCGGATGGCCCCAGCGATGCGCGGAACTGCGTGGGCTACGCCATACGTGAACTCTATGTAGGCACGACAACGTCCAATGGAGAATTTCACGACCTGGTGCGTCATACGCCCGACCAGGATCAAACCTCAACCTATTGTTCTTCCGTCGATCCCTGGCATGAACCCGCCAATCTGATCAATACTCATCAGGCGCATCCTGGATTCGATCTGTTCTTTACCAGCGGGGTAACACACGGATTGCCAGCGATGATTCCGATCTCCTTGATCTATGGCCAGCCGGAAGATGCGGTCGCGCAAATGCGCTATCTTGCGGCCCGCCACTATCCGATTTCCTATGTCGAAATGGGAGAGGAAGTCGATGGCCAGTTTATGTCTCCCGAAGACTATGCTGCTCTTTATCTTCAGTTCGCCAAGGCGCTTCATGCCTTTGACCCTTCTTTGAAGCTGGGAGGGCCTGCATTCGAGGGAGTCAATGAAGATATTTCCACCTGGCCGGATGAGCAGGGACGCATCTCCTGGCTGGGCCGCTTTCTCAATTACCTCAAACAACATGGGCAGCTCAACGAGCTTGCTTTCTTCTCCTTTGAGCATTACCCGTTCGATCCTTGCAAGTTTTCCTGGGCGGAACTGTACGATGAGCCGCAATTGGTTTCTCACATCATGCAGGTATGGCACAACGATGGCATTCCTCCTGACCTGCCCATTTTTATTACAGAATCCAACCTTTCCTCTGGAGCGAGCGAAGCCTACTTTGATAACTTTGCTGGATTGTGGCTTGCCGATTACATTGGTTCCTTCCTCAATGCAGGGGGAAACGGCGTCTACTTCTTCCACTACCTTCCACTGCAGAGCTATATTGGCTGCAACAATTCGATCGGCAACTTCGGCATGTTTCGTGTGGATGCGAACTATAAGATCATTCAGCCCCTGGCGCAGTTCTTCTCAAGCCAGATCATCAACACCGAGTGGTTGCAGCCTGGAGCCAAGGTCAATACGATCTTCCCCGCAAGTTCGTTGGTCGACGATGGCGCGGGACATAAGCTGGTAACTTCATACGCCGCGCTGCGGCCGGACAAGCAGTGGTCCATTCTGCTGGTCAATCGCGATCAGGATGTTGCCCACACGGTCAGCATTGCCTTCCATCAGGCCGCGATCGAGAAAAGCTTCGGTTTCCGTGGGCAGGTCGATAGCATTGCATTTGGCAAAGCCCAATATCAGTGGCACCCCTCTGGCACGATGTCGATGTCGCATCCGAATACCTTGGACGTTCAAAAAGAAGGGAAAGAAGGATATGCGGCGCCGGATGGGCCGATTCTGCGAACAACCATCTCCGCAACGCCGAAAACGACCTTTACGATTCCGGCTGCCTCAATTCTTGTCTTGCGCGGCGTCATCGCAACAGCAGATTGAAATAGCCAGACTTCTGTCTTGATTACTGTCTTGATTACCGGCGATGGATTCGAAAGATTCATGCCGCTCCGCAAGTCATTTACCTTAAATGACTTGCGGAGCGGCTTTTCAGAAATACCCACGAAAGTGCCCCCGGCGAAGCCACGCTAAGGGGAAATTGACTTCCGTGCTTCGTACGGGTCATCTTGCGCAGAATCACTCCCAGATGCTGATAGACTCCCGGTGTGGTTCCTTACAGATCGGCCGGAGAGGGATTCATATCTCCATGTAAGCCATTACAAATAAAACAGATACAAATCAGAACCAAATAAATACACCCAAAAGTACACCCTACGAGAATTGACTGAGGTTTATCTTGGAATTAAAGAGACACAATCTCCCATTTTTATGGGCTTTTGCATTTTGGGAGGCTGGAATAGAATGCTGTCAAATCGATAGCCCGGAGAAAGGGGCGTGTCAGTGCCAGCGATCTATGCGCATACGGGGAAGGACAGGCCGGAAGCGGAGTGGGAGCCGCTCTCGGATCATCTGGAACGCGTTGCCGCTCGCGCCGAGGAGTTTTGCGCGGGATTCGCGCCAAACTTCGGCCGGGCGCTCGGATTACTCCACGACGTCGGAAAGTATCAGCCGAAATTTCAGGCGTACCTGCGCGCCACTTCCCGAACGGAAGAGGACGGCAGCGTGGCGGCCAGCAAGAAAGAGCCACACGCAATCGTGGGAGCCGCGTGGGCCTGGGAACAACAAGCAGCGGGACTGATGCTGGCTCTTGCCATTGCCGCACATCACGGAGAGTTGCGCAAGCCTTTCGACCTGCAAGGAAAGATTGCCATGTCCCGTTTCCGCCTGTCGGATGCGCTCAAGGGTGGACTGACGTTGCCCGTTGCCGCCGGACTGTTGCCAGATGCGCTGCCGGCGTGGGCGTCGGACCCGAAGGCCATGGCGCTTGGCATACGAATGCTCTTCTCCGCGCTGGTGGATGCGGATATGTTGGAGTCCGAGGCGTGGGACACGAGAAGCCAGCGGCCAATGAACTACGCTCCGCTTGAAACCCTTCTTGCTGCGCTGGAAGCGGACCTCGCCACGAAGCGCGAACTTGACAGTACAAAACAAGGACGAGCTGCGGAACTTGCTGCCCTGCGTGTCTCGGTCTCCAATGACTGCCGCGCCTGTGCGGCACGGCCAGTGGGGCGCTTTCGGCTAACGGTTCCCACGGGCGGAGGCAAGACGCTCAGCGGCCTTCGCTTTGCAATGCATCATGCCATCCGCAACAAGCTGTCGCGCGTCATTGTTGTCATTCCGTACACCAGCATTCTAGAGCAGACCGCGCGGGTGTATCGCGAGATATTCAATTCTGTCGACCGCAACGCGGTCATCGAGCATCACAGCTCGCTCGATCCGGAGCGTGAGAAGATGCCGCAACATCAGTGGGCCTGCGAGAACTGGGATGCGCCCATCGTGGTGACGACGAGCGTGCAATTTTTTGAGACGCTCTATGCGAATCACAAACGGCCCTGCCGCAAGCTGCACCGCATTGCATCGAGCGTCGTGCTGCTGGACGAGGTGCAGACCTTTCCGCTCGAGTTAAGCGATCCGATTCAGCAGGCGCTCGACAACCTCGCAAAGTATTTCCGTACGAGCGTGGTATCAATGACGGCCACGCAACCGCTCTTGAGGAAAGACGGGGAGTGCGAAATCGTAGCTGCGCCGGAAAAGCTCTATGAGCCAATGCGCGACCGTTACCGTCTTGAGTGGCTGGGCGATCCGGCTGCCGCTATCGAGTGGGAAGATGTGGCCGAACGCGCGCGAAACGAGGAGCGCGTGCTCGTCATCGTCCATGCGCGCAAGGATGCGGAGCTGCTGGCCAGGATGCTTGGGCCGGACTGCATCCATCTTTCCGCGCGCATGTGCGCCGCGCACCGGCTCGAAGTAATCAAACAGATTCAGGAACAACTAAAGACGTCCGGCCCCTGCCGCGTGGTGGCCACGCAACTGGTGGAGGCCGGCGTGGACATCGATTTCCCGGTGGTGATGCGCGCCTTCGCGGGACTGGAGTCGCTGGCGCAGGCCGCTGGTCGCTGCAACCGCGAATTCGGTCCTGTGCCGGGGCGATTTGTCGTATTCCGCGCGCCGACAGATCCTCCCAAAGGCACGCCGCAAGCGGGTTTGAAGGCCGCATTGCAGTTCTATCTGGAAGGGCGGCTCGATCTGCACGATCCCGATGTATTTCCGCTATACACAAAGCGCGTTCTGCAGACACGCCAGCCCGATCCCGGAAACGTGCTCGGCTGCGAAAGCGAACTCGACTTCGAGGAGTCGGCGCGAAATTTCAAGATGATCGACGACGCCGGCACGAGTGTTGTCGTGCCTTACGGTGAAGGCTGGGAGCGTGTGCAACAGGTGCGTCGCGACGGGCCCTCGCGCGATGGGCTGCGCGGCCTCCAGCGCTACACGGTCACGGTCTACGACCGCGAGCTATACAAGCTGAAAAATGCCGGTTTCGTCGAGCCGCTCTTCGCGCAAACAGAGGAAGAGGCGAACGACGAAAAGCAAACGTGGGTGGTGCGCGGCGATCTGCGGCCACTCCCGTACTCGGAACGCTTCGGGTTGACCGTGCAGGAAGAAGATGGCTCGACGATTATGGCGTGATGGGGTATATCAGGTCCACGAGCGTACCGCGTTTGTTGACTATTTCGATTCATCGTGCTCTTCGCGGGATGATTTTTCATTCTTTGAGGCTGGACGGCGATAGACTGTTCACGATTCCCCGGAGCCATCGATGAACGCTTCCAATCTGCTGGTGCGCGTGCATGGGCCGCTGGCCTGCTTCACGCGCCCGGAGTTCTCCACCGAGCGTGTGTCGTATGAGGTGATGACGCCTTCGGCGGCGCGCGCCATTCTTGAAGCCATTCTCTGGAAGCCGGCGATTCGCTGGCGCATCCATGCGATTCATGTGCTGAGTCCCATTCGCTGGATGGAGTTTCGCCGTAACGAGGTAAACAGCCGCGCCTCCACGCGCGATGCAGCTTCGGCAGCCGCGGGCAACACCGTCTTCGGCGACTACTATGCCGACGCGGACCGCGCGCAGCGGCAGACGCTCGCGCTGCGCGATGTGGACTACCTCGTTGAAGCCTCGTTCGCGCTGACCGGGCGCGCCGGCCCGAGCGATAACACGGGAAAATTCTTCGGTATGTTCGAGCGCAGGCTGGGCGCGGGGCAGCAGGTCTTTCAGCCTTACCTTGGCTGCCGCGAGTTTCCCGCCTTCGTTGCGCCGGTGAACCGGAATGCGATGCCACAGTCAATCTCTGAAACGCGCGCGCTCGGCTGGATGCTGCACGACATGGAGTACGGAGCGGAGCGGCATCCGCGCTTTTTCGATGCACGGCTCGATGCGGGAGTGCTGCATGTGCCCGCGTGGGAAGAGGCGGTGACGGCATGATTCTGGAATCGCTGGCCAGGATGGCCGTACGCGACCGGCTGGTGGAGAACCCGGCATTTCAAAGTGTTCCGGTGCGCTGGATCGTCACGCTCGACGCGCAGGGCAACTTCCAGACGCTCGACCCAACCGACTACACGCCTCCAGTCGAAGGCAAGCGCAAGCCGAAGGTGCAATACCAGAAACGCGAAATTCCGCGCCGCAGCATTCGCCCTGGAAAAGTAATGAAGCCGGAGTTTCTGGTAGACAATGCGCAGTATGTTTTTGGAGTTGAAACAGAAAACGCGGCCACAAAAAAGCAAATTCCGATGGATGAATATCGAAATTCATTCTTGGAACTGCTCAAAAAGGCACAAACTGCTGTTGCGAGTGAACAGATTGATTCCGTAATTGCTTTTCTCGAAAGCGAAACGCAGCGGCAACGTTGCATCGACCAGCTTCGTCAGGAGCCGTTCGTCTCGAACGATCTGTTTACCTTCCGTGTGGGCGACGTGATGCTCGACGAAGTTCCCGAGCTGCGCGCCTACTGGGAACAGCTCATGGCTGCTGCGTCGGAGCAACGCGAATCCGGTCAGTGCCTGCTCTGCGGCGAGCTCAAGCCGCTGGTGGACAAGCACGACTCCGTCAAGCTGCCCGGCGCCGTTACCTCGGGCGTAGCTCTGGTCTCGTTCAACTCCGGCGCCTTCGAAAAACACGGTCTCGATCGCAGTGAGAACGCGCCCATCTGCCGCGAGTGCATGGTGGCGTACGTGAACGGCCTGCGGCGCTGCCTGGAGGAGAATTATCCGAAGCCGGAGGGCGGCAGCTTCACAAAGCAGAGCATGAGGCTCGGCGACGATACGGTCGCCGTTTACTGGGATGACGAATCGTCGCCTATCTCCGCCATGCTGGCGCAGCTCAGCGGCGACAATCCCAGCCAAGTCAAATCGCTGCTTGTAGCCGCATGGAAAGGACTGCGCGCGGAGGCCCCGTCGGCCCGCTTTTACTGCCTGCTGTTGACCGGATCGCAGGGCCGGGCCTCGGTCCGCGGGATGCATACGACGACCCTCGCCGGCGTGAAAGACAGTTTGCTCGGAACCGCGACGCCAGTATCTGCGCCGGAATCGACGGAAAAGGTCGCCGGCGTGAAAGACAGTTTGCTCGGAACCGACGAAAAACCAGGCTACTTCGGCTGCATCGAATCCGCCGTCGGCTCTGAAAGGCCCGCGCCGATTTCGCTGCTGCTGAATTCGCTGTCGTTGCCAGGCAAGTCCGCCCATCTGCCGGCCAGTTTGGGCGAAGAACTTTTCTTGAACGCCGTGCTGGGCAGGCCGCTTTCGCGCTATTTCCTGACGGCCGCCGTGGCTCGCACCCGCGCCGAACGCAAGGTTCCATGGCCGCGCGCCGCTCTGTTGCAACTCTACTTTCAACGCAGTCTCAACCCCGAGATGAGGAAACCGCCCATGTCGCTCGATGTCAATGTAACCGATGCCGCCTATCGCTATGGAAGGCTTCTGGCGGTTTTAGAGAATCTTCAGATCCGCGCACTCAAGCGCACCCCCAACAGCACCATCGTCGATCGCTTCTATGCCGCCGCTTCCACGCGGCCGGCAACCGCGTTTCCCAAACTGCTTTCGCTGGCGCAAAACCATTTGCGTTCGCTCAATGCGGGCGCAGGCTTCTTCAGCGAAAAAATAGAGGAAATTATTGCCGGCCTGGACGGCGCCCAAGGATTCAAGTCCACGCTGAATCTTCCCGAACAGGGACGCTTCGCGCTCGGCTATTTCCAGCAGAAAAACGAACTGTTCCGTCAAAAGAGCTAGCGCGCCGGCAAGAACGCCGAAGCGCCTGTCGCTGATGCACAGACCGAACCAGCCAACGATTCCGACCCAGAGGAGAAAGATCAATGACCAGCCGCGCAGAGTTCAAAGAAAATGTTCCCTTGCAGCACCGCTACGAATTGGTGTTGCTCTTCGATGTCATCAACGGCAACCCCAACGGCGATCCGGACGCCGACAATCAGCCGCGTACCGATCCGGAGACTGGCCACGGCTTGGTGACTGATGTGTGCATCAAGCGCAAGGTGCGCAACTTTGTGGCGCTCACCCAGCGCGATGCGGAAGGCTATGAGATTTACGTGAAGGAGCGCGGCATCCTGGCTAACCAGCAGAAGAGGGCGTATACAGCGCTCAAGATCGAGCCGGACGGCAAGAAAACCGACGCGGCGCGCAACTGGATGTGCGAACACTTTTTCGATGTGCGCACCTTTGGCGCGGTGATGACCACCGGCAAGGCAGAGCAGGAGGAAGACGGCGAACCCGGCAAGCGTGGCAGGAACAAGGGAGAAAAACTCTGGAACTGCGGGCAAGTACGCGGCCCCGTGCAGTTTGCTTTTGCTCGTTCCATCGATCCAATTGTCAGCCTGGCGCACACCATTACGCGCGTGGCGCTAACCAACGCCAGCGACGTGAAGGCCGCCTCGCAGACAACCGAAGAGGGCGAGGAGAAAGCCGGCAGCGGACAGATGGGCCGCAAGCATGGCGTCCTTTACGGCCTTTACCAGATGCACGGATTCATCTCGCCTTTTTTGGCACGCGATACGAACTTTACCGAGCGCGATCTGGGCATTTTTCTGAATGCGCTCGCCAATGCCTTTGAGCTTGACCATTCCGCTTCGCGCGGCGAGATGGCCGTGCGCGGCCTCTGGCTCTTCGAGCACAACACGGAGCTGGGCAATGCTCCGGCGCATTCGGTACTCGAAACGGTTTCCTTTGATGCGCGTCCCGAGGGCTTCCTGCCGCGCGCCTTCACGGACTATGCAAGCCTGCTCCACGCCCCGGAAGATGGCTCGGAACCCCTCGCCGGCGTGCATGCCTGGCGGTATGTGTAAGCCGATGTACAACGAGGACGAACTGCTGCCGCTCTCGGGACTCCAGCATTTGGTGTTCTGCGAGCGGCAGTGGGCGCTCATTCATCTTGAGCAGCAGTGGGAGGAAAACCGTCTGACCGCCGAGGGCCGCCTGTTGCATGAGACGGTGCACGCATCTGGCTCGGAGTCGCGCGGCGATGTGCGCATTGTGCGCGGTCTTTCGCTGCGCAGCCTGCGGCTGGGCATTGCCGGTCAGGCCGACGTCGTCGAGTTCTGCGGCAGCCAGCCTTTTCCCGTGGAGTACAAACGCGGCAAACCGAAGAGCGATCGCTGCGACGAAATCCAACTCTGCGCGCAGGCCCTCTGCCTCGAAGAGATGCTCGCCGTCTCTATTCCCGCAGGCGCGCTCTTCTACGGCGCTACGCGGCGGCGTGCCGATGTGCCACTCGACGAGCCTTTGCGGAAGAGGGTCGAGGAACTGGCGGAGCGGATGCACGAGTTATACCGTCAGCGAAAGACTCCGGAGGCGAGCTATGCGCCGCGCTGTGAGCAGTGCTCGCTGATTGAAGTGTGCCTGCCGCGCAGACAACGCGATGTGCGCTGCTATCTGCGTGACCGCCTGCGCCAGGCATTGGAGGAGACGGCCGAATGAAGCGATTGCTCAATACGCTTTACGTGACGACGCAGGGAACCTATCTTTCGCGCGAGAGCCAGACGATTCACGTCCAAGTGGAACAGAAAACGTTGATGCGCGTACCCGTGCAGCAACTGGCCTCGGTTGTGTGTCTCGGCAACGTGGCCTTTAGTTCCGGTTTTATGGCGCTCTGTTCAGAGTTCGGCGTGAGCGTAAGTTGTCTGAGTGAGAGCGGCCGTTTCCAGGGACGCATGGAAGGCCCTGTGCGCGGCAATGTTCTGTTGCGTCGGCAGCAGTATCGGGTAGCCGACGATGAAAGCGCTGCTGCTTCGATCGTGACCGCCATCATCGGCGCAAAAATTGCGAATGCCCGCGCCGTGCTTCTTCGTGCCGCGCGCGAGCACGCCGAGGACGAGGCCGCCGAAAACAAGGCTAGGGAGCAGTTGAAGGATGCTGCTGTGCGCCTGGCGTCCGTGCTGCGTTCGTTGGACAAGGGTGCGGAGATTCCCGTTCCCTTGCTGCGCGGCATGGAAGGCGACGCCGCGCGTGTGTACTTCTCCGCGTTCGACCGGCTGATTCTCGTGCAGAAAGACGAATTCAAATTTACGCAGCGTTCCCGCCGGCCTCCGCTCGATCCGGTGAATGCGCTGCTTTCGTTTCTCTACACGCTGCTGGTTCACGAGTGCGTGGGCGCGCTCGAATCGGTAGGCCTCGATCCGGCCGTGGGTTTTCTGCACACTGATCGTCCCGGAAGGCCCAGCCTGGCGCTTGATCTTGCCGAAGAGTTTCGCGCGCCCTTCGCGGACCGGCTGGCGCTGTCCATGATCAACCGCCGCCAGTTGCAGGGCAAGCACTTTGAACGGACGGCCAGCGGAGCCGTATGGCTCAACGATAAAGGACGGCGCGAGGTGATTCAGACATGGCAGGAGCGCAAGCGGGAGGAACTGCAGCATCCCTACCTCAGCGAAGACTGCCCCTGGGGCTTGCTTCCCTATGTGCAGGCGCTCCTGCTGGCAAGACATCTTCGCGGAGACCTGAATGCTTATCCTGCTTTCTTCTGGAAGTGAACCATGCTTGTGCTGATTACCTACGACGTTTCGACAGAGGATGAGGCAGGCAAGCGCCGCTTGCGTCAAGTGGCCCGGCTCTGTGTGGACCACGGCCAGCGCGTGCAATTCTCCGTCTTCGAGTGCCTGCTCGAACCTGCCCAATGGGTTGTGCTGCGCAAATCGTTGATCGATACGATCAATCCCGATAAAGATAGCCTGCGGTTCTACTTTCTCGGTGCCAACTGGCGGCGGCGCGTGGAACACGCCGGGGCAAAACCTTCATACGATCCGGAAGGATGTTTCATGCTGTAAGCGTGTGCGTGCGCGAATCTCAAGCAACCGGAAAATTGCCGGGGGATTCGCGCTGCGTGCATCTGCCTCAAATCATAAGGGGTTGCAGCCCCGGTGCGCTACTGCCCCGGCAAAGCGCATGTCCATCCGGCTACCTCCGCGCTCATTACCGCCCAAGGACAAGACACGCAATGAGTTATAGTAAAGCTGTCGCGCCCCACGCGGGCGCGTGGATTGAAACTACCGACTGATGCGGCGATCCTTGCCGGTGAGCGTCGCGCCCCACGCGGGCGCGTGGATTGAAACCCTGAAGGGTTGTCAATCACATAGCAGTCGAGAACGTCGCGCCCCACGCGGGCGCGTGGATTGAAACTTGACACTCCAACCACGCGCCCCCATATATCAAGTCGCGCCCCACGCGGGCGCGTGGATTGAAACTTGCATTGCACCGCGTATGCAATTTGCGTTCCTCCTGTCGCGCCCCACGCGGGCGCGTGGATTGAAACAGCTATCGGATTGACGGAATGTTCGCACTGATCCTGTCGCGCCCCACGCGGGCGCGTGGATTGAAACTCAAGAGACACCGGGGAGCGTCCATGTATCTCCGGTCGCGCCCCACGCGGGCGCGTGGATTGAAACAGATTATGACGAAAGATTTGAACACCAATGGCCCAATGTCGCGCCCCACGCGGGCGCGTGGATTGAAACATCCGCCGATTTGAAGCCCTCACCATGGCGTGGAAGTCGCGCCCCACGCGGGCGCGTGGATTGAAACGAAATAGGCTCAGTCTTATTGGTGCAAGTGTTCGTCGCGCCCCACGCGGGCGCGTGGATTGAAACCCGTCACCCGCGCGGCCTGTCTCCTCAGCGGGCGCGTCGCGCCCCACGCGGGCGCGTGGATTGAAACTGTACCGTGGGACCGGGATTTTGTTGCAGTCTAGTCGCGCCCCACGCGGGCGCGTGGATTGAAACGCTGTCCACTGTTTCGCGGAGCGAAACCGATGTCGTCGCGCCCCACGCGGGCGCGTGGATTGAAACAGTGGATCGTCGATTCAATTCTCAAGTATGGGCAGGTCGCGCCCCACGCGGGCGCGTGGATTGAAACAAGATCGCCGCGTCGGGTGAGAGCGCGACTCAGGTCGCGCCCCACGCGGGCGCGTGGATTGAAACAGCTCATCGCTGACGCCCAGAAGATCGTGCTTCGTCGCGCCCCACGCGGGCGCGTGGATTGAAACGCAACCTGCTGCGTGCTGATCTAACGGATCAGGCGGTCGCGCCCCACGCGGGCGCGTGGATTGAAACAAGGTCAAGATGGGCGAGATGAGCGAGAAGCAGGGTCGCGCCCCACGCGGGCGCGTGGATTGAAACAACTTTGCCTGCCACTGGCGCTGCTGGCTATCCCGGTCGCGCCCCACGCGGGCGCGTGGATTGAAACAGGGTGATGGGACGCCCAAGAATCATATCGAGCGGTCGCGCCCCACGCGGGCGCGTGGATTGAAACCAGGCAATGCGCTGCGGTCCCTTGCACTTGGGAACGTCGCGCCCCACGCGGGCGCGTGGATTGAAACAATGGCCATCACCGCGTCGTATTTGGTTTGACGGGTCGCGCCCCACGCGGGCGCGTGGATTGAAACCCTCCGGAGGGCTGCGCGGCTACGGGGATGAGGAGTCGCGCCCCACGCGGGCGCGTGGATTGAAACTTCGATCACCGCTCCATACCCCCAGCCCGCGAACGTCGCGCCCCACGCGGGCGCGTGGATTGAAACAGCTAATCCCGTGCCCGGTAAAATGCAAACGCACGTCGCGCCCCACGCGGGCGCGTGGATTGAAACACCGGATCGACGCCCTGGGATAAGCCGAAAGCCGCGTCGCGCCCCACGCGGGCGCGTGGATTGAAACGGATGAAGTCAGCGCCAGGCAAGCTTCCGCTGAGTCGCGCCCCACGCGGGCGCGTGGATTGAAACTCGAAGGCGCGGCTGACTGCGGCGCGCTGCACTGGTCGCGCCCCACGCGGGCGCGTGGATTGAAACTGGAATTTGCCTTGGAAGTTCTCTGACGAGGAAAGTCGCGCCCCACGCGGGCGCGTGGATTGAAACAACCTGCTCGATGCGCTGAATGTCGCCCTCGAAGGTCGCGCCCCACGCGGGCGCGTGGATTGAAACAGCGGGTTGTGCGGGCCACTTGGCGGCACGGCTGGCGTCGCGCCCCACGCGGGCGCGTGGATTGAAACATCGTCGTCTTGATCGGCGCGCTTGAGTAGCTTGGTCGCGCCCCACGCGGGCGCGTGGATTGAAACGCAGTCACCGTCCATACACTGCGAGCAAGCGCAAGTCGCGCCCCACGCGGGCGCGTGGATTGAAACGGAATTTGCCTTGGAAGTTCTCTGACGAGGAAAAGACGTCGCGCCCCACGCGGGCGCGTGGATTGAAACCCGCTGTAGCCGATACCTACATCGTTGCCCGCCTGTCGCGCCCCACGCGGGCGCGTGGATTGAAACTGGCACAATTGGGTTCTCTGACTGCACTTGTGCGTCGCGCCCCACGCGGGCGCGTGGATTGAAACATCGTTGCCTTTGCTGTCTTGTTAGATCCCCTCTTGTCGCGCCCCACGCGGGCGCGTGGATTGAAACTGTCTGGTAAATCGGCAGTGGAGACGTTAGAATAGTCGCGCCCCACGCGGGCGCGTGGATTGAAACAGCTGGCGCGTCCCGCAAGAGCCGCACGCCGGATGTCGCGCCCCACACGGGCGCGTGGATTGAAACAGGATGGGAGAATGGCAAATACCCACCTTCTTCGGTCGCGCCCCACACGGGCGCGTGGATTGAAACGGCGTATTGCGTCCAGAGGCGCTGAATGTTGCGCGTCGCGCCCCACACGGGCGCGTGGATTGAAACGGAAAAGTGACTCTGCTCTGAATCGCCTCTATACGGTCGCGCCCCACACGGGCGCGTGGATTGAAACAAACCTAAAAGCCCGAAGTGCGCTTATGATCCTGTCGCGCCCCACGCGGGCGCGTGGATTGAAACTTCTTCAAGCAATGGGGCGAGTGGGCACCTACGGTCGCGCCCCACGCGGGCGCGTGGATTGAAACAGCTCGTTTGGCGGCAACAACTACTTTTTCCTGGTCGCGCCCCACACGGGCGCGTGGATTGAAACATTCCGAATCCACAAAAGCCGCAGGTCAAGGTGGTCGCGCCCCACACGGGCGCGTGGATTGAAACAGTTTTCAACCAGCGACGGAACGAGCACAGCGGTGGTCGCGCCCCACACGGGCGCGTGGATTGAAACCGACCACACGCAATGAGAACTATCGTCATCCGCGGTCGCGCCCCACACGGGCGCGTGGATTGAAACCTGCTCTTGGCTGGCTCCCTGTTGCGGCGCTGTCGTCGCGCCCCACACGGGCGCGTGGATTGAAACTCGCTAATACTGGATCTGCTGCAACTCGTCGCAGGTCGCGCCCCACACGGGCGCGTGGATTGAAACAGCTTCCACTGGCTTGCACTTCGTCCAGCACGCCGTCGCGCCCCACACGGGCGCGTGGATTGAAACCTGTATGAGTTGTAGTATGTGGAATCGCTACCCAGGTCGCGCCCCACACGGGCGCGTGGATTGAAACCTGACTTCTGCTACACACTCCAACAACTCGCAAAGTCGCGCCCCACACGGGCGCGTGGATTGAAACAGACAATATGACCGGCAGTAACGCGCACCCCGCGTCGCGCCCCACACGGGCGCGTGGATTGAAACGACACGAGTGCGCCGGGGGTTGGGGTTACGCCGTCGTCGCGCCCCACACGGGCGCGTGGATTGAAACCGGTAGAGCGAGATCTGCTGGAGGTAAAGGCTGGTCGCGCCCCACACGGGCGCGTGGATTGAAACATGGAGAACATCTGTGCAGCGCAATAGTTTGTGGAATTGCGCTCTGCGCCCATTCTGTTCGGTCCTTTTTTCTCCTTGCGTCCCCAACGGTTCGATTCGCTTTGTTGGATTCTCCCGGTCTTTCATGCAATGAATCCACTATCCCCCCACTGATTCCTTGACAAGAACTCCTTTGATTGCATCTGCTTGTCGCATCTCTATTGTTGTGTAACGTATACTTCTGCTGTAAACCGCATCAGATGAGGGAAGGAACATGGTCGCACCAAAGAAGATGGCAGCCTACACGAAGCGCAGAGTCGTCGCTCCCGCAGAGAAGCGGACTCAAGTCCGGCTTACGGTGGATTCCAAATTCACCAAGACGCATTTCAACCAACTCTTTGCCGTGCTGAAAATCCGCAACAAGAACGCCCTGGCCGAGCACATCATTATGAATTTCAAAACCAAAGCCGCTCAGGCGCAGATTCAGGCGTTCTATAACGGCCCGTAGCTGGACATTCCGTTTCAGAACATTGACACATCGTTCGTCTTCCCATTGACCCACGAGATTGCCGATGAACTGGAAAGAGTGGGTGGGGAAATTCTTGGAGGCGTGAACAAATCGAAGACGTTTCGCGTGATGGTGGCCTACTTTGCAGCCGTCCACAAACTCAAGACGCCAGCCCGTCCCACATCCGTGTAGTCGCCGTCAGTACATATTGATGGCGGCGACCACGTCGACGCGATGATCGCGGAAGGCCCGCTGCCGACGACAATGGCACATAGCTCATGCTCTTCGTGGGCGCTGACGGGCGGTTTCTTCAGCAACGGGCTACCTGCCGCCTCTTTCCTGCTGGCGTTGGCGCGGATTTGCCAGGCGCTGTTGCAGGCGCAGGGCGTGTTGCATCTCCTCGTCCGTAAATCGGACGAAGATGCCGTGTTGCGCTGCAATCTTTGTGACCATCCGCTTCCACTCCACGCTGCCATCACACGCGATTCGCGGTCCGAATTTCTGGATGGCCATCTCCAATCCGAAAAGGACGGCGGCTTTATCCTGGTTGAGAACGGTGACAATGCGCCCGCGGTCGATGACGGAGACCCGTTCATTGAGCATGTAGGACACGTCGCCGGTTTTGCGGTTGATTGTCCAGATGCGTGTCGCGGCAATCTTATTTGCGAGGGCCTGTTGCTTTTGTTGGCTTGCAAGTTGCTGTTGTGCGAGATCGGCCCAGTCTGTGCTGCCGTCATGATCGGGCGGTGGACAGATGTGCAGCGCGTTTGATTCCAGCCTTGCATCGAGCCGCCGCTGATTCCGTTGATCCGCATATCGCCATCCTCGAAGTTGGGCGGCCGCACGCGCATCTCCCTCGCTGGCCCTGTCCGCTACCCAGGTGCGGAGATTCTTCGGAAATGCCTCCTGCCGCCCCTATCGTGGATAATTGGAGCGATGGAGCTATTCAACAATGCCGCATCAGATCGTCAAGAAGTTAACGCCGGAAGAGGAAGAGCTTGCAGCCAAGCGAGAAGAACTGGCGCGTCTCGAAGCGCAACTTGCGGATCAAGAGCTTTTGTTGGCCAGCCTGAAAGCGGAATTGGCTGCGTTTGAGGGCCTGTATCTTCGCCGGGTAGGAGTGCTGTATGCCGAACTCGACGAATGGAATGCGCGACTCGCCGAACTCCGCGCTGAGCAGGCCGGAACTCCCGAAGCAAAAACCGAGGCGGCAGAGGCGCGCACACAGGCTGAGGAGGCATATTCTGCGGCTCACGGTGAGGCAGCGGAAGTTCAGCCCCTTACATCGTCCCCTGAATTGAAAAAGCTCTATCGCGAAGCCGCCAAACGGGTCCATCCGGATACCGCAACCGATGAGGCCGACCGCGCCCGCCGTGAGCGTCTGATGAAAGAAGTTAATGCGGCTTATGCGACAGGAGATGAAGACGCGCTCCGGCGCATTCTCGCCGGTCTCGATACCAGCCCCGATGCAGTACAAGGTTCCGGCATAGGCGCGGACCTGATTCGCGTATTGCGCCAGTTAAAACAGATTCGGGACCGCATTGCTGCAATCGAGTTGGAGGTTACAAGGCTTTCAGAAACCGATCTTGCCCATCTGAAGGCGAAGGCGGAAGCCGCAGCCAACGAGGGCCGTGACCTGCTTGCAGAGATGGCGTCCAGAGTTGAAGTAAGAGTGAACGCCTTGCGGGAGAAAGTAGATGCCACTTTAGAGGAGGCACGCAAGTGAGTCCTGAGAATTCGAACACAGAAATTCTGCTCACGACCCGCGGAGCACTCACACGTCCAACGGTCAGTACCCTTGCACACCGAGGGTTGACCGACCTAGAGAGGACTGAGGAAGCAGACCGATGGCTTGAAATGGCGAGTGAGCACTCATCAAGGGATTGTGACGCACTCATGGCAGTGCTTGATTCCAACAAGATTAACTTTCGTACAAAGAAAGGACGCAAGCCTCTTGATACGTGGTCAGAAAGTACGGAACATCGCGCAAATATGAGCGCATATATTGACTGTCTGCTGCGTGCCGCTGCTGCGAAACCAGATTATGCAAAGCCTCAGATAGAAATCGCTGCGGCATATCTCAAAGGGTGGGGTGTCGAGGAGAGCCGGGATGAAGCATTGCGGCTACTGCGTGCGGCTGCTTCCTTAGCTACCCCGGATGATTTATGTGAAATGAGTCACCAAATTGAGTACGAGGTCGCTGGAAGCGACCCCTGGCCTGAAGGCATGAGGGAAGCGGAAACATGGTACCGCAGAGCGGCTGAGCAAGGGTATGCCACTGGTCAGTTCAATCTGGGCGAGATGTATTCGAAGGGAGAAGGCGGCTTACAGAAGAACTATGAACTTGCGAAGTTTTGGTTTAGCAAGGCGGCGGAGGGCGGCGACTTCCCACCTACGGAATACGCACTCCGGGCTTATTGGGATGAGCAGCAAAGCAAATCGAAGTAGTGCTCGGACTGGAGACACAATGCCAACTACATACCTCGACCAAAACGCATTGATTGGACTCGGGCGAAAGGCGCGAGCTTCTGAGTTTCGAATGAAACTTGATGAAGTGCTCGACTCTGGAGCATTGAGAATTGTTCTCTCACTTTGGCATTTGGTTGAGACCGCACACACCCCGAAGCTTGAGAATGCGATTGAACTGGCTCGATTCATCGAAAGTCTCCGCCCCGTATGGCTCTTCGAGAGGCATGATGTATTGCTTTTGGAGGTTGCTGAAGACTTCTACAAGTATGCCCACATTGAATTTGAACGTGCACAGAGAATCTCGACCTTCTCCGCCATGTACGCTGCCTTGAACCGAAGTGCAGACGGCTCGCTATTTGATATTCCTCGCGTTGAGCTTGTAACGCAATGGTGGAATCATCCCGACCAGATGCAACCACTGGAAACTGCATACAAGGATAACGCTGATGCTCTTCTGGGCATTAGAAAAATAAAGAAGCAGGGCAAGATGACCGACGATATCAGGAATCAGACAAGACGGATATTGCTCGAAAACACTGTTCCTACAACAACACCATTGGGGTTGGATATTGGTCGTGAGTTGCGAGAAGAATACATTGCACAGGCCAAGGAAAACTTGATTCCTAGCTTAGCGATCGATGATACGATTGCAGAGCAGGAATGGGATGCCAAAGGCGGGGCTGACCGGAATACTCTGATTGACAAGTTCCACATTATCCCTGCTTTGCCCTACGTCGATGAAATCGTCTCTGGCGACAACTTCTTTCAGTCAGTTTACCCTGCCACAGTCAAGACTGGACATGTAAAGGCGAAGCTTATTGGGAACAAGGAATTTCTCGAACGGTTCAAGTAGGGTTTCCAGCGAGAATCAACGCGGGATGCGCCTCACAGCATAATTGGCGGCTGGCCCACATCCCACTAAATCTCTGAATATGGGTGCACCTGTTCTGGATTTTCAGACCTGAGTTTTCCCACTGGCCCGCCGTCGGCATCTTCTTCCTGGAACTGATGAATGTAGCGAGGATAAGCAGGCCGACTGCGCCCATGTAGAGCATCGTTTTGAGGTTCTTTTGCAGCACGCCTTTCGGCTGCGGCGTCCGGTCGGTCAACTGCGAGCCTTTGAAAGTCGTTGCACTATCTGCCATTCGGTTACCCCTTTCTCGTGAGTTCCATCTTTTTCTTGCCCAGCTCGACGTATCCGTTATCCGTCACCTTGGGGATGATGTATGTCCCATCACGTAGGTCATAGTTGATGAGGTTCGGCTTGCCGCCGCGCTGTGTCCGCTCCAGAAAATCTGCCCAGTCCTGCATCATCTTGGCCCGTGGCTCCAGATAGAGGGCGTGGTTGTAGGCGGCACTGACGGCATTTCGCGGAGCGTGGGCCAATTGCAGCTCGATGTGCTCATGGTTGTAACCCTGCTCGTGCAAGGTCGTCGAGGCGAGCCCACGGAAGCCGTGGCCGGTCATGCGGCCTTTGTAGCCCATGCGCTCCAGAGCTTTAAGAATTGTATTGTTGCTCATTGGCTTCTTGAGATTGCGATCACCGGGGAAAAGCCATTCGCTGTGCCCTGTGAGATTGTGCAAGATTGTTAGCGCCTCTAATGCCTGCGTCGCCAACGGCACAATGTGAGGAGTGCGCATCTTCATGCGCTCGGCAGGTATATCCCAACGGGCGGCTTCGAGGTCGGACTCAGCCCATTTTGCCTGAATTAATTCACTGGTACGTACAAAGGTCATGGCCAGTATTTTCATTGCCAAGCGTGTGACGTGCGTTCCCTGGTAGACCTCGATGCTCCGCAACAGCTCCGGAAGCTCCCTGGCATCCACGCGGGCATAGTTCACCTTGCGAGTGGTCTTGAGGATGTCGCTGGGGCGAATCTCAGTGGCAGGGTTGCGTTTGGCATATCCGTGGGCGATACCGTAGCGAAAAACCTGCCCCACCGTCTCCAGAGCGCGTTTGGCAATATCCCGCGCACCGCGATCCTGAATCGCATTGGCCATCGCCACCAATTCCGGCGCTTCGATCTCCGCAATGGGCCGCGCACCGAGGCAGGGCAGAATGTCGGCCTCCATGCGCCGCCGGACCGAGTCCACATGGCGCGGGCTCTTCCCCCCCTGCCAATGCTCCAGCCACTGTGCGGTTATGCTCTGAAATGAATTTTCAACGGCGGCCTTTTCGGCTGTTTTCTCGGCCTTGCGCTGTGCCATTGGGTCAACGCCTGTCGCCAGCAGCTTGCGGGCCTCGGCGTGGCGTTCTCTGGCCAGCGCCAGAGGTACATCGGGGTATTTCCCGAAGGACATGAGCTTTTACTTGCCGTCAAACCTATAGGACCAGCGCCACAACTTCCCGCCGGTCGGCTTGACCCAGAGGTACAGTCCGCCGCCGTTGCCCATGCTGTAGGCTTTTACCGCCGCCTTGGCCCTTTTGATCTCCGTATCGGTCAGTCCGGCCATGCCATTCCTCCCTGTTTAAAAAATACACCCACTTCAAAAACAGAATACACCCAAAAGTACACCCACCAGAACACGGCTGCACTTGGATGCATTAGGACGCATAAAGACGCAAAGCCAGCATTTGCTAGGCTTTACGTCTGTTTGTTGGATGTCGTTGAATGTTCTTGGAAGAAGTCTTGGCGGAGGGAGAGGGATTCGAACCCCCGGTACCCTTTCAGGCACAACGGTTTTCAAGACCGCCGGTATCAACCGCTCACCCATCCCTCCGTAAGGGAGAAACCGCTTTTTAAAAATGCACTACGAGAACCTGCTCCTCACGTTCTGAGCCTCGGATTGCATCGTCGTAGCATAGCCGCGCATCGAGAGTTCGCATTGCGGTTCGACTCCGCAGCTCCGCGCCATCTCTCATGATATACGACTCTCGGGTGGCCGCCGCATTGTCGTGCGGGAGAATTGCTCTGATGGCGGTTAACGTGCGCCGCCGTGCGCGCCATGCAAAAGGGGAGCCATTGCGGCCCCCCCTTTCCATTATTGGCAATAGGGTTGGGGTTGAATTACTTCTTGCCTTCCAGTTCATCGGCCAGTGCATTGGCGCCGTAGAGCTTGCGCAGCCCTTCGATCATTCCCGCCGAGTGTACCGCGACCGTCCGGTTCTTGCTTCCGTCATAAACAAAATCGCCGGCCAGCGACTCGATGTTGCCGTCGAAGACCAATCCCACCAGTTCGCCGTCGCGATTGATCACCGGTGAGCC
>Ga0255356_1000789_pt1 | contig 20782 bp, 17 predicted proteins | sample HBST100metaG_FD_189944 | JGI IMG/M metagenome (GOLD analysis project Ga0255356, IMG submission 189944) | Peat soil microbial communities from Stordalen Mire, Sweden - H.B.S.T100 | ecosystem: Environmental > Terrestrial > Soil > Wetlands > Peat | place: Sweden: Norrbotten County, Stordalen Mire...
CACAGATCCCCCCGAGGACGCACTTTGCCGACCAAAACCGCAACCGCCGCCGACCTGAAACAGCTCGCCTCCGATGTCCTCGCCCGCGCCGTCCGCGCCGGGGCCACTGACGCCGAAGCCGTCGTCTACGAAGGCGACGAGTTCTCAACCCTCGTCCGCCTCGGCCAGGTCGAGACGCTCAAGGAGTCCGGCTCCCGCGCCGTCGGCCTGCGCGTCTTCATCGGCAACCGCACCGCCAGCACCAGCTCCTCCGACTTCTCCCGCGAATCCATTGACCGCCTCGTCGAAGGAGCCGTTACCCTGGCCCGCATCACCAGCGAGGACCCCTTCGCCGGCCTTCCCGACCCCGCAGACTTCGGTCAGCACAACGCCGCCGCACAGCACCTCTATTTTGATGACGTCAATCTTCAACCGCCTTCAGCCCGCATCGAGATCGCCCGCGCCGTCGAGGCCGCCGCCCTCGCCTTCGACACCCGCATCCAGAACTCCGGCGGTGGCGACTTCGACACCGCAACCTCGCACAAGATCCTCATGAACTCGCGCGGCTTCACCGGCGAGTTTCGCCGCAGCTACTGTGGCTTCTCCGCCCAGCCCATCGCCCACGATGTAGATGGCAAGATGCAGCGCAACTACTGGTACTCCGCCGCCCGCTCCACCCGCCTGCTGGAGGACCCCGTCGCCATCGGCCAGGAAGCCGCCCGCCGTACCCTGCAACGCCTCGGCGCGCGCCAGGCCAAAACCCAGCAGGCCCCCGTCGTCTTCTCCCCGGAGATCGCCCGCTCTATCGTCGGCAACATCTTCGACGCCGCCAACGGCGACGCCATCTATCGTCACGCCAGCTTCTTCTCCGGAATGCTCGGCGAGCGCGTCGCAGGAGAGAACGTCACCGTCATCGACGACGGCACAATGGTCTTTGATCGCGAATCGGACCACGATGGCTCAATCAAAACCGGCGGTTTCGGCACCGCGCCCTTCGACGCCGAGGGCCTGCCCACACGCCGCACCGTCCTCATCGAGAACGGCATCCTCAAGAGCTACGTAACAAATACATACACAGCCCGCAAGCTCGGCCTCGCCCGCTCCACCGGCAACGCCGCGCGCTCGCTCGCCGGCAACCCAGGTATCGGCGCGGGCAATTTTTTCTTGGAGCCTGGCACTTTGAGTCCAGCCCAGATCATCGGTGACGTAAAGTCCGGCCTCTACGTCACCGAGACCATGGGTTTCGGCATCAACCTCGTCACCGGAGACTACTCGCAGGGCGCCGCCGGAATGTGGATCGAGAACGGCGAACTCGCCTATCCTGTCGAAGAGATCACCATCGCCGGCAACCTCAAGGACATGTACCGCAACATCTCCGCCATCGGCAACGACCTCACCTTCCGCACCGCCGCCGCCGCCCCCACCCTCCGCATCGAAGGCATGACCATCGCCGGTTCGTGATGGCAAACAAATCTGTTGCGATAGCAGTTTCTGTCCGATACAATTAAATAAGCCTAACGGCTCAAATGGTCGCTTTTTGCGACTTCTTACCAAAAGCTGTCCAGAAGCTGTAGAGAAGTCTTAAAGTCGATGGTTCATTAGATTACCCCCGCTCTGACATTGAGCGGGGGTTTAAAGTGTTTGGAGTAGTGATGATTGACATCGGTAAATACCGGAGCCTGTTTAGTCGTAGCAAGGAACAGCCAGCGGCAGAAGTCTTTGCATTTTTCCCGCCTGCATACGATCCGCTGACTCGAATACCGGACTATCATTCCCCTTGGATTAAATTGGCCGAAAACACCTTGGAAGGCCGAGCGGCGTGGGAATTTTCTACAGAAAAATATAAAAGAAAGTACGCTGCTCCCTGCACAAAGCTGCGCAATTACCTCCTGTACACTTTTGCTCGCCTTAAAGACCTTGAGCACGCTGAACCGGGGAAATATTTTGTCGAGTCTGCCGACGATCAGTGGGTATGTTTCAACACAGGATTGCAGGATCGGCATTCCGCAGATTTATTTTCGATTTTTGAGCGATACCAAGAGAGACGTTCAACGACGGAGATCACGGTACGCCCTGATTGGATATATCGAGGTACGGTGACATCCAGAGAAACTGCATACCGTAATCACTTCGGCACAAGAGTTCCCGAACTAGCTTGGTACTCAATGGATAGTCGTGATTTCGTATTCAACATTTCTTACACTATCGATGTCGATATTTATGATCACATGTTCGATCGCGCGAAAGAGCGGTCGGGATTTCCTCAGGATGCGTCCGACGAATCGGTCAGGAATTACCTGCGTGGAACCATTGAGAATTTGCTGCCAAAGATTCGCAGAAACTATAAGACAGCCATTCCCATGTTCTATGTAGAAGAAAAGCGTATGCAGTTACTGCTCCCTTTTGCTTCGTACAGCGGACGCGATATCGCATGCCTACTCGTACAGAGGGATGACGCGAATAGGTGCTACTCAATTAAGACTGTCCTTGACATGGATCAAGCGTTTTTCGCGGCCCGTCTGATTACTCGACCGGACAAGGAATGGCTGAATCCATAACTGCCAGGGTCAACCCTGTGGTCGCGTCCATCCACTTCGAGCAGTCCATCCCCTTCTCGCCCGAGGGCGCCGCCGAAAACCTGCGCGCCATCCGCGCTGCTCGGAGTTTTCGCCCTCCACGGCCCGCGCATCGAAGGCCAGCCGATAGCCGAGCCATACCTCACCAGCGCTGCCGCAGCCAGCCAGACGCATGGACGATGGCGTAGGCCGAGAGAAGCGTGGTGACCGGCTCGATCGCGATGCGGAATCGAAGTTCGCAGTGGGTGACGTAATACGGCAGTGGAAAGAGAAGAAGCGGCAGAGAGAAGAGAACCGCCAGATCGCCTCGTCCCGCCTTGACCAGCCACCACAGTCCAGGCAGTGCAAGCAGCGTGGTGAGCACGGCGAACGACGCCAGCAGAATGGAGGGATCGGGGGCTCCGGTTCCCGTCCAGTAGCGGACGAAGCGCTCGGCGGAGAGCCGCACAAAGGTCGCGGGATGGGCCCGGATGTACTGCTTCGCGGCGGTCGATTTGTCGCGCATGAAGGCGACCTCGCCCTTGCTGGCATAGCTGTCGTACTCGGGGCGGTTGAAGACCGGATACAGCTTGGCATCGTCGATGCTGGTGGCGCCTGGTCGATTGCCCTTCCATAACTCGAATCCCAGGTTGCTGCGCAGCGGAATGAACGCATGCAGAACGCGCGCATTTCGCACCGGCCACGGAGCAAACAGGAGAAGCGCGATGGAGAAGGCAATCGCCGGACCAAGTCGCGAAGACGAACGGGAGCGGGCCACGGTCCAGCAGTAGATGGCCAGCAGGACCAGACAGAACGAGGGGTTGACCAGCAAGGTGACGCCGCCGCACAGACCCATCAGTGCCCACGGGGTGCTGCGGTGCGAGCGAACGCACCAGAGTGCAAGAGCGAGCGAGCAGGTGAGCAGAAGAATGGTCAGGCTGGTCTCCCAGAAGATGGCCGGGAGCCAGAGAAAAGGCAGTCCGATCGCCCAGAACAGGCCCGCCAGGTTGGCGCACGCAGGGCCGAACTCCTGAAAGGCGATCTGTACCAGCAGAAGGATGGAGAGGACGCAGAAGAGCGTCTGAAGCAACATAATGGCTGCGGCGGAGGAGGTTGTGAAGCTGCCAAAGAGATGGAAGATGGCGGCGATCAGCACCGGATAGCCGGGCGCCAGAAATGCCGTCGGGCCAGTCGATCCGCCAAAGGGCGAGCTGAATCCATGGCCCGCAAGAAGCGACTGGGCAAGAAAACCCAGCTCCCCCTGGGAACGAAAGAACCATCCATTAGGAAAGTTGAGGAGCACGTCGGCGACGATGGCGAGACGGGTTGCCAGGGCCAGTCCCAGGATCGTCTTCAGATGGACTCCATCCCACTTCGCGACCCGCGCGTTCTCGCGGCCAGCCTGGGTTGCCGCCTCGGTTGTTCTTATAGCAGATGGTCGAGACACTGGAAGGGCCTTTCCACAAGGATCTACAGCAAGCGCGAGGCGAAGCTCACCGATGCGAACCACACTACAATACCGCATTGTCAGGGTCTTACTTGCGGCAATCTCTGGCAGGCGAGCGGGAGGCAGCCGCGAGCCCGTCCTGCCGACTACAATCCAGGAGTGGCCGCGGCCTTTCAGCTCGATCGCTCCATCCCCTTCTTGCCAGAGAGCGCCGCCGAAGCTCTGCGCGCAATCCCCGCGCTGCCCGGAGTCTTTGCCCTTTACGGCCCGCCCGCGCCAACTCCAGCCGAGCCTTACCTCACCCGCGCCGCCGACCTCCGCCGCCGCATCACCCGCATCCTCGCGCCGCCAGAGCCATCAGCGAAAGGAAACCAGCCGTCCGCAGACGGAAGACCAGTTCAATCCAAGCGCCTCAACCTGCGCACCCGCGTCGCCCGTATCGACTTCACCATCACCGGCTCCGAGTTCGAGTCCGCGCTCACGCTCTACCACGCCTCCGCCGCCGTCTTCGGCCTCGACGAAGCCCGCCGCCGCCTGCGTTTGCACACGCCCTTCTTCCTGCGCTTCACCGCCGAGAACGCCTTCCCCCGCGTCTACTCCACCAACCGCCTCAGCCGCCGCGCCCTCGCGCACACCTACGGTCCGTTCCCCTCGCGCGCCGCCGCCGACCGCTACTGCGACGCCGTCCTCGACCTCTTCAAGCTCCGCCGCTGCACCGAGGACCTCACGCCCTATCCAGACCATCCCGGCTGCGTCTATCAGGAGATGAACAAGTGCCTCGCGCCCTGCAACCAGGCCTGCACGCCCCAGGGCGCAGCCGCGTACGCCGCCGAGGCCGCCGCCGTCGAAGACTTCTTCGCCACCCACGGCGAGTCGCTCCTCACGCAACTCACCGCCCAGCGCGAGCAGGCCTCCGCCAGCCTCGACTTCGAGCGCGCCGCCCAGCTCCACGCCCAATTCCTGCGCGTCAAATCCGCCGCCACGCTGGCCGACCCGCTCGTCCAGCCCATCCCCAATCTCCGCGTTGTTATCCTCCAGAAAGCCGCACAGCCAATCTCGCAACCCGCCTCTTTGTTGTCATCACAGCCCGCTTCCTTCTTGTCATCCCGCGGCGCAGCGGAGGGATCTGTTTCACCCGTAATCGCCTACGAGCCCGAACCCGCCACCTCCGTTTTCCTCGTCGCATCCGGCTGCATCGCCGGTCCGGCGCGCCTCTCCACACTCGGCGTCCGCGCCGTCAAGGATCAGGCCTCCGTCGGCACCTCACTCTTCGCTCAGCCGCTGATATTGCAGGCTGTCCCGCTCGAAGAACCTCTCACTCAGAACACTGTCATCCTGAGCGGAGATGCGACGCCCTCTGTCGCATCGCAGTCGAAGGACCCCGATGCTGTCGGCATCACCGATTCCGCCCACAGTGTTCTTCCTCCAATTCCCGCAGCAGCATCGAGCGCCACTCTCAACCCGGAAGACCGCGCCGCGCAACTCCTCGACGATCTTGCAACCCGCGCCAAACCGCACGCCAATTCATCCCCCGACCTCGCCACCCTCTCCGACCACCTCTCGCTCCTCCGCCGCTGGTACTACCGCCCGGAGAAGCAGCGAACCGGCGAAGTATTTTTCCCAAAAGCTGAAGGCTCCATCCCCAAGGAAGACGCGACCGATAAACCCTCCTGGCCCATCCGCCGCATCCTCAACGCCGCTGCCCGCATGTCGCAGTGCGAACCAAAGCCCACCGCCGAATCCCATCGCGATCCGCCGCTAACGCCGATCGAACCAGTCCACTGATACACTTCCCCCAGCGCACCTTTCACCTCGAACCTAGTACCTCGAACCTGGCCTTTATGATCGAACTCGCATTCTCCATCCTCGCCTCCGACTTTGCCCATCTCGCCGATGAAGTAGCCGCAGCCGAGCGCGGCGGCGGCACCATCGTCCACATCGACGTCATGGACGGACACTTCGTCCCCAACATCACCTTCGGCCCGCCCATGGTCAAGGCGCTGCGCCCCATCACCAAGCTGCCCCTCGACTGTCACCTCATGATCGAGGACCCCGACGCCTACATCCCCGCCTTCGCCCAGGCCGGCGCCAACATGATCTCCGTCCATCAGGAGGTCTGCCGCAACCTGCATCGCACCCTCCAGCACATCGCGGAGCACAACGTCCTGCCCGGTGTCGTCATCAACCCCGCCACGCCCGTCGAGACGCTCATCGAAGTCCTCCCCATGGTCCACTTCGTCCTGGTGATGAGCGTCAATCCCGGCTTCGGCGGACAGAAGTTCCTCCCGCTTGCCGTCGACAAGATCGCGCACCTTGCACGCCTGCGCAAGCAGATGGGCCTCAACTTCCGCATCGAGGTCGATGGCGGCGTCGCTCTCGATACAGTCGCCTCCGTGGTCCAGGCCGGCGCCGACATGCTGGTCGCAGGCTCCGCCGTCTTCGAAACAGGCCGCACCGAGCAGAACGCAATCGAGCTGTTGCGCGTCGCCCGCGCCGCCGCCCCGGCGGGTTAGCGCCACGACCCCGGCGTTTTTGCCACGGTCTGGATATTGAGAGATGCGCCGAAGGACCACGGTTTCCGCGAAACTGCTCTAGAATAGAGTGCAGCCGCAACCCGCCGAGTGCGCGCCCGCCAGAACGTTGCACTACGAGGCAGATGGAGTTCCAAGCATGACGCGAAGCACCACCTCCAGCAGCATCCAGATCTCCTGCATCAAGCCCCATTCCCTCTTCCCGGGCGTGCGCCCCGCGCTCACCGCCGGCTTCGCCGTGGCTCTACTTCTGACACACACGATTGCTGCGCGCGCGCAAGCTGCCAATCCGACAACCGGAGCACCAGCGCAGACCAACTCGACGCCTGCCGCCGGACCATACGTCATGGTTCCCGTCTCAAAGGCCCCCAAGGTCCGCAAGCAGAAAGATGAGAAGGTCGTCGTCTCCAAGGACACCAAGCAAGAGGACAAGAAGATCAAGAAGGTCAATCCGATTGCAGCGCAGGACGCCAAGCTCCCAGACAAGGCGCTCTACGACAAGGCCATGGACGCCGTGAAGCACGGTCGTTACGACGTTGCCCGCCTTGACCTTCAGACCCTGCTCAACACCTATCCCGACTCGCAGTACATGATGCGCGCCAAGCTTGGCGTCGCCGATAGCTGGTTCAAGGAAGGCGGAACCGCCGCCCTCACCCAGGCCGAGCAGGAGTACAAGGACTTCATCACCTTCTTCCCCAACGCGCCCGAGGCCGCCGAGGCCCAGATGCGCGTCGGAGACATCTACTTCCGACAGATGGACAAACCCGACCGCGACTACTCCAACACCACCCACGCCGAGGAAGAATATCGCCTCATGTTGCAGCAGTTCCCAGACTCCCCGCTGGTGCCCCAGGCCAAGCAGCGCCTGCGAGAGGTGCAGGAGACGCTGGCCTCCCGCGAGGCTGATATCGCCGCCTTCTACGCAACCCACGCAAATTGGCCCGCCACCATCGCCCGCTACCAGACCGTCGTCGATACCTATCCGCTCTACAGCCACATGGACGACGTGTTGGTGAACCTGGGCGACGCGTTTGAAACCGAGGCGCGCTTTGTCCGCACGCTCAAGCTTCCCGAGGCGGGCAAGGCGCGTCTGTTGAAGATCTACGATGACCAGGCCATCGCCGCCTGGAGCAAGGTCGTGCTTGAGCACTCCGCCGCCGCGCATGTGGAAGATGCCCGCGACCGTCTGGTTGGCATGGGCGTTCCCATTCCAACCCCCACGCCGGAGCAGGTTGCAGCCAGTGTCGCGCTGGAGAACAGCCGCGGCCAGTACACCCTCAGCAACCGCGTCGAGTTCTTCGTCCTGCACAAGGCAGACACAGTCCCAGCCGCCACCCTCGGCGAACCTCCTCTGGAAGATGCCAAGCCCACGATGGCGCCCACGGTCACCCGGCAAGCTATCGTCGACTTCAACACCTCGATGAATCCCGCGGCCTACGCACCGCGGACCTCTGCGGCGGCTGCCCCAATCGCTCCGTCTGCCCCCGTACAGGCTCCAGCCACCGCCGCGCCGCTCGCATTTCAGGACGTACCCGCCGCCGGCACTGGCGCATCCAATGACTCCGCCGCGGTCACCAGCCTAAACGAAGCAACCCCGGCAACCGCCTCCAGCGGATTTTCCATGGGCATCGAGATCGTGCAGCCCTCCGCAGCTTCCCCCGCGCCAACCGCTGCGCCAGCCTCGCCACCCGTCTTCCCCGGCTCTGAGTCCCCCGCGCCCGCCAGCGGCTCAGCCCAACCGAACCCGAACGACAACATGGGAGGAATTAAACTCGCCGGGCCGTCCAACGCAACCATTACTGCCCCCATCGAGAAGCCCGACGCCGCGCCAGACGCCGTCAACGAAGCTGCTCCCGGTTCGCAGCCGCCAGCGCAAATTGCCCCCGCAGACGGCAAGAAGCCCAAGCCGGTCTTCGACAAAGCCGACGAGTCCTCCAGCAAGCACAAGAAGAAGAAGGGCCTCGCCAAACTCAATCCCTTCTAAAGAGAATTCAGTATTGGAGTACCCGGATTTTAGTCTTTCATCCTGAGCGAAGTGAAGGGTCCCCGTATTTTCTTTTGTTTGTTTTCGCGCGCGGGGGTATACCAGAGTTGATTCAGGTTTAGTATTTCAGGTCTCATCTCAAGGGAGGGTTCGGCCTGGCCAATGGCACGCAACCAGCCAATCCGCGGCATTCCGCATGGCTCTGGCGCGCAGTCGTCGGAGATCCCAGACAAACTCTACTTCCGCATCGGCGAGGTCGCCCGCCTCTGCGAAGTCCCCGCCTACGTCCTGCGCTTCTGGGAGAGCGAGTTTCCCCAACTCAAGCCCAACAAGGGAGGCACCGGCCAACGCCTCTACCGCCGCCGCGACGTCGAACTCGCCCTGCGCGTCAAGACCCTCCTCAAGGACGAGGGATACACCATCCCCGGCGCGCGCCAGGTGCTCAAGGCAGAGTTCAAGCAGAAGGAACCGCAGCTCTCCCTCATCGAATCCGATCTCCCCGGCACAAAGCAGTTGCGCAATCTGCGCCGCGATCTCGCCGCCCTCGCCACCATGCTCTCCCAGCCAGTCGCCCCCAGAAGCTCCGCCGCGTCCAAGTCCGCCCGCAAGCTCCAGCCCGCTCCATCTACAGCTGCTCCCTCACGCCCATCCGGCCGCACTCCCCCCAGCGATCTCCTCTTCGACGCTCTCGCTCCCGGCTCGAACTCCGAAGGCGATGGACACTAGCTTGCCTCCTCAGTCGCAGTCATCTCTATCTCCGGAACCGCAGCCAGCCTTATCCCCGCGCATCTCTGGCAAGCACACCGCCGGCTCCGCGGCCAAGCTTCTCATGCTCAGCGCCTTTCTCTCCGGCCTGCTCGCCCTCGCCCGCATCAAGATCGTCAACCACATCTTCGGCGCAGGCATCGATCAGGACGCTTATCAAGCCGCCTTCACGCTGCCCGACCTCATCAACTACTTCCTCATCGGCGGCGCAGCCTCCATCTCCGTCATCACCATCCTCAACCGCTATCGCGTCGCCGGCGACGACGAGGGCGGCGACCGGGCCCTCTCCGTCATCCTCACCACCATGTCCGTGGTGCTGGCCGCTGGCCTTCTGCTGGGAGAAATCTTCGCGCCGCAGTACATCTGGTTTTTCTTCACCGGCTACCGGCACGACCCCATCGGCGCCGCGCTCGCAACCTCGCTCACTCGCCTCATGCTGCCCGCGCAGCTCTTCTTCTTCGTCGGCAGCGTTATGAGCTCGCGCCTGCAGGTGCGCAAGATTTTTATCTACCAGGCCTTCACCCCCCTCATCTACAACGCCGGAATCATCCTCGGCGCGTTGTTCCTGCATAACGCGTTGTTCCTACATAAACAGCTCGGCATCTACTCGCTGGCCTGGGGCGTACTCGGCGGTTCCTTCGTTGGCGCGGCACTGCTGAACTCCCTCGGCGCATTCCGCACCGGCCTGCGCTTCCGCCCCATCGTCGGCTTTCGCGACCCCGCATTCCGCGAGTGGCTCAATCTCTCCCTGCCCCTGATGATTGGCGTCACTCTCGTCATGGTCGATGGCATCTTCCTCAAGTTCTTCGCATCTGCCCAGACCGGCGGAATCACGCTCATCACCAACGCCAAGAGTCTCTTCAACGCGCCCTTCAACGTCATCGGCCCGGCTGCCGGTGCCGCATCGCTGCCCTTCTTCGCTTCTCTCTTCCAGCAGCATCGCGCCTATGACTTCTCCGCCTCGGTCGGTCGCTCCGTCTCCCGCCTCTTCGCCGTCGGTAGCATCGTCTCCGCCTGGATGATCGCCCTCGCTCCCTGGCTCATGGACCTCTTCCGCGGAGGCAAGTTCAACCGCGCCGATGCCTCCGCCATCACGCAGCTCTTCACCATCCTCGCCATCACCCTGGCACTCTGGGCGGTGCAGGGAATCTACGCCCGCGCCTTCTACGCCGCCAGCGACACCAAAACCCCCATGATCACAGGCACGCTAATCACCGTCCTCTCCATCCCCATGTACTACGCGCTCTTCCACGCCCGCGGACTCATTGGCCTCGCCATCGCATCCGACGTTGGCATTCTCGTCCAGACCGCCGCGCTTGCCATCCTGCTCCATCGCAAGCGCCTAGTCTCGCTCGCCCACCTGGAGTTCGGCGAGATCAGTCGCGCCCTCCTCGCCGCGCTCGTCGCCTATGCCGCAACCGCCGCCGCCGCGCACCTCCTCCCGCCCGTCTCCACCCACGCAAAGGATCTGGTGACCATCGCCACCGCCAGCATCGCCTGGATCGCCGCCGCCGCCCTCACCCTCTTCGCCACCGGCTCCAAACTCCCCGCCCAAATCCTCCGAAGACGGTAGACGCACAAACCCCTGTCCGTTCTCTTCCAAACCCACCCCAACATCCCTTCATCCCGACCGGAGCGCAGCGGCGTGGAGGCCCCCCGTATTTGTCTTTGTTTGTCATTCCGCATCCGGGCAACCACGTCTCGCTTCTGAGACATGGCATGCGCGCCAACTGTAGCAAGTTTTCAGCAACCAACAACCAGCAAACAGCAACCGTCCCTACGCGTCCTTCGCGTCCATATACTCCTCCCGCCAAGCCGTCTGGATCGCCTCCAGAATCCCCTCGTTCGACTTAGCCGGGTCCCCCACGAAGTTCGGCAACTGCACCACCCACTTGTGCAGATCGGTGAACCGCACCGTGTACGGGTCCGTCTCCGGAAAAAGTTCTTGAAGTTGAATCCCTATCTCTTCGGTGTCGTTCCAATCCAGTTCGTGCGCCATGTTATTCGCCCCTTGCCCATCCATGATCGACTTGCACCGGATCGGCTCCATCGGTGCAGATCGGTGTTAAGCCTTCTCTCCGCCAACCACGAATCCTAGCTCCCCGGTCCATGCGCCGGCTTGCCTTCCTGCACGTAGTTCCGGTTCCACTTGGGGATCTCGACCACGTACGTTCCCGGCCGCTCGATCACCGCCTGGCAGCCCAGCCGCGAGTCCAACTCGATGCCCGCCGCCATCTCCAGCCGGTCCAGTTCCAGGTCCTCGGCCGCGCTGGTCCCCTCCGCCCCCTGCTTCACATGCAGATGGCATGTGGTGCAGGCGCAGACGCCGCCGCATGCGTGGTCGAGAATGATTCCGTAGTTCTCCGCCACGTCGAGGAACGACATCGGCTGCCCATGGCCCTCGTATGGCAGCGTGTCGAAGGCAAACTCCACCGTCCTGCCCTCGGGCAGAAAGGTGACGCGCACCATGCCCTCGGCGGGCGGCTTCGACAGATCGACTTCAGGCAAATCGGCAACGCGATCGGACATAGGCACCTCATTCTAAACTTTGCCGGGGCTGCTGGCGGCCTGTTCTTCCGCCACGGAATCCTCTTCAAACTCGGCCTTGGCGAAGGCGTGCGGCGCGGTGACGTCCGTGCCCAGGCCCTCGCCCGCAGCTTCCATCGTCTGGCCCTTCATCGCGCCCATTACCTCCGAGTCCATCATCAACTCGGCGAAGCGGCGAGTCGCCTTGTCCAGTTGCTCGATGTTGTGCCGAATCAGCCTGTAGTCGCTGCCCGCGGCCGATGTTGTCACCTCGCGGACGCAGGCCGCGATCTGCGCCAGCTCGTCGGGCGTCATCTGCTTCCACGCCGCGTGGCCGATGCCTTTTTCCACGGCGACCAGGATCGTCTCGGCCTCGCTCCGGGCCTCGATCAACTGTCGCGCATCCAGGTCCTCCTCGGCGTGGTCATACGACGCCAGGATCATCGTCTCCACCTGCTCGTCGGTCAGCCCGTAGGTCGGCTTCACCTCGATCTCAGCCGCCTTGCCGCTGCGCTGCTCGCGCGCGCTCACGTGCAGAATGCCGTTGGCGTCGATCAGAAACTTCACCTCGATGCGAGCCAGCCCCGCGACCATTGGCGGAATGCCCTTCAGGTCGAAGCGCGCCAGGCTGCGGCAGTCCCTGGCCAGCTCGCGCTCGCCCTGCACCACATGGATCGCCACGTTCGTCTGACCGTCGACGCCGGTGGTGAAGTGCTGGGTCGCGCTGGCCGGAATCGTCGAGTTGCGCTCGATGATCCGCGCGACGACTCCGCCCAGCGCCTCGATGCCGAGCGAGAGCGGTGTCACGTCGAGCAGAAGAAGATCATCGAGCGCGGAGCCTGCATTGGCTCCGGCCAGTATTTGCGCCTGCACCGCGGCGCCCAGCGCGACGACTTCGTCCGGGTTCAGCTCCGTGTGGGGCTTCTTGCCGCGCGCGCTCAGGCTGAACAGCTCATCGACCAGCGCGCGCACCGCCGGAATGCGCGTCGATCCGCCGACCAGCACCACTTCGTCGATCTCGTTGGCTGCGAGGTGCGCGTCCTTCAGCGCCTGCACGCAGGGCCGCGCCGTGCGCAGAATCGTCTGCGCGATCAACTGCTCGAACTGAGCGCGCGCAATCTTGCGCGTGTACTGCTTGCCATTCGGCAGCAGCACATTGAGCTTCGCCTCATCGACCGTGGAGAGCGCGATCTTCGCCTCGATCACGGCCTTGCGCACGGCCTGCACCAACTCACCGCTGGGCTCGGAGATAGCGAGATCGGCGTCGCCCGCGATGTCGTCCAGCGCAATCGCAATCAGCAGGTTGTCGATGTCGTCGCCGCCCAGGTGCGTGTCGCCGCCGGTGGAGATCACCTCGAAGATTCCCTCGTGCAGCTTGAGGATCGAAATGTCGAAGGTCCCGCCGCCAAAGTCGTACACCGCGATCAGCCCGTCGCGCTTCTTGTCCAGCCCGTAGGCCAGCGCGGCCGCCGTCGGCTCGTTCACCAGGCGCAGCACGTCCAGACCCGCGATCCGCCCCGCGTCCTTGGTCGCCTGGCGCTGCGCGTCGTTGAAGTAAGCGGGGACCGTAATCACCGCTCGCGTCACCGGCGCGCCGAAGAATCGCTCCGCGTTCATCTTCAATTGCAGCAGAATGTATGCCGAAATCTCCGGCGGAGTCAGTTGCAACCCGCCCACTTCGAGCTTCAGCACATCGCCCGGCTGCAATCCATCCACTAGTTTGAAGGGAAAGAGCTTCAGCTCCTCCTGCACGTCCTCGACGCCGCGTCCCATCAGGCGCTTGGCGGAGTAGACCACGCTTGACGCGTCCTTCAACAGCGTCGCCCGTGCGCCGTTGCCCACTACGAAGCCGTGCCGATCGGCGTCGAAGGCCACCACCGACGGCACCAGCCGGTCTCCGTCCTCGCCGGGAATGATCGTCGGCTGATCGCCCTGCATGAACGCGACCAGCGAGTTGGTGGTGCCGAGGTCGATGCCTACCACTCTCGACGCGGCCTTCAATTCGCCCTGCGATGGAGTTGTTTCCGCCATTCCGTCCTGTTGCCTCAAATCTCTCTGCACTTCCGCCAAGTGCTTCGACTCATTGGATGTGATTCAGCGGTCGCCGATTCCGCGCCAAGCTCTATTGTCCTACAGACGACTCGGTTGCACACTGAACCGCGCGCACACCGGGAGTAGCCGAGTTCCGGACTCGGCCAGGTCGCTTGGAGACAGATGAACTTAATAGCTGAGGAACTCGTGCGAGCCGCGGCGCAGGCGGACACCAGCCACGCCAAAGACGACGGCCAGCAGAAACAGCGCGGCGTTCCAGTAGAACATCGGGCGCACCCAGCCAGGCGAGTAGGTGAGATCCTGCCCGCTCCACAGGGTCACCAGCGTAGCCACGATAAGGCACTGGAAGCAGAGCACCAGCAAGAGCTGGCCGCGGTGTCGCCGCCGGTCGAGGGCCTCCACCTGCCGCGGAGTCAGCATGCGTTCCTCGATGGGGATCAGGGTGTTGGCCAAGGTTTGCCTCCAGCGTCTGCTTGCTTCGAGGATTAGATCGCAAACCGGGGCGCGAAGATGCAGCCGATTCTTTGGAATCTACAGAAACGCTACGGACTGGATTCCGGCTACGTCGAAGCGCTTGCGGCAGCGAATGTTCTTGCACCCCACCAGATCGTCGGTGCGCACCATGTAGCTTTGCGCCTTGGCGAAGCGGGCGCGGTCGCGGTCGTCGGCGCCGCGCGGAAGCTGCGCCTTCTTGCGGCGGACAAGCCATCCGATCTGGTACTCGCCCGGCTGGCCGCAGTGGGGACAGGTCATGGTATGCGTGCGCTGCTCGGGTTTTTCGTCGAAAAAGTCGCGTTCTTCCATGCTGGAACCCTCCTGGATTGGCCGCCTGCGGGTTCGGCGCGGCAATCCTGGCCGTACTACTGCAATGAAAAGTATTGCATAATCGGTGCTGCGGCGCAGTGCTCTGTTTGCGCGAGGTCTACGGATGAGCAAGGCGAAGAAGCGTATCTTCTCGGCGGTGAAGGCAGTCAAGCTGAACGCGCGGGACCGCGTGGGGCCGGTGCCGCCGGAGCGGGTGATCCCCGACCCGAAGCAGAAGGCCGCCGCCAAACCGAAGCACAAGAGGACGCTGGCCGACTTGTTGAGCGGTGGCTCCGACGGCGACGAAGGGTGAAGCTCGCCGCGATTCTGTAAACTGGTGGGATGAACCAGCAGGAGTTCGTCCTGATCCTCTTCCAGGTGGTGGTCCTGGTACTTGCCTTCTCGGTGCACGAGAGCGCGCACGCCTATGTGGCCATGCGCCTGGGCGACCCGACGGCCTACATGCTGGGGCGCGTGACGCTGAACCCGATGAAACACCTCGATCCGCTGGGCTCGGTGCTGGTCCCGCTGGTCTCGCTAGTATACGGCGGATGGCTGATCGGCTGGGCCAAGCCCTGTCCGGTGACGACGCGCAACTTCCGCTACATCCGGCGCGACGACATTCTGGTCTCGATGGCAGGGCCGGCCAGCAACCTGGCGATGGCGACAACAGCGATGGTGCTGCTGATCGTCTTCAAACACGCGGCACCGGGAGGCTTATTGACCATCGAGTCGGCAATGGCGACCGCAAACCACGTTCCAGTGGATGTCGGCGCGCTGCCGCTCTTCCCAGTGGCGATGCTGCTCTACTATGGCGTGCTCATCAACCTGCTGCTGCTTGTCTTCAACCTGATCCCGATTCCGCCGCTGGACGGCAGCCACGTTCTGCGCCACTTCCTGCCCTACCGCGTGGAACAGGTCTACGACCGGATCGGGATGTACGGCCTGATCCTAATGTTGCTCTTTGGCGGACATTGGATCGCGAGCTTCTACTATCCATTGATGGGTGTCTACAACCGGATGCTGCTGATGTTGTAGCAGGTACCCCCCCGGGGTGAATAGCGTAAAGTATTCAAAATATGCAGATTAAGCACGCGCTAAGCGCGTGAGACGCAGTACAGGCGAAGATACGGGCGGTTGCGGTTGCTTCGGTCATACGGTTCCTCTCCTGTATGGGGGTATACCCCCTAAAAATCCTAAGATCTTCAAAATACGATAGTTAGATCTAGACTTGATCTGGATCGCGTCTGCATGATCTTCATTCCAGATGGCTTAGATTATTTGATCTCTGGAATCAATAACTTACTGGTTAAATGCGAAGGCCCGGCGCGCTTGGCCGGGTCTGTTTGGTTTTGCTTACTGATTTAATTATACGCGTTGGAGGGAAACTACTATGCCAACTATTTTTCTGGGGTAAGTGGTTGATGGGAAGCTGGTTAGTGGATTTTTTTGGCGTCGAAGGGCTTGACAACAAAACAGGGGCGAGGGGTAAGGGGTGAGCAGGAGCGACGGCGATTTTTCCGGTTCGAGCTATGAGCTATGAGCGGGAGTTTTGGCGGGAGAAAGGGGTGGAGGGTTGAGGCGGGGCGGCGTTCGTCGGGGTCCTTCGACCCGTCGCTTCGCTCCTCGCTCAGCGATGACAGCGTAAAACAAACAACGGCGAGAACAGGCAACGGCAAGGGCCAATACGGAGAGATGATTATGCAGTTAGCTCCGGCGCACACGCCGCAAGGCCCAAAATCGAGCGGATGCGTGGGCGTGGCCCTATCGGCCGGGCTTTCAGCCCTCGATTTTCGCCTCCCGAGCCAGCATGGGGCGCGCCGTTGGCGCTTTTGCGGTCCTGCCTGAGCAGACTGGATAATCATCTACGGAGATTCTGGCTACGCCAGAATGACGGCGCAGGAGGGAATGACAGACGAAGAGGCGGCAATCATTTACTCTTGAGGAACGAATTATGAGCGAAGAGACGAGACAACCGGCGCCGAGGCGCGTACTGAGCGGGATGCGACCCACAGGCAGGCTTCACCTGGGCAACTACATGGGCGCACTGTACAACTGGGTGAAGTTGCAGCGGGAGGCGCTGGCCGACGGCACGCCGAAGTACGACTGCTACTTCTTCATCGCGGACTTTCATGCGCTGACGACCGACTACGCAGACACGAGCAGCCTGAAGGAGAACGTGCGCCAGGTTGCGCTGGACTTTCTGGCCGCCGGGCTCGATCCCAAGCGCTGCACGATCTTCGTGCAGAGCAAGGTCCCGGCACACGCAGAGTTGAGTCTGCTGCTGGGAATGATTACACCGCTGAGCTGGCTGGAGCGCGTGCCGAGCTACAAAGACCAGCAGGAACAGCTCAAGGAGAAGGACCTCGCCACCTTCGGCTTTCTTGGCTATCCGCTGCTGATGAGCGCGGACATTCTGGTGTATCAGGCGGACTTCGTGCCGGTGGGGCAGGACCAGACGGCGCACGTGGAGATCACGCGCGAGATTGCGCGGCGGTTCAACAATTTTTATTTTGGGCCTCCCGCTTTGCCCGAAATCCTGACGGAGCCGCAGACGTTGCTGACGCCGAGTCCGAAGCTGCCGGGGACCGATGGGCGGAAGATGTCGAAGAGCTACGGGAACACGATCCTGCTGTCGGACACTGAAGCTGACGTTCGTGCCAAGCTGAAGACGATGGTGACCGATCCGGCGCGCATCCGGCGGACGGACACTGGCGACCCGGACATATGTCCCGTCTTCGATCTGCACAAGGTTTTTTCCTCGAACGAAACGCAGGCGGAAGTTCGCGCGGGCTGCACCACGGCGGGGATTGGCTGTATCCAGTGCAAGGGATGGCTGGCCGATGCGGTGGTGAAGGAGCTTGCTCCGATCCAGAAGCGAAGAGAATACTTCGAGGCGCATCCCGATGAGGTCGATGCAATTCTGAACGAGGGCGCGGTGCGTGCGAACCAGCGCGCCGAGCAGACGATGCAGCAGGTGCGCTCCGCGGTGGGGCTCGTATAGCGATGGCGGATGAGACCCTAAGCGACGCGACAGTGGACGAGCGGCCCGGCGGCACGGAAGCGGATGCGGCGGAAACTTTGGCCGAGACTGCTTCGTCTGTTGCGGCTGCCGCGTCTGCGAATGCTGCTGTAGACGAGAAGATTGAGCCGGTGGGGGAGATGCTTGTGCTGCAGCCGGGGCCTGTGGCCCGGGAGGCTGAAACGAAGCGCGCTACTGCCGCGGCAGCCAAAGATGCGGCGCAGCAGGAAGAGGCCTCGCTCTCGCCGTTCTCGGTGACGGTGGGGCAGGTGTACGACGGGCCGCTGGACTTGTTGCTGGACCTGATCCGCAAGCAGAACATCGACATCTACGACATTCCCATCGCGCTGATTACGGCGCAGTTTCTGGACTACTGCCACCAGTTGCGGCAGACCGACGTGGACGCGGCGGGCGAGTTCATCTATATGGCGTCGCTGCTGATTCATATCAAGTCGAAGACGCTGCTGCCGCGCGATCCGTCGGATGTGGCGGGCGGGGATACCGAAGACCCGCGACGCGAGCTGGTGGAGCGGCTGCTGGAGCACGAGCGCTTCAAGGCCGCCGCGCAGATGCTGATGCAGAAGCAGCAGATCGAAGAGGCGACGTGGTCGAACCCCGGCATGCGGTCGTTTCTGCGCGAGGAGACGGGCGGCGAGAGCACGGGCGACGAACAGGAGATCGCGGCCGACACGGTGGACCTGGTGCGCGTCTTTCAGGAGGTGCTGGAACGGCTGCGCGAGCGGCCCGTGATGGACGTGAACGAGGAATCGGTGACCGTGGCGCAGATGATCGACTACGTGAAGCGGCGGCTGATGATGGAGGAACGTCCGGTGAGCCTGCGCCGGCTGCTGCATACGACACACTCGGAGCGGGCGCTGATCTGCATGTTTCTGGCGATGCTGGAGCTGGTGCGGTTGCAAGCGGTGCTGCTGCACCAGCCGCGCGAGCTGGGCGACATTCTGATCAAGAAGGCGGAGGGCTTCGATGCGGTGTTTTCCGGCGAGGCGCCGGCGCGAGACGATTGGCGGTAGTTTTTCTGCGCGGTAATCGTTTTTTTCTGTGCGATATTCGCCGTTCGTGCCCTGTTGTCCACATCTCGCCGGGAGCGTTCGACGTGTTACTAAACAGTTGATTGATATGTGGCTTATCTTTGGTTTCGATCTGCGTTTTTGACCAGCGGCGCATGCCGGGCGATGGAATCTTTCACGGGACTGTAATATTTCTATCGCGTGAATAGAGTAGCTTTAGTTATGGATCAGCAATTCAAGTAAGGTGATTCATGGCCACGCCAGCCACGCTGCCCCAGCCCTCGATTCTCGAAGAAAAAATACTCGCAGACAATTTAAAGAAGTCATCCACCGCAAAGATCGGCGTGGGTGTGTTCGCGCTGATTCTGGCGGCCGGGCTGATCTACATTGCGGCGCAGGTGTGGGGAGACCTCTCGACCGTTCATACAGTGAGCTTCTTCCCGTACCTGCTGCTTGGGCTTGCGCTGCTGATTGCGTTGGGGTTCGAGTTTGTGAACGGATTTCACGATACGGCGAATGCAGTGGCGACGGTGATCTATACCCACTCGCTTGAGCCGCATATCGCGGTGGTCTATTCGGGGATACTGAACTTCGTGGGTGTGCTGCTGAGCTCGGGCGCGGTGGCCTGGGCGATCGTCTCGCTGCTGCCGGTGGAACTGATTTTGAAGGGCAACTCGGGTTCTGGCTTCGCCATGGTGTTTGCGCTGCTGGTGGCGGCGATCCTGTGGAACCTGGCGACCTGGCACCGCGGGTTGCCGGTGTCGAGTTCACATACCATGATCGGCTCGATCCTGGGCGTGGGTCTGGCGTTTCAACTGATGAAGGGAACCTCCGGGACCTCGGGCGTGGACCTGGAGCAGGTTAAGAAGGTCATTGCGGCGCTATGCGTCTCGCCGGTGGTGGGGTTTGTCGCGGCCGGGCTGGTTTTTCTGCTGTTCAAGCTAGTGGCCAAGGACCCGCAACTCTATCAGGCCCCCAAGGGGAGTGCGCCGCCACCGTTCTACATTCGCTGTCTGCTGATTCTGACCTGCGGCGGCGTGAGCTATGCGCACGGCTCCAACGACGGCCAGAAGGGCATGGGCCTGATGATGCTGATCCTGGTGGGCACGGTTCCCACGGCCTACGCGCTGAACCATACCATGGGCGCCAGCCAGGTGCAGGAGTTTGCAGTGGTCTCCACGCAAGTGGCCGGGATGCTGGACCATTATGTTCAGCCGGGGACGGCGGCGCAGAACGCCGGGCCTGAGTTGGAGAACTTTGTCAGCAGCAAGAAGTACGAGCCGGGGGTGACGCTGGCGCTCGAAGAGATGGTGCTCGACATCCGCAACGAGACCACGCAGTACGGGACGCTCGAGGGCGTGCCGCAGGGGATGCAGGCCAATGTACGCAACCAGATGTACCTGACCAGCGAGACTCTGCGCCTGATGGCCAAGAGCGGCGGCCCACAGGTGACGGTGGCGGACAAAAAGATTGTTGCGAACTACACGGGCTACCTGGACAAGTCAACCAAGTTCATCCCCACCTGGGTGAAGGTTGCGGTGGCCCTGGCGCTGGGGCTGGGGACGATGATCGGCTGGAAACGCATCGTGGTGACGGTGGGCGAGAGGATCGGCAAGCAGCGCATGACGTATGCGCAGGGGGCCTCGGCGCAACTGGTTGCCATGGCGACGATCCTTGCGGCGGGCACATACGGCCTTCCAGTGTCCACAACCCACGTGCTGAGTTCGAGCGTGGCCGGCACGATGACGGCCAACCGCAGCGGGTTGCAGCGGACCACCCTGCGCAACATCGCGGCGGCGTGGGTCTTCACGCTGCCGGCGGCGGCACTGCTGTCGGGCATTCTCTTCTGGATGTTCAACGCGCTGGCCAGGTAGAGGGTTTGAAGGCAAAGGGCTAGCCTCGATCCACACCGGAAACACACCGATTTGCGTGCAGAAAGACGCGGGGAATCAATCGGAGCCATTGGATGGCGCGCACAAGCTGAAAACAGGCGGTGGGAGGCTAGAGGGCAGGGGTGTGGTGGTGAAGGATCTGCTCGACGACGGAGTGGACCTGAAGGATGGGCCAGGGGGTGGCGACGGTCTGGGGC
>Ga0255356_1000791_pt1 | contig 20741 bp, 16 predicted proteins | sample HBST100metaG_FD_189944 | JGI IMG/M metagenome (GOLD analysis project Ga0255356, IMG submission 189944) | Peat soil microbial communities from Stordalen Mire, Sweden - H.B.S.T100 | ecosystem: Environmental > Terrestrial > Soil > Wetlands > Peat | place: Sweden: Norrbotten County, Stordalen Mire...
GTCCTATGGTGTCCAAGTGGCACGCTTGGCCGGTATTCCCGATTCGGTGATACGCCGCGCAACCGACGTCCTGAAGAACCTCGAAGCCCGCGAAAAGGCCGGTGGCGCCGGCAAATCCTCTCATCACGTCACCGCAACGACAAAGCGCCTGCAGCTCACCCTGTTCGAATCAGAGCCGCATCCCGTGCTCAGCGAGATCGAGGCCCTTGATTTGAGCGTGATGTCGCCCATCGAGGCGCTCACCAAACTGTATGACCTTCAGCGCAGGCTGCACGAGACAAAATGACCCTACTTTCTGCGACAAACATCAAAAAATCGTTCGGTGCCGACGAGTTGTTCACCGACGTCAATTTCAGGCTGACTTGGCGCGACAAGCTTGCCCTCGTTGGCCGCAACGGTGCGGGCAAGACGACGTTGCTGCATATCTTGACCGGGCAGATGGACAGCGACGGCGGGCGCATCCAGCTTGCCCCTGGCGTCCGTATCGGAGTGCTGCGCCAACATCAGATTGTCTCCACGGAAAGGACCGTGCTCGAAGAGGCCGAAGCCGCGTTCGCCGAGGTGGCGCGTATGGAAGCACGGCTCCACGAGCTTGCGCGCCGAATGCAGGGCGCCGATCACTCGCTCCCTGAACTGCTGGAGGAATACGGCACCCTTACGGACCGGTTCGATGCGATGGGGGGATTCGACGTCCTGCGCGACGTCCCGTCGGTACTGAGCCGTCTTGGCTTCAAGGAAGCCGACTTTGAGAAGTCTTGCGCGTCGCTGTCCGGGGGCGAGCAGACACGCCTTGGCTTGGCGAAGCTGCTTCTCTCGGGGCCGGACGTTCTTCTTCTCGACGAGCCTACCAACCATCTCGATATCAATGCCACCGAATGGCTGGAAGGGTTCTTGCGTGATTTTGGCGGTGGTTTGGTAGTCGTTTCACACGACCGGGTGTTTTTAGACCGCGTCGCCACCGACGTCGGAGAGCTTGCGAACGGCCGGTTGACAATCTATTCGGGAAACTACACGCACTACCGGCAGCAGAAGGAAGAGCGCGAGCGGCGACAGTTGGAGACTTTTGAACGCGAGCAACGGGAAATCGCCCATTTGACCGAGTTCTTCGAAAAATGGAAGAACACGCCGAGCAAGAGATCGCAAGCGGTAATGCGCCAGCGATGGGCCGAGCGCATCAAGGCCACTGCGTCGGAGCGGCCCACATCGGCCGGAAAGACGGCGAATCTGAATTTCAAAGCGAGCGGCCGCAGTGCGGGGGTTGTGGTGCGCGCCGAAGGCCTTGCCATGAGATACGGCGAAAGGACGCTGTTCGAAAACCTGGGCTTTGAGATCATGCGGGGAGATCGCGTTGGCGTCGTCGGTCCAAACGGTGCTGGCAAATCGACGCTGATACGCCTGTTGCTGGGGCGTGAGGAGCCTGTGGACGGAAGCATAGTCCTTGGTGGCGGCGTGTCCGTCGGCTACTTTGCCCAGGAGACCGGCGATCTTGACGATGACGGGACAGTGCTCGAAAACATGATGGATGTGGCAGACCTGACCCCGCAGCAGGCGAGGACGCATTTGGGGAGCTTTCTCTTTACGGGGGATGACGTTTTTCGGCCGGTGCGCCTCCTCTCTGGCGGCGAGCGCAACAAGCTTGTGCTTGCGCAGCTTGTGTACATGCAGCCTAATCTTCTTATCTTGGATGAGCCTACCAACCACCTCGATATCGAAAGTCGCGAGGCGCTCACCGGGACGCTGGCCAAATACGACGGGACGCTTATCTGCGTGTCCCATGATCGCTATCTCTTGGAGCAGGTGACCACGCACACGCTGGTGGTGTCAGACGGCAACGCCAGCTTCAACGAGGGTACTTATTCGCAGGTGCGCGCCAGAGAAGCGCAGGCGTCTTCCGCCCCCAAACCGCGGGCCGTGGGCGTGAAGAGGGGAGCAAGGGCTGCTGGCGACGTCGCGGCACCGGTTACGCAGATGAACGCCAGGCAACGCTCGAAGGCGAGGCAAAAGGCCGTCGATGCCGTGGCGAAGACAGAAGATCTGCTTGCTACCCTGGAAGACCGCCTGGCCACCGTGGAAGGGCTGCTGTCCAATGCGCCGCCGGACGTCGACCTTGTGGAGTTGGCGGCAGAACACACAAAGCTCAACGAGGACATTGCAGAGCAGATGGACCTCTGGAGCGAACAGTCCGAGCTAGCCGAATCGCTTAACGATAATCGCCAACTTGTCAGAGATTGAGCCGCATAGGCACCGAATAGGCTGATTCTGGGTTATATGTTGTAATGCTCGTTATTCTTCATCGGTTGTCCTTGGCGTTTGGTGCGCTTGCCGCGACCTTTGCTGTGATGATGGCGCGCGTGTTTCCGAGCACCTCGCATGGTGCTGGGCCGGTCGGGCCCGGCATGGGAGACATCGCGCCGGACTTCACCTTGGCAGATTCAAACGGTGTGCCGCACCAATTGTCATCGCTTCCGGCATGATCGCCTATTTCGACCGGGACGTCGACGGCCATCTTTTTTCATGCGCGTCAGACCGGGGCAAACGGGTGATGGGCATCAGCCCGAACTGGCTCGATGTTGAACGCTTGTCATGGCGCGGTCAAGCCGACTACGCCAAATAGACTGTGACGATCGGCGTTTTCGTTGCGAAAGGGCACTATGGGTGCTATAATTAATCGCAACTGGCGCTCTCCCGCATTGGCGGGTTATTCTGGTGATTATGCTGTCCTCTGGCAGCCAAGGGTTGGATGCGACGAACTAAGATTGTATGTACGATTGGCCCTGCGTCAAGCGACGAGTCGTCGTTACGGCAACTCATGGAAGCCGGAATGAATGTCGCCCGTCTGAACCTCTCTCATGGCTCCCATGAGATGCACGCCGCAGTTATTGCCTCGATACGAAAGATCGCATCGGCGCTGGGCAAACCGGTGGCAATTCTTCTTGACCTATCAGGCCCCAAGGTTAGAATTGGCATGATCGCCGACGGCACGGTTACGCTTGAGCGTGGGGCGAAGTTCATATTGACGAGCAGAGACGTGCCGGGAGATGCGCACGAGGTGACCGTGCAGGTGCCCGAGATGGTGGAATCTGTTCCGGTTGGATGCCATCTTCTTTTGGACGATGGGTTGATCGAGCTACAGGTAAGTGCGGTCGAGACGGATCGGTTGGTCTGCAACGTCATTACCGGAGGGCCGTTGTCGTCTAAAAAGGGCGTCAACGTTCCCGGCGTGTCACTCCCAATTGCGTCGATTACGGACAAGGATCTCGATGACCTGCAGTTCGGCATCAAGCAGAAGGTCGACTGGATTGCCGCGTCGTTTGTGCGCAACGCCAGCGATATCGCAGTCTTGCGTGGCGTGTCCTCGGCCGCAAAGGCAAAAATTCCGCTCATAGCAAAAATAGAAAAGCATGAGGCGGTTCGTAATATTGACGATATAATTGAATCTGTGGACGGTGTGATGGTGGCACGGGGAGATCTCGGTGTAGAGATCCCAATTGACGAGGTGCCCGTGACACAGAAGATGATCATCAAAAAATGCAATGCGAAAGGCAAGCCGGTCATTACGGCGACGCAGATGCTGGATTCGATGATCCGAAATCCCCGACCGACACGCGCGGAAGTCAGCGACGTCGCAAACGCGATCTTTGACGGCACGGACGCGGTGATGCTTTCCGGAGAAACTGCTATAGGAGCGTTTCCAATACTCGCTGTTGAGATGATGGACCGCGTGGCCCGCTACACGGAGGCATCTGAGGCGTATGCGATGCTGCATCCGCAGGATTTGCCAGGAAGCCGGGCGCAGGAGTCTATCACTGCCGCAATCGGCGAGGCGACATATGAAGTGGCGAAGCAACTGGGCGCAAGCGCAATTGTCACAGCCACGTCGACAGGCCATACTGCGATCACGGTTTCGCGATTCCGCCCGCAGTGCCCAATCATCGCGGCGACGTGCAAGGAGGAGATTTATCAGCGGCTTGCGTTAGTTTGGGGGGTGTACCCCGTGAGAGTGCCGGATGTCGATAACTCCGACGGCATGATGCAGGAGTGCATAAACGCCGTTCAGACCGCTGGAATCGCGAAGGATGGCGATATCGTGGTATTGACGGGAGGTGTGCCGGTCAATCGGCCGGGCAGCACCAATTTTTTGAAGGTTCACCGTATCGGTCAGTCACTGTTAATGAACTGAGGTGCGTAGCGACAATGGCGAATCAAAAAAGACGGCGAGGAACTAAATCTAGTGCAGCAGGCCGGAAATCGGCTTGGGTTAGGCGAAAGCGCCCGCTTATTTTAGATCCGCGTCTCAACGTGCTTTTTATCATTGTCGCATTCGTGTCGCTGTTTACATTGACTCCCAAGGTCTACAGGGCCGCTTCTCGGCCTTTTGCCGTCGAGGCCGCCCAACAGGCGCAGATTGATATCCTGACAGGTCAGTATCGGCAGCTCTCATCGGACGTAACTGGTCTTGACAAGAGAGCAGCCTATTTGAGCCGTAAAGACGGTGTCGAGGCGACGTCTAGGTATTACGGTTTTCTGCGCCCTGGCGAAGAAAGCGTGGTCATTGACGGTGGCGTAATCGCTAGGACAATGCCAGTAGACCACAGTTTTGGCGCACGAGTTCGTCGCGCCTGGAACCTGTTGATGCAGCATCAGCCTGTACCGGGTTCCCTTTAATTTGGAAAGGTAATTTAAGCGCTTGGGTAAGGAAATCCTGGTGAATTCCGCGGCTCGTGAAACGCGGATCGCCGTACTGGACGACCGGCATCTCGTTGAACTTAGAGTCGAACGGGAAGAGCTGGTAGTCGGCAACATATTTAAGGGACGAGTAGAAAACGTCCTGCCTGGCATGGACGCCGCATTTGTAGACATCGGCCTTGAGAGAAATGCCTTTCTCTACGTCGCAGACATTCTGCCGGAATACGTAGAGCCGGAATTCGATTCAAGCTCCCGTGAACGCGGCACGGCCAACGAACCAGAAGCATCCGATGAATCGGATGACGCTGATGCTCGCGCCGCGTTGGAAATCGAAAACGACGATGAACCGGAGGACGTTCAGGCGGCCGCTGAGGCTGCGCTGGCCGTCGAGATCGCGTCCTTGTCCGAGCCCGCGGTCGCGCCCGAGGCACCGGTTCGACAGGAGCGTGCTCCGGGGGGGCGCCCGCGCCATGCCGGGCGAGGACGTGCTCAGCGGCGCCAAGTGCCGATTCAAGAGCTTGTTTCGGTACGCCAGGAGCTTATGGTGCAGGTCGTAAAGGGCCCGCGTGGCACAAAGGGGTCTCGGGTGTCGACACGAATGTCGTTGCCTGGCCGCTATTTGGTGCTGATGCCAGATGCGAACAATCTCGGCGTGTCGCGCAAAATCGACGATTCGAAAGAGCGCGACCGGCTGAAGCGCATTGTAGAGAAGTTTCGCGTGCCAGGCTTTGGCATTATCGTTCGCACCGAAGCGGAAGGGCGCAAGGCGTCGGATCTCTATCAAGACTTCCATGTGCTCCTCGAAAATTGGCAGAACGTACTGGCGAAGGCCAAGATCACCCCTGCACCTGCCCTCATCCACCAGGACATGAGCCTCATCTTCGCGATCGTGCGCGACGCGTTTGGCTCTGACATCGAGAAACTGACCCTCGACTCGCCCGCAGACTACTTAAGGGCCCACGAGATCATCGAGCGCATCTCCCCTGATCTGGCCGATCGTATCCACCTCTATGACGGCCCCAAGCCGTTGTTCGAGCAATACAAGATAGAGGACGACATCGAGCGGCTCCTGCGGCGCAAGGTGTGGCTCAAATCTGGCGGCTACTTGGTGATCGACCAGACCGAGGCTCTTACCAGCATTGACGTCAACACGGGCAAGTTCACCGGCAGCACCGGCCTCGCCGAAACGATTCTGCAGACCAATATTGAGGCGACTCACGAAATCGCACGGCAACTGCGTCTTCGCGACATCGGCGGCATGATCATCCTCGACTTCATCGACATGGACACGCCCCGCGACAAGAAGCAGGTTACCGACGCGTTGACGCGGGCGCTGAAGAACGATCGCAGCAGGACCAAGATCTCCAGCATCTCGCCCCTTGGCCTGATCGAGATGACCCGTAAGAGGACGCGTGAAACGGTTGACGTCGCTTTGACCGACACTTGCCCATATTGTCACGGCCTTGGCCGCGTGCCGTCGGCCGAAACCGTGAGCATGCAGGTAGAGCGCGAAATGCTCAAGCTTGCCAACTCGGTGAGCAGCGACGCCGTGGTCATTTCGGCGCATCCCGACGTCATCGCGTGCCTTATAGGCACCGAGGGCGAGAATATCGACGTGCTCGAAAGGCGCATGCATCGCATGGTGTACGCTCGCGCACAGCAGCACTGGCATGTGGAGAAGTACGAGGTCGAGCCCGGGACGCCGTCAAAGATCGAGCAGGTCTTTCCTGTGCCGCGACGCGGGGCGGTTGTGGAATGCGCCGTCACGCGGAATTTCTTGTCGCCGCTTCCATGGGCGAGCGCCCACCTTGCCGGTGGGTATCAGGTGGATATTGTGAACGGCGGTAAGTTCCTCGGGCAGAACGTCACTGTCCGCTTGCAATCGGTGGGCCGCTCTCTGGCAATAGGCGAGGCCATTGCCGGCGGTGGTCAACGGGCGCAGCAAAGCAAGCCGGATCGCCAGCAGACCCAGGGACAAGGCAAAAGCCGACCCCCGCAGTCTTCGGCGGGGTGATCGTCGGCTCATAATGCGGGAAAATCGGGCCAGCATATCTTCGTTTCCTATGCTGGCCCGATTTCATGTTCCACGCTTAGCGCGATGTCCGATTGCTGACTGCTATTTTATCTCGCGCCGCCATTCGAGTGCGGAGATGAGCGTCGCTTGATCGGTGTAGTCGAGATCTCCACCAATAGGCATGCCGTGCGCCAACCGCGTCACCTTCACATCGGGTGCGGCGCCTCGTGCAACGTGTTGGGCGATGTACGCAGCCGTGGCATCGCCTTCCACGGTGGGATTCGTTGCAATGATCAGCTCATGCACGTCTCCGTCGCGAAGGCGCGCTTCCAGCTCCTTGATCCGCAGCTTCTCCGGCCCAATGCCGTCCATAGGTGAGATGACGCCCTGCAGAACATGATAGAGGCCTCGAAACTCGTTGGTCTTCTCCATCGCAATGAGATCTTTGGGATCCGCGACGACGCACAGCACGGTAGGGTCACGCCGCGGATTCGTGCAGATGTCGCAGACGTCCATATCGGTGTAGTTTCCGCACACTCGGCAGGCATGTATCGTCCTCTTTACAGTGAGTATTGCGTCGGCGAGGCTGCTCGCCTCGTCATCGGAGATCCGGAGGACGTACATTGCGAGGCGCTGTGCAGATTTAGGGCCGACGCCCGGCAACTTTTCCAGTTCGCTGACGAGCCGTGCGAGCGGCCTTGCGTAGGTGAGTGCCATGCGTGTTTGCCTAGAAGAGGCCGGGGAGACTTGCACCGGCGGGCATAATCGCCGACATCCGCTCGGAGCGAAGCGCGTTGGCCTTTTCTATCGCCTCGCGCACTGCGGTCACCACGAGGTCTTCGAGCAGCTCGACGTCGTTGGGGTCCACCGCCTCCGGCTTGATCTTGATCTCAAGAATCTCGGCCTTTCCCGTCGCCACGGCACGAACAAGGCCGCCCCCTGAGATTCCCTCGACGCGCTCCAATTCAAGCGCCGCTTCGAGCTTTTGCGCCTGCCCCATCGTCTTCTGTACCTGTTTCATCAAGCCGCCCAGACCGCCGGGCAATGAGTTAGCCATGTTGTTGATCCTGTTCTTCTATGATTTTGCCGCCAAATACGGCGATGACCTCGTCAAGCAATGGTGACGAATCGAGTGTCTGCTGAATGGTCTTTTCCACGCGAGGCGGTTCAACCACCGGTTGAAGGGTTGGTTCGGTCCGTAGAACGGCCTGTATCCTATATGTCCCGGGCGCGGCGCGCAACGTGCGGTTTATCACTTCCTCAATTGCGGCCCTTGCCCTGGGCTTGTCGAGCTTGTCCACGTTCCATTTGTTGGAAAAAGACAGCACCAACGTGTTTCCTTGCTGGCTTTCGATCCCCGCGTCCTTTATCACGGGAAGGCTTGCGGGCGAGCGCGCGCTCATCTGGTTGACAACCTCGGTCCAGCGCTGCTTCAGCAGGGAGATGACGTCCTCCGACGGAGGCTCGTAATCGTTGCCGTGAACGGGCTGCTCCGGTCCGGGGCTCAATACACTTTCCTTCAGTCGCAGGGGCGCCGCGTTGGTCGAAGCGCCATTGGGCATCGGTGCCTGCGGACGGCCCTGTCTGTTTTCAATGGCGGGCGGTGTCACAGGCGGGAGCGGCGCACGAACGTGCGATATTGGCCTGTGAGCGTCCGTCTGCGCGTTTGCAGGCACTGCAATAGCTTGCGGCCCGTCCTGCGCGTACATGAGTTTCAGAAGCGCCATCTCCAAAATCAGCTTGTGCTGGTTTTGGTACTTGGCGTCCCTGTCTGCCTCGACCACGAGGTCGGCCATTCGGATCAGTTGTTCCGGCTTAAAGCATTTTGCTTGAGCTTGCAGCAGCTCAATTGCCGTTGGGTCTCCCGCCATTTGGGACAGTTCGGCCGCACCTGAGCCAACATACAGAAGGTCTCTGAAGCGCATTGCTAGCGATTTCAGAAGGTGCCGAATGTCCTTTCCCGACGTGAACAGGTCATCTGCAAGGCCAAACGCGGCTGCCGCGTCTTTCTGGACGATAAGATTGACAAGGCTGTCGATTGTCTGGGATTCGACAACGCCCAGAATATCGGCGACGTCCGCCGCGTTCACGTCCTGCCGCTTGTACGCGATTACCTGGTCAAGGAGCGACAGCGCATCTCTGTACGAGCCTTCTGCGGCCCGAGCAACTGCTGCCACGGCGTCAGGCGTCAGTGTGGCCTCTTCCGCCGCGAGAACGCGGGCGATTTGGTCGGCAATCAGCAATTGCGTGCCTCGGTGGAAATCAAAGCGCTGGCAGCGCGATGCGATGGTGAACGGAATTGAATGAAGCTCTGTGGTGGCGAGTATGAACACAACGCCAGGAGGCGGCTCCTCAAGGGTTTTGAGAAACGCGTCCTTTGCATCCGACGATAACTGGTGGGCCTCGTCGACAATGTATGTCTTGTAGCGCGATTCCATCGGGCCGAATCGCACGTTTTCGCGAAGGCGGGCGATATCGGTGACGCTTCTGTTTGACGCCGCGTCCATCTCGACGACGTCGACGCACTGGCCGGCGGTGATCGACTGGCATGGCTCGCATTGGTTGCAGGGTTCCGCAGTCGGTGTCGTCCGTTTGCCGTCGGGGCCGACGCAGTTCAGGCACTTTGCGAAGATCCGTGCGATCGTTGTCTTCGCCACCCCCCGCGTTCCGCAGAACAGATAGCCGTGCGCGATCCTGCCGTGCCTAAGGGCGTTCTGGAGGGTTTGGACGACGTGGTCCTGTCCAATGACATCGGAGAAATTCTGAGGTCTGTACTTGCGGTACAGCGATAAGTAAGCCATGCGCCCCCTAGTATACCCAGCCCAAGCTCTGCTTGGCGGCTTTGTGCTTGTCCTGCATCCCGCCGTAGGCTGAGGTTCTGGTATATCCGCATGGCGGCGCACACGAGTGCCGAGTGGGTTTTGGTGTGGGATGAAACATGTATTCCAGCCACACACGGAAGGACAACCTTAACGCTGCTACGTTCCCGTCCTGACGTGGTTCGGTAGCCTTCCGTTGCGCTGGGTCAGGCGGTTAAGCCTGACATCTTGAGGCCGGGGCAATCCATGAACGCCCCGGCCAAAGTGTTTGGTCGTGTCAGTTAAAGGTCTTGACGCCCGATCCAAGTATATCGTCCTGTGTCAAATAGAACGTCTTCTTGATCATTCGCAACCCGTTGACCTTGCTGCCAGCCGTGAATGGTAGGATACCCGACTTATCCAAATAATTGTCGTCGGTCATGCCTTCGCCTATCCAACCAATTCTATCCTGTGCGTCTGGCGGCGTGTCGGCCGGTGTGCCTGGGTTAAACCAGAGGGTGACCGTGTACTTCTTGGCTGCGAAGTTGTAGATCGCCTTGTCTCCGGCCACGCTCGGCGAGTCTTTGGAGAGATCGTACTTGCGGTCGAACGTGCCACCGCGCACACTTATCGAATCCTGCATGATTGTCACGTCCTGTGGCAAGTTGTTGCTCATGTTGAATTGAACGTTCGCGGGCATCTTGTAGTCTGCGTCCTGCAAGCGGATCTCCACCCGGCAACCGTCTATCGGCGCCCACGTGTGCGCATGGGTCTCAAGAATGAAGTTCTTGCTGCCAATGACGTTCATTGTGCCCTTTACAAGCAGCACCATTGGTGCAATTCGCTCAAGCTGGGCCGAGAAGTGGACATTGACGGGAGGCTGCGTGTCAATCAGTCGCCATTTCTTGCGCAGGATATTCTCGTGAAGGTTTTTCTCGGCGACCTGCATGCCAGACCTGTCGGGCGTGTCGTGCGGATCGCGCTTGTACGCCGCCTCGTGCAACTGCACGAGCTGTTGCCATTCCGCAATCGCTTGGTCTACCTGCCCTGTGGCCTCGTACGCATGGGCCAAGCCGTGCCCGATCCTCGTATAGTCCCAGTTGGGGCAGTTTTTCGCGCCTTGCTCGAACCAGTAGATGGCCATCGGGAAGTCTTGAAGCTTGCGGAAGTAGTGTGTGAACGCGATATCGGAGTAGAAGTCTGAAACTCCAGGGTTGTTTTCGATGCCTTCGCGCAGCAGCGCCAGAGAATACGGAATGAACCGTCGGTCGGACCGCTGATCGGAATCCGTGAAGTTATAGTCGAGATGCCATGCTCCCGTAAGGTAGACGTCGACATTGTGCGGATCCAGCCAAGTGATGATGCGAACCATTGGAATAATGGCCTCATAGTCGCCCTGATGGAAAAACTGGTCGGTGCGTACCCATAGCAAGCCAGCGATAGCTTCCCGAAATCCCACTGCCGCGCCAAGCATGAACTCCACTGGAAGGGCGCTCAGCTTGTCCGTGTGGAGGTTCTTCGGCTCGAACGTGTGGCGTTGCGGGTCGATGATCTCCTGTAAACACGCGATTGGCACAAACAGCAGGAGCACAATCACAATTAACAGAACTCGTGTTGCCGGCTTCAAGCCTACACCTCTCTCTTGTCAAAGATCAGGATCGCAATGAGCATCAAGATCGCTGTGTAGGTGATCGCATACATCATGTTTTGTACAATGTACTGCGTCATGTTTATAACAACCGTGCCAGGATATATCAGCGGATTCTGAATGTTGAAATTGCCGAAGTTCGGAATTGCCGAGTGGATGAACTTGAAGAGATACACCACAAAGGGGCTCTTGTGCGGATCCGGCGTCGCCAGCGACTCTGTCACCGATGACATGCTTCCTACGATGTAAATGAAGAACGTCAGGAAGAAGTTGACGAAGGGCGAGACGAACACGCTAAACAGCAAGGCCAGCGCGTTGAGCAGCATCAACTGAAAGAACGTCATCAGGACGCCTTCCCAAATCGCCCATTCCGGGTTTTTCTGCTTTATCCACACACCCACGATAAACACGGCGCCCATCAGCACCGTGTTGGTCAACACGGTTATCAACCCACCAAGAAACTTGCCGATCAGAAACTCGTGCCGGCGAACCGGTTTCGAAAGAATCGTATAGATCGTGCGCTTGTCGATCTCGTTGGGTATTAGGTTGATGCCGAGAATGACACTGATGAACACACCTGCGAGCGTGATGATTCCGAGACCTGTGCTCTTTGTGATCGTAAGGTCCTCGCGAACGGAAAACTCTGAGAATGCAAAGAAAATGACCATCAGCGCGATGGCTACGAAGAGAAAGACAAGCAAGATTTTTCGGCGAATTGCCTCGCCGAACGTTCCTGATGCCAATGTCCAAATTGTCGACATCTTAAATTAGCTCCGAGAACCAGCTTCGGTTCCTTCTACAAAATGCGTTGCTTCGCCCGCTTCGCGTTCACCTTCGCGGATGGTTTCGATGAAGATATCCTCCAGCGTCCGCCTCGTTGGCGTAATGGAAATGATATTGCCACCGACGCCTCTCACCCAGTCTATTATCGCATTCTTGCTTGCAACTTCGCCGGACGACGTGATCAGGATATCGTCGCCGATTTGCTCGGTTGAGCCTCCAAGCGCTTTGAGCTGAGCAATCCTGTCCGCGTCGGGCTTGCAGTCCTGCGCCACGATTTCAACTTTGCCGCCTGCAACAAGATCGTCGACGCGTCCCATTTGCCGTATCTTCCCCCGATACAGAATAGATACGCGGTCACAGACCAATTCGACGTCGGAAAGCTGGTGGCTGGAAAGAAAGAGCGTCCGTCCTTCGGTTTTCAGGTGAATGATGAGGTCGCGGATGTCGCGGTGCGCGATGGGGTCGAGGCCGGACGTTGGTTCGTCAAAAAAGAGCACCTTGGGATCATTGACCAGGCTTTGTGCAATTCCGACCCGTTGCAACATGCCCTTTGAATAGGCGCGGAGCGGTTTGTCGCCTGCGCCGGCCAGCCCAACGAGGTCGAGAAGATAGTCGACCCGCTTGTTGCGCGCTTTCCCGCTCAAGCCGAACAGCGAAGCGTAGAACGCCACTACTTCCCGGCCCGACATGTGCTCATAGAAATATGGGCTTTCAGGCAGGTAGGAGATCTTACGTTTCGCGTCATTGTCGCCTGGGCCACGCCCTAGAACCTTGATCGTTCCCGCGTCGGGAAATATCAATCCCAAAAGCGCTTTGATCGTCGTGGTTTTTCCAGCGCCGTTCGGGCCGAGAAATCCAAAAATCTCTCCCTGCACAACGTCAAGGCTGATATCGTTTACTGCGGTAATCCACTCGCGCGTAATGAGATTTCGGTATCGCTTTACTAGATTTCGAATCTCTATTGCATTTCCGGTTTCTCCCTGAGGGGAGTTATCGGAAGATATTGCGTCTGCCAGCGAAGCCGTTTTGCCTTTGTCGGCATTTGACGAGCTAGAGCTTGGCGCTTCATTGTCTGCCATGCGGTCCACCTTTTACGACGGATAATATTAGTATGCCCGTAAGATATACACTAACGAAACGTAATAATAGTTCCGTTGAGCGAAAAAAAGCCCAATTTATTATAGTGTTCAGGGCAATGGCAAGTCAAGGCGACGCGGTGTTCTCGTGTTAAGTGTGTGTTAATCCAGCAGACCGGATATGCCAATGTCAGCCAATGCGCGACGGAGGCTGTCAATGCCAGCGCGGTCCAGTGCCGTGGTCGGGGCGAACGTCGGGCCGACGTCGACGCCTACGGCCGTGGTCGCTGCCTTTATTCCTGCGGGAAACGTCGATTTGGACGTGAGGCGGCGAAGGGCGGAGAGTATCACATGAGACCTGTGCGCCACCGCTGCATCCGCGCTTTCCAATCTGCTGGCCCTGTAGAGGTCGAGAACGACGCTTGGTGCCACGTTTGCCGCGGCGCAGATCGAGCCCGCGCAGCCATAGGGCACTGCGGCCGGCAGCAAGGTCTCAAAGCCCGTGAACACGCGAAAGCTCGGTCCGCATGCGGCTATGGTCTGGAGCAACGTCTCGATCTCTCCGCTGCTGTCCTTGAGCCCGATCACGTTGTGGTTCACAGACAGATTTGCGCTCATTTCAGGTGGTATGTTCTGGCCGGACGTGCGTCCCGGGTAGTTGTAGAGGAGGGTGGGGATCGAAACCGAATCCGCAACCGCAGCAAAATACCCGTACAGCTCGTCGAGCGACACCTTCACAAAGTGCATCGGGAGCACCACGATAATGTCGACGCCTGCCTTCTCTGCGTCTCGCGCAAACTCGATCGAAAACTGCGTTGACGGCGAGCCCGCGCCAGCAAGCACGGGAATGCGGTGGTCGGCCTCGTCGACCACGGTCTCCACCAGCTTTATCCGCTGTGCCCTGGTCAGTGACGGTGCCTCGCCCGTGCTGCTGGTCGCGAACAGACCGTTGACCCCGCTGGAAATCATTGCGCGGCATAACCGCCGCGTCCTCTCGACACTGATATCGTCGCCCGCATCATTGGCCGGCGTGACCATCGCCGGAATGACGCCGGATAATTGGTTGGTATTCATAATCGTATTGTATCTATTATTGAACGGGGATGGTGCAACAAACTTACAGCGCGTTGGGATTATGCGTGCAATGGCCGGCATATCTCGCCTGAGCGGTGAATATCCGTGTCCGTTCTGAGATGACGATAACGACGGCTGCCACATGCATTCGGGTAATATTCGTTCATGCCATTATTGAGCGTTCGCAACTGCACCAAGCGATTTGGTGGGCTTGTGGCCGTGGACAATTTTTCGATCTCTTTGGAGACCGGCGACCTCGTTGGGCTGATTGGGCCGAACGGTGCAGGCAAGACCACGGCGTTCAATCTGCTCACTGGGGTTTACGCACCGACATCGGGAGACATCGTCTTTGAAGGCAAGTCGATCGCCGGAATGAAGCCTTTCAAAATAGCGGCTGCGGGCATCTCGCGCACGTTTCAGAATATCCGGCTCTTTCCCGACCTCAGCGTGTTTGACAACGTCCGTGTCGCCTCTCATCTGCACATGCGCCACGGTCTTGCGTCCGCGATATTGAGGACGGCGACGTGGAAGGTCGAGGAGGATGAGATCGGCGAAAATGTGAAAAATCTGCTCCACAGGTTCGAACTTGACAGAGTTGCCGGCGAGCTTGCGAAAAACCTGCCGTACGGACAGCAGCGCCGTCTTGAAATAGTCCGCGCGCTTGCGACGCATCCTCGGCTCCTCTTGCTTGACGAGCCTGCGGCGGGCATGAACCCACAGGAAAAGATGGAACTGATGGATCGAATCCGCTCGCTACGTGATGATTTCGGCCTCACAATACTGTTGATCGAGCATGACATGAAGCTGGTGATGACGATTTGCGAGCGAATTGCGGTGCTGGACTACGGCGAGGTCATTGCCGAAGGGACCCCGGAGGCCGTGCGGGCTGATCGGAAGGTGATTGAAGCATATCTTGGAGAGGCGGTCGCCGCGTAGCACAAGTGTCAATCCAGTTGCAGATCAATTCGATAACGGTGTACTACGGCGCGATCCTCGCCGTTTCGGATCTCTCCGTGACCGTTGACGCCGGTGAGATAGTCACCCTGATCGGAGCAAACGGCGCTGGAAAATCCACCGTTCTCCGATGTATCTCCGGTCTTGTTCGCCCCACGTCGGGCGAGATACTTTTCGAGGGCCAACCGATCCACACTATGGCTCCGAGCGCGATTGTGCGCCTTGGCATTGGCCATGCTCCCGAAGGGCGCCGCGTGTTTGCAAACATGTCGGTACATGAAAACCTCGAGCTTGGCGCATACACGCGCACAGACAAGCGTTCCGTCCGCGAGGATCTCGATAAAATGCTCGTGGCGTTTCCTAGGCTGAAGGAGAGAATTGCCCAGAGCGCGGGCACATTGTCAGGCGGGGAGCAGCAGATGCTGGCGATTGCACGAGCGTTGATGGGCCGGCCCAGGCTCTTGCTGCTCGACGAGCCGTCTCTGGGCCTCGCGCCTTTTCTGGTACGCGACATCTTTGCCATCATCCGCGAAATCAACGAACGCGGGACAACGATCCTGCTTGTGGAACAGAACGCACATATGGCGCTTGGAGTCGCAAACCGTGGGTATGTCGTTGATACGGGAAGCGTTGTTATGAGCGATCTCGCATCTCGCCTGCTGCATGACGACCAGGTGCGCAAAGCCTATCTCGGCGAAGTGTAGCCGAGCTTGTCAGTTTTACGAGCCGGCTTGGCCGCGCTTGCCGTCTGCACCGCGATGCAGGCTCGTGTGGTCTTGGATATGACTGAGCTAACCGGCGAACAACTTGGGTTTTTGTCGACTTTTGACCTGGTTCGGCCATCTGCTACGAGGGCTCGGCCCGCGTCGACCTTGGCCACCAGGGCGCCTGGCTCTTCCATGGACTTTCTTGGTTACAGGGAGTACGCCGAAGGAGACGATATTCGGCTCGTCGACTGGCGTGTCTCAGGACGAAGCGACGATGTGGTGATGCGGGTGTACCGGCGCGAGGACGAGTTTGGCGTCTCCGTGTCGATCGACGACAGCAAGTCGATGTTGGCGGGTCCAAACGGTGGGTGCTTTCAGTTGGCAAAGACACTCGCTGCGGCGCTTGGCGTGGTCGCACTGTCGCGGTCCGACGGTGTGATGCTCTCCACATGGAGCGGCAGCGAGCGCCCTGTGCGGCTGCGAAGCAGGAACGCGATTGGCGAGCTGTTGCGGGCATTGGCCGTGCTGGCGCCTGGATCTCGCAGCCTGGGCTTGTCCGCCGCCATGCGTCGCTTGGTGGCGCGTTCGCCTCAGCAGGGCAGAATGGTGGTGATCTCCGATTTTCTATATCCCGATTGGCTTGCAGGTATGCATCTGTTGACAAGGGCTAAGTCGAACGTGCTGCTTGTTTTTGCCGATATTCCCCAGGCCGACCTGCTTCCAGGCGAAGGCAGCGTTCTGTTGGTGGATTCGGAAAGCGGGGCCGAGCTTGACGTCGACGTGTCCGAGCAGGTGCGCACGGATTATCTGAGCGCTTATCGGCTTCATTGCCAGGACGTCCAAAAAGCGGCTCGCGCGGTTGGATTCGACTTTGTCAGAGTCTCGCCTGACTTCGTTCTCCAAGATTTGTTTGCCGGGCCGCTTACGCAGGCGGGAGTTGTGCGGCCGCTTGGCGCGTAACGGTCGCATGTGCGGGTCGCGCTTTGACCGCTTGCACTGGCGGCGCAGGTGCCTGTATCACCGATGAGCATTGTCGATCCGATAGTTTTGCTTTGGTTCTTGCCACTGGCCGTGCTGACAATTCTGGCTCATTGCTTGAACGCGCCGCGCGAGCTTGTGCGGGTGCGGTCGCTGTTTCTTTGGCAGACGATTGATGCGGCGCCTCGCGCCAAGGTGACGTTCAGACCGCCCCGGCTGTCTTGGCTCTTGTTGCTGCAGCTCCTGTGCGCCGCCCTGTTTTCGATTGCGGCATCCAACCCAGAGGCCGCCTTAAAAGGCGGGGTTCGGCCGGTTGTCGTGATCGTGATTGACAATTCCGCGGCATCTGCGGCCGTGCGCGGCACCGGAACCTGTTTGGACACAATGAAGAAGCGCGCCGTGGACATTGCCAAAGACGCCCTTTCCCACGGAGCGCTCATCTCGGTTGTCGAGGTTTCTCCTCCCACCGTGCTGTTGAACAAAGATCTGGTCGAGCCGATCGTCGCCGCTGCCGTCGACAACGTCCATAGCGAGTTTCTTGTGCCCGACGTCGCAAGATCGTTGCTGCTGGCAAAAGGAGCACAGGCGGGCAGCGAGAACGCAAGGATAGACGTCGTTACACCGGCGTGCTGGCCCAGCCAAACGGTATCGGCACTGAAGCCGGCGGATTTGCCCCGTCGTGTCATTTTTGACGAGGTGTCGCCCTCGCCGTCCGCAAATGTCGCGATAACGACTCTTTCTGCCACGCCGACCGAATCTGGCTTGTACAAAGTCAATGTCGGCGTTGCGAGGTTCGGCGCATCCGGCCCCGTGGCCGCCAGAGCCACCGTCACGCTCAATGGAAGCAGGGTTCTGTTTGCTGAACCAATCGACCAAAGAGGCGAGAGCGTTTTTCAGGTGTCGTCCCCGCCCGGGCGGTTGACCGCCGTGGTCAGTGCCGGCGGAGACGATTGCCTGCGCGACGATGACAGGGCGCTGCTGGATCTGCCGCAGAGGACGGACACGCGGGTGCTGTACGAGGGCGCGGGCGATGCCGCGTTGGTAAAGGCGCTCACGGGCATTCCCGGTGTGCGCCTTTACAAGCCCGCACAAGGCGTGGCGAGCGCGCAGTCCATTGAGGCGCAGTACGATATTGTTGTGCGCGACAACGTCTCTGGGGGCGATGTTCCTCATGCGCCCACGATCTGCTTCGGGCAATATGGGCCGGCTGCCGAGGACGTCGGATACGACCGTCACTCGCTTTCTGTGGTAGACTGGAGGCGATCCGACCCGGTCACACGGTTTGCCGGCTTTGAAAACGTCGATCTTGGAAGCGGGTACATGATCCCGCTGCTGTCCGGATGCCACGCTGTCATTGACGGTACCGATGGGACCATTGCGGAATCGGGATCGGAAGGGCGCCAGCCCGTTGCTTGGTTCGGCTTTGTGCCGTCGCACGGCAACATTGCCGGATCACTCGCCTTTCCCATTCTCGTCTTAAACGCCGTTCGCACCATGCAGGCACAAACTGCCGTCAGGGCCGTGGGGTGCGGCGCCGTCGCATATGCCGCGCCGTGGCCGGCCAATGACGTCACCGTGACGGGGCCCGATGGCCGGAAACGTGTTGTGACGCCATACGGCGGCGTGGACGACTGCGGCTATATTCCGGATCAGCCGGGAACATACACCGTGGTATCGCCGTCCGGCCGCAGCACCGTTGCCGTGGGTGTGCTGAACCGTGATCTGAGCGATACCCAGCCAATTGACGTTGGGTACTTGCAGCGTAGCGGGGCAGTGTCCGCCCCTCGTGTCGACGTGTCGGACATTTGGCCTGCCATCGTCGCTTTCGCAGCCGTGTTAATGGTCCTTTCATGGCTGGTACCGAGCCGACGGCCGACTCCGGCAAGCGCGCGGGTCAACACAGAGGTAAACTGATTAATCGATGACAACAAGAGAGTTAGTAGAGACCGACCGCACTGCCTGGAACGATTTTGTAGGTGCAAACGCCTACGGAGATGCCTTGCAGGCGTGGGAGTGGGGCGATTTGAAGGCGTCTGGGGGCGATTGGCGTCCGCTGAGAGTAGGTCTGTTTTCAGCCGACAACGAGATTGTCGGCGGCGCTGTGATGATCCTGCGGCGTCTTGCGGGCGTAGGTGCGTTCCTCTATATTCCTCGCGGGCCCGTATTGGGCGATTGGGGCGATGCTGGCCAGTTTCAAGCGGTCATGTCCAAAATCAAGGAGATCGCGGCGCGGGAAAAGGCGGCATTCGTCAAGATAGATCCACCTGTTCCATGCGGTCAGACCGCCGTCGTCCAGATGCTTGAGGCTGCAGGGTTCATACGCCCGCGCGATCTGGATGCGCAGGGCTTCGGAGGAACTCAGCCCACGTGTGTTATGGTATTGAACATAGGGGGCAAGCAAGACGATCAGTTGATGGCCGAGTTTAAGGCGCAGTGTCGTCGAAACATTCGAATCGCGCAAAAAAAGGGCGTCGAGGTGATTTCAGACACGACGCGCGAGGACGTCAAGTCGTTCTATGATCTGTTGAGCGTCACTGCGGAGCGCGACGGGTTTGGGGTTCGTCCCGAAAGCTACTATGAGGCCATTTGGACGCATTTGATAGAGAACGGCCTTGGAAAGCTGTTTCTCACTCGTTTTGAGGGCAAGTATTTGTCTGGCGCGCTCTGTTTCAAGATCGGCGACAAGTGCTGGTACGTGTACGGGGCGTCGTCCAACGAAAATCGAAACGTCATGCCCAATTACGCGATGCAGTGGGAGATGATACGGTGGGCGCGCGAACAAGGCTGTGCCACATACGATTTTCGCGGTGTTTCTCCTCGCCGTCGCCAAGAGGGAGAGGATGCCGCGGAGTTGGAGAAGGAAGACCACCTGCAGGGCCTCAACCGATTCAAAGAGGGCTTTGGCGCTCAGTATATTGAGTACATTGGCGAGTTTGATCTGCCCATAAATCAGGCAAGATATTGGTTGTGGACAACGGCGAAGCCAGCGGCTCAACGAGTATTGCGCCGAGTTCGCCGGTCAAAGAAGTAGAAATTCGAACAGGCGTTATGGATTTCACTCCGTGATTGGATAAAGGGTGGAAATTATGACAAGAATTAAGATCTGCGGCATTACAAACTGCGACGACGCCCGTTTGGCCGATGAGTTGGGCGCGGATGCGATAGGCGTGATCGGCGTGCCCGAAAGCCCGCGATACGTCAGTCCGAAGCGAGCTGAGGAAATTCGTGCGGTGCTTCGCCCGTTCACAAAGCTGGTGGTAGTTGCGCGAACCGTCGCCGATGCCATTGTGTACTCGCCGGACGTGATTCAATACTACGAAAAAGGGCCAGAGTTCAACTGCGGCGCCAAGCTCATTTGTGTGGTACGGATCGGTACTGAAAGCGACCTCAGCTTGATAGCGGCGATTTGTCCCGGCCCGTCCGGGCTGCTCCTGGATTCGCTTACAAAGAACGAACTGGGGGGTAGTGGCAAGTCGTTTGATTGGTCTCTCGCAAAGAAGGCCAATCGCCTCACCGACTTGCCCATCATACTGGCAGGGGGGCTGACTCCGGAAAATGTACAGCAGGCCGTTGAGCTCGTTCTGCCTTACGCGGTGGACGTTTCCACGGGGGTAGAGGAGCATGTCGGCAAGAAGAGCCCTCGGTTGCTAGAGAAGTTCATCGCGGGTGTGCGGGCGGCAGATGTGGCGATTGCGCAGTAAGTAGAGCGCACTCGACCATAGGCCCGCGCGAGGGCTGGCTACCGTACGGCGGCGGAAAGCTGTTGAACGGAAACAACGTGAGCGCCTTGGCTTGCAGACAGACGGAAGCTGTCTACCACGGATGCGTCCGGCTTTAATCTGACATTGATAACGCCGCTTTGTTTCCCGTCGATCTCTATCGCAACTGTGGCAACGCCCGGGAGGCTGCCGACGTTTCGCACTTCCACGGTGCCGCTCAATGCCTCTTTGGCGCCAGACGGGACGCTGGAAACCATGAGGTTCCGGCACACAAACTCGGGTCCATATTTGCACTTTATGAGCC
>Ga0255356_1000793_pt1 | contig 20696 bp, 10 predicted proteins | sample HBST100metaG_FD_189944 | JGI IMG/M metagenome (GOLD analysis project Ga0255356, IMG submission 189944) | Peat soil microbial communities from Stordalen Mire, Sweden - H.B.S.T100 | ecosystem: Environmental > Terrestrial > Soil > Wetlands > Peat | place: Sweden: Norrbotten County, Stordalen Mire...
GCGATAGAATTCATACTAACCAAATGGTAAACTGACGATCAAGAAAGGGTCATATTTCAACGAAATATGGCCCCGAAACGCGTACAAAACCGCGGAAAGATTCGGTCGTTTCCGCGTCGTGATATTTGCGGCAAGCATCAGATAGTAAACGCCTTAACGCACCGCCGCTCGCAACTCTGTCCGTTTCGTCGTAATCACCAGCTTGTCCGGAGTCAATTCCGGTCCGTCCCAGCCTTCTTTCACCGCCTCGATCCGTATCTCGCCCGCACGCTTGGTCGCTTGCACAATCACCTGCGCCAAACCGTTAAAAAGCGACCGCTTGGGTTCCTTGTCGCTCTCCTGGCAGTTGGGGTCGCCGTTGCCCACGCCGATCAGCACGCCCTCGCCGGAAACCTTGAATCCAATAAGGTTGTCTGCCGTCGGCACCACACGGCCAGCTTTGTCCAGTGCTTCCACTTTCAAAATCGCCACGTCCTCGCCGTCGGCGTTGATCTCCGTGCGGTCCGCCGTCAGCCGGATTGCCACTGCCGGCCCGGTCGTCTCGCGCTTCTCCATCAACACGACCTTTCCGCCTTTCCACCCGCGCGCCTCAATGAATCCCGGCTCGTACTTCGTCTTCCACTCCAAGTGGCCCAGATGCGGAATCCGCTGCTTTCCCTGGCTCTTTTCGTTCACGAACAATTCGACCTCTTCCAGGTTCGAGTAAACCCAGACCGGAATCTCTTCGCCTTCCCTGCCCTCGAAATTCCAGTGCGGAAACAGATGCAACGCAGGTTCCTTGCCCCACCACGCTTTGTAGTAATAGAAGGTGTCCTTGGGAAACCCGCACATATCCACAATGCCGAACTGCGAGTTGATGGAGGGCCAGCCGTAGGGCGTGGGCTCGCCGCGATAATCGAAACCAGTCCACGCAAAGCCACCCGCCGCCCAATCGCGCGTGGCGTAGAACGTCCACCACTCTTCGGCCGTTTCGCCCCACGGTACGCAGCCAAAAGCCATGACGGTATTGCGCAACGGGTCGGTGGTGTAGACGCCGCGCGTCGAGATGGCGCTGGAAGTTTCCGATCCATAGATGGGCCGCGTGGGATTCTTCTTGTGGAATTCGTCGGGATATTTCAGGTTGTAGTTGAAGCCGATGATGTCAAACGCATCGGAAACGCCCTGCTTGTTGTCTCCATTCACGGCGGCTGAAACCACGCGCGTTGGATCAAGTTCGTGAACACGCCGCACCATGGTGGCGCCGACCTTTGCACCCTGCTCGGCCATTCCACTCTGCATCTGTCCCTCTTCGTTGCCGATGGACCACAGAATAATGGAGGGTGAATTACGATAACGCTTCACCATCGCCTCAAGTTGCGCCATGCCTTCGGGGCTGGAACTCATCTGCCGCGTCTCGCACATCATCATCATGCCCATGCGGTCGCAGGCTTCCACCCATTCCGGCGTTGGCATGTTGTGTGACGTGCGCACCGCGTTGCCGCCCATCTCGTGCAGCACTCCGAGCCGGAACCACTGCAACCGGTCAGGCAGGGCCGCGCCTACTCCAGCATGGTCCTGATGGTTGCAGGTGCCTTGAATCTTGAGCGGCTTGCCGTTGAGGAATAGGCCCTTCTCAGCGTCAAACTTCACGGTCCGGACGCCAAAGCTCACTCGCTCGGCGTCGCGCGCCTTGCCGCCTGTTTCCACGGTCACGATGGCCGAGTAGAGATTCGGCTCATCCACCGACCACAGCGCGGGATTGGCCAGCCTGGCGGTTGCGCTGAAACTAGCGGAACTGTCCACGGCAATCAACTGCGACGCGGCCTCGGCAGTGACAACCGTCTTGCCGGCGGCGTCCTGAATCTTCCAGCTCACCTTCGCGTTTTCCGCCTGCTTGCCTTCATTCAGTACGACCGTGCCAAGTGTTAAAACCGCTGAGCCACCGGTCACAGCCGTGCGCACGATGCTGTCCCACTTGCCCAGGTGCAGCGCATCGGTTTTGTTGAGCCACACGTGGCGATAGATGCCAGCGCCCTCATAGAACCAACCGTCGCCGAAGCTCGCATCCACGCGCAGCGTAATGTAGTTTTTTGCCCCATAGCTCAGGAAGTCTGTCAGGTCGAAGCGGAACGGCGCATAGCCGTTATCGTTGCGGCCAATGAAGCAGCCGTTCACAAACACCAGCACGCTGCGGAATACCCCGTCGAACTCGACGGCAATACGCCTGCCCAAATCGCTGGCTGGAATCTCGAACTCGCGCCGATACCAGCCCACGCTGGTCTCGGGATAACGCCGCCCGAGAGGCTTGAAACCATGAGACTGCTGCTCATTGTCGCGCACAAAAGGCAGTTCCACCGCCCAGTCGTGCGGCAGATTGAGCGCGCGCCACTTCGAGTCGTCAAATTTAGCCTTGGAAAAGTCAAAATCGCCGGTCTTGGCGAAATCGCCCTGCCCCGTTCCAAACCCGAGATCGCGAGCCGGGTCAGTACCGTGACCGAGCTGAAACTTCCAGCCAAAATCGAACAATAGCTGCTCGCGTGGGGCCACGGTCACCAGTGCCTCGGCCGAAGCAGGGCCAGGGTACCCGGCCAGCAGTGCGGAAGCGCGTCCCCAGGCCACCCGGGATGCTAAAAACGATGATGCGGAAAACGCCAATCCAGAACCAAGCAGGTCGCGACGAGAAATATCAGCCATGGATCTCCTCTTTTGAGTGATGTCTCACTACAGATGCACCCCAAAACACTGTACAACGAACGAAGGGGAACTATAAATCAGACGATGCGCTGCTGCAAACGATTTCATTTCTTCCGCATGAACCGCGCACATCAACCGCAAGTATTCCCAACTGTTCGTCTCTGCAGGCATAGTGTCAGATATGTTAAATTCAGAAAGTACGAGCCACAGCCGGAGAGATGGCCGAGTGGTTTAAGGCGCACGCTTGGAAAGCGTGTGTACTTTAACGAGTACCCAGGGTTCGAATCCCTGTCTCTCCGCCATATATTGATTCTAAATAAGATATGCATTCCGTTACTATAATCCACTGCTAAAATCGTTCAAGTCGCCAACTTCCCAGTATTTCCATACTGGAGACAAAAGTGGCGAACAAAGTCGGGAAACTATACATTCAAAGATGAATATCAATCTTGTTCCGGCATAGGGCACGGTGTAGATATAAAGGCGGTTGTGAAAAGTGAAGCCCACCTTTATTTTGAGGCATTTTACGGCCCGACTGAAGTCGTGCCCTGTTACAAAGCCACAACGCTCTATCACTTTTATACGATTGCCGGAGCAAGCATGATATTCATCCATGTAAAGTGGGCAAACTTGGGCCGATTTGTTTCCTGCGAGTGCCGAGGTGATGAGAAATCTTCGCCTGCCACTCGCGGGATAGTTCTTGCAAATCGGGGGATTTTCAAGCATTATAAGGACATACATGTCCCTGCAACATTGGCGGGTGGATCATTGCTACCGCGCTGCTTGCGGCAATGAACGAGTGTACCCAGAGAAAGAATATGCCTGAGACGATTGAACAGCGGGTCATCAAGGTTATAGCCAAGAGCCAACGCATTCCGTTGGAAAAAGTCTCGATTGACAGTTCGTTTGAGGACTTGGGTATCGATTCGATGGACAGTATCAATATTCTCTTTGACCTAGAGGGTGAGTTCGATATCCAGATCAACGACGAACAGACAAAACAGATCCCACGGGTTAGGGAAATTGTCGAGGGTGTCACTCTGCTCGTAGACGCAAAGGAAAAGGCCTCCCACGAAAGCTGAGATGCGTCGCGTCGTGATCACGGGAGTCGGAGCCATTTCCGCGCTAGGATTAAACCACGCTGAATTCTGGCGCAGGCTTTGTTTGGGCGAATCTGGCATAGGTCCCATTCAGCAGGCGGACGTCAGCACCATTCGCTTCAAGAATGGGGCGGAAGTTCGCGGATACGATCCCGAACAGTACTTTCAGCCAAAACATCTCAGTTTCATGAATCGGTTTGCCCAGTTTGCCGTGGTTGCAGCACGCGAGGCGGTAAAGATGGCAGCGGTAAAATGGACGCCTGAGTTGCAGGACTCGACGGCAATCGTCACGGGATCCTGTATCGGCGGTCGTGGCTCCGATGAGGCAGGCTACCGAGAGCTGTTTACCTATAACCGAAACCGCGTTCATCCGTTGACTATTCCACTCAGCATGGAGAATGCTGGCGCCAGTCATATTTCTATTGAGTTTGGGATTCAAGGCCCAACCTTTACCATCTCGACTGCGTGCTCTTCGGCGTCACATGCGATCGGACAGGCATTCTGGATGGTACGCTCCGGTGCAGCCTCTATGGCTATCACCGGCGGCAGCGAGGCGCCAATGTTCTACGGGGGCCTGAAGGCGTGGGAGGCTATGCGGGTGGTGAGTTCTGACACCTGCCGGCCATTCTCGGCGGATCGATCCGGCATGATCCTGGGTGAAGGCGGTGCGATGTTGGTGCTGGAACCGCTGGAGACGGCGTTGGCTCGCGGTGTCCAGCCAATCGCAGAGATCGTTGGCTTTGGCATGTCTTCCGATGCGTTTCACATCATCCAGCCGAAGCAGACTGGTCCTGAGAAGGCGATGCGGTCCGCCTTGCGCGATGCACGCCTCGACCCGAAAGATATTGGCTACATCAACGCGCATGGCACAGCTACAAGTGCGAATGATCAGGTGGAAGCGCGCGCCATCCATGCCGTCTTTGGCGAGCGGGCGGGTACCCTGCCGGTCAGTTCCACAAAGTCAATGCACGGACACACTTTGGGTGCCTCTGGGGCCATTGAAGCGGTGGCGACCGTGCTTGCCCTGCGCGACGGCGTGCTGCCGCCCACGGCGAACTACTCCAAGCCTGACCCGGCCTGCGCTTTGTATGTGATTCCCAATGTCGCACGTAAACAGGTTGTCGAATTCGCGCTCAGCAATTCCTTCGCTTTCGGCGGTCTGAATGCCGTGTTGGCATTCAGAGCCTATCGGTCCTGAGGACTGGAAAACCCCGCCATCCCAGTGATATAGAACTCCAGGTGGCGTCCGCATGTATTCGCCTACTGTGCCCTCCGACTGTGTCCTGTGGTGTGAGAAAGATAACCGGGCTGCTCATGATCTCCGCTACCGGCGGTGTTCTTTGAGGCGACGCCCTGCAGGATGCCCTTGCGAGCACACAGGCTGCATCGGGTGCTACTGTGATTTGGTATGAGCGAGACGAAAGAACATGTCGTACTGGTGACCGGAGCTTCATCGGGTATCGGGAAGAGTGTCGCCTATTTTCTGGCGCAAAAGGGATTCCGGGTCTATGGCACCTCGCGAAAAACCACGTCAACGCCTGGGCAAACTCCCAAGGCCGCTGTAACCATGCTCTGCATGGACGTGACTAACAGCGACTCCGTGGAGCAGGCGCTGGCGGAAGTATTGTGTCGCGAGGGACGAATCGACATTGTGATCAATAATGCCGGAGCCGGGCTGGCCGGTCCGGTGGAGACCACGGCAATCGAAGAAGCGCAATGGCAGATGGACGTGAATTTTCTCGGCGCATTGCGTGTCTGTCGTGCTGCGATGCGGATTATGCGTCCACAGCAAAGCGGATACATCGTGAACATCAGCTCTATCGGAGGGGTGATTGCGATTCCATATCAGGCGATATACAGCGCTTCAAAGTTTGCGCTGGAAGGGCTGACGGAATCCCTGCGCTACGAGGCTGCGCCATTTGACATTCGTGTCGTGCTGGTCGAGCCTGGCGATCACAAGACGGGCTTCACCCAGAGCCGCGAATTTACGAGTGCTTGTGCATCAGATCATACATACCAACTCGATTTTGAGCGGGCAGTAGGGCGAATGATTGCCGATGAGCAAAGCGGCCCTGCCCCGGAGGCCATCGGCCGCCTCATCCACCACATTGTAAGCACGCGCCGACCGCGACTTCGCTACACCGTGGGACCACCCGTGCAGCGCGTGGCCGTCTGGCTGCGGCGATTGCTGCCGTACAGCTTCATCGAATTCGGATTGCGTCGATACTACAGGTTGCGGACAGGCACCCCCCGTCCACAGCGCTAAGCCGCGGCATTGCGAATATGGGCAAATGCATCCAGCGCAAACTCGATCTGCGCGGGTGTTTGTGCGGCCGTGGCGCAGAGGCGCAAACGCGCGCTTCCAAGCGGCACGGCGGGAAACACGACGGGCGTTGTGAGGATGCAGAAGTCGCGCAAGCGGCGTGCCAGCATCGCGGTGGGGCGTTCGTCGCCGAGGATGACCGGTACAATCGCCGTCTCTGACAGACCCACGTCGTAGCCCAAGCTCTTGAGTCCATTGCGCAACAACTCAGCATTCCTGCATGTGCGCGCAACACGCTCCGGTTCCTTACTGAGGATCAAGACCGACTCTCGCACGGCAGCAACAGCGGCTGGGCAAAGCGCAGCAGAGAAGATAAACGGCGCCGCAGCATGTTGCAGAAGGATAGCCAGATCGCGCGAAACCGCAACGAAACCTCCATTTGAAGGAATGGCCTTGGCCAGCGAACTGGTCCAAATATCGACCTCATCCGCGCGGATGCCAAAGTGTTCATTGGTGCCGCGACCGTTCTTGCCCAGCACACCGAATGCATGCGAGTCGTCTATCAGCAGAAACGCTCCGTATTCCTTTTTGATGGCGATGATCTCCGGCAGCTTACATATGTCGCCGTCCATCGAGAACACCCCATCGGAGACGATGAGCGTACGATTCGCATCATTCGGTGCTTCGAGTTCCTTGCGTAGCGATTCCATGTCGTTGTGCCGGTAGCGCTGCACCTGCACACCCGCGAGCCGACAGGCGTCGATCAGACTGCGATGCGAAAACGCGTCCGCGATGACACGGTCTGCGGGTCCCAGCAGCGCCGAGATGACTGCAAGATTCGCCAGGTAACCTGAACTGAAGGAGATGACTTCCTCAGTTCCACGGAACGCCGCCAGTTCCTTCTCCATTTCACGATGGAGATCGATCGTTCCCGTAAGCAGGCGAACGCCACCGGTGCCGGTGCCGTATTTCTTCACTGCCTCAATCGCAGCCGCATCGACACGCGGATCGCCGATGAGCCCGAGGTAGTCGTACGACGAAAGCATCAGCATCGAGTGCCCGTCAGCCTGCACCTGAGGACCGGATTTTCCTTGCAGGGGCACCTGAAATGGATAGGCGTCGAGCGAGCAGAAAAGCGCTGTAGATTCAAATAAACGCCGGGCCCGGGCATCTATCAGGTCGCTTTTACGAAATCCGAGATGTTGACCGCTGGCGAAATACTGCCCAAAAAGGCTTCCGGAGGATGAGGGAAACTGTAACTTGGCAGGCTGATCCTGATCATTGCTATCCATTGTGTGTGTCACCTAGGTATTATTTCTCCACTATAATGCTCTCGAAAGAAATTTGAAAGCTCGACTGCTCGTACCCGGCCCGCGCCTTCCCCTGTCAACGCTTCGAGACCGTCCCTCGCAAGCGGTCGGTATGTTGAAAGTCAGGGCAAGGAGTACCACAAGCTCAGATCATCAATTGTCCGACCCCTGACTTTTGGCGCTCTCCAAGTCCCCCCCTTTGATCCCGAATCAGGTAGTGGAAGTCCCCATTACGTCTGGAACTCCGTGCTGAAGCTTGGGCAGATGATTCCGCTTGTGTGGTGTCATTGCAGCAGAAATTGGCGGCATCGCGGTCGTTCCTGTCACTTTTCCATCTTTAAATTTATGGATAAAAGTTGTAGTATCACTTACAAATGACAGTGTTGAAGATCCAATTTGTGTCGGGCAACATGGCCCACAAGATCTTGTCGATCTCCTGTTGTTGTCTTTTCTAACGCGCCACACACGCCTGATTTTCCTTACACATTGTTCCAGACAGCGATTTTCGTACATTGCGCAGTGTAATGGCGGCCTGTACAGAATTTCTGTACATCCACACTTCTTCGAGTCAACAGCTACGGAACCCAGTCAATGTATGCGCATCTGACCGGAGTGAAGAATTTTTGCAATGTAGGTCGATTCCATCGAGCAGATTGGAGCTAACGCAAGTGAACTGCAAACCTCTCAGTTGGCAGGACTTGAACCGGCAAACGGATGAACAGCTCGCCGTGTTCTTCCTTGCGGGAGAGCAGGATGCTCTGGCGGTTTTGTTTGATCGCTATCATCGCCTGGTTTTTAGCGTGGCAGTGAGAATTCTGAGCGACGCTGGAGAAGCTGAGGAGGTCGTGCAGACGGTATTTTTGGACATTTGCCGCGCCATGGCCAATTTTGATTCTCGCAAGGGCACACTGAAAGTGTGGCTCATGCAATATGCTTATCATCGAGCTTTGCATCGCAAGCGGCATTTGGATGCCAACCGCTTCTACAGTTGGGTGGAACTTGAAGACGTTCATGAGGAGTTCTTCTCTCCACCGGTGATCGACATGTTGGAGAGGATGCAATTCCTGAACACACTGCTCGAACGCACAACAGCGCAGCGTCGGATGATTTTAGAGCTGACCTATTGTGAGGGATTGACCGCCAATGAAGTCGCAATCCAAACCGGATTGTCTGTGAATGTCGTTCGTCACGAGATCTATCGCGCTCTTGATGAATTGCGTAAACTGACTTCGAGTGAGGGCGCCAAGGTACCGAGTCGTACACTATCTTTTCAACCGCGAGAATCCAATGCACCATCAATTTGAAAACCTGTGTGCTTTGGCCATAACCGGCCAAATCACGAATTCGGAAAAGGCGGTTCTGGACGAGCACATGCGCCAGTGCGATTGCTGTCGCAATATGATTCAGCAACTTCAACCAGAATTCGTATACAAGCAGATTGCTCCGGCTATAGCCGAGATTCTCGCTGTTCCCGCAAACCCTCCAGAAGGAATGCGGGAGCGCTTCTTGCAGCGTGCGGCAGCCGCCGGAATACAGTTGAATGCCGGTGAAGTACTGGCCTCGCCGGAGGAAATTCTGCAGGAGAAGGAACCATCCGCACCGGTTCGTGGTTCTTTCTTTTCATGGGTGAGTGATTCATTTGCGCCGTTTTTGCTTTTTGTAAAGACCAGGCCGGTACACGCGATTGCTTTTTCCGCAGCCTTCTGTGGACTGGTTGCGGCTGTTTGGTTTTTACACCCCATTCCACACACCGCCCTTTCGCTCAGTCAGCAATCCGCGCAAGCGACTCTGAAGGCGAATCCGATTGCTGCGCCCGCTGTAAACAGTCAAGATGAAACGCTCAAGACAGAACTGGAACAGCTACGTGCAACGCTGAAAAACACAAAATTCCATGGAGCCCAGTTGCAGGCTTCTAATGCAGCTCTTAAAGATTCCCTGACCGCGACGATGCAAAATCTGGAGTCGCTCGCCAACCGAGAGAAGGAGCAGCGGGCTCAAGTGCAATCCTCTCAAACGCAATTGGCTTATGCTCGCCAGCAGTTGAGTGATGCCAATGCGCAGATGCAGTTGCTGCATTTTACGGTAGCGGAGCGGAATAAAGAGATTCAAGAAGAACAGAGGAATCTGGCTGGCATGCGCGAAGAGATGGACCATCTGTTCGCTGCGCGTGGATCGGCTGAGAGCATGATCTCTTCGCGCAATCTGCATATCGTCGATGTCTATGACACCGCCAGCAACGGTAAGCGGCAGCAGGCGTTTGGCCGTGTCTTTTTTGTCGAAGGGCAGTCGCTGGTCTTCTATGCCTATGACCTGCCCACGCCGAAGAATGCCAAGAACTTCAGCTTCCAACTGTGGGGCGAAGGGGGCGGGTCAGAGCCAGTTGCCTATAAGCTGGGTATGATGCACCCGGATGCGGGGGGGCATGCGCGATGGGTTGTTTCCTGCGACAATCCCAAGATGTTGAGCCAGTTGCGCGCTGTTTATATAGCGCCGGTTTCACCGCGCAGCAATCCTCCTGAGCAGAAACTGATGTACGCCTACCTTGGTCATGCAAACCATCCATAAGGGCGGGACTATCAATTTTTCAGAAACAACAAAAAGTTTGGCAAACAAATCCTCGCGCGCGGGCATACTCCACTAAAGGAGTATGTATGCACGATCTTCATCCCAAGCGACTTTCCCTCTTCTTCGTCATCGTTGTCTTTCTTATTTTTGGTTCCCGGCCAGGGTGTTCGCAAACAGACAGTGCAGAAATCTCCGGCCGTATTACCGATCCAAGCGGGGCTTTGGTGCGTGATGCCGTTGTGCAACTGCGCAGCATCAGCCATGATACGGTGCAGACTACCATCTCCAACCGAGACGGTATCTACGTTTTTTCCTTTGTGCAGCCAGGTAGATACAGCCTCAATGTCGGCCATGCAGGATTCCAGCAAATCGACCTGATGAATCTGACGGTCAATACGCAGGATCACTTGGAGCAAAACTTCGTGCTGCATCTCGGTGCCGCTTCGGAGTCGGTGACGGTCAGCGCAACAGGCAACAAGATGGATATCAGTCCTAGCGTCTCAACCAGCGTCGATCAAAACTTTATTAAAGACATGCCGCTCAATGGACGTGATCTCCGCTCATTGATTGCGATTACTCCAGGCGCTATTCGTACAGGTGGCGCCGGACTATTCAGCTTTAATGGTCAGCGCGACAACACCAATTACTTTACGGTGGATGGTGTTGCGGCAAATGCTGGCATTGGTCAGGAGCAGGGAGCTGCATTGGGACAGCAAGGTGCCGGGCAGGCTCCCGCACTTTCTGCTCTGGGAACAACTTCGAGCCTGCTTTCGCTCGATGCTTTGGATCAGATCAAGATTCAGAGCGCCAACTACATGCCAGAATACGGGCGCTCTGCAGGCGGACAGATCCAGCTCACCAGCCGCGGCGGAACCGATACTTTTCATGGATCGGTCTACGACTTCTTCCGCAATGATGTCATGGATGCCGTGAATTCCTACACGAAATATGAAGATGCGACTTTGGATGCGGGCTTGGCGAAGCCTCCTTTGCGCATGAACGATTTCGGCGGAAGTTTTGGCGGACCGGTTCGCATTCCTCATCTCTACAATGGATCGAAAAAGACTTTCTTCTTCTTTGCCTATGAGGGATTGCGGCTGGACCAACCGACCAGCGGCTCAGCAGAGGTGCCACCAGACGATGTGCGGAATACGGCGAATATCTACCCGGCACTGCTGCCCTACATCGAACTGGCCCCTTTGCCCAATGGTACAGATGAATATGGAGAACCCGCACTCTTCGCTTCTTATGGGAATCCTTCGTCGACCAACAGTTCCAGCTTGCGTATCGATGAGACCGTCAATGATCGCCTGACCATCTTTGGCCGTTATGCTTATGCGCCTTCCCACTCGTCGACTCGCGCCATTTCTTCGATCAATGAGCTAGACACGACGCACAGCGGCAGCAACCTACTTACGTTGGGTTCCACCTTTCTGATCCGCAAGCATCTGGCCAATGAGCTGCGTGCCAACTGGACCAAGAGCGATGGAAACTTGATCAGTACGCTCGACAAGTTTCACGGCTCAACTCTGCCGACCTCTGCGATGTATGCGCAGATGCTGCCTACGGAGTATGGTGCTAACGCCAAGAACTCCATGTTTGTCTTTGGTGCGTATCCATCCTGGACCGAAAGCTACCAGTATGGCACAGCCACTGACAATACGCAGCGTCAAATCAATATTGTCGATGGTCTGTCCTGGGTCAAGGGCGTGCACGACTTTAAGTTTGGCGTGGATTGGCGCTTCCTTTACCCGATTGCAGCACCCACGGTCTATAGCCAAAATGTGGCGTATTACGATACGGCTGATCTGCTTTCTGGCACCGCAACCGTGGGGCAGATTCAGAGCGCTGATACGTTGGTTATTCACCAGCATGATCTGGCTCTCTATGCGCAGGATACCTGGCACCTTACAGATAATCTGACCCTGAACTATGGCCTGCGCTGGGATTATGATCCTGCCCCGAAGGGGACGAATGGGCAGTCTCTTTATGTTGTTGAAAACCCGCTCGATCCCGCCAATGCCACGCTGGCACCGGCAGGAACAGAGATGTATGCAACCAACTGGAAGCAGTTCTCTCCGCGCGTTGGCGTTGCCTATCAGCTTACGGGCGCTTCTGGATTTGAGACTCTGATCAAGGCAGGATACGGACTCTTCTACGTCCCCTCAGCCGATACGGCGCTTTCGGCAACAACTTATTTTCCACATGACCGTTACACGATGCTGACGGGAAATAGCTGGCTTACCGACCCAATACCGCCAGTCTCGGCAACCAGCGGACCACCTTACACGAATCAAGAGATTCTTGCGTATTACCTGGGATTCACCACGCCTCGTACGCATGAGTGGAATATGTCGTTGCAGCAGAATGTTGGTCGTCAGCAGAGCTTTACTGTCGCCTATGTAGGTTCTGCTGGTCGCAAGTTGACGCGCCAGGCGCAGTTTAGCGGTTCATACTATGCTTCCCGATTCCTAGATCTGAACGAGTACTACAGCGCTGATAAGTCGGACTATAACTCAATGCAGGTTTCGTTTATTCGCAATATGAACCACGGACTGCAGGTTCTCGCCAATTATGTATGGGCCAAGTCGTTAGATACCGCCTCAGGTGATACCGTCATTTCAACAAGTCCGACAGCCTATAGCGTTTCGGGTGAGCGCGGCCTCTCTGACTTTGACGTTCGTCATACCGCCAACATCACCTTCGATTGGGAACTGCCTCAGCTTACGACCAGCAACAAGTTATTAAGTACAGTTCTGAATGGGTGGGGAATGGATGGCATCTTTTCTGCACACACTGGGAAACCTCTGACCGTGACGATGGAGTACGAATTACCGTCTACCGGCAATACCTATCTGCGTCCCGATCTTACAGGGAAACCGATTTGGGTTGCATCGTCCACAGCCTTTGGTGGAAAAAAGTTGAATATTGATGCCTTTAGCGTTCAATGGGCCTTGGATGGAAGTAAGATGCAGGGCAATGAAAGCAGAAACGCCATCACGGGGCTAGGGTTTTCTGAAATAGACTACACGCTCCGGCGGCAATTCAAAATTGCAGGTCGTGCCAATTTGCAATATCGTTGCGACTTCTTCAACCTGCTCAATCAGACCAACTATGCCTCTCCCTATCCGTATATGGGCTACATCTACAATAATCAGTTCACCGCAATTTCTTACTTCGGCACGATCCGTGGCACATATAGCAGTTCATCATCTGCGGGTGGATTCTTTGGCGTCGGCGGTCCGCGCAATGTCCAGATGGCGCTGCGTCTGAGCTTCTAAAATAGCAGCTCTCATTGGTCGGGAATCTCCGCTGGACTTATTATCCAGCGGAGATTTTCCTCTACTGTTCCGAGATAAAAGAGGTCCTTTTCATCGTGAAGAAGCATACAGCTTGTTCCTGTGTCCTTGGCGCATTAATCGCCGGACTTTCATGTTCTGCACAGGGTTCAGATCGTGCAACCGTGCAGGAGATCTTTTATAATCACGACTCCTATGCAGCCGCAACCTTGGCGCAAAAGCTCTATGCTGAGCATCCATCGGACCCGGCTGCGCGTGCTTGGTTTGCTGTGCTCGGTAAACCGGAAAAAGCACAGGGCGCGCTGGCTGCGATGCGTAAGAACGATGCCGATGGCGCTTGGACTTTATTAGCGCGTTCGAAGTTTGCTAGTCCATGGGAGTCTAAAGTACTTTGTGATGCCGCGATTCATAAAGCCCCAGACGATGTAGACATCCTCGTGCTGGCAACCCAGCAAATGATCAGTACGCTCCACGCCGCAACCGATCATGAGCAGTGGATAGCCTTTCGAGCCAACCTCTCCGAATTTCTTGTTGCCCACCGTGCTGCCTACGAGAAGTCTGCACACACGCTTGCTGCGCGTGCGGCCGCAGAGTTCGAGCTGGCCAAAAACAGCGATGCGAGTGCTGATAAAAAAGCGCAGCGCACAGAGGCTGCAGCGATAGCTGATCGCGCTCTGCAGCTCGATCCCAACGAAGTCGAAGCAATTTTGGTCAAGTCAGAGTCGCTTATTGAGGCAGAAGAGAAACAGGCTGGCTATGAACTGTTGCATGCCGCAGTGGGCAAAAACGATCGCTCGGCAGATCTTTGGTCAACGTATCTCAAAGCGCTCTTCAGTGCTCCTAGTCTCAGCAAAAGAGAAGATCAGCGAAAGCAGATCGTTGCCGACATTCAATTGCTGCTCGCGCATGGGGAACCCTCTACTTCTCTGATTACCTCTCTCGCCTATGGCCTTGAACCTGCAGGCACTGAAACCACTGCTACCGTTGGAGATCTAATACTGAAGCGTTACCCGGAGACTGCCGCAGCGGACAAGGTACTCTATATGCAGGCCACGCAGGACAATCCGGCAATTGCCTCTGATCCTAACACTACAGAAAAGGCACATGCCATTGAGGCCTTTCTCGATCGTCCGCAGCATCACGATGACGATACCGTCGATCAAGCTCGCCGCGCACTGTTGTATGTGGAAAGCAATCTAGCGAACCCCGATCTTGATCGCACCTATAAGGAATTGCTTGCGGTGCAGTCAGAAAGCTATTTCGATGTCGACGCCATTGCTACCTTGGCCGAGCACAAGTATCAACTCAGCGCACTGCAGAAGATGGTAGAAACGCATCTCGACCAAGAGTGGGCGCCATTTGTTCGCCGCACCTTGGATCAAACAGATAAGACAGGTTTTCTCGATTTTTCCTTGGACTATTTTGTAAGTCCCTGGCAAAGTGTACTGGGCTTGATCTACTACAAGGAAGGAAAGCTACAGGAGGCCCAACAAAAGCTTGAGGCCAGCATTGCGCTCAGCCCCAAGAGCATGCAGACACATTTGCGTCTGGGTGCGGTCTACGAAGCGTTGGGAGAAAACGACAAGGCAGAGAAGAGCTATCTCACTGCACTTTCTCTAGTTTCGGTTAAACCAGGTGAGCATCCAGCAGTAGATGCATTGCGCAAAAATTATGCGCGACAGCATCCGGGGGATACGGAAGGGCTTGATTCCTACATGCAAGCGATTGTAAAGAAAGATGCTGATCGCCGTCGCGAGAGTGTCCTGAACGCCCGCAATCGCAGCCCCAAAGAGCTGCCTGCCTTCACGCTGAAGACGCTTGATGGCAAGACCATGAGCTCTGCAGAGTTGAAGGGCAAGGTCATTGTTATCAACTTCTGGGCAACGTGGTGTGGTCCTTGCCGTGAAGAACTACCTGGCTTCGAGAAGCTATATCAGCAATATAGTCACGATCTCAACGTGGTGATTCTCTCTGTTGCAACCGATTCGCTTGACACGCCGGTCCAGACAATCGTCACCTATATCCATGCGCACAAGTTCAATTTCCCCGTACTGCTTGGTCCCAGCTATGCAGAAGAAAACAGCGCAACTCCGATTCCGATGACCTGGTTTATTGATCCGAGCAGTCATGAGATTTATCGCAAGGTCGGCTACACCAAAGAGTTGGAGCAGGAGTTCGGTTGGCGCATTGAAGCCCTGCGCAATGCAGCAACAACCATCGCAGTCAAGCCCACTGCAGCAATCAACTAGGTCTATGACCGGATGAAGAAGTTTCATTGAGTTCATGCTTCCCAGATCTCAAAATCGAGCGGTCAGAGACCTAGCTCGCATACAAGGTGACGATTGAGAATGGCAAAATTCCGATGTTTGCTTGCAGCCTTTTTCTTGTTTACTTGCACACAGTGTTCTGCACAGAGTGCAAGTCAGATTGTGCAGTGGACGGCCAATTCGGGCACGCGGACATCCATTGCTCCGGGAGAGAAGTATGGTGTCACGCTGGAAGCTAAAATTCGCGAGGGCTGGCACATTTATGCTCTTTCGCAAGGCGCCGGCGGACCCTCTCCGCTCACCATCAAGCTCGAAAACAATTCACTCTTCGAGCTTGATGGTGCTATCAGAAGCAATCCACCAAGTTCTGCTTATGACAAAAACTTCGAAATGGAAACGCGCTTTTACGAGAGCTCCATCAATATCCATCTGCCGCTCAAGGTTCTTCCTGCAGCCTCTCCGGGCCAGCACGAAGTTCCGCTCGCGATTCGTTTTCAAACCTGCAACGATCAGAACTGCCTGCCGCCTACCACCGTCCATCTCAACACGAATGTCCTAATCAAGGCTGCATCTGCAGTGCACCCCGCAAAGGCAGTTCCTGCGGCAGCGATTGCCGCAGCGCCAACCGAGGCAAAGAATACTTTCCCTATTGCCGTTTCTACTACTCCAACAAACACTAGAACAACTTTAGCGGCAAGCAACCTTCCGAAAGATCTGACGGCCCAAGGCCTGCCATCCTTTCTCTGGATGTCAATCGGCATGGGAGCTTTATCGCTGCTCACGCCGTGTGTCTTTCCCATGATTCCGATCACGGTTTCATACTTCACCAAACAATCTGCGCAGAGTCATGCGGCAGCCATCTATCATGCACTATTCTTTGCTCTGGGCATTGTCTTGTCGTTCACGGCATTGGGATTATTGTTGGCGGCATTGTTTGGTGCGGCAGGCGTCAATCATCTGGCGGCAAATCCCTGGGTGAATTTGCTCATCACAGCGATCTTCTTTGGCTTCGCTTTGACGTTGCTCGGAGCATACTTTCTGCAAATACCGCCGAGTCTGATTAACCGCATCGACTGCATCGCCCGCAAAAAGGGGTCGGTTCAGATTCTGAGCACGCTCTTAATGGGGCTCACCTTCACGCTGACCTCTTTTACCTGCACCTCTCCTTTTGTCGGCACGCTATTGGTGATGGCATCGCAGGGGAACTGGAAGTGGCCCATCCTCGGTATGCTCTCGTTCTCCATTATATTTGCCTTGCCCTTTTTCGTTCTCGCTCTGGCACCACAGTGGATAGCGCGATTGCCTCATTCCGGCGGATGGATGAACTCGATCAAGGTCGTCATGGGTTTGCTGGAGATTGCCGCAGCGATGAAGTTTCTTTCTAATGCGGACCTTATCTGGGGCTGGGGATTCTTTACGCGCGAGGCTGTTCTCGCCGTATGGGTAGCGGTCGGAGTATTGATCGTCCTCTATCTGCTGGGTAGATTTTATCTACAGCACGATGCTCCTGTTGAAGGCGTATCGGTACCGCGTTTGATTTTAGCCATTGTTTTTCTATCGTTGACCGTCTGGCTCGCGACGGGATTGCTGGGCCGATCCCTGGGAATGATGGAAGCCTTCCTTCCACCAGAGCAGACGCTTGTCGGTGAAGGCGCAACCAATGCGCAGAATGGCAGAGCTGGGAATGAAGAAGCAGCCTGGATTCTGAATGATTACGATGCCGCGATTGCACAGGCCAAACAGCAAGATAAACTGGTCTTCATCGATTTCACTGGCTATACTTGCACCAATTGTCGCTGGATGGAGGCGAATGTGTTTCCTCGTCCAGCGGTAGCAAAAGAGTTGAGCAAGTTCATTCGTGTGCGACTCTACACCGATGGCGTAGGCGATCTCTATCAACGCCAGCAACAGATGCAGCAGGATAAATTCGGCACGGTGGCGCTTCCGCTTTATGCCATCGTGCGTGCGGATGGTTCAGTTATGCGGACTTTTCCTGGATTAACTCGCGATGTCCAGCAGTTTGCCTCTTTCTTGCAGGTGCAATGAAGCATCAGGAGAGCGCCAAAAGTCGGGGGGGCACACAGCTTTAGAGCGAAATCTCGAGGTCTTTGACTGGATGAAGAAGTTCCATTGAGTTCGTGCTTTCCCAGGTCCCAAATTCGGGACCTAGGGCACCCACCGTTGGTACAACTTCAAGCTGTCAGAGACCAGGGATGCCTTCTATAAAAACGGCGTGGACACGAAGGCCCACGCCGGAGGTAATTCACAAAGCAGTCAATTTAGAAATCAGCCCTGATTGCAATCTGGCCGGTACGCGCGCCGCCGAAGTCGGAATTGATGGCGCTGGTGACCTGTCCGAAGTTCGGGGAGCTGAGGTCCATGTTGGGGTCGCCCAGGTTGGTGTGGTTGAGGATGTTGGTGAAAGTACCTTCCGCCTTGACCTTGAAACGCTCGGTGATAGAGAAGGTCTTGTTGAGGCCACCCGAGAGATTGATCAAGCCTGGCCCCTCGACGGAACCAACCTGGCTGTTGCCAAAGCGGCCGATAGGCAACGGATGTACGCTCAACGCGGCACCGGTCCCTGGGTAGTAGCCAGCGCCCGTCCCGCAGGAGTTGCCCACCGTCCACGTGGAGTCGCCGGGGCAGGCAAAGGCAGCAGAGTTGGTCCAGTTGAGGCGATTCTTGCCAGTTGGGTTCACGCTGACTCCGACCACTTGATCAGGGTGCTGGTCGCGATGGCCGCCGTCAAAGCTGCCAGTACCGTTTCCATACTCTCCGTTCAGTCCCGAACCGGTGCCAGAGGGATCGCCCTGCCCGCTGGGGAAGTAGGGCGTTTCATAGGGACCGGTTTGCGCGGTCAGGATGGAAGACAAGCGCCAGCCGCCTATAAGCAAGTCGGCCGCACGAGAAATATTGCCGCCGAACTGCTTACCGCGACCGAAGGGCAGATCGTAAAGAGCGGTGGTGTTCCAGCGCAGGCGGCGGGTTCCATAGGAGTTACCGAAATCCGCGTGACGGTCGAGAATCGAGGTAGCCCGAGAGCCGCCGCTTTCACTACCGAAGCTGGTGCCGGATGGTCCCTGGTTATCTGCCAGCGCCTTGGCCCAAGTGAAGCTGGAGTGGTATTCAAGGCCGTGTTGCAGGCGGTGGCTGGCTTCCAACTGAAGCGAGTTGTAGCTCATGTTGGCGCCAACGTCGCGTGTATTGATGCGACCCCAGTTGGGGAAGAGGCGCGAGCTGATAGGCGCGTTGAAAGCCGAAACAGTGGTGGAGTAGGGCAGTGTGTTCTCATCCGGCGCCCAGGTTAACTGATGGGTTTCGGAACCGATGTAGGAGGCACGCAGCGCGTAGCCGGAGCCAAAATCGTGGTCCACGCTCAGCGACCACTGCTCGGTGTAGGGATCTTTCCAGTTGGTGCTGTTCGCGGTGCCGAAGTAGTCAGTGCCATAAGAGTTTTCGGCAGAAGTGCCCGCGTAGATCTGCGGCCACTGGTAGCCGATGGCGTGGGTTGTGGAGTTATAGGTGTTGGTGTACTGCTGAGTATCAGCCTGCAAAGTGCCGGTGAGCGAGTAGAAAACGCTGCCTAGCATATTGATGTTATAGATGCCCGCGCCGCCGCGAATTGCCCACTTGTCGTCAGCGAAGGGACGATATGCAAAGCCGAAGCGGGGCATAAAGCGCAGGTGAGGATACTTTTTGAGACCGTCCGGATAGCCTGCCGCACTGTTGGTAACCACCGGCATACAGGCTGCGCCGTTGACCGTGGCACTATTGGTATTGGTAACGCCATCGGGATTGCAGGCATTGGCACTAGCCAGGAATTGCTGGGCCAGCAAAGACTGTTTGCCGGTAGGATAAATCACACGACCGGAGCCGCTAACACTGGGATCAAAGTTGCCGATGTCGCCGTACTTGTCGTAGTAGCCAGGGTGCAGTTCGTAGCGAAGGCCATAGGAAAGCGTCAGATTTGAATTGACGCGCCATTCATCCTGGCCAAAAAAGTGGTAGTGGGTGGAAATGCCGTTGTTGTCTTCCTGCACAACGTCATAGAAGGATTGATAAGGGATACCAAGCAGGAAGTCGGCAAAGTCGACGCCCGTAAACATTCCGTTGCTCTTGCTGCTGTTGAATTGGTAAGTGCCATAGTTGTCCGCGCCGTTGAAACCCAGGGGGCTGAGCGAGATCAAGCGCTGCACATTGGCGCCGAACTTGACGGTATGGCTACCCTTGGTCCAGATGAGCACGTCGTTGTAGTCGAAAGTCTTGGACTGGTTTGTGCCGCTGGTGCGATCAGCGGTTAGGCTGGTGATGTTGTTGAAGTCCATCTCGGGAATGCCGTTGTAGAAGAGGTGGCTGAGGCCTGTCCACCCCTGTGCGTTGGTCCAGGCGGTGCCATCGAAGGAATTGTTATAGGTGGAGTCGTAATCGGTAAGCCCGAAACCGCCTTCATTGATCAGATTGGGTTTGACAGTCCAGTTGGTGTCCACCTTCAATACACGGCTTTTATTGCTGCTTATCTTAGAGGGAACATTCAGCATCTCGGTCGAGGCGGTAGGAAAATTCTTCCAGGTGAAGCGACCCCAGAGCAGGAACTTCTGGTTCGATCCGAAGTATTGGTCGCCGCGCACGTCGAACTGGTTGGAGTGAGCGCTTTCGTCCACATTATTCTGCCAGTTGGCGGTGCTGTTATCGGTATATGCCGTCACATCGCCCAAGGCCGTTGTGGGATCCGGATAAAACGCCTTGAGGGTGTTCAGAGCAATCGTACTCAGCGTCTGGGTGGTTGGAATTGCCGTGCCCCAGCTTGCTCCGGTGTAGGGGTTGGTGAGGCCCGAGAAGGTGCTCGACGTGTACTTCGAGAAGTCGCCCGTCTTCATCAATGTGCTGGGGACTTTGCCGTTGATGGTAACCTGTGCGGGATGCCGCCAGCCCTCGTAGCCGCCGTAGAAAAAACTCTTGTTGTGGCCGTTGAAGTGAGGAAAGACGACCGGGCCGCCAACGCTGCCACCGAAGGTGTTGCCCGTCAGGCTGGGCTTGGTCAGTGTGGTGGGATACGTATAGGCAATGGCATCGAAGGCCGAGTTTTGGTAGTACCAAAAGCCGGAGCCATGCAGGGTGTTACTGCCGCCCTTGGTGGTCACAATGATTTGGCCAGGATCGCCGAATTCAGCGTTGGCCAGCACGCCATCGGCGTGGATTTCAGAAATGGATTCAGTGGA
>Ga0255356_1000799_pt1 | contig 20632 bp, 18 predicted proteins | sample HBST100metaG_FD_189944 | JGI IMG/M metagenome (GOLD analysis project Ga0255356, IMG submission 189944) | Peat soil microbial communities from Stordalen Mire, Sweden - H.B.S.T100 | ecosystem: Environmental > Terrestrial > Soil > Wetlands > Peat | place: Sweden: Norrbotten County, Stordalen Mire...
CACAAGTTCAACCGCCGAGTGTGCCGTCCTTGGTGGGATAGGATGAGCGAACCGTTCATCGAGCCATTTGAAGTGCGCAAGTGCGTCCCTGAGTTTCTGACGGCCAACGGGATCGGCAAGAAGGAACGCACAGCGTTCTCGTCTGTTCTTCAAGATGAAAGTTCGCACCACTTCCTGCTCGTGCAACGGAAGGTTTTCAGCCATCTCCAGATCATAAGGCGCGATCCTGGGAGTGTCACCGCCAACCCGGAAGCTCCCCCGTACACCAGCCCGACGCAAACCGCCCCTCTCAGCGTCGATTTGCAGAAAATAGCCATTGCCCGATACACAATTTCAGTAGGGCGGAGTCGAAATACACGCCCTCAGCCGGATATCCCGGAAAGCTCCCCCCTACCCCCCTCCTTTATTTACGTTTTCCACAGACTGCCTTGCAGAGAATTACTGAAACCGCCGTCAGCTTCCATCAGGCGGGACTCGGCGCACGTCTCCGCCCAAGCCGCTCCGCCGCCACCCAACCCAGGCCCATCAGCGTGACCAGCGAGATAATTCCCAGCGAAATCACGCAATAAAGGCAATAGACGCCAAGAACGTCTTTCTCGACATGCGTAAGATACAGCGCAAATCCCAGCCCGATCATGGCCGCGCCAGCCACCAGCATCCGCCGCCGAGCCAGTGCCAGCCCGGCCAGCGCCAGGTAGCCTGCAATGCCGATCGCCGCCACCGGAATGTGTGCAATCTCTGCATAGGGGCTGTGATTCACAATACCGCAATCCCACTTCTCGTTGATCGAGCAGGGCTCGGTTTCGGTCGAATAGTGTACGTGCAGAGCCAGCGCTGAAACCACCACGCCCGCCAGGGCCAGTAGAGCAATCAGATATCTCATCGTCGTGTGTGATGCTACCAGAGCCCCCGCGCGCAAGCTACCATGGACGCATGGACCAGCCACCATCCGCCGCCCGTCGCGTCGCCTTCTTCGGCGGCAGCTTTGACCCGCCTCATCTGGGCCATCTGGCCGTGGCCCGCGCTGCCCAGGCGGCGCTGGGCCTCGATACCGTGCTCTTTGCCCCGGTGGGCGCGCAGCCGCTCAAGCCCCATGGCTCGGCCGCCGGCTTTGCCGATCGCCTGGCCATGACCCGGCTGGCCATTGTCGGCGAGCCGGGGTTCGCTGTCTCCCTGGCCGATGCGCCGCAGCCCTCCGGCGAGCCCAACTACACCCTGGAGACGCTGCTCACCCTGCGCGCTGCGCTCCCCCCCGGCGGCCAACTGTTTTGCCTGATGGGCGCCGACTCGTTTTTCGGACTGCGCCGCTGGCATCGGTCCGAGGAAATCCCTTTTGTGGCGCCGTTGATCGTCGCCTCGCGCCCCGGCCAGCTGCTTGACGGACTGAAAGCCGCTCTTCCGCCCGGATTGACCATGGAATCCCTGCCTGATAAGTCCGCAGCCGGCTCGGCGATAGAGGTTCGGTCCTATCTGTTGCGCAACCCCGCCGGTGCCAAGACGCCATTTTATCTGCTGCCGGGGCTGAATGTGGAAGTCAGCGCCTCCCAGATTCGAGTGCAGGCCGGCTCAGCTTTGGCAAGCGGCGCAGCCGGACTGGATGTGCTGCCCGCTGCCGTTTCCGATTACATCCGCTCCCGCGGCCTCTACAGATAGCTTGCCGCTATCATGGCGAGGGTCTACGATTAAGATTGGAGAGTTTCCCCACCGAATGACACCAACGCAAGCACGCCAGCAAACCCGCATCCTCGTTCAAGCCGCCGCCCAGGTCTGTGAAGACAAAAAGGGCGAAGACACCCGCATCCTGGAGTTGGATCCCGTCGACGCCGGCCTGTCTGACTTTTTCCTGGTCACCTCAGCCAGCAACGACCGCCAAGCCATCGCCATTGCCGATGAAATCGAGCACCGGCTAAAAAAGGAGTTCGGCGTCTACCCCAACTCCGTCGAGGGCCGTCGCCAGGGCCAGTGGGTTCTGCTCGATTATGTGGATTTTGTGGTTCACGTCTTTCTTGCCGAACGGCGCGCGTTTTATGACATTGAAAGACTGCGCAAGTCTGCCCGCCCGCTCACTCCGGCTGAGTTTGACGCCGAATTGAAGGCCGCGCTGGCCGCCAAAACCCTCGCCGCCCGCAAGAAGGCCTCCGCAAAGCCCAAGCCGGCCGCTGCCAAGGCTGCGCCAAAAGCGAAAAAGGCCGCCAAGAAGCCGGCCGCTGCAGCGCCCAAGGCCAAGGTTGCGGCGCCCAAGAAAGCGGCAAAGAAAACCGCTGCGGTCAAGCCCGCTATTGGCAAGGCTGCTATTGGCAAAGCGGCGGCGGTTAAGCCTGCTGCCAGAAAGACCCCGGCAAAGAAGGCCGCTCCGAAGAAATCCGCTTTAAAGAAAGCTGCCCCGAAGAAGGCTACCGCCAAAAAGTCAGCAGGCAAGAAGGCCTGACCGGCGCTTCCTCTGCTTTCTAGGGAAACCGCAGGTCTACGCTAATCCCATGCGCCTAACCCTCGCCCATATCGGCGCACGGCCCGGCTCCAAAGATGGATTCGACGCACTCGCCGCAGTCTATCTTGACCGCTGTTCTGCCTTTGCGCATTGCCAGGCCGAGGCATTCCGAACCGAGGAAGCATTCATCGACTGGCTCGCCCGTCAGCAGGGCAGAACGCCGGTTGTGCCTGTCCTGCTAGACAGTCGCGGCCGGCAATTGAGTTCTGAAGCCTTTGCGGCCTGGCTTGGCACACGCCGCGACGAGGGCGCACAGCACATTGTCTTCGCCATCGGTCCGGCCAGCGGATGGTCAGAGGCGGCTCGCGGACGCGCGCAACTGCTGCTCTCGCTCGGGCCTATGACGCTGGCCCACGCGCTGGCCCGGCTCGTACTGGCCGAACAGCTCTATCGTGCATTTACAATTCTGACTGGCCACCCCTATCACGCAGGCCACTGAGAGACAGCAGACCATTGGCAGCTCAATCCAAACTGCGTTGAACTGCAAGCTGCTAACTGTTAGCTGTCAACTGAGAGCTGTCATGACCGATTCCCGTCGAGGACTGATCCTGATCAACACCGGCCCCGGCAAGGGCAAGACCACCGCCGCCATGGGCACGGCACTGCGCGCCGTCGGCAACGGCATGAGGGTGCTCATGCTCCAGTTCCTCAAGGGCTCATGGCACTACGGAGAGCTGGACGCGGTTCAGGCCTTCGGCTCCAACTTCATCCTCAAGCAGATGGGCAGGGGCTTCGTGAAGGTTGGCGGCGCTGAAACCGACCCTGAGGATATTCGCCTAGTCGAGGCGGCCTGGGCCGGGGCGCGCGAGGCCATCTACTCCGGCGAGTGGGATATGGTGATCCTCGACGAGATCAACTACGCCATCGGCTACGGAATGCTCGACCCCGCCGTGGTGGCCGACGCTCTGCGTGGCCGTCCTGAGATGGTGCATGTCATCCTGACCGGTCGCAACGCCCACCCCCTGCTCGTCGAGTTGGCCGACACCGTCACCGAGATGCGCGAGGTGAAACATGCCTACCAGAAAGGCATTCTGGCCCAGCGCGGCATAGAATATTGATAGCAGACAGCGGTCAGTCGCCTGGCCCGCAGGAACCGTCAACTGTATGCTGTTAACTGTCGGCGGTTACCTGTCTTGAGAGCGAGCTTCAATGTCCTGGTTCAAGCGTGAAAATGGCGAATACGAGTCCGGCTCCGGCCCCGAGAGTGGCGCCGATGCGGCCGGCAGAACGGTTCGCACTGAAGGCCTGTGGACAAAATGCCTCGGCTGCCGCCAGGCCCTCTTCAAGGCCGACCTCGAGGCCAACCTCAATGTCTGTCCCAAGTGCCAGCATCATTTCAAGATCGGCGCACGCCAGCGCATCGATCTGCTGCTCGAACCCGGCTATGAGTTGGTGGACGGCGGTCTGCGCTCCACTGACCCGCTCAACTTTACCGACGTAAAGCCCTACAAGGCGCGGCTCAGCAAGGCGCAGGAGTCCACCGGCCTCGACGACGCCATCTTGAACGCCCAAGGCCAGCTAGGCCCCCACTCGGTCGTCGTCAGCGCCATGGAATACAGCTTCATCGGCGGTTCCATGGGGGCTGTGGTGGGCGAAACCATCGCCCGCGCTGTGGACCGCGCCCGCCTGGGCCGCAAGCCGCTCATCGTCGTCGCGGCCTCCGGCGGAGCGCGCATGATGGAGGGCGTGGTCAGCCTGATGCAGATGGCCAAAATCTCCACCGCGCTGGCGCAGTTGGATGATGCCCGGGTGCCGTATATCTGCGTGCTCACTGATCCCACCACCGGCGGCGTCACCGCCAGCTTTGCCATGCTGGGCGACCTCAACATTGCCGAGCCCGGCGCCCTGATCGGCTTCGCCGGCCCCCGCGTCATTGAGCAAACCATCCGCCAAAAGCTGCCCGAGGGCTTCCAGCGCTCCGAGTTTCTGCTGGAGAAGGGTTTCCTCGACGCCGTCGTTCATCGGCGGGATTTGAAGTACTATCTGATCCGCGCGCTCGATTTCCTCATGCCCCCATCCGTCGCCTGACGGGAGGGAATTGTGTGGCTGTACGAGAGAAAGTGCGCTCAATTGAGCGCACTTTCTCTCGTACAGCGGGAGCGGCAAGGTGTCCAATCTCGTTCTGAAAATCCCCCCTGTACGGAGCCTGCCTTAGAAACAAAACCGGGAACTGCGAATGCAGTTCCCGGTTTCGTCGATATTTTCCTGCTGCTAGAACTCAAACTTCGCGGTCAATTGGATGAGTCGTGGAGAAGCATCGCCACCCAGGAACGATCCGAGAATCGAGGTTGGGGGGTTCACGGCGCTTACGATGGTTCCCAGACCACTCCCCGCGGAGAGATTGCTGAGGGGCTGTCCGAAGTTTGGATGGTTGAAGAGGTTGAAGAACTGCGCGCCAACCTTGACCTTGCCCGTGTCCCAGCCGGGAACAATGAAGCCCTTGGTGATGTTCAAATCGGCATCGGTATAGTTGGGTCCAAAGAGCTGGTTGCGGCGGGATTGACCGAAGTCGGTCGCACTGGTGAAGTCCGACGCGAAGGAGCATGAGGTTCCCTTTGCGGCCGAGGTGCCGCCGCAGTGGGTGTGGCCGTTGATCGACGCGGTCTGCTGCGCAAAGAGCGCTCCGCCGTAGTTGCTTAGAGCTTGTGAGGTTACGCCATCGATTACCGTGAAAGGCAATCCTGTGCTGTGGAAGACAGTTCCGGATGCCTCCCAGTTATCCATCAGCAGCTTCGGGCCCCAGAAGTGCGGAAGTGAGTAGACATAGCTACCGCTCACGTAGTGGCGGGTGTCATAGTCCGCGTTGCCGTAGTTCTGGCCCAGGTTATTCGGATTGTCGGGATAAACGCTGCCACCGGTGAACTGCAGGAAGCCGCCGTTGGAGATAGTGTCGAGCGCGTGGCTGTACTGGTAGTTGATGGTAAGCGTAAGATTGTGCGACCGGTGCTGCGCGGAGAGGACGAGGCCATTGTAGTTTGAACTCGCGGAGCTCGAAATCTCGTTGACTGCGCCAAAGTTGGGATTGGGGGCATGGACTTGCGAGAGCTCAGTGAAGCCCGCCGCGCCACCGCCGTTGTAGGCGTTGATACCGTTGTTCAACTCCGGTTGATGATAGGTGCGGTTGCCGACATACATCACAGAGACGCTGTTGAACCTGTTCAACTGCTGCTCAATGACCATGCTCCACTCTTCATAGGTCGGGTTCTTGATTTGCGATGCCGGGTTCACCACGCCGGGTGCGGAGAAGGCAGGCAAACCTGCGTTGGCAAGACCTGTGGAAATGCTGTTAAAGCTGGCCCCGGTCGCGAAGCCGGTCTTGAACGCACCGGCAGATGAGGCCGCGATGGCTGCGGCGCTGCCCGGAGCGCCGGCTACAGATGATGCAGTGCCAGGCACCAGTAGATTGTTTGTGCCGCCAAAGGCCGGACCGTAGATTGTAAACGGAACATTGGTCGGGGCATTGTTGAGAACGTCGTCGGCGATGATTCCAGGAAAGGCGTCGGCGAACATACCGAACCCGCCGCGAACCGTGGTATGGCTTCCTGGTCCAAACGGGAGAAAATCAAATCCGATGCGAGGCTCCCAGCCAATCTGCTGGAGACTTGGCATCGCCTTGCCGAGGTTGGCGGCGATCGTCTTGTTGTAGGCTGTCGAGAGGTTGGTGCTCACACTGGAAAAATCTCCATTCAGATGCGCAAAGCAGTTTGTCCGGCAGATCGGATCGGAATTATGCTCCATGCGCAGACCGTAGGTGAGGGTCAGGTTGGGCAGTGCCTTCCATTGGTCCTGGGCGTACCATCCCATATCGTAGAGTGCAACCGGCTGGGTAGTGCGATTTGGAAATTGCTGGAACCAATAGTCCACATAGCCCTGCTGGAAACTGGTGTCCGTCGTATACGCTTCTGGAGAGCTGGTGTACTCCTCTGGGCTGTAGTCGGTAATGTCGTCGCGGCGCATGGTCCAGCCAACGCTCAGCGTGTGCTTGCCCTTCGTCCAGCTCAAATCGTCCTGGAACTGGTAGCCGGTGACGTTGCGTCCCTCGGGCCAGATCATGTTGTAGCCGCCGGGATATGCCGCGCTGCCGTTGTTTGACATGTCGCCGCTGGCAAAGATGAGAGAGAAGGGGGCAAGCTTTTCTGATGCCGCCTGTGTCGTATTGCTAAAGACCGCTACGTAGTAGATCGTCGAAAAGAGAAACTGATTGGAGAGCGTCGGCGAGAAGGTATGCTGCTCGGCAAGTTGGCCTTGATAGGAGGGCTGAGGGCTGTCCGCATTGAACAGCGGGTTCAGCACGCTCGTGTAGGTTGCCTGCACACCTTTGTCGATGGTTGCATGGCCGAAGAGATGGTCTTTGGCGCTGATGTTGTAGTCAATTCGAGGGTTGAGCAGCCACTCATGAGTGTAAGCGCTGGCCGTCCCGTTGAACTTCACGGTGCCATAACCGCCGGTCGCCGCGTCCGTGGAACTCACTATCGCTTTCGAGTAGCCTGAAGCGTTGTTATAAAGGCTGAAGATATTCTTGTAGGCCGGGATCTCAGAGGTTAGCCCGTTCGCCGTCAGGTTGGCAATCACATTCGCCTGGTAAGTGGCATCTGGAGCATAGACTGTGGAGCGCGTAGGAAGGATGACATTGAGACCCTCATAGTTTACAAAAAAGAAGGCTTTGTCGTGCTTGATGGGGCCGCCGATGGCGCCTGCATATTGATTCGCATTGTCGAAGCTGCGTGGGTCGCCATAAAGATTGTTGAAGAAGTCGTTGGCGTTCATCACACGGCCGTTCCAACTGTAAGCGGCATTCCCGTGAAACTTGTTTCCGCCCGAACGGGAGATTTCAGATACCTGCGCGCCGCCCAAACCGCCGAACGATGCGTTATACGCATTGGACGTAACGGTCTCTACAGAAATATCGTTGGCGCCGAGGGCCAGGTTGCTGGCGCCCGAATTGCTAATGTTCAGAAATGGATCGTTGTCGTATCCGCCGTTGATGGTGAAAGTGTTCGCTGTACCCGGCAGGCCAAACGACGAGAAGTTTCCGTATTCGCTTTGGGTATTCATCACACTGCCGGCGGCTGTCTGCGCGATGAATGTCAGATCATTTCCGGGATTGGGCAGTGTCTGTATCTGCTCCTCGGTAAATTGGGTCTCCAACTGAGCGTCTTCCACATGCAGCAGCGCCACGGCACCGCTGTTCACCTCGACGGTCACGTTGGCTTTGCCGACTACCAGCGAGATATTGGCTGAGGCGACTGAGCCGGCGCTTACATCGAGATTCTGCTTCGACGTCTCAAAACCGGCTGCCACAACCGTAATCCTGTAGCTTCCAGGAGCAAGTTGCGACACCCGATAATCGCCGGCCTGGCTGGTGGTAATAGCGTGCGCTGCACCAGTTGCCAAGCTCGTGACGCTTACCGTTGCGCCTGGAACGATTGCGCCCGTGGCGTCGGTAACGACTCCAGCAATAGCGCCGGTCGTGTTTGTTTGGGCTTGGGCAAGCGGGGCCGTCATATTGGTAACAAATCCGGCGAAGGCCAGCAGGCTCATCGTTAGGATCGCACTCTGCAACCGAATGAATCGCATCGAACTCCTCCAAAATCAAGTGGGAACCGGTAGGCTTCTCGCTGAAACCGCTCGATCCGCTTATTGTGCTTCGGTGTCTCGGTCGGGGGTGAGCCCAATCCGCAAGTCAAATGCAAAAACCTGAAATGGCAACAATCGTAACAATAAGGAGATGAAGCTTCGTCCGTTATGAACCGCATGGCGAAATCGCGATCCAGAGCAATTTTAGGGACGACTTGTTTCAATGAGTAATGCATGAGACGTGCCAATCTCGGCGGATGCGGAAAATAACTTGTTTATCATTGAAAATAAAAGAGATATTTAAATTACGTTTACTGTGTAAAAATGGATTGAATATGAAATTGCGGAGAAATCACTATCGATATTCCAAAAATGGGCATCGCCTATCGTTTTTGGGGAGTCCGGCGCTTGTTGCGTCTTCCGCTCTTCGCGTCTTGCCCTCAGCGGTGCCCTGCCAAGTTCACGTGCAGGGGCGCAAATCCATCTGAATCCTGGAGTTGCGCCCCTGGCCTCTGACTCGTCGGCTTTTCATATCCGCATCGGCATCAATACATAGCGGTACTTGTACTCGGCATCGGGATCTTCCGGCCGCATCTGACCGGCGGACTGGGAGTCCTTGAACTCCAGCCGCACCTCGCCTTCGTTATTCAGGGCCTTCAGAAAGTCCAGAATATAGCCGGAATTGAAGCCCACCATAATCGGGTCGCCGGAGTATGGCGTATCGATCGTGTCTTCGCTCTCGCCGGATTCGGTAGAGCTGGAGCTGATCTTGAGTTCGTTGCCCTCCAGCCGCAGTCGAATGGCGCCCGACCGCTCGTCGGCAAACTGGGCAACGCGCTGAATGGCCGCCCCGAGTTCGCTCGACCGCACCACGGCGAACTTGGTGTTGTCGCGCGGCATTACAGCCTCAAAGTTGGGGAATTGCCCTGAGAGCTTGCGCGTACTTAGCGTGCGATGGCCTACGCGGAAGAATAGCGTATGCTCATCGTCGGCAAATTCAATCTTCTCCGCGTCGGTGGCCGAGAGCAATTGCTGCAACTCCTGGAGTGCCTTGCGCGGAATCAGAACGCGCTTCTCGCCGCTGATGCCTTCAAGCGTCTCGTTGGGCTTTTCGACGTACGAGAGCCGGTGGCCGTCGGTGGCCACCATCGCCAGCGACTCCGCCTTGATCACCAGCAGAGCGCCGTTGAGCGTGTAGCGCGACTCCTCGTTCGAGATTGCGAAGATGGTGCGCGCAATCAGCGTCTTCAGCGCCACAGCCGAGATGCTGGTGGCCGCCACGGCCGGGAATTCCGGCACTTGCGGATAGTTGGCTCGCGCCATGCCCACCATTTTCGTGTTCGAGCGGCCCGAACGAATCTGCACCCAGTGGTTTTCGAGCAGTTTGATCGAGATGTCGCCCTCGGGCAGCAGCTTGATGTAGTCGTAGAGCTTGCGCGCCGGAATCGTGCAGGCACCCGGCTTCTTCACCTTCACCTCGGTGCTGGTGCGGATCGCCTGGTCCAGATCCGTCGCGGTGATGTTCAACCGATCACCCTCCGCCTCGATGAGAAAATTCGACAGAATCGGAATCGTGGTCTTGCGCTCAACCACGCTCTGTGTCGCGGTTAGCTCCTTCACCAGATCCTGGCGGCTTACGGTAATCTCCATCGCTGCCTCCTGCGCGGCCGGCTTCTCCACTTCAATTTCTTCGATCGACATAAACCCACCCTCGCCTTGCGGCTACCCTGAAAAACCCCGATTGAAAGCACATTTCACACTGGCCACACTCTACAACACAATTGCGGCGGCGCGGAAGTGCCTGTCTTTTCTTCTTCTTGATTGTATTCATCTCAACGCGAAAGTGCGCGTGGAAAACAGGGGTGCTTCTCTGGATTCCCGGGACACTTGCGCCAAAAGCCAGCGCATGTGGTTCGAGCATGGAAACTGAACGGCGGAGAGCGTCTACGCAAGTGCTTCGGAGCGACGCGACGGGTATTAAGAAAAGGATTAAATATTAGAAAAAAGATAACAGTACCCGTAGTTGCCGAAGGAAAAGTGGAAATTCTTCCGAAACGATTGTGATGTATGGACTTGGCTTGCGGTCGCGTTTTCCAAAACCCGGCTGTGCAATTCTGGAGTTTTGGATAACCGGCCTTGAAGGTGACAGATCGGGCCGTAGTTTCCCTCGTCTCCCACAGGGTGCCTGAAAAGCCCTGTGTAAAGCGGCCGGTTTATGTGAATAGCAAGTCCAACAGCGCATGGAGAAAGGGGTTTGAGAAGACTCGTCATCCACAGGGCTATGATTTTTCGGTCTTAGCAATCGAGCGGAAGACGGCAGCAATCCGCCCGTCAAACTCCTCGATTCCCATCCACGATTTCGGTTTCGAGGGTTCCCATTCCAGCACGCAGCGCCGGCGGATTTCTGCCTTCGAGACCGAATTCAATGTGCGGCTCAAATAGAGTCGGGTAGAGAGGGAGTTGGGCGATGGCGATTGAAATAGAGCGTCTTGTTGACCAACTCCTGAGAATCTCTGCCGAGGGTGCTCCTGGACGGAAGTTCTGCGAGGCAATCTCCGAGCTGGCGGATACCGGGCGCTTCGAGCAGTTGCGCGACCTGTTGCCGGTCATTGTTTACGACGAACTTTGGGCGCGCTACCGGCAGGACTCCGCGGCATTTGTGGCTGGCTGGCGAATGCTGGCTCAGGAGATGCGCCGGGGCTTTATCCAGCACGCCCGTCATCGGCTTACCTCGCTCACCCGGCTCCAGCAAGCCGGCAACGCCGCCGCCACGCCGGCCTGGCAGGAGATTCAGTGTGCCTTGGACGGCCAGCAGAATGACCTGCTGCGCGCGGCCTTTGCTCTCGAACTGCTCGAGCTGGTAGAGCCCGCCGTGTTGCGGGCCACGCACCTGCGCGAATGCGTGGTTGCCGCCTCCAGTTCAGAGGAGGCAGATCGGTATCTTGATGAGGCCACGCGCTGCTATTTTTTCGGCTTGTTCACCGCCTGCGCCGTCATGTGCCGGTCGGTTCTTGAGGAGGCTGTCAGGCAAAAGCTGCCTGCGTCGCTCACTCGCCTGGTCCGAACCCGCTACCGCAAAACCGCCACCCTGGGAAATCTGCTCCATGAGGTGAACAACAACCTCCAACTGACCGGTTTCGATGCTGATTTTCCTCGCGTCGCCAACCAAGTGAACGACGTGGGCACAAAGGCGGTGCATCAAGGTTTGCTCTCAGAGGACGAGGCTCGCGAGTGCCTGCAAAACGCGCGTCTGGCGCTGCAACTGTTGTTGCGCCGGTGAACGCGTCCCACACCGCTTGGGATGCGGCTTCTATACTTATCTTTCCATGTCTTATGCTTCAGCCATCGATCAACTGAATGCCATGGTGCCGGAGCTGTATACGCGTTCCGGCCAACCGCGGCGAAAATTCTCTCTCGCTGAGATTCGCATCCTGCTGGCCGCGTTGGGCGATCCGCAGCTCCGTTTCCCGGCGCTGCTGATTGCCGGAACCAACGGCAAAGGCTCGACGGCGGCTACGCTGGCCTCAATTCTGACGGCCTCCGGTCTGCGCGCCGGGCTGTATACTTCGCCGCATCTGGCGCGGGTCAACGAGCGAATTCGCCTTGACCGCGTCGAGATCGCCGACGATGCTTTTGCCGGCCTTTACTTTCGCGTCCATGGCGCCGCTCGGCAACTGGTGCTCGATGGCCGGCTTCCGCAACTTCCCAGTTTTTTTGAGATCCTCACCGCGCAGGCTCTCTTGTACTTTGCCGAGGCTGGCGCACAGATTGCCGTGCTCGAAGTGGGAATGGGCGGCCGGCTTGACGCGACCAATGCCGTCGATCCGCTGCTCTCCATCATCACCGACATCTCACTCGACCACACCGAGTGGCTCGGTTCCACAATCGCCGCTATTACCCGCGAAAAGGCAGGCATTCTGCGCCCCTGTCGAGCGCTGATCGCGCTGCCGCAAGGGCCGGAAGTAGACCAGGTGCTCGCCGAAGTTGCTGCCGGGCTTGGGGTGCGCACGGTTGGCGCGGCGGCTTACATGCCCTCGCTCCCCGGCGCGGTTGGCCAGTATTCGATTCAGGCTCTTGGCGCGGCCATCGAGGTCGATTCCCCGCTTTCCGGCGCACACCAGCATCGCAACCTCGCGCTGGCGATTGCCGCTGCGGTCGAGTTAGCTGGCAAGCACGGCTTTCCCGTCACGCCGGCGGCTATAGCAACCGGAATTCGCGAGACCCGCTGGCCGGGCCGCATCGAGCGCATTCCCAGAGACGGTGGCGGAGAATGGATTCTCGATGTGGCGCACAATCCCGCCGGAGCCTGGGCGTTGCGTGCGGGGCTCAAGGCCGCTTTGGCTGGTCAAGCGCGCCCGACGCTCATCTTCAGTTGCCTGCGCGACAAGCCGGCCGCTGAAATGGCGCAGATTCTCTTTCCGCTTTTCGACCAGGTCATCATCGCCCCCATCCACACCGCTCGCGCCGCCTCCATCAGCGATCTGATTGCCGCGGCCCGGGCTACCGGAACCCCCGCGGTCGCTGCCGACTCCGTTGCCCAGGCCCTGCAATTAGCCGGGCAGCGCGCCGGCGCCGGTGCGATTGTCATTTCAGGATCGGTGTACCTGGTGGGCGAGGCCCGTGCCTTGCTGCTCGCTAGAAAGGGGCAAAAACCATGATCCCGCGCCCAAATCCCGTGCCCCGGCTCCATCGCTGGTGCTCAGACTTTATCCAGGCCCCGTTTCTCGCGGTCATCACCGCCGTTTGCGGTTCGCTTTCGCTGCTGGTCTCGTTCGTTGACAAGAGCGGCCGCGTGCAGCATCGCATTGCGCGGCTCTGGGCGCGGGTTCTGGTGTGGGGCTCTGGCTGCTCGCTCACTGTGCGCGGCGCTCAAAATCTGCACCAGGCCCCGGCTGCCGTCTACGCCTGCAACCACACTTCCTATATGGATACGCCGGTCATTTTTGCCGCGCTGCCTTTCCAATTTCGCATTCTCGCAAAGAAGGAATTGTGGCCTATCGCGTTCATAGGATGGTACTTGGATCGTTCCGGGCAGATTCCTATCGATACCGCCAACCCGCGCGCTACTCTGTCCAGCCTAGGCGTGGGTGTCAGGGCATTGCGCTCCGGCATGCCTCTTTTCGTATTCCCTGAGGGTGGGCGAACCTCCGACGGCGAACTGCGGCCATTCCTCTCCGGCGCGGCCTATCTGGCTATTCGCGCACAGGTGCCGCTGGTACCCATTGCGCTCAGCGGTGTCTACGACCTGCTGCCGATTCATACCCGCCATTTTTACCCTGGCGAGCTCACGCTCAGCGTCGGCCAGCCGATCCAGACGGCGGGAATGACCCCGCGCCAGACCGACGAGTTGACCGCGCAACTGCGCACCGCCATTGGGAGCCTCATACTGCCTCAGAGCGCGCAGGTCGCGGAGGAAACCGTGGCCGGCGCCCAGTTCCGACAGCGATGAATCCCGCGCCGGATACTCCACAAAATCCGGGTGCCCCATCCTTTTCGCGTCCTTTGCGAAAAGGGTGGGATACCAACAGCGCCGATTCCCACAATCCGCTGTCCATTCCCTGCCTGTCTGATTACACTGGTGGTTCCATGTCTGTGCATATTGCCATCCCCGAACCCACCGGAAGCGACACGGCCTACAATCAGCGGTCGCTTCCGCCCTACCTTGCCGCCCTTCATGCCGCCGGCGCAACGCCCATCATCGTGCCCCTGCACGAGCGGCCTGACCGCGTGGCGCGGCTTCTGGCCAGCGTCCAGGGAATCCTGCTTCCCGGCAGCGGTTTCGATGTAGACCCGCAAAGATATGGCGAAGATCCGATTCCTGAGTGCGGCGCGTCCGACCCAGCCCGCACGGCCGCCGACGAACTGCTGCTGCAGGATGCCTTCAACCTCCAGAAGCCGATTCTGGCCATCTGCCACGGAGCTCAGACCTTGAATGTCTGGCGAAACGGTGCGCTGGTTCAGGACTTGAAGACCTCAGTCAATCACCGTCCTGGAAGGGAAGTTGTTGAAGCGCATACAGTTAGCATCGCTCCGGGGTCGAGGCTCGCCGCGCTGCTTCCACCGGGTGAGAAAGCCGGGCCTTGGGTCAATTCGAGCCACCACCAGGCGATCCGCGTGCCAGGAGACAATCTCCACGTAAGCGCCGTCTCCAGCCAGGACCAGGTCATTGAGGCCCTCGAACTGGACTCAGCCGCGCATTTTGTCCTTGCCGTGCAGTGGCATCCTGAGCGGACCTATACTGTGAGCGCATTTTCCCGCGCCATCTTCGCGGGGTTTGTGCAGGCTGCTGCGGTCTGGGAGCCGCGTCGGATCGAGGATTCGGTCGCCTGATGATGAATCCACTGAACGCGTGCCAGATATGAGTGAGGGCTCCAATGCTGTTCAACTGAGGCTGAATGCCGTCTTGGCCGGGGCGGGCCTTGAGCCTCTTGCCTCCGAGCAGGCCCATCGCTTCGAGGCTTACCTCTTGCTTCTTCTTCGCTGGAATGCCCGCGTCAACCTGACGGCGATTCGGGACGAAGAGGGCATTCTCTCCCGCCATTTTGTCGAGTCCATCGCCTGTGCCCGTGCGCTGCCCGTCGGCATCGCTACGCTGCTCGACTTCGGCTCGGGAGCCGGGTTCCCTGGGATTCCCATCGCGCTCTGCCGTCCTGAGATTGCCGTCACCTTGGCCGAGTCGCAGGGCAAGAAGGCAGCTTTCCTTCATGAAGCCGTCCGTGTGCTTGAGCTTTTAGTAAGCGTCCACGCGCAGCGGGCAGAGTTGCTGACCGCTCCATTCGATTGCGTCGCCCTGCGTGCCGTCGATCGGATGCAATGGGCTGTAGCAACAGCATCACGCCTGGTTCGCACCGGCGGCTGGCTCGCGCTCATGACCACCAGCAGCGAGCAGGACGCCCTCAAGCAAGCAGCCGGCGCTGGGTTCTCCTGGTCCCAAGCCGTTCCACTCCCCGGCGCCGCCGATCGGCTCCTTGCCCTTGGAGTGCATGACAGCGGATTCACTTCAGGTTGTTGATCTGGCTCGCAAATGCAGTTGCCGTATTCCATTCTTTTTTACCATCCTGAGCAGCCAAAATCCCTCCAGCGTCGTGCATTGCCAGGAAAAGCGTATTGCTCGCGCCAACCTGAAATCCCGCGCCGTAGGCGCAATGTTGGTTAGCCCCGCGCTTCAGCGTGGGGAAAGCGATCCCGCCATGATAGAGCCGGAGTCCCGGAGGGGCGGCGCATTCTCATCGCACACTTATTCCGCTCCTACACAAAACAGAATAAAAAAACACAAACCGGGGACGACTCCCGTAAATGTCAAACTCCGACTGTCGCCCCGGCAAAGCCGGGGGGCCGTTTGCAATAAAAAATATCCGGCCGTTAACCGCCATAGCTTCAGTGCCAAAGCCCAACTCCCGCGATACGGCGGACTATCGTCTGCACTTTTGTTCCACGTGGAACAATTCAGACGCCTCGTATGGAGTCTCAGAGGTTAGCCAGGACAATGGCGTCTTGATTCCCGTATTTATGCATTGAACCTCAAAGCTCCGGCACCTGGAAGCTGCCGGGGTGCCCTAACTCTCGATATCGACAATTGTTCCACGTGGAACAAACCCCCGCCTCAGCCCACTTCGGGCGCTTGCCCAATTCGGAACAGCTCCCCAAAAAACTTCATCCCATCCCCAAAATCGTGAAAGTTATCCACCGATCCGCCCTTTTTCCGCCTCTTACGCCGCCTCCGCCCTTCTACCTCGAACCCCTTCCCTTGCAAGCGTTTGCCTCGTCCTCTTTCCACCCAGCGCCTGACGCTTTCCACAGCCTGGCCCCGTTCTCCACAATGCAACTGCCTACCCCTCAATCACCGCTTCCATATACTCTGGAATGCCATGGGCAAGATACTCGGCGTTGTCAATCAAAAGGGCGGAGTTGGCAAAACCACTACAGCCATCAACCTCGCCGCCTGCCTCGCACTTGAAGGCCTCAAAATCCTTCTGGTCGACTGCGACCCCCAGGCCAACTGCTCTTCCGGCCTCGGCTTCCTGCGCGACGACGACCGTCACTCCATCTACGATGTGCTGATGGGCGACTCCCCGGCCGACCAGGTCATCCTGCCCACTGAGATCGGTCTGCTCTCCCTTCTGCCGGGATCCAAAAACCTGACCGGCGCCAATATCGAACTGGCCGCTGCCACCGACCGCGCCCTCCGCCTTCGCCGCGCGCTCGAACCGGTCCAGGCGAAATACGATCTGGTGATTCTCGACTGCCCGCCGGCCCTCGACCTGCTCACCCTCAACGCCCTGGCCGCCGCCAATACCCTCATCGTTCCCATGCAGGCCGAGTATTTTGCCCTGGAGGGCGTCTCCGAGCTGATTTCCACTCTCGAACGAGTCCGCGCGGCCTTCAATCCCTCGCTCACAATCGAGGGCGTCCTGCTCACCATGTACGACGACCGCACCAACCTCGCCCAGCAGGTGACTGAAACCCTGCGCGAGTACTTCCGCGAACGGCTCTTCCGCACCGTCATTCCGCGCAATGTGCGGCTGGCCGAAGCGCCCAGCCATGGCAAGCCCGTGGCTCTTTACGATGCCCGCTCGCGGGGCACCGAAGCTTATTTCGAGCTGGCCGGGGAGTTCCTGGCGCGCAATCACATCGAAAGCCCGCGCGCCGCTGAGCGCAAGGCTGCGGCGGCCGCCCGGCCGGAGGCCAAGGTCCGTTTCTGGCCTTATTCCTGATCATCGAGGTCAACACGCCAGGGCTCCAACACTCCAGCAATCACACACTCAAGAAGGTCCGGCAAAACCTGCCGGAATAGAGGACATTAAACATGACCACCGCCGCCATCGACCCAAAACGCCGCGCCCTGGGCAAGGGTTTGGATTCTCTTCTGCCGCGAGTTCAAGTCGCCGCCGCTCCCGCCACCGAGACTGAAGGCGGAAAGCCCCGCGAAATTCCCCTCGACCAGATTGACCGCAACCCCTTCCAGACCCGTTCTCACGTGAACGAGGAGCAGTTGGCGGAGTTGGCGGCCTCTATCGTCGCCAACGGCGTAGTCCAGCCCATTCTGGTACGCCCGCAGCCAGGCGGCCGATTCCAGCTCATCGCCGGAGAACGGCGCTGGCTGGCCTCGCAGAAGGCAGGCAAGGCCACCATTCCGGCCATCCTGCGCCAGGTCTCCGATGAGCAGGCAATGGAGATCACCATTGTCGAGAACCTCCAGCGCGCCGACCTGAACCCCATGGAGCAGGCCCGCGCCTTCGAGCGGCTCTCGCGCGAGTTCCACATGACCCAGGAGCAGATGGCCGTGCGCACCGGAAAAGATCGCGCCACGGTATCTAACTTCCTTCGTTTGTTACGCTTGCCTTCAACGGTGCAGGCTCGCGTAGAGTCCGGCGAACTCAGCTTCGGTCATGCCCGCACCCTGCTGGCCTTTGAGCACGCCGAGGAGATCGAGAAAGCAGCCCAGAGAGTTGCTGCTCTTTCGCTCTCTGTTCGCCAAACAGAGAATTACGTTCAGGGCCTCCTCCACCCCGAGCGCGCCGCTAAGAAAGATCCCAAGCCTGAACCGCCCATCGACCCCAATGTTCGCGAAGTTCAGGAGCGTTTGCAGCGTTCCCTCGGCCTCAAGGTTCACATCGAAGATCACCGTGGCCGCGGCAAAGTCATCATCGAATACGCAAAGTTGGAAGACTTCGACACCCTGCTCGAACAATTGGCGAGAGAGTAAAGCAGTCAGCCTGTGGAGGCTTCAATCCACGGCTACGCACTTTACACCAATGGCCCGTGGGCTATTCTCATAGGTGAATTTGTTTGAGAGATCAAACGAGGAGGGATACGTCGTGGGACAGGCAGCAAGAGCCGATTTTCGTTCAATGCGCTTGGACTTCGACGAGATGCCAAGCACTCCGATTATTGCGAATTCGTATGGCTGTGCTTTTACGCAATACGCCTACCAAAAGACGCACTGCCCCCTTCTTCTTGAAGGGGATGCCCTCACGGTACTGAGGGATATTCCTGCTGATTCAGTTGATTGTGCGATGACCTCCCCGCCATATTGGGGAAAGCGCGAGTATGAAAATGGCGGGATTGGCCTCGAAAATGACTACCACGAATTTATTCAAAACTTGGCAAAGGTTTTTCTTGAACTGAAACGTGTGTTGAAACCCGAAGGGTCATTTTGGCTAAACATTGGCGATACTTACGATAACAAATCACTTGTCGGCGTTCCGTGGCGCATGGCATTTGAACTCACCGATCGTCAAGGATGGACACTTCGGAACAGTGTGATTTGGAACAAGGTCAAGAGTGGGATGGACAATACGAAGGACCGGCTCGGGAATGTCCACGAGAATATATTTCACTTCGTCAAGCAAGCCAAGGGCTATTACTACAACGCCGACGCGATTCGGACAAAGCCGCGTGAAGCGAAAATCGTAAATGGAGCGATTGTTTCTGCAACCGGCGTCTCAGGGGTCCGTTATAAGCGCCAGATTGAATTGTCCACAAATCTAACGCTCAAAGAAAAGGCCTGCGCATTCAAAGCGCTTGATCTGATGCTAGCTGAGGTTGGTGCAGGCAGTCTTTCCGATTTTCGAATGATCATTCGTGGCCAGCAGCGTGCTACCCATTCTGATAGCGAAAAGCTTTCTGGACGCGCCAAAGAGTTGCGCGACAAGGGGTTCTATTTTTTGCGTTACCATCCCAACGGAAGTAAGCCTAGCGACGTGTGGGACATCATCCCCGAGGATACGCAGAGCAGGGAATCTCATTTTGCTCCGTACCCCGTTGACCTTTGTCGAATTCCTATCCTTGCCACTTGCCCAGAAGGCGGAATCGTCCTTGACCCATTCTGCGGAACGGGAACAACACTTCTAGCTGCCGGGAAACTGGGGCGCAGATCGGTGGGAATCGACATTTCCCGCCAGTACCTTGAGTTCGCTGAAGAAAGGTGCATGGCCTTTTTATGAGTTCTGTCGTTGAGTTGTTTGGACAGTCTGTAACCAAGCCGGCCAAAAATTGGAAGAGGATCATCCAGCAACAGCAATGCCCTTTTCTCGCCAAGCGATGTTACAAGGTGCGCAAGAGCGATCCGAAGACGTCGATTGGCACATGCACGGTGCTTTATGGGCGGGCAGCGGAACCTATTCTCATTTGTCCAACTCGGCTGTGCGAGCGCCGCCAGATATTCACCGACTGTTTGCACCTGCTTACAACCCATGAGCCGGGTAATGAACTGCATATCGTACCCGAGGTATCTATTCCAGGAGGTAGCGTCGATTACTTTCTTGTGTCAGTCAAAGCTGGGCGCGTTCGAGATTTTGCAGGAATCGAACTTCAGACGCTCGATACCACTGGCACAGTGTGGCCTGAACGTCAGCGCCTTCTCAAGGAACTTGGCATTCAGCGGCGTGACGACGCCGAGAATTTGAAAAGTAAGTACGGTATGAATTGGAAAATGACCGCAAAGACGATTCTCGTTCAGATGCATCATAAGATTCAGACCTTCGAACACGTTAACAAGAAGCTGGCTCTTGTCACACAAGACAAATTGCTCGCATACATGACTAGGGAATTCAATTTCAGCCATCTGAGCAGTTCGCCAACAATTGGCGATTCTATGCACTTTCATGCCTACAGTTTTGCAGAGGAACAGAATCACTCCTATCGGCTCGCCCTTCAATCCCGCTTAAGCACAGACGCTGCTGGTATAGCCCGCTGCCTTGGATTACAGGCCGAAGCCCGTATTGGACTCAACGAAATCATAAAGGCGCTTCAGGCCAAGATTTCGACTGCCACGTTGTTCAATCCGGTTTAGGCAAGGGCCGCAAGAATCGGAAGCATGTGAGGGCTCTGTTTCGCTTCTGATGACCATTGTTGCGAATGGCTTCGTTAGGGGAAAATTATGTACAGCAATATACGATCACATGATTTTTGAAAGAGTAGGCCGCTAGCGTAACGGACGCCGCGCAACTTTGCCGCCTCCTCAAACAGCTCGCTTCCGTGAATCCATCGCCGACGTTCCCATCTTTGCCGCTGCTTGCCGCCAACGCCGCCGCCCAACGGCCAAAGGCGACGAGCCTTGCGCCGGCAAAGTAGAATACTCCTTCTCATCTGTTGAAGGAGTTTCCGTGACCGTGTTTTTCTCGAAGTTCTTTTGCTCCAAATTTTGCCGCTGGTTTTCTTTGTTGCTGCTGTTCGTTTTCATCCCCGGCCTTCGCGCCCAGCAGCCAACAGGTCGCTGGACCGAAGCGCAAGCCAATGCCTGGTATGCCCGGCAGCCTTGGCCCGTGGGCGCCAATTTCCTGCCCTCCACCGCCGTCAATGAGCTGGAAATGTGGCAGGCCGACACCTTCGACCCCACCACCATCGACCGCGAGTTGGGCTGGGCTCAGGCCATTGGCATGAACACCATGCGCGTCTTCCTCCACAACCTGCTTTGGGAGCAGGATCCAAAAGGTTTCCAGCAGCGCATCGACACATTCCTCACCATTGCCGCCCGTCATCACATCCGCCCGGTCTTCGTCCTCTTTGACTCCTGCTGGGAGCCCAACCCAAAGCTCGGCCCGCAGCTCCCGCCCATCCCCGGTG
>Ga0255356_1000800_pt1 | contig 20632 bp, 12 predicted proteins | sample HBST100metaG_FD_189944 | JGI IMG/M metagenome (GOLD analysis project Ga0255356, IMG submission 189944) | Peat soil microbial communities from Stordalen Mire, Sweden - H.B.S.T100 | ecosystem: Environmental > Terrestrial > Soil > Wetlands > Peat | place: Sweden: Norrbotten County, Stordalen Mire...
GCGATAGAGAAGAGAATAGCCGAGGCTGAAACCCTGGTGAAAACACTTCAGCATTGCCTTGAGGATCCCGACGTCGTCAGCGACGCCGCCAAGTTGCAGGAGCTATGGGAACAAATCCCCATTGCCGAGGCAGACGTCCTCCGTCTTTACGCAAGGTGGGAAGAACTGGAAGCAAAGCAGCGTTAGGCAAAGCGCATCAGATTTTTCGCTCGTTTTTTGATTTTTCACGTATACTACGGCCATGAGCAACGAAGCACACCATCATTTCGATCTCGCGAAAAGAGCACGGGAGGCGATGATTGACGCGGGAGTCACGCCTGATTTTCCACGAGACGCATGGGAGCAAGCCGCAAATGCAAGAGCAGTCACAACCGGTGCGCCCGAGCTAAACCTTCCATGGTCGTCCATCGACAACGAAGATTCCGAGGACCTCGACCAGATCGAGCATTTGGAGGAAAACGAAGCAGGCGGTTTCCGCCTGAGAATCGGCATTGCCGATGTGGACGCCCTTGTACCGCAGGGCAGCCCTGTGGACCAATTCGCTGCCGAGCGTTGCATGTCGGTCTACTGCTCCGGCGCGATCTTTCCGATGTTGCCGACCAGCCTCTGTTATGACAAGACGTCACTCTGTCCGGACGAGCCACGGCAGGCGATGGTTGTGGACATGTCGTATGCTGCCACCGGCCAGCTCACAAACACGTCAATCAGCCGCATGATCGTCACGAACAGGGCCAAACTCGACTACGAGAACATCGGAGACTGGCTTGACAAAGGGCATGGCGCAATCGTGCCTCGCGGTGGTGGCGGACAATGGGTCGGCAACCAGGTGGCGACGCAGGATCGGTTGGCTCAGCTTTTGCGCCGACAGCGGGGAAAAAACGGGATGCTGGATCTAGAGCTGATCGAGCCGAACGTGATCGTGGAAAACGGGCACGTGTCTGGCATGGTCGCACGCGGTGCCAATCGCGCACGGCATCTGATCGAAGACTTTATGGTGGCTGCGAACTCGGCAATCTCAGGGTTCTTGGCCAAGCGGGGACGCCCGTCGTTGCAACGTGTGCTGCCGGTGCCAGTGCGGTGGCCCCGAATTCGCGATTTGGCCTATACGAACAATGACTCGCTGCCGTCAGAGCCCGATTCCGGTGCCCTATCGCAGTTTCTCGCCCGTCAAAAAGCGCGCGATCCCGAGATCTATCCGGATATCGCTCTCTCTGTGGTAAAGCTGCTCGGACCAGGCCAGTATGCGGCGATTGCGCCCGACGGAAGCTCAGAGGGTCACTTCGGCCTTGCCATACATGGATACGTCCACGGCACCGCTCCCAACCGCCGCTTCCCCGACATCGTCACGCAGCGTCTCATCAAGAGCGCTATCGACGGAACACCAACGCCATACCGTATGGACGAGCTTGAGGAAATTGCGGCTCGCTGCAATCAGATGGGGTCAGAATCGCGGAAGATCGAGCGTTTTATGCGCAAGGTCGGTGCCGCCATTCTCCTTTCGGACCGTATCGGCCACGAATTCCACGGCATAATCACCGGATCGTCCCAAAAGGGCGTCTACGTGAGGATCAAAGAGCCACCGGTCGAAGGGAGAGTGGTGCGAGGCGAACACGGCCTCGACGTCGGCGATAGAGTACGCGTTCGCCTTGTTCATGTAAACCCTGATGCCGCCTTTATCGACTTCGCGGCAGTCAGATGATCCGAGCTATCAATCGGTGCCGCCAGCCTGCAATTGCTCCACTTTGGTAGCAAGGCCGATCAGCGTTGCCCATTCCTTGTCCCCGGCCGTCAAATCAACTGCAATCCCATTCCATGCGGGATCGATTGCAGTGATTGCCCCAAGCAGATCGCTTTCGCTGAAGGTCGTCGGAAGCCCGGTTACAACCTTGATATTGGCGTTGGACTGCTGGTGCGCCGCGACGGCGAGATCGTGGTCGCCCAGCAGCTTGTCGCTGCCTCGGGCGTCGGGCGCGGTTGGAAGAGCAGTGGTGACGCCGGACCACGAGCCAAACCAGTCGTATGTCGTGTTATCGAGCCGGCTTCGAACCCACAGCGGCATCGACTTGCCGTCCGGTCGCTTCGCCGCGGCTGCTATGGTGGCCATGAGATCCGCGTTGGCCTTTGCACGAAAGGCTGCCCACGCAGCGCGTCGCTCGCCACTTGCCGGCATGCTCACATCGGAAAACTCGGGAATGGTGAGCCTCATCAACTCGTTGATACGAAGATCGGGCTCAAAATCGATCGGGTCCTGGTGCGTTCCGCGCAGGAACGCGACTCGGTCCACATCTGCATAGCCAAGTGGATCGGTGGCATGGACGAGATCGAGTGTGCCAGAATCGGGCAGATAACCAGCCTCGTCCGTGTCTACCAGTGCCAGTCCGCCCACGCCGGGAACAGCCGCGATCTTGCCAATGAGATCCGAAATGGCAGCCGGCACGGCGGATGCAAGCGGACAAACCGCCTTGCTTGCCGGCGATCCAGAATTAGCCTCATGCAGTTGCAACTGTTGCCCCACGCCATTGGTAGCACGCCTGTAGGTCCGGTTGAACAGCTCCGATTGATCCGACGACTCGCCCACGATATCGGTGTCCACGACGTCCGGTGGCGCTTTGGCGCTCCACCAAATGGGATCGATCACCGGAATCACCGTTATGTGGTTGGCGTCCCCAGCTTGCACCGCATGGCGGACGGTATCGGTCACGCTCAACGCGGCTGATGGGTCGATTGGGGGAAGCTTCAACCACAGCTCGTTAAAACCAAACATCCTCATTGACCTCATCAGGGTGCCGACGTCATCCGTAGCGGCAAGCGTGGCGATCAGCGCGCTATGAGCATACCTGCCCAGTGCAGCGATGATCTTGGTATCGATCTGAGCCTCGCTGCCATTCTTGCCCGTCGCCGCTGCAGGTTGCTGGCTCGAATGAGCCTTGATCCATGTGGGAGAATGCTCAAATAACGAAGGAGCGTCAACATACGTCGTCAAATCGACCGGTCCCGGCAGCGGCGGTGCAACAAGCGAGACCTCGACTGCATCGTTCAGCACAAAATCGTTTTCTAGCGTCAAATGGCTCATGCCGTTCACATTTGCCGCCTGAGCGTTCCAGCTCTCCACGAATCGCCGCGCCGCAGTTTGTTGAGCCGCGGTAAGATCGCCAAACGGCGCAAGAATCTGCGCATTGCCGACCGGAGCACTGGGTTGGCTCGCCTGAGCCGCAAATGCCTGAGCCCGCTGATCGTCGGACATGGCAATTGCGCTGTTCTCGAACCTCAGCGAGTTGATGGTTCCGATGCGTTCAATCAGGGTGTCGCCAGCCGCTGCAACGGCAGGGCCGCGCACGATTTCAGCTTGCTGCGCAAAACGCATGATCGTCGCCATCCGGCTGCCCAGCCCCAACAGATCGTTAGTGAGGACGTATGCGTCGCCAACCTTTCGATAGGTGCCGCGAACGCTGAATGCAAGTGCCGCGAGGATATCGCCGGCCGGAGCCATTGCCAGGGAAGGCCCCACCACGGAGACAGCTTTTTTGCCGTACCTGGGATCCGCGTATATCTCATCGCCCAGCGCCGTCCCGATCCGCGCAACCAGATCGTCCACTGTCAGGACGCCGTCCAAAACGACCATTTTGCGCATAGCAGGTGCCCTGTAGTCAATGGCGCTGTCTTTCGGCACCGTCGGCGTCGAATATCTCACAACAACGCCGTCAACCGAATATTCAGTGTCTGGCCCGACGGGCTGTGAACGCGAACCAATGCTCAATGTCGGTTCGCCACGACTGGTAGGCTCAGGCAGCATTTGCCAAGCGCTTTCATTGACAATGGGCACACCGAGATGCGTCGCGTGATATAGCCTTATCGTGGACTGATCGAGCAATTCAGCGCCGAGTGGAGCTCCGCCACTGGCATTTGGTGCCGTGGCAAGCGTTGCGCCCGATATGGACACCAGCTTTCCAAACAGCGCATCCTTTGCAATCGCTATCTCCGCAGGGTCGGACAGATCAGCAAGGCGTAAACCATCAGCGCTCGTCAGGGCATCCCACTGGCTGAACGTGAGGCCGGCGAGCAGCAGCTTGAACAGATCGTGGGCGGACATTCCGGCGTATGGGTCCAGCGCCGTGGGGTTTGTGTTCAACATCATCATCGTTGGCGCTGCAAGTGCAGTCACACCGCCGAACGCATGTGTGATCATGCCATAATCGTCCGCGACATGGTTGACCGTCTCTCCCTTGGTTGGCAGCGTGGAATCAGCCGGTAGCAAATTTGCTTGGGCGTCCACCGCCAAATACCAGAAATCCCGTGGTTTTTCCGCCACTGCAAGCGCCGCATCAAGCGTCTGAGTCGCCGCAGCAAGCCGCCCTCCACCAAGCAAGACTCCAAGGAGCACCAAGCCCAGTATCGAGCAATTTATGTCATGGCGTCGCCTATTTTGATACGTAAGCATGTCACTGTCCTATTGCCCTTGTAATTGTCTGTTCGCTTCATCCACGCTGCCTAGCCGGCGGGCCTTGTTCCGGCCCAACACAATCAGCTTCTGCCGTCATCGTCAGCGAGGCGCAGCTCTTTCAGCAAAAAAGAGTATTTGTACGCGATGTCTCGCAGCTTGTCAAACCGGCCAGACGCACCATGGTGCCCCGACGTCATGTCCATTCGCATAATCGTCGTCATGTCGTTTTGGCGGACTGTTCGTAGCTTTGCCATGTACTTCGCGGGTTCCCAGAACATCACTTGCGAGTCGTTGAGCGAAGCCTCGACATAAATTGCAGGATAAGGCCGTGCCTTCAGGTTTGTGTAGGGACAGTAGGCGCGCAGCCACCGATATTCTTCCTCAATGTGCGGATTCCCCCACTCCAGATACTCTCCGATTGTGAGCGGAAGAGTCTCGTCAAGCATGGTGTTGATCACATCGACAAACGGAACGTCAAGTATTATCGCCCGAAAGCACTCTGGTGCCAAGTTTGTAACCGCGCCCATCAACAGGCCCCCTGCACTGCCGCCCTCGGCCGCAAGGTGATCTGGCGACGTCAGCCCAGTGTCAATAAGGTGCTTTGCACAAGCGATAAAATCGGTAAAGGTGTTCATCTTATGGCGGAGCTTACCGGTGTTCCACCACTGCTGCCCAAGATCTGCGCCGCCGCGAACATGGGCAACGGCATAAACGACGCCGCGGTCGAGCAGACTCAGGCGATTTGACGAAAACGACGCGCTAGCCGAGATGCCGTACGCCCCGTACCCGTACAGCAAGGTCGGCGTGCCGCTGCACTGAACCGTGTCGCGCCGCTTTACAATGCTCATTGGCACCTGCGTGCCGTCGGCCGCAGTGGCCCATAATCGTTCAGACTGATAATCAGCGGGGTCATATCCTCCCAAAACCGGCATCTGTTTGACAAGCCTGTGCTCACCAGTCAGCACGTCGTATTCAAACGTTGAAAATGGACGTACATACGATTCGTAACTGTAGCGAAAGACGGTCGACTCATATTGGCGATTGTCGCCTGCACTCACCGATCTCGGCGTTTCCGGAAAGGCGAGAACCGTGCTCTCGCCCGTCTCAAGATCGATCACCCGCAGGCCAGTGTCCGCGTTGGCTCGCTCGGTAACCACGGCATACTGCGCGAACGCGTCAAGGTCTTCCCGGCATATTGCGACGTCGTGCGGCAATACTTCCTGCCAGTTCTTTGGTTCGGCGTTTCCGAAAGGCGCCTTGACGATCTTGAAGTTGGGAGCATCGAGATTGGTCCGAATAAGCAGTTCTGAGCCGTGCTGTTCCACATAGTACCGGTGCCCGCTTGTTCTCAGGAGCACGACGCTTGGCTTCGCGGCCGGGTCTCGCCTGTCGACAATACGGCACTCGCTCGTATCCATGCTCTCGGAATGAATGACAATAAGATCCTTGCTTCGGCTTGACCACATGTCAATCTCGAAGTGGGCGTCACTTTCATCATAGAGAAGCTCCTCAGCCGCATCGCCCAGACAACGCCTTGCAACCCGATACGACCGTTTGGCATCATCTTCCCGAACATAATAGATATGGCGGCTGTCGGCGGCCCATTCGACATCGGCAACATATCCGAAATCATCAGGAGCCTCTTTGCCCGTCCTCAAATCCACAACGTGCAAGCGGTACTCGCGAAACCCCACGGTGTCCAGAGTATATGCCAGTAAATTGCCGTCGTCGCTGACGGCAAACTCTCCCACGGCCAGAAACGAATGGGTGTCCGCGAGAGCGTTCAAGTCGAGCAGCACCTGCGTGTTGGCCGCCGGATCGCCGATTTTTCTTCGGCAGTACGCCTTGTACTGCTTGCCGCTGCTGGTTCGTTCAAAGTACTCGTACAAACCGTCCCTGACGGGCACGGTCTCGTCGTCCTCCTGAATCCGCGAGCGCATTTCTAAGAACAGTTTCTCCCGAAGGCCCAACAGAGGTGCCATCACCGCGTTGGTGTAATCGTTCTCGTCCTGCAGGTACTTGATCACCTTCGGATCGTTTTTGTCTCGAAACCAGAAGTAAGGATCTTCAAACTGGTCTCCGTGTACAACATAAGACTTCGGCCTTGATTCGGCTACGGGCGGCAAGGGCATGGCTTTGTAATGACTCCTCCGGCATGTTTCGCAAGCATCGCCGTTCAATCGCAGTGCTCTGTATATTGTCGCACAATGTGCCCCTCTCGGCATCCGCACCCGCGTTTTTTATCAAACAGGAAGTTAGGCCCGCAATGCAGAATCTTCCCTCACACATCGTCCAGATCGTCAACCTACTGGCTTGGACGATCGAGAATTGCAAATCCATGATGAACCAAATCAGCATCCATCACCTCGTCGCCGCATGTGCGTTTGCCATCGTCTCGCTTCTCGCGGCTGTGCCGCTTTTCGCCGCGAGCGACGTCAGTGTGCCGCGATTCGGGCTCTTCGAAGTGTCGTTTCGGTGCCCCGATATGACGGGAAACCCGTTTGACCCGGCTGCGAACGATGTCTGGGCCACATTGACAGGGCCGCACGGACAATTGCGAATACCCGCGTTTTGGGACGGGAATGGAGTTTGGAAGGCACGTGTGACGCCAGAGACGTTGGGCGCTTACAGCATGCGGCTCTCGCGCAACGGGGCAGATGAGACGGTGAACGCCATCACCCCGACCAAGTTTATCTCCGTGGCATCAGGATCACCCGGTTTTGTGCGCGTGTCGGGGGCAACTTCTTCGTGGCACCACTTTGTCTTTGACAGCGGCGCGACATACTATCCCATAGGCATGGATGCCGCGTGGGGCGGAAACGACGTGATGGACTACCCACAGCTATTCCCGAAAATGGCGGCATCTGGCATGAACTGGGCCCGCGTGTGGATGAACGCCTGGGATGGAAAGGCATTGGATTGGGGCCGCTCTCGGCAAGAATCACCTCAGCCCGGCACTGCGCTGCTGCTCGATTCAGCTCGGCGTGTCGACAGTGTACTTATGTCCGCGCAGTCAAGCGGAATCTACGTGCAGTTGACCCTCCAGCATCACGGCCAGGTCACCAAAGTTGTCGATCCCAACTGGAACGAGAACCCTATGAACGCCGCCAACCCAGGCGGGTTCCTCGCAGCGCCGCAGGACTTCTTTACGGACGCACGCGCAATCGCGCTGACAAAGGCGAAATACCGGTATATCGTGGCGAGGTACGCATGGTGCGACCATCTGATGGGCTGGGAGCAGTTCAACGAGATCCAGAACAACCCAGAGATCCGGGACCACATGGACACTGTCATATCCTGGCATAAGGCAATGGCCGACTATATTCGATCGATCGACCCCTACCATCACCTGATCACCACAAGCTACACCGATCCAGCCCAGGCACTGGAGCGCGAGACAAATATCGATTACGACCAGGGGCACGTATACACCGCCAATCCCGGGGACTGGTTTCGAACCAATGCGGGCATAAAATCCACCCGGCCGATATTCTGGGGCGAGTTTGGGCAAAACGGCAGCCAAACGCGCAGTGCCATTCACGATGGCATCTGGTCCGGGTTGATGGCTCCATTTGCAGGCATTCCGCAATTCTGGTACTGGGACACCGTCCAGCATGACAATTGGTGGCCGGAGTGGTCCGGCCTTGCGGCGTTTGCATCGCAATCTGGGCTGTCCTCCGCAAAGGACACGTCGCTCACATCCATTAAGCTTGAACCCAGCGTCCGCGGCACATTAAAGCTCTTCCCTGGTTTAGGATGGGAAACAGAGCGCGGGAACGGCACGGTGACGATTTCGCCCGATGGCGCTGCAACCGGCATGCGCGATATCCCGAGCTTCATACAAGGCAAAAGTCATCCGGACATGATGCCGCATCCGTTGACACTGAACCTTAACTCGCGTACGTCCACCACGATCCATGTGAACATTGCCAAAATTTCCGCATCCGGCGCCCATCTCAAGGTTTCCACTGACGCCGCAGTGTCCGCTGAACTTGACCTGCCTGGAACCGGTTCAGACCAAAGCACAACCAAAGTGCTGGACGTTCCCGTGAGCGCCGGCCCGCATACCATTGTCATCGAGAACACCGGACCTGACTGGTTCGTCCTCGACAACGTTTCAATTGACAACGTCGCGCCTGGCGTCATCGCGATCTCCCGTTCGTACGGATCGCGGTATGCGTTCTGGGCGTCTCGAACATCGCCTGCCCCATCTGGGGCCCCGGTCACAGCCACGATAACTTTGCCGAACACGACGGCATCGCATTACGTTATGACACTGTGGGACACGAATCAGGGTCACGTCGCGGGCGCACCAATGGTTTATGCCACTCATAACGGCGCTTTGACTGTTACCGTGACTCTTGTAGGCCAAGACATCGCAGGATGGCTCGCTCCCGCTCAGAAGTGACCTGAAAGACAACGATGTGCAATTGTGATGGCGAGCCATACACGGGCAATGTGAGAATCGAACCGATCACGGGCGAACAGACGATGGCATTGCGCTCTCGAATACTGCGACCAGGAGAGCCCATGCACAAATCGGTAATGCCAGGCGACGACCACACTGGCACCCGTCATTTTGGCGCATGGGCAGAGACGGCGTTGGTAGGCGTGTGTACCCTTCTTCATGAACCCGAACCGGAATGCGGCACTGCCTACGATTGGCGTCTGCGAGGCATGGCAGTCGATCCGGACCTGAGACGCCACGGGATTGGCGGCATGTTGCTGGATGCGTCCTGTGAGCATGCTAAGTCCATCGGGGGACACCGTATCTGGTGCAATGCACGGTCGCCTGCTGTGTCGTTTTATATCAGACATGGATTTCAGATCATTGGCGACGAGTTCGTGCTGAACACCATCGGGCCGCACTACCGCATGTGGAAATCTCTTTAGCACGCCGTGCAAGCCCACGGAATGTCGTATAATGCCAAATCACGACAAATCGATAGGATCAGAATGCCTGACAACTGGGATTTCACCACGCCGCGCTTGAAACAATCAGAACCACAGTTTCCCATCTTAACGGGTCTGCTTTGTGCAGTCGCCGTGTTGGTAACACTCGCAAACACAACGGCGGGAAACGAGACAGGGACGTTCTGGTCCGCGCTGGGATCGTTCGCCCAACCATACGCTGTAGATATCTGGTCGGGCAAGGTGTGGCAGCTTTTCACGGCCATATTCCTTCATTCCGGCTGGATGCACCTGCTGTTTGACGTGTACTGGCTGTATATTCTAGGAAGCATGATCGAAAAGGAAATCGGGCAAATCAAGCTGCTCGCGTTTGTCGTCGTGTCTGCGCTCGTCACCGGCGGATGCCAGATGGCGTGGGCCGGAGAGCCGGGCATTGGCTTGTCCGGGGTCGTGTACGCAATGGTGGGCCTCATGTGGATTGGCAGGATGCGGTACGAGACATGGGGTAACATAATGACCCGGCAAACGATTCAGTTGATGGTAGGCTGGGCGCTGCTCTGCATTGTCACCACCTACTTTCACATAATGGCCATAGCTAATTCAGCACACGTCAGCGGTCTGATTTTTGGCCTGTCGCTCTCATGGATCTGGCTTGCTCCAAGAAAGCGCTGGATTTGGGCAGTTCCACTTGCCGCCACACTTATCATCGCCGGCATGGGAGTGTGGTGGATGCCGTGGTCGTCCGATTGGAAGGACGTACACAGCATTGAAACGGTTCCCGTCCAAGGAAGCAACAGTCATGCCAAATGAACGTCTGCGGGAGCGCAACATGCCCGTAGTCGCTGCACATTCACGATAAGGAGAGTTCATTGTCGATACTTACTAATAGGTCGGCGCTTGTCGCCGCCGCAATACTCATGTCACTTCCCCTACAGCATCCGGCGCAAGCACAGGTGACTAGCACGCCTGCGCCCCCATCGCCGCAACAAGCGATTCCCGTCGAGCCCGATCCACTCATCATGGACAACGGCAAAAGAGTTTCGTCGGTTAAGCAATGGCGAGACAAACGGCGTGCAGAGATCATCTCACTGTTTTCGCGCGAGATGTACGGCCAGATGCCTCCTAAACCGGCAAATGAGACATTCGTCGTCACCGACAACACGGCGAATGCGCTCAACGGCAAGGCCATAAGGCGACAGGTTTCCATATTCGTTACGGGAAACCCAAATGGTCCCCGAATAGACCTTCTGATGTACCTCCCGAACCATGCTGCCAAACCTGTGCCAGTCATTCTTGGCCTGAATTTCTCAGGGAATCACGCCGTTACGTCCGATCCGGGAGTCATTGTCAGCAGGTCTGCGGCTGCCAAAGCAAACCGAAACAACCAGACGAACATTGTGCGCGGCTCAAACGCCAATCAATGGCCGATAGAGGAGATAATTAGTCGCGGATACGGCGTGGCAACAGCCGACCACAGTGATATTGACGCTGACAGCGCCACGAGTTTCGCAACAAGCGTTCGCGCCCTTTATCCAGAGCTTCAGTCGAGGGGCGACAATTTCAGCACTGTCGCGGCATGGGCCTGGGGGCTGAGCAGGTGCATGGACTACCTTGTGACAGACAAGGACGTTGCCGCGAAACACGTGGCTGTCTTTGGCTTCTCGCGCCTGGGCAAGGCTGCTGTGTGGGCTGGCGCAACAGATGAGCGGTTTGCAATGGTGATCAGCAACGAATCGGGTGCGGGCGGTGCCAAGGCGTTTCGTCGCGGTGCCGGCGAAAGCATCACGAGGCTCAACACGGTTTTCCCGTGGTGGTTTTGCACTAACTTCCGGAAATACAATGGGCAAGACACCACGTTGCCGTTTGACCAGGACGAGGTACTCGCGTTAATTGCGCCACGACCGCTCTATGTCGCCAGCGCCGAGGAGGACAAGAACTCCGACCCCATGGGAGAGTTTCTGGATGCGAAGGCCGTGGATCCCGTCTATCGATTCCTGGGTGCTCGCGATGGTCTTCCGGCATTGCAGCAGCCACCGGTGAATCAATCGGTTCAAGGGCAGATCGCGTACCATGTCCGTTCCGGTGGGCACAGCGTTACAGAGTATGACTGGCAGCAATACCTAGCGTTTGCCGACAAAAACCTGTAAGCTCATCGCCCACTGTGGCGCCGTTCAAGATACCAGTTCGACGTCCACACTCATGCGCTCAAGCAACTCGGGAAGAGTGTCTGCTGCAACCACGAGTTGCTTGTGCCGATCTCCTAAAAAGCCCTCGTCATATGCGTGGGCTACCATTGTCAGCACGGGGTCAAAGAACCCTTTTGTATTAAGGAGGCCGCAAGGCCCCGTGTGGAGGCTCAGTTGACGGAGCGTGAGCGCCTCATAAAGCTCGTCCAGCGTGCCGTACCCTCCAGGCAGACAGATAAATGCATCGGATATCTCAACCATCAGCGCCTTTCTTGCCTGCATGGTGGCGAGAATTCGCATATCGACCACGCCCTGATGGGCAACTTCACGTTCTGCCAGAATAGCGGGAATAACCCCGATGATCTCGCCGCCTTCGTCGAGCACCGCATCTGCGAGCACACCCATGAGACCAACCTGCCCACCGCCGTAAACAACCTTCACCCCATTGCGTGCGAGGTACCGGCCAACGTATTCCGCAATCTCCGCATAAATGGGATCATGACCCCGTTTGGAGCCACAAAAGACACAAATCGACTTAAACGCCATCCGAAACGATGCCCTCTCTTTCAGTCCCAGCCAATCCACTATACACAACAGTCGCGAGTGAACGCAAGTCGCAGCATTGCGCAAACCGCGTGGAAGGCTGCGGACGGCACATGAACGAGGTTGGAAATCGCGGTTCTCGGATCGCGCACCGTTATCGCTTCAATCGCCCATCGGCATCGCTTTGCGAGGATCGACCGCTCGTGAAACGCAGCGCCTAAAAGAGCAGTTCGCCGCAGGCGCGTGTCGTTGCGAACGGAAGCTAACAGACCCTCACGGACAGTCCGTGAAGCGTGTTCAAGGGATCGGCCACTATGGGAGGCGCTCTGCGCATGGGCACGGTAGCGTAAAACCGGCCCAGGAAAAAATGCCAACGGTCCAATGCGCGTCACGCGAAGCCAAAGATCCCAATCTTCCCAAAGTGCCAGCCCTTCCGTAAACCGACCTGCGGCATCAAATGGGGCGCAGCGAAGCAAAACCGTCCCTGGTGTGATAATTACCTCGGTGACTGCCTCGACGGCGAACGACGTTGGCTCGTCAATTGGCCAATCAACCACCTTTCCGTCCTGAACCCCGTGTCGAGCCAATTGGTGTTCCATCACCGTGTCACGTGCTGCTAAAGCCCCATTATGATCCATTGAAGAGGCCAACCCATAAGCACCGGCGCACTCAGGGCAGGCGGACAGCTTATGAGATAGGTGCTCAAGGGCATCTACCTCAAGCAAATCGTCGCTGTCAAGAAACAGCACGGATTCGCAGTGCGCTCGAATCTCAGCGTAGCCACGGTTCCGGGCGCCGGACACACCGACGTTGCCTTGGCTGACGCCGGTAATCCGCATGTCGATCTTCGACAGCTCGCCGATAATCGACCATGTGTCGTCAGTCGATCCATCGTCAACGATCACGAGCCTCCACTGCGCGTAGCTTTGCATCACGACACTGAGCACCGTGTCTTTCAAGTATCGCTCTGCGTTGAAAGCAGGAATGACAATGCCGACGGTCATAAGCGCGGATCCACGCGAAGCTCAACTTTAGCGTAGAAATCGGCGAACTTCCGGCTTTCCAGTTCGCTTACCGGCAGGTAACATCGATTGGCCCTATCTACCGGATGCGCACATCCGTCCACAAAACCGCGCATCCATGCGCGAGCCCCCGCTAGGCACAATGGGAGTCGAAGTCGAAGGAACCGCCCGAAGGAAATTGCGATGCATTCTCGGATCGCGGTTGACGGACCGTACGCAACGACGCCGCACCGGATATGCTTGGCAAATACCGCGCCAGAGCCATACGCGCAACGCATATCGTCGGTCATCCGAATCTCGGCCCGCCGAAAGCCGTAATGGGTTACTACGGATGTAGGCTCGAACGCGACAGTTCCACCAGCCAGCAATAGTCGAAGAGCACAGTCGTAATCGTCGCCTGATCCAAAGCGCGCGCCAGGTCCGATGCACGGATCCCATCCCCCTATGGACTGCACAGCACTGCGCAACAAAACCATGTTGGCACCAATTCCAATATGCTTATGATGCTTGAAGTCGTAGAAGCTGTGCTGATCACAAACGCGTTCCGACTGATCAAACCAACATCCATCAACATACGTCGTTGCACTGTCGTGTGCCGCCGGCGTCACCTGGCCAAAGACACAGCAAACTCCCGGCGTTGCTGCCATGGCTCGCACCGACGTTTCAATCCAATGAGCGTCAGCTTCACAATCGTCGTCAGTAAGCGCGAGTATCTGCCCGTTCGCCTGGTTCAACGCGAAATTCAACGCTCCGGGCTTGCCAGGAACATCTGCATGAAAATAGTGGACACGATCGTCCGCAATCGACTTAACAGCGTCCTCCGTAGATTTGTCGTCGCTCTGATCCACCACGAGCACTTCAACGTTTTCATAAGTACCGGCCAGAACAGACCGTACGGCAGAAAGCACACTCCATTTTCTGTTTCGCGTGCAAATTGCGACTGAGACGAGACTGGTGTCACTGTTGGTTGTTACGTGTGGCATCACTGCCGATTTGTCGTCCATCATTTCGCCAAGAACTTAACGGGACGCCCCGTGTTGACGGCCATAATTAGTCAAATAGGCGGACAGGAGCATTTTGATCACAGGACTTCGATACCGGGTCACATCATCCACCAGATCCTTCCAATTGCTCGCGTTCGCCGTATTTATGGCGATTGTGATAGACGGTGAAAGCATGCGAGCAGTATGCCACCATCCGGCTGGCACAAATAACGTCTCGCCGGCGTTAATGGTAACGGTTCGGCGCACCGCTCTGCGAAATTCCGGGAACTTGTCTAGATCCGGAGTTTCAAGATCGTTGACCATAGAAATCCCCTTGTGGTTCGAATACAAAAAGGGAGTCTGGTCAGGTGCAAACAGAATTAGCTCCTTCTGCCCGTAAATCTGGCTGAGAAAAGCGTGCGTGTGAACAGAATCGATATGAAGATCGGGAAATTGGCTTCCCGGCCCTCCGATAAACAGCTCGATGCGGCTCAGCAGCTTCATGTACTCGGCGACTTTGCCAATTACGAACTTCCCTTTTAGCCAGTTTGGCTCACAATACACAGGCACCGGATCAATATCAGGCAACAGCTCCGGAAATGCCTCGTGCATCGGCTGGTTACGGAGATAAGGGCAAGGTTTATCGGACTGCGGGGCGAGCACGATGCTGATGAACTCTGCCAGTGGATACGACCTGCCGTCGATTTCCACCATTTTTAAGCCAAGCTGGTCCCTGAAAAACTCAGGAGTCCATTTGCCATTTGCCGACCACTGCGCCGTGGCATCGGTAAAGATGACCGGTCGGTTGGCGAACTGGAATTTCTTGTCAAAATCGCGCTTGGACAGGCCTGTCACCCGATCGACAGCCCGCTGATCGTGGTCCGTTTCCTTAGCTATGCTCATAATCTTGTCCCTGCTAATTGTTGAAAAGGCAACATCGCGAACATGGTCATCGTTGGAGCGCAGGCGCTTTGCTAGGCTTGGCCCCATTTCAGCAATTTTGTTTCGCTGCTGGCACAGCGAGTCGCAACAGCCGCGACATACTCGTCGTTAGGCTGCCAGATTGTAATCACATACGTGTCGGAGCCCAGGGCAACACTTGCCCGACCGTTCAACCTGCGAATCACATCGGGCTCAACGAGAGCGGAAACACCGGAAAGATCGGTTCCAATACCAATGCCGCACGCCTTCAGCACGGCTTCCTTGACACACCACAGGGCGAGAAAGGCGCGCTGCCTGTCGGCCGTTTCAAGATCGTCCAACACACTCCTTTCCGTTTGTGAAAGGACGCCCTCGCACAGTCGGTCAAGCTGCACATGCCTCGCCAGGTGTTCGACGTCTACTCCTATCTCACAGTTTGCAACGGCTACCAGAGCCAGATCATGTGCATGAGCGAGGCTGAAATCAACGGTGCCGCAAGTTTCGATCAAGCGTGGTTTTCCACGCTCGCCAATTGCAAACTGAAGCGCGCCTGCATCAGATCCGACAACCACTCCTAGAATCCGCCTCAAGTCCGCATGGGCGACAATCCAACGAACCCTATCGTTCGGCCGTTTGAATCGATTCGCCCTAGCTCGCTCATCGACCGACAAGACGTTCAAATCGTCCTCGGTCATGTCCCGTGACAAGGGCACGGCCCATATGCAGATATTTGGCCGGGCCTCATTGATCATGACGCGCGTCTCGGTCGATCGCTTCTATACAGGCTGCAATAACATTCGCAAGGCCGCTAACGAACGGTTCCTGGATAATCGTGTAGTGGTTGCCAAGCACTTCACGTATCTCCAAACCACCTGCGGCAAGGCCCCCCCAGGACATGGCGCGATCATAGTACGTTCTGTCCAGGCGCTCCTTGGCCCGGAACAGCACCAGTTTTCCAGGATATACCTGCGGATAATAAGAGCGCTGAGCCTGCTCGTTGGCGAGACGCACAGATTCGAGACGCTCGGGCAGAAACCCGCTCAGCTCCTTCTCGTGCTCGGCACCGCCCGGCAGCGCTCCGCGGATTCGCTTGAGGGCGCTCTTTGCCTTCGTCTCCACCAGTTTGCGCCGGCCAATGCCCTCAAGTCGATGGAACGCGTATATCTGGTCGAACGCGCGGGAGAGAATCGAGCTTTGCTTTTCGGATGCAGAAGGAGACCGAAAATATGCAGGGCCATACGTGTCGATCAGGCCGACGAAATCCACTATGTGTCCCAATTTCACCAGTTGCTGCGCCATCTCAAAAGCGACAGTGCCGCCAAATGATAGACCGCACAGCCGAAACGGACCACTGGGAAAGGTCGCAATCACATCTGCTGCGTACCTGGCAGCCATCGCCTCAATGTCGCTCTCAGGCTCGCACTGGCCGCTAAGCCCCATTGCCTGAACGCCATAAACGGGCTGGTCTGCCGGCAAATAGTGCGCGAGTTCCCTGTAGCATACGGCTGTGCCGTCAATGTGATGGCAACAGAACAAAGGCGGTCGTGTGCCTTCGCTGGCAATCGGGAACACGAGCGATGCATGCGCCGGCATAGGATCTTGAATCAAATGGCCGAGACCACGGATTGTGGACGCCTGATAAAATGACGAAAGAGATATCCGCTTGCCCAGCCGTCGCTCTATTTCGACAACGGCACGCACCGCCTGCAACGAATGGCCGCCAAGGTCAAAGAAGCTGTCATCTCGCTCGAAATTGCTGACGTTCAGCACTTCGCACCAGATATGCGCCAATTCTCGTTCCGTCTCGGTTTCCTCACGGGAATTAGCGGGGGCAACTACCTCCGCGCTTACCGACAACAGCGCATGCCGGTCAGGTTTGCCATTGGGGGTTAACGGGATAGAGTCAACCATATGCAGACGTGACGGCACCATATACGCGGGAAGAGATGCTCGAAGTGCTCGTAAGACGCCTTGCTCGGTCAATTGCTGTCCGCTAGCTTGTGTTGCGAAGGCTTCAAGTTTCTTGTCCCCGTCGCTCATCTCTCGAACGAGGACCACCGCCTGTAGGATGCCCTCTATCGCGCACAACGCCGTCTCGATTTCTCCTGGCTCGACACGATAGCCTCTTAGCTTGACTTGGCAATCGCTACGGCCGATGAAGTCGATCAATCCATTTGCTCGATATCGTGCGAGATCTCCTGTACGGTACAGCCGTGTGCCGACGACGAACGGGTTCGGCACGAACCGATCGTTGCAGTCCACGCCAACAATCCCAATGGCCAAACCGTCACCACCTGTAAATAGCTCCCCTGTAACGCCGATTGACACCGGTCGCATGAGGCGGTCGAGCACATAGGCGGTGGTGTTTGCAATCGGCCGGCCGATCGGCACTCGGTCTTCGTCAAGCACATCTTCTGTGAGCGTCGCACAACACGTGAACGTCGTATTCTCAGTTGGCCCGTATCCGTTGATGAGCCGACAGTGAGGCGCAGCCACGATGAAACGGCGGACGTAAGACGGCAACAGCACATCCCCGCCTGCCAAAAGCTGACGAAGAGGGACGATGGCATCTAAAATATGGTCAACCGCCGCATGGAAGAGGCTTGCGGTCATCCACGCCGTTGTCACGCCATTATGCTTGATGGTGTCGCCGATGTCTTGCAACGCTGGGGTTCCTTGCGGCATGAGCACAAGTTTCGCCCCAGTGAGCAATGCTCCCCATATCTCGAATGTAGACGCGTCAAACGAGAGCGGTGCAGCGTGTAGAACAACATGGCTGGGGCCAAGTTCCACATAGTCCGTGCCAGTTACCAACCGGTTTACCGCACGGTGAGAGATCTTCACCCCTTTGGGTCGCCCTGTTGATCCAGACGTGTACATGACATACGCCATATCCAGCGGATCTACCGAAACCGATGCGTAATCCCCCCGAGGCGCTGCAAGTGACGAAGCGCAGCCAGCAATCGAAACGACGCTAACGGACGAGTGAATTCCTTTGAGAACGGCCGCGCTTTGCAAGAGAAGCGTTCTCACACCGCAATCGGCTAGGATCAGGTTCTTGCGTTCTGCGGGCCATTCGGCCTCAAGGGGGACGTATGCCGCACCAGCTTTCAAAATGGCGAGAAGCCCCACAATCTCGTCCAATGAGCGTTCGACGAGAATGCCTACAGGCTGGCCAGGGCGAACGCCGGCAGATACCAAGCGCTCTGCAAGTATGTTTGCCCTTGCATCAAGCTCCCCGTACTTCAGAGACTGCAAGCCAGCGACAACGGCAACCGAATCTGGATACGTCGCCGAGGTTTTCTCGAACACCCGATGGATCGGAAGATCACGCGGGTAGTCAGTGGTTGTATCGTTCCACAGCTCGACTATCTCACGCCGTTCTCCAGGCGTCAAAATCTCGACGTTTTTCACCGGAAGGTCGGCGCGTTCCGAAATGTTCGCGAGCAAGGTCAGATAGTGCCGAAGCCACCGTTCTACCGTGCTCGCGTTGAAGAGATCTGTGTTAAAGCTGCACTCGATATCGAGCTTGCCATCGTTTTCTACCAGGTTGAACCCGATGTCAAACTGATAGAAGCTGATAGGATTCGCCGAGACACTATGCTCCAGGCCGGAAAAGCAAACGTCCTGCGGAGGCTTGTCGATATTGAAAACCGCATCGATCAACATCACATGCGACAGATCGCGGTGGACGTTCATGTGCTCAACGAGCTGGCCAAACGTGACGCCTTGATGCTCATAGGCATCGAGGAGGACGCTCTGAAACGCCCTCAGCACGTCCGCAACGGTCTGCTCCTCATTGATGCTCACGCGCACCGGTAGGAGTCGAACGCAGTGTCCAACCAGTGTCTCCTGGTTTTCAAGCGCCTGTCCTGCCACGGGAATGCCGACAACAAGATCGTTCTGGCCGGTCAAGCGAGATAGCAGCAGAGCGTATGTGGCAAACAGCGCGGAGAAGACGGTACAACCAGAGCTTGCCGCAATCGAGCGGACGTCGTCAACGATTGCTTCTGGAATTGCTCTCGACACGCGCATTCCAGCATATGTGTGAACGGGTGGACGTGCACGATCTGTGGGCAGGTGCAAACCGCCGTCGTATCCAGCAAGCTGATCTCGCCAATACTGCTCCGCCCCTTCCCTGGCCTCTACGGAAGATAGAAGCAATTCCTGCGCGGCAAAGCGTGAAAACGGCACGGGGTTCTGAAGTGAGATGGTCGCCCCGGTTGCCAGAGACGTGTAAATCGTTGCAAGCTCGCGAACGAGATTGCCGAAGGACCAGCCGTCACAAACGATATGGTGCGCGGTAACGATCAGCACATGGTGTTCGGACGAGAGGCTTGCCAGCCTGAATCGTATGAGCGGCCCAACTGTGAGGTCAAATGGGAACGTTCCTTCCGCTTCCTGTATCAAACGTAAAGCTCTTGAGGGATCGTCCTCTCCCGCAAGTTCGTCGATTTGCCAGTCGATCAAAGCGGTGACGCTCACCAATTGCGCGGCCCCATCGGGCGAAAACGTTGTCCGTAACGCCTCGTGCCGGTCTATCAAGCTTTGTGCCGCCTCGCGCAAAAACTGTTCGTTCAAATTGCCGCGGAGCGTTACGCTCAGTGACTCGTTGAACGAGCACGACGCATCGTCTCCCATTTGTGCGGCAAGCCATATCTCCCGTTGCTCGGACGTCAGCGGATTGCCGAGAACTGGCGCGGAAACATCACATATGCGCGTTTCTGCATTCACGTCGCCATTGGCAACAGGCACGTCGTGCAGCCCATTGGGCAAGTCGCCCTTGTGGCCGTTCGACAGCGCCAAGCCTTCGTTAGGGCTTGGGTCGGACGGGACGTCTGATTCTGGGATCTTTGGCGCACGCGAGACGATAAATCCGCCGCGCTCCATTTCAATTACCGTCTGTTTGAACGCCGATCTGACCAGCGCGATGTCTTCCTCAGAATGCGCGGTGCTGAAAAAGCACGGTCGCCCCTCCCAAAGATGAACTCCCTTTTCTCTTAGGTAGAAGAACAGCAGCGACGACCACTTCCACTCCGGATCAAACTTGAAGTAAAAGAAAGACGAGAAGTATGCGATCTTGAACGGCGCGTCCCTATTGCTCAGGAACGCGTTCAGTTCTTCGGCAAATGTGCTTACGCTCTTCGAAAGGTTGTCCTGCAGGGAAGGCCCGCAATCCGCCAGATGCTGTAGCACAACGTTTGCCGCCGCAAGTGCGAGAGGATGCCTTACGAACGTTCCGGCGAAAAACGTCACCCCAACTTCGGGAAACGACGAGTCACCATATTGCCACATTCCTCCGTCAAATGCGTCCATGTACTTGGCACTGCCGGCAAGCGCACCGAACGGCATTCCACCGCCAATCACTTTTCCATAAGTCGCCAAATCCGCCCGAATGTCGAACACCGCTTGGGCACCGCCGAGATGTGATCGAAAACCTGTGATCACCTCGTCAAAGATCAAAGCCGTTTCCGACGTCCGCGTGACCTCGCGCACCTTCTGCAAGAACTCTCGCGGCTGCAGATCGGGACGGCGACTTTGCACAGGTTCCACCAGCACGGCCGCAAGGTTTGATGTTTCGCGGCTAATAACTTCAAGGGCCTCGTCGGTGCCGTACGGCAACAC
>Ga0255356_1000803_pt1 | contig 20568 bp, 13 predicted proteins | sample HBST100metaG_FD_189944 | JGI IMG/M metagenome (GOLD analysis project Ga0255356, IMG submission 189944) | Peat soil microbial communities from Stordalen Mire, Sweden - H.B.S.T100 | ecosystem: Environmental > Terrestrial > Soil > Wetlands > Peat | place: Sweden: Norrbotten County, Stordalen Mire...
GTTCGCGGCGAAGCCCGGCAATAGCCGCTCGAATTCATCCACCGGCAGAGGCCGGCTGCAAAGAAAGCCCTGGAAGGAATGGCAGCCGAGATCGGCCAGGATCACGCGCTGTTCCTCCGTCTCCACGCCCTCGGCAATCACCGGCAGGCCCATCGCCCGGCTCAGGGAGATGATGCTGTGCGCGATGGCGGCGCTGCTGGCATCGCCGAGTATGTCGCTGATGAACGAGCGATCGATCTTCACCTGGTCCAGGGGCAGGCGCTTCAGGTAGGTCAGTGAGGAGTAGCCGGTGCCGAAGTCGTCCAGGGAGAACTTGAGCCCCAGGGCCTTCAGCGCGGCCATCTTGACGATGACGTCCTCGATATTGTCCAACAGAATGGACTCGGTCAGCTCCAGCCGGAGGTTGCGCGGATTGGCGCCGGTGCGCTCAATCATCTGCATCACCCCTTCCACGAAATCGGGCTTCCGAAACTGTACCGCGCTTATATTGACGGCGACGGCAATGGAGGCGGTCTGTTCGTTGTCTCCCCAGGCGGCGATCCGTTTGCATGCAGATTCAAGCACCCACTTGCCCAGGGGAAGAATCAGCCGGGTTTCCTCGGCCATGGGAATGAAATCGTTGGGAGGAAGCAGTCCGAGCCGGGGATGATCCCAGCGCAGCAGCGCCTCGACGCCAATCAAACGGCCGTTTTCCACCTGGGGCTGATAAAAGAGCAGGAACTGCTTGGCTTTGATGCCCTGGCGGAGATCCTCTTCCAGGGCGGCGCGAGAGTTGACGGCGGTCTGCAGGGCCGGGGCAAAAAAGCGCACCGTATTACGTCCCGCGGCCTTGGCCTGGTACATGGCAATATCGGCCTGCTGCAGAACCTGGCTGATGTTTTCGTGCTCGTCGCCGAAGATGGTAATGCCGATGCTGCAGGAGCTGACGCACTCGCGGCCATCCAACTCATAGGGCTCGGCAATCTTCAGCAGGATTTTCTCGGCGATGGCCTCTGCCTGGGCCGCGGCCGCTTCCGCGGGGCCGCTCAGATCCTCGATCAGCAGTACAAATTCATCGCCGCCCAGCCGGCCCACGGTATCCATGTCGCGGACGCAGGCGGTCAGGCGCTGGGCCACTTCCCGCAACAGAAGGTCGCCGGTCTGATGGCCGAGCGTGTCGTTCAGCTGCTTGAAATCGTCCAGGTCGACAAAAAACAGCGCCCGTTTGCGGTGAGTCCTGGCGCTGAAAACCATGCTTTTGCGCAACTGCTCCAGCAGCAGGCGGCGGTTGGCCAAGCCGGTCAGCGGATCGAAAAAGGCAAGATTCCTGATCTCTTCCTCGGCCAGCTTGGACTGAGTGATGTCGCGCATGACGGAGAGAATGCAGGTGTCTCCGTCCAGTTCCGTCAGCGATGCCGAGACGGTTCCCCAGAAGAGCTTCCCGCCCTTGCTCCTGAACTGGGCCTGAAAATCCTGGCAATTTGATTGCACGCGCAGAATTTTGCACAGCCTCTCCCGCTCCCGGGGATCCGCCCATACATCCAGCTCCAGCGCGGTCTTTCCCAGAACTTCGCGGGATTCATAACCCATGATCGAGTGGAAGGAGGGATTGACGTCGAGATAAGATCCATCGCTGAAACGGCTGATGGCAATGGCGTCGATGCTGGTCTGGAATGCAATGCGGTAGCGGGCCTCGCTGGCGCGCAGAGCTTGTTCTTTCTCCAGCGCCGCGACCCGCCGCACATTCCGCCGAAGGCGCTCCGCCATCACGCTGATGAACGCGCCGATGAACAGAAAGAGAGCCAGCACGATGAGGTCGGAGGGTTTGTCGACTCTGGCATGTCCAACGGGCGGAAAAATCCAAATGTATGCAAGAACGGCGGCCAGGCCTGCGGCCAGCAAGCCGGACCAAAGGCCAAAAAGCAGAGCTGCTGAGATCACTGCGGGATAGAAAAGGATGAAAGTGGGCAGAACGAGGCCGAAATGCGCCGTCAACGTGAGGTGCAGCAGCAACGACGCAACTACCATAAGTATGGAAAGAACTATACGAAGTATAGGTTGAAACAGATTGCGCATTTTGCCCCGAGACCTGAAACCTTCCCCCCGAGGCATCTATACCGCGTTTCAGGGGCAGCCGCACAGACGGCTGAACCAGCGGTGGCGAAGCGACTGCATTGGGTGGTCTGTATCGCTCAATATATGGGAGCGTTGACCCTCTCGTCAACGCGCTCGCCGAGCCTGCGCGCAAGTGCCTGTTGAACCAGCACGATGAGAATTTGGCTCTGTTCTCTTGGCTTGCTGCGTGAGCAAAGGGGGAGCAGATGCGGATTTCCACCCAAAAACCCCTCAAATCAAGCCGCGTCTTTACATCCCGCCCTCGGCCCTGCCACACTGGAACGTGGACACCCAGACAATAGTTATTCTCGATTTCGGCTCGCAGTACACGCAGCTTATCGCCCGGCGTACGCGCGAGCAGAACGTTTTTTCCGTGGTGCTGCCTTGTACAGCGCCGCTCAGCCAGATTCAAGCGCTCAAGCCGCTGGGAATCATTCTCTCCGGCGGACCCTCGTCGGTCTACGACGCGGATGCTCCGGCCGCCGACCCCAAACTCCTGGAACTGGGCGTGCCCGTGCTGGGCATCTGCTATGGTCTCCAGTTCATCGTTCACCACCTGGGCGGCAAGGTGCTCCCGGCTCCCAAGCGCGAGTACGGCCACGCTGAAGTCTCCCTTGAAGACCATGCCTCGGCTCTCTTTGGCGAACTTCCGGAAAGCCTTCATGTGTGGATGAGCCACGGCGACGAAGCGCTGGAACTGCCTGCGGGCTTCCACCGCATTGCCGTCAGTGCCAACGCCCTGGCGGGAATTGAGAATGCCGAGCGCCGCATCTGGGCCGTGCAGTTCCACCCGGAAGTGCATCACACCCCGCTCGGCCCGCAACTGATCAAGAACTTCCTCTTCAACATCTGCGGGGCGGCAGGCGATTGGACTCCGGCGCACTTCATTGAGACCACCGTGGCCTCCATTCGCGAGAAAGTCGGCAAGGGCCACGTCATCTGCGGGCTCTCGGGCGGCGTGGATTCGTCGGTGGCCGCGGTGCTGGTGCACAAGGCGATCGGCAGCCAGTTGACCTGCATCTTCGTCAACAATGGTGTCCTGCGCAAGAACGAGTTCCAGAGCGTACAGAAAAATCTGCGCGACAAGCTGGGCCTGAATATCGTGGCCGTCGACGCCAGCCAGCGGTTCCTCGATCAACTGGCGGGCGTCACCGACCCCGAAACCAAGCGCAAACGCATCGGCAATGAATTTATCGCCGTATTCGACGACGAGGCCAACCGCATCGCCAAGCAAACCGGCGGCGTGGACTGGCTGGTGCAGGGAACGCTCTATCCCGACGTCATCGAGTCCTCCAGCGTCAAAGGCCCCAGCCAGACCATCAAGAGCCACCACAACGTGGGCGGGCTGCCGGCGCACATGAAGCTCAAGCTCATCGAGCCCCTGCGCGACCTCTTCAAGGATGAAGTCCGTCGTATCGGCCGCGACCTCAACATGCCGGAAGACGTTCTGGGCCGCCAGCCTTTCCCCGGCCCTGGGCTGGCCGTCCGCATCCTGGGCGAAGTGACGCCGGAGCGCGTAGCTCTGCTGCAGGAGGCCGACGAGATCGTCATTGCCGAAATCAAGGCCGCCGGGCTCTACTCGAAGATCTGGCAGAGCTTTGCCGTGCTCTTGCCGGTGATGAGCGTGGGCGTGATGGGCGACCAGCGTACCTATGCCTACACAGCCGCGGTCCGCGCCGTGCATTCTGAAGATGGCATGACCGCCGACTGGGCTCCTCTGCCCTACGAGGTGCTCAAGAGCATCTCCAGCCGCATCGTCAACGAGGTGCGCGGCATCAACCGCGTGGTCTACGACATCACCTCGAAGCCGCCCGGCACCATCGAGTGGGAGTAGCCGCAAATTGGGAGCAGCCATCGAGAGGGTGAGAAGCCGCCGAGAAGATGATTGATCCGGCCCCAAGCCTCCAAGCAATTACATCACCCGAGAGTTGTCATCCTGAACGAAGTGAAGGATCTGCAGTTGCTTTTGCCCTGCTTCGTATCAACCAATCGAGCCGGGTCCTTGATTACGGCTTTGTCGCGCCTGGGGTCTTTCGGCCTCAGGCGCACCATCCTGGAAGCACCCTAGTCTCCGCCGGAGGGCGCTTTCAGCGCCGCTACCTCCCGCGAGAGCGCGTCGATGCGCTCCAGCAGTTCGGCATGGTTTTTGTCGGCCATGGACGGCTCGAAAGCCTCCACATAGAAAGTGCCGTTCGGCTCCAGCTCGCAGTGGCGCACCTGGTGCAGGCTGTCGAAGCCCTGGCGGTGAATCACCTCCATCAACTCCTCGCGGGTGAGTGCCTCGCGGTCCAGCGCGCGCTTGTCGAGCTGCCCGTTTTGGACGAGAACGACGGCGCGGCCTTCCAGCACGCGGGTTAGCCGGCTGGAACGGAAGAGCACCCGCACCACCAGCCAATTGATGGCCAGCAGGCTGAACGCGCCGATAACGCCGCCCGTGACGGAGTTGTCGTCTCCGATGATGGCGTTCTGCACGGTGTTGGAAAGCGAGAGCAGCACCACCAGATCGAAGGGGTTCAACTGCGCCAGTTCGCGCTTGCCGAAAAGGCGCAGCAGCAGGACCAGCACCAGGTAGACGATCACCGGGCGAAGCAGCTTCTCCAGGATCGGAAGCGGGAGCTGAAACATGTGGTCGAAGACGAGGAAGTGAGGCATGGATTGAGGATAGAACGGAACCGCTCTTCCTGCGCCCCACAGATGAGCCAGTCGCGGAGAGTTACCGCCGCCCTCAAGCTGCGCAGGCCGCTCTGCGCGCTACTGCGTGCCGCCCAGAGCAAGGGCAGGCAGCGTGACCGACCCGATGCGGCCCGAGTTCTCATCCACCACCACCACGCGCAATGAAGCCATGCCCGGCTTGAGCTGGACAAAGCGCTCGAAGGGAACCCCGCTCTCTAACAGATTCTGGTAGGTGGAGAACTTGAGCCGCAGCGCCAGGGTTTGCCCGTCAATCTGTGGATGCAGGCCGGCGTCGTCGCGCTGGACGAAAAAGATGTCGAGCTTGTCCATCCAGCGGCCGGCTTGTGAATTGAGCGCCAGGTCGGCGGCGGCAATTCCGATTTTCAGGTTGACGCCGGGGTTCATGGCGACGGGGTTGGCGCTGACCGCTATTTCCGGTGCGTCCATCGGCCGGCCCAGCGCTTGCTGGAAGCGCTCTTTGAGCGACGTCGGTTCTTTTTGGAACAGATAGCCGGTGCGGTAGCGGAGGGTGAGGCCGCCCCTGGAAGCGACCTTGACGGTGAGGGCGTGTACTTGGCCGTCGGGCTCGCCCTGCGGAGAAAAGCTGAGCATGTAGGCGGCATGGCCGTCCTCGAGGACGCTGGCCAGATCCGCGGCCAGGCTGGCGGGACGGCGGAGGTTGCGTCCGCCGGTCGCCTCCGCAACCTGCCGGATCGGTTCCTGGATGGAGTGAGTGTTCTGGTGCATTTCAGCGGGAGCGCGGTCGGGAAGCACGTCCTGCTCGAGGGTATTGCCGCTGAGGCCGGCTCTGTCCGCAGTGGGCCGGGCAGGTTCCGCATTGCGGTGCTCAAGGGAGGCGTCGACGGCTCCGCCTTCAAGCTGCGAAACGTCGCACGGGTAGACGGAGGCGTGGGCCTCGTTCATGGCCTCCTGGGCGCGAAGTCCCAAACTTCCAATCGGCGTCGAGCCTTGATCCACGCCCCCCTTCTGCGCCGGTCGGTCGGCAAGAACATTGTCGGTCGAGATCCACACCACGTTCTTGCGGCCAGGGACAGCCGAGAGATGGCGGGCGGCGGCGGTCAGAAGTAGGAGCGACGCGCCGGTTGGATTCCCGCGCAGGGAGAGCAGTTCGGGATCGATGGAACTGGCGTCGTCCGGCTTCTGATCGGCGCCAGTCTTCCAGTTCTGCAGACGGACGACCACAGCGGCGTGGTCCGTGGTGATTTCCTGGACCACGTGAAAGCCGAGACCGGTCAGGGTGTAGAGGCCGACCCGCTCTGCGCTGGGCAAAACGGCCAGGAACTGGAGCATTTGCGGTCGGACGCGGGCCAGGTCGGACGCCGCCATGTGGCTCGAGTCGATCAGCAGGATGGTTGCAGCGGAGCCGGGAGCGGGTGCAGCCAACGGACCTGCGGTGCGGTTGGAGAAAGCGAAATCCGGCGCGGACGCCGCCTGTCCGGCAGTCTGCCGGAAGGCGCGAATCAGCTGCTTGTGCCCGTTGTCGGAGATTTCCAGGTCCTCCGGCTTCAGGTCCATGACCGGATGGCCTTTTTTGTCATAGACCACCAGGCCCACGTCCACCAGCCGCGATTGAGCCCTGGAGGAACCGCCGTCCTGCGGAGAGGGCGGGCTGGCCGGTTCAGTGGGCAGGTCGCCGGCCGAGCTGAGGCTGATCTCCTCAAGGGCAGGCGGCTCGGCCGCAGGAGCCGGTTGGGCCGCCGCTTCCGAGACAGCCGCGGGCTCTGACGAAGTCACGTCGGAAGCTGCCGGGGGTGCGGAAGGCTGTGGGCCGGCTGGCGGAGGGCCGGTTGCGGCAGAGCCGGAACCATCCGGCTTTGCAGGTTGCGCGCCGGGGTCCGAGATTCCAGAGCCAACCGTTGCCGGCGCCAGGGAGGCCTGCAGCGCTGGAGTAGCCGCTGCGCCGCCATTGGAGACAATGCGCAGTTCGGTTCCCAGGCGGTGGTAGCTGGTAAACGTGGTCTTGTTCAAGTGCAGGACGGGTTTCAAGGTAGGCCGGCTGGCGGGGTTGGCCCAGGCTTCCTCGGCGGCCTGGTTGCGGCTGACGGTGGTGTCGCCCGGCTCGCGCGAGGCCGATCCGTCGCTGTCGGACTCCGCCATGGTGACCGCCAGGCTGCGCACCGGGCAAATGAAGCTGCGGTTCCCGATGCGGACCGGCCCGTACTCGATCAGGGTGGCGGCGCGCAGCAGGGGGTCGCCGGGGGTCAACTCCGCCTCAAGCGTGATGCGCAGGATGGTCCCGGTGGCCGGATCGATCGAGAGGGTGCCGTGGTAGCCGGGTGTTTTTTGGAAGGGATGGGCGTCTGCGGTGACGGATTGGGTGGACAGTATCTGCGTGCCCATCCCGGAGCGGCGACCCCGGCCCCCTGCCGACGGGCCTTCAATCGTCTGCTGCGGGATAATGCAGCAATAACTGACCGTGTAGTGCGAGGCGGACTTGGGAACTGAATAATGAAAGACCCCGACCGGCCCGGAGGGTGTCTGCTCCCAGTGGTTCCAGGTGATCGTGCCCTTGGCCGTGTCGATCAGCATCAGAACCAGAATGGAGCCGAATTCTCCCCTGGTGGTCAGTCCCGCGCTTTGCCCCGCCGCTTTGGTTCCAGCAGAAGCATCGGCCGGGTCCCGCGAGTCCCGCCCATCGCGAAAGGTAATCTCCCGGCTCGAAGTTCCCTCCGCGCGCATTCCCACGCGCACCGGCCACTCGCCCGGCGCCGGGGACTGCGGGCCATCGTCGAAGCGGTAGGTGGTGAGGGTGGCAAAGAAGTTGGGCAAGCGTGAAAGCGTTTGTACGGCGTTTCGCCGCGCCGCTTCGATCATCTGCTGCTGGGCAGCTGGTTCGGGAGCAGCGGTGGCGGGCATCTCGCTGGGCGGCGGATCCAGAAAGGCCGATCGATCCGCAAGCAGTTCCAGGGCCAGGGCTGTTTTCGGTCCCGGAGAGAGGCGGACGCCCAGGCGGTCCAGGGCCGTTCCCGTCAAACGCTCGGAGAGTTCCTGGTCGCTCAGCTTGCGCGCAATCTGCTCATCGGGGCGATGGCTGGCGAAGTCCGCGGCCAGGCTCTGCTCCAACTGCGCCACCGTCAGGTGCTTCGCCGCATAGACGGGAAGAACCATGGCCGTGAACAAGCCCAGCAGAATCAGCCTTCGCATGGCGCAGCTCTCCGCTCCATCCCCCTCATTCTGCTCCGACTGGCGGAAAACCGGGAGGAAAAAGCCGTCAGGCCGTTCGGGAAATGTTGTCTCACCGTACGGAGGAAACGGCGGGGAAGCCGATGTGGAAACTCTACACAGACAGACCGTCGTGAGCAAGCAAATTGCTCTGCTGAGTGAACCTGCGCGGGGCCGTTATCGGCTGACCGCTACCTGCGCAGTCGGCTCGAGGAGAACAGTCTGCGGCAGCGCCGCTTTGTGGGCGATATTCTCTGAAAGCTTCATGGTGGGCCGCTCGATCAGGAGATGAATCGCAGTTGCCAGGAGGATCGCCGCAGCCACACACCCAGCGGTTTCCGCCATGTAGGGGAGCAAGGCAACGGCGTGCATGCCCCCCCGCAGCTTCATTGCCATGTAATAGACCACGCCGTGTACGAGATAAATCGGGTAGCTGATGATCCCAAGCAGGCGAACGGCCCTGCTGGTCAGAAATCCGAAGAGGTCTGCTCCCTGCACCACCAGGGCAAAACCTGCCAGCAGGAAAACGTCAGTTACCGCATCAAGATTTGGGATCGCCAGATACGCCAGATACAGCCCAAGAAGCATCCAGTTCTGCCAGGGCTGTACGACTCGCGACCAGTTCCGAATCCGGGGTTCCAGCGCGGCAATGAGGATTCCGCCTCCGAATCCGATCAGCATGAACTTGGCAAACTTGGCCAACTCCATTCCAATGACATGCGCATATCCGGCGTTCACTCCTCCAAAGAGAGAGTATTTGTTCACCAGAGACAGCGGCGCAAAAATCCCCAGGAGAATCAACAACCGCCAGTTCTTCCGGGAAAACCACGCCAGGAATGGGAGCAGAAGGTAGAACATCCACTCCAGCGTGAGTGTCCAGGTAACTCCGCATGTGATGCGGAGGATGTCTGCATGGTTGACCGCGGGCCGGCCCCCCACGCCAAACAGCAGCCAGGGAAGCAGGGAACCAAGCAGGGCGCCGACTCCGACCTGCAGACGGAAACCGCTAACAACCAAGCCGGCAAAGATAGCGATTCCGATGCTGACATAGTAGGCGGGACCGATGCGGACAAACCGCGACAGGTAGAAGCTTCCCAGGGGAATCTCGCCTCTCTTCATCAGCTTGCGCCAGAAGAGGAATCCGCTCACAAAGAAGAACTGCAAGACGCCGAAACTCGCCAGCCGTGCAAAGATCACGCTGCGCCCGGTGGTCCACTCGCCAGTCTGCGTGAAGAAATACCAGCAGTAGGCATGGTGCGCTACGACCGAGCAGGCCAGGATGCCGCGCAACCCCTCCAGGGATGCGAGCTTGTTCGAAGAAGGACGTACGACCTTGCCAAGACCTCCGCCCAGGCGATCGAAAAGGAGAGCCAGCATGCCGGCACACGCCGTTACGAGGGAAAGGAAGAGTACCGCGAGGACGGGGTCGGCAGCGAATCGTTGAAGGGCGTCACTCAAGGTTGAAGTCTCTCTTTCCGCAGTTTCTCCTTTCCGGGAGCCGCGCATGGCTTTGCGGGTTGTGCAGGAGTACCCGGCAAAGCTTGTAGGTGCTAAAGCAGCGTGTGCAAGTGCGGCAGCCAGGGCTTCATCGCGAAGTGCACCAAACTTGCCGAATTGAAACCGGGTTCGGCAAGCGGGTCAGGCGCGAATTACAGCCTTGCTCTTGAAGAAGTCGAGCGACCTCTTCAGGCCTTCCTTGAGCTGGATCTGTGGTTCCCAGCCAAGCAGGGTGCGGGCTTTGGCAATGTCCGGACAGCGGCGGGTGGGGTCGTCCACGGGCAAAGCTTCAAAAACCAACCCACTCTTCGAGTCGGTCGCCTCCAGCACGGCTTGTGCGCATTCCAGGATCGTGAACTCGTTGGGGTTCCCAATGTTCACCGGGAAGTGCTCCTCGGAGCGCGAGAGCCGCAGGATTCCTTCGATCAGGTCGTCCACGTAACAGAAGCTGCGCGTCTGGCTGCCGTCTCCATATATGGTCAGCGGCTCGCCCGCCAGGGCCTGCATCATGAAGTTCGAAATCACCCGGCCGTCCATCGGATGCAACCGCGGGCCATACGTATTGAAGATGCGAACCAGGTGTGTGTTGACGCCGCGCGAACGGTGGTAGGCCATCACCAGCGCCTCGGCAAACCGCTTGGCCTCGTCATAGACCGAGCGGGGACCGACCGGGTTCACGTTGCCCCAGTACTCCTCTCTCTGCGGATGCTCCAGCGGATCGCCGTAGCACTCCGAGGTGGAGGCGTGCAGAAAACCGGCGTTGTATCGGGCGGCGATTTCGAGGGCATTCCCCGTTCCAGCTGAGCCCACGCGCAGGGTTTCAATCGCCAGACGAAGGTACTCGGGCGGGCTGGCTGGAGAGGCCATGTTGAAGACGTAGTCCACCGGTCCGGGATCGAAAGGCGTGCAGATGTCCCGCTCTTCAAAGCGAAAACGCGGCTCGCCGGCCAAGTGGGCCAGGTTTTCCCAATTCCCCGTCGAGAGGTTGTCGACGCCGAGGACGGTGTGGTCTTCGGCCAACAGACGGTCGGTCAGGTGAGACCCGAGAAATCCGGCGGCGCCGGTTACGAGGATGCGCATGGTGAAAACTCCAAGACTTCGAATCCCCGCAACCGGGGTTCGGAGAGCAAAACTTCAAGAGAGGGTGGAAAATGGGCCGGATTGCAGACCCTACACTACCATTTTTCGCGGTTTGCCTTGTTGTGCCTGGTAACTTGCAGGCCTTCCTACGCTGACATATGTGAAACCGTGTTCGTGCATTTGGTGCGGCTTGTAGAGGTTGCGCCCGTCAATCACGATGGGGAAGCGCACCGCCTGGTTGAGCCGCACCAGATCGAGCTGGGCGAATTCCTTCCAGTCGGTCAGGATCAAAACGGCGTCCGCGTCCTTGGCGGCCTCGTAAACGCTGTCCGCATAGCGGAGTTTGTCAGAGGGCGGCAGCACCGCTTTGGCGCGCTCCATGGCGGCCGGATCGTAGGCCGTGATGGTGGTTCCGTGTTCCAGCAGTTTCCGGATCACGTCGATGGCGGGAGACTCGCGCACATCGTCGGTATCGCCCTTGAAGGCCAGGCCCAGCGCTGCCAGCCGCTTGCCGCGCAGGGTCCACAGGGCCGCGCGCACCTTGTTGAAGAAAATGTCCTTCTGGGTTTCGTTGATCTTGCGGACATCCTGAAGAAGTTGGAAGTCCATGCCCTGCTGCTGCGCCACCCAGTGGAAGGCGGCCACATCCTTGGGAAAGCAGGAGCCGCCATACCCCAGCCCCGCGCGCAGAAACTTGGGGCCGATGCGGCTGTCCAGGCCGATGCCGGCAGAGATGTCCTCGATGTCCGCGTCCACGGTCTCGGCCAGGTTGGCCACGGCATTGATGAAGGAAATTTTCAAAGCCAGGAAAGCGTTCGAGGCGTGCTTGATGATCTCGGAACTCTGTGCCGACGTGACCAGCAGTTTGGCCGGGCTTTGCGCGTTGCAGGCTCCTTTGAGCGCATTCGCCTGGGCATAGTAGCTGCCCCCGGTCAGCGGCTCATAGATGCGCCGCAAAACCGCGGCGGAGCGTTCCGTGTTGGCCCCCACCACGATGCGGTCGGGATGAAGAAAGTCCATGATGGCCGTGCCTTCGCGCAGAAATTCGGGGTTTGAAACCACGTCGAAGGAGTTGGGGTCGACGCCATAGCGGTGCAGCACGCGGCTGATCCACTCGTTGGTGTAGACCGGCACCGTGCTCTTCTCCACGATCACCTTGTAGCCGTTGACGGAGCGGGCAATCTCAGAGACCACGGCCTCCACGTAGGAGAGATCGGCGGCGCCGGTGTCGCCCTGCGGCGTTCCCACGGCGATGAAGACGGCGTCGCTCTGCTCGACGGCCGTGCCCAGGTGGGTGGTGAACGTCACGCCGCGGCCGCCGTGCCGGGCCAGCAGTTCAGGCAAATGCTCTTCGTAAATCGGCACTCCGCCTTCGCGCAGCGTCTTCACCTTGGCTTCGTCGTTGTCGACGCAAACGACCTTGTGTCCCATTTCCGCAAAACAGGCAGCCGCTACGAGTCCCACATAACCGGATCCGATGACGCAGATGGAAACTGGCTCTGACATGCGCTGGTGTTGTCTCCTTCGCGGCTTCCCGCGGAATGGCGGCTGGAGGATTCCCAGCCGGTGAGGCGTCCAGTTGGCGCTCTGAGCGGCGGCCTGATCGGGACGAACGGGCCCTGTGAGTCACAGCCCGGATTTGATCCAGAAGAGTGAATCGCGAGCCCCAAGGGGGCTAATCTCCAGAACTGTTAGGCTATCCGGTGAAGGCGGGATGGAGCAAGCCTGCAAAATGTTGCGATGTGCATGAAGCAAACATGCAACATGCTGCGATGTGCAGGGACGCGGCTGGGAATGACCGGCAGCCGGAAGCCTGAAATCCGGAGCACAGCAGGCGGGTTTGCCCATCTGGTAAAGTGAGGATTGCAGCCAGAGGACTGGCGCCGCACAGCTTTATCCGCGGCCCTCTTGATGGTGTGGCAAAAGATTTTTTGTTGTTGATCTGGCCTTATCGGGAATGGAACGTCTGGGCCCTACCCCACCACAAGGACGAAAACGTGGCGGGTGTGCACATCCAGGCTGGCTCTCTTCCTCCGTGGGCTTCTCAATAAGAATAGGGGCAATCGTCATGACAATTTCCAGGCAGTCTGCGCTCTCTGAATGGGCTCCATTTCGCGTCACCCCGCGGTTCGTAGAGCGGGTGTGGGGCTCGAACGATCTTCGTCCCTGGTATGACCAGGTCGCGAACGGGAATCCGATCGGAGAAGCCTGGCTCACCGGCGACGATTGCGAAGTGGCCACCGGTCCCCATGCGGGGCGCAAGCTGGGAGAGCTTTTCACTGCGTCTTCGCAGGCTCTGCTCGGCACCGGTGCGCATCCTGAGGGCTCGCCGCTGTTGCTCAAGGTGATCTTCGCCCGCGAAAAGCTCAGCGTACAGGTACATCCCGATGATGCCATGGCGCAGAAGTACGGCCAGCCGCGCGGCAAGACGGAGTGCTGGTACGCCCTCGCTGCCGATCCGGGAGCCAAGGTGGCTTGCGGCATCAAGCCGGGCGTGTCCCTCCAGAAGATCGAAGAAGGAATCCACTCCGGCACGCTCGAAGAGAGCCTGAACGTGCTCGATGTGGCGGCCGGTGACATGGTCTATGTGGATGCGGGAACGGTTCACGCCATCTGGCCCGGGTCGATTCTGCTGGAGACCCAGCAAAACTGCGACCTGACCTATCGCCTTTACGACTACGGTCGTCCGCGCGAACTGCACGTGGAAAAATCTCTTGAGGCGTTGCGCCTGACCAGCCGCGCCGGCAAAATTCCTGCCACCGATCTGAAGGATCGATCGATTCTGCTCGATGTGGAGTATTTCCGCGTGGAGCGCCTGCATGGGGCCGCTAGTTGGACCAGCGCCAACCTGCGCGACCAGGATGAAGCAGCGCCAGGGCTGGCATATCTGTTTGCCGCCGCCGGGACAGGCCGCGTAACCGGAGAGGGGTTTGAGCCGGTCGAGCTGCCGGCGCGCGGGATTATCGCCATTCCCGCCGCCTCGCCGGAGTTTGCGGTTGAGGATCTGGGTGGGCTGGATCTCTTCCGCTTTACGCCCAGCTGGCCGAGCCAGAGCCGCTAACGGCATTTCGAGAGAGGCGTCCTGCACTCCGGCCGGGATAAACCGCCGGGCAAATTCGAGTGCAGCCGCCTCTCTCCCAACCGACCGGGATCGCTTCAGCATCCTCTTCGGAACTGCCGGTGCTACGCCGTGCGGTTGTGAAAGCTCCCAGGCCCCGCTACCGGAATGCCGTCGGGCAGGGCGCCGTGCTCCTGAATCGCCGCCATCAGGGTCGACGCGAGCGCCTGAAAGAATTACAAAATATTCTTCTTACATTCCCGCCTTGAATCTTGCCAATGTACACTCTTCCCCAAAGGGCGCTGCCTCGGGGGGAGCAGAGCATCCAGAATTCAAGGAGACTTTGAATGTATTTCAAGCCTTTCCTCGCCACTCTCCTTGCCGTGTTTCCGTTTTCTGCGGCACATATTGGTTTTGCGCAGGTCGTTCCGGCGGCTCATGCGGGCAGTCTGCCGCTGGCCATTGGCGGCGGCTTTTCCGCCTACAACGTGGAATTCCAACATGGCACCATGTGGGGGCCGACACTGTGGGCCGACTACACCCCCGGCTCGGTCCCGGCACCCCTGCGCGGAATCGGCATTGAAGCTGAGGTGCGCGACATCGATCTCGGTCACTCCTCATCGCAACCCTCCAACCTTCGCGAAGCCACGGCGGGAGGCGGAGTGATCTATACATGGCGCCACTTCCGCAACTTCCATCCTTACGGCAAGTTCCTGGCGAGTGTTGGCGTCATTGATTTCCACTTTCCCCGCTCCACCTACGACTATGACAGCCGTCTTGTCACCAGCGTGGGTTTCGGATTCGAGTACCGGGCACACGGAAACATCTGGGCTCGGGTCGACTATGAATACCAGGATTGGCACCACCTCTTTGGGAAGACTCTGGACCCCCAGGGCTTTACCCTTGGCGCGTCCTATCACTTCAGCCGCAATCATGGGCATGCGCGTTTCTAGGTATCGCACCGCGTGACGTCGTACAAATTCCGGGTGCTCCCCTGGGCGCGTCCTTGTTTGTGCGCCTCCAGCGAAAACAGAATCGATGCACCCAAAGCCATGCCCCTCCTACGGCTCTTACTTTAGAAAAGAGTCACCTTCACGGCTCTAACCAAGGCCGCGGTTTTTCTGATTCCGATCTTGGGTTGGATACCGCCGCACTCCCTCGCTACGCACCAGATCCTACGGTCAGAGATAGATTGGTCCGTCGCCCGAAGGTCGAACGGACTAAGTCTGGCGTGGGTAACACCAAAGATAATTAGCCAAGTTTCTCAGTGAACTGCAAGACAGTTGAATTCTGCTCGCCTCATGTGAGACGATCCGTGTAACTCTCATGCTGTTTAGTATCTGAGGTCTTTTGTGATCCGCAACACATGCGGAATATCCAGGCAGGTTTGCATGCGTGAATTGACTGGCAAAACTGTGCAAGGGAATCGAAAAAGCGTGGCTGAAAGACTCAAATTTCAACAAATTCTCGGAATTCGGTTTTTTGTGGGCGCGGCCCAGCAGGCGATTGATCTTGTCGCGGAAAGTGGCGGACTGGTGGTGGTGCCGTCCGGCCCGGGCATGCGCACACTGGCTGAAGATCGGGTGTACCGCGAGGCGCTTCTGGGCGCTGACCTGGCCATCGCCGACAGCGGATTTATGGTGCTGATGTGGAATCTGCGGCACCGCCCCCGGATTTCCAAGCTCTCCGGGCTCAGGTACCTGCGCAAGCTATTGCAGCAGGAAGGGTTTCGCAGCGCCGGAGCCACGTTGTGGGTGATGCCTGGCAAAGAGTGCGCAGAGCGCACCTTGACTTGGCTCAACCGCAAAGGTATCTCGGTGGAGCCTGCGAATATTTATCTGGCTCCTTTCTATAACGGCCGGATGGAGGACCCCGCTCTGGTTGAGACAATCGAGCGTCTGCGGCCCCGGCACGTGATTATGGCAGTGGGCGGCGGCGTGCAGGAGCCGCTGGGCTTCTATCTCAAGCAGAATCTCAGCTACTTGCCGGCCATTCACTGCATCGGTGCCGCGATTGGTTTCCTCACCGGAGACCAGGTACATATTCCGGTTTGGGTGGATCACAGGGGGCTTGGCTGGTTGTGGCGGACGCTCTCCAATCCCCGGCACTATTTCCCGCGCTATTGGGAGGCGCGTCATCTGGCTCGGTTGATGTTGCGGTACGGGGATCATCTGCCGGTCGCATAAGACCTTCCCGTTGTCCGCCGACCCGAAGAAAGACCATGAGAAACTGTTCATTCGGCGACCTGCCGCAGAACGCGGTCCCGAACCGCACGTTTGTCCCCGGTCTTGGCATCAAAGCAGGTGGAAGGGGAGATCGCAATGCGCAAGGCTTTGATCACTGGAGTTACCGGTCAGGATGGCGCCTATCTGGCGGAGTTTCTTCTCAAGAAGGGGTATGAAGTCCACGGCATCAAGCGCCGCTCTTCTCTCTTCAATACCCAGCGTATCGACCACCTGTATCAGGACCCGCACGCGGAACATCCGCGGTTTGTATTGCACTATGGCGACATGACCGACACGTCGAGCCTGGTGAATATCATCGCCAGGATTCTGCCCGACGAAATTTACAACCTGGCAGCGCAAAGCCATGTGATGGTGTCGTTCGAGGAGCCGGAGTACACAGCCAATGCCGATGCGCTGGGCACGCTGCGGATTCTGGAGGCCATCCGGATGCTGGGCTTGACCCAGAAAACCCGCTTTTATCAGGCTTCGACCTCGGAGATGTTCGGTCTGGTGCGGGAAACGCCGCAGTCGGAGACCACGCCCTTCTATCCGCGCTCGCCCTACGGCGTGGCCAAGGTCTACGGCTACTGGATCACGGTCAATTATCGCGAATCCTACGGCATGTACGCCTGCAACGGCATTCTTTTCAATCACGAGTCGCCCATCCGCGGCGAGACGTTTGTCACCCGCAAAATTACCCGCGCGCTGACCCATGTCAAGGTGGGCCTTGAGGATTGTCTCTATCTCGGCAACCTTGACTCGCGGCGCGACTGGGGCCATGCACGGGATTATGTCGAGATGCAGTGGCTGATGCTGCAGCAGGAGACAGCTCAGGACTACGTGATCGCCACCGGCGAGCAGCATACCGTGCGGGAGTTTGTGAACATTGCCGCCGCCGAATTGGAGATGCCCCTGCATTGGCAGGGAACCGGCGTGGACGAGTACGCCATCAACGACCGCGGCCAGACCATTGTCCGCATCGATCCCCGCTATTTCCGCCCCGCCGAGGTGGAGACGCTGCTCGGCAATCCCGAGAAGGCGCGGCGCGAATTGGGCTGGAAGTCGCGGACTTCGTTCAAGGAATTGGTGACGGAGATGGTGACCGAGGACCTGAAACTGGCCAAGCGCGATCTTCTGGTGCAGGAGAATGGCTACGAAGCGGCCACGGGTTTCCACGAGCATTGAGTGCGCGTTCGCCGCGTCTTACTGATCCGACCCCAAACAATGGCAATGTCACAGAGCTGTCATCCTGAGCAAAGCGTAGCGGAGTCGAAGGATCTGCAGTTGTTCTTTTTCCTTCTCCGCTGCAACACAAGAGGGCCGGACCAATAACGAGAAGAATCTATCGTTCCCTGGGGGAGGAATTTATGGAGAAGGATAGCCTCATTTATGTCGCCGGACACCGTGGGCTGGCTGGTTCCGCGCTGGTGCGCAGCCTGGAGCGCCACGGCTTCAGCAATCTCATCTTTTGCACCCACGCCCAACTGGATCTGACCAGGCCGGAGGCGGTGGATGCGTTCTTTCGCGAGCAGCGTCCGCAGCATGTTTTTCTGGCCGCGGCCAAGGTGGGCGGCATCTACGCCAATCAAACCTGCCCGGCCGATTTTATCCGCGACAATTTGCAGATTCAGACCAGCGTGATCGACGCCGCGTACCGTAACGGCGTCCAGAGCCTGCTGTTTCTCGGTTCCAGTTGCATCTATCCGCGCGACTGCCCGCAGCCCATCCGCGAAGAGTATCTGCTCACCGGCCCTCTGGAAGCCACCAACCGCGCCTACGCGCTGGCCAAGATTGCCGGGATTGAAATGTGCTGGTCCTATAACCGGCAATACGGTACCCGCTATCTGGCCGCGATGCCCACCAATCTTTACGGACCCGGCGACAATTATGACCTGGAGAAATCGCATGTGCTGCCGGCTCTGATCCGCAAGGTCTATGAGGCTCGTGCGGCGCAGCGCAGCGAAGTGGTGGTGTGGGGCACCGGCAAGCCGCTCCGCGAGTTTCTTTATAGCGACGACTTCGCCGATGCCTGCGTGCACCTGATGACGCTCGACGACCGGACCTATGGGACGCTGCTGAGCGACGACTTTCCGCCTCTGGTGAACGTGGGTTACGGCTCCGACGTGACCATCCGGGAACTCGCGGAGACGGTGGCGCGCGTGTTGGATTTCAAAGGCCGCCTGGTCTTCGATGCCTCCAAGCCCGATGGAACCCCGCGCAAGCTGATGGATTCCAGCCGGTTGCGCTCCCTGGGCTGGGCGCCCAAGGTCGATCTCGAGACCGGTATTCGACTGGCATTCGAGGCAGCCCGGAAAACCCTGGACCAGAATCTCGCCGCGTAAATCCGATAAGCCAGCTCCCCGATGCCCCCTGCCGGCGCCCTTTCGACTGCGCCGCAATGGCCCTTGACGACCATTTCGGCGTTTGTTTTTAACACGATTGTTTTCGAATCCCGGCTCTTTGAGCGAAAATCAAAAGCGACATGAGCTTCCGATTCGCAGTACCCCAAGATCTTCGCGGCGCGCTTGACCAGGCAGCCGCCGACTGGCAGACCAACAACAAGGTTGCCCGCTTCTGGCAAAAGGACCCCAGCCTCTGGACCCGCGACGGCGAGGAGAAATGGCTCGGCTGGATGGACATCGTCGAGCGGCAACAGAAGGATCAGGCGACCTTTACCGCCCTGGCCGCGGACGTGAAGGAGACCGGCTTCAAGTCGGTCCTGCTGCTGGGCATGGGCGGCTCCAGCCTCTGCCCCGAGGTGCTGGCAGTGACTTTTGGCCAACAGGCCGGCTTCCCGGCGTTGCACATTGTGGACTCCACCGACCCGGTGCAGGTGAAAGCCGCCCGCGACAAGGTGAACCTGGCCGAGACGCTGGTCGTGGTGGCTTCGAAGTCGGGCTCGACTCTGGAGCCGAACGTCCTCAAGCAGTACTTCTTTGCGGAGATGCAGAAGGCCGTCGGCGCGGAGAAGGCCGGCAGCCATTTCCTGGCCATTACCGACCCCGGCTCCAAGATGGAGCAGGTGGCCAAGGCCGACGGTTTCCGTCATATTCTCTATGGCGACCCCACCATCGGCGGACGCTTCTCGGCGCTCTCGAACTTTGGCGTAGTCGCCGCCACGGTGGCAGGCATTGACACCGCCAGACTACTGGCCGAAGCAGCCAAGGGCGTGGCCGCGGCCAAGCTTGCCCCGGCTGAAAACTCCGCCATGCAGTTGGGCCTGCTGATGGGTCTCGCCGCCAACGCCGGACGCGACAAGATCACCATCTTCACCTCCCCTGAGATCTACGACCTGGGCGCATGGATGGAGCAGTTGATCGCCGAATCGACCGGCAAGCTGGGCAAGGGCATCACCCCGGTGGACCGCGAAGCGATTGCCGCCCCCGCTGTCTACGGCCAGGACCGCATCTTCGCCTACATCCGCCTGAAGGGCACCGCCGACTCGAGCCAGGATGCCAAGGTAGCGGCGATTGAAGCCGCTGGCCATCCGGTGGTCCACATTGACATTGCGGACCGCTACGAGATTTTCGGCCAGTTCTTTACCTGGGAAGTAGCCACGGCCGTGGCCGGTTCGGTGATGGGCATCAACCCCTTCAACCAGCCGGATGTGGAGTCGGCCAAGATCGAAACCCGCGCCCTCACAGCGGCCTACGAGCAGACCGGTAGCTTGCCGGCGCGCGAGCCCGTTTTGGTGGATGGCGGCGTCAAGCTCTACGCCACCGAAGCCTACGCCGCCACGCTGAAGGCTGCGGCTCCCGGCCAAACGCTGGTTGGGCTATTGAAGGCGCACTTCAGCCAGATTCACGCCGGCGACTACTTTGCGGCGCTGGCCTATCTGCCCATGTTCCCCGCGCACGAAGCGGCGATTCAGTGCCTGCGCCACAAGGTCCGCGACCAGAAGCACGTAGCCACCTGCCTGGGCTTCGGACCCCGCTTCCTGCACTCCACCGGCCAGGACTACAAGGGCGGCCCCAACACCGGCGTGTTTTTGCAGATCACCGCGGACCATGCCATCGACGTGGCCATTCCGGGCCAGAAGTTGAGCTTCGGTGTGGTCATCGATGCGCAGGCTGCCGGAGACCTCGCGGTTCTGGAGTCGCGCGGACGGCGTGCGCTGCGGGTTCATCTGGGAGCCGATGTGGCTGCCGGGCTCAAGCTGCTTGCAAAGGCTGTCGATCAGGCGCTGGCGTAAGAGTTCGCAACGAGCGGAATCAAAAAGGGGGCCAATTGGCTCCCTTTTTGATTCCTTGACTGGCTTTCAGTACTACAGTTGTAAATCGACTCTCACGGAGGGAGCAGGGGCCTTCTCAGGCTGCGGAAATACTCGATCCGGAGGGAGGCGGGGGTTTTAACCCCCGCATAAGGCCAGCATAATCAACGTGGCTTCAGCCACGGAGGGACGTTTCTCGCGAGTCTTACCCAAAAACTTGCCTTTTTCCGCAGCCTGTTCAGGCCCCTGAGACCGCCGCAAAACACAGGGGCTTTAGGCCCGGGCCCCTGTTCTCTTGCGGCACTCTGGCGAAGTGCAACTGTAGTATTAGAGGCTGCGGAAGAACCCTCATTGCTGGCACATTGTGTCGGTGCACAAACTCAGTCGCTCTGAAAAAACAAAGTCTTCGTCGCCAGCCGCCTTTTTGCAGATCATTGCCCTCATCCCGCGCACAATCAAGATAAGCGGTTCAAGATGTCAGGGACGGAGCCTTTCGCGCTCCTCGAAGGGGTACTTTTTTTCAAGGTAAAATTCACTTTATCTTCGCT
>Ga0255356_1000807_pt1 | contig 20516 bp, 18 predicted proteins | sample HBST100metaG_FD_189944 | JGI IMG/M metagenome (GOLD analysis project Ga0255356, IMG submission 189944) | Peat soil microbial communities from Stordalen Mire, Sweden - H.B.S.T100 | ecosystem: Environmental > Terrestrial > Soil > Wetlands > Peat | place: Sweden: Norrbotten County, Stordalen Mire...
CGGCATTGTTGACTCCTGCGGATCTAAGCTGATCCATGGTCGCGTCAAACGCGCCGTCGCCGGGCAGCACGGCCTTGTCGCTGTTTCGGATCACTTCAGGATCGGACGTGATGAAGGCACCGGTGGCGCCGACATGATGAAACGCCTTTTCGACGCTACGGAGATTTCCCATGCCGTAATCGATAATTGCTATTCGCACTCAGAGACTTCCTTTACTGCTTGGCACGCCGCTGATGCGCGGGTCTATGCGGACCGCCGTTGCCAGGGCACGCCCAAATGCCTTGAAGGCAGCTTCGGTGATGTGATGCGCATTTGTGCCGGCAAGCTGCCTGATATGCAGCGTCATGCCTGCGTTATGCGCAATCGCGCGGAAGAATTCAACGGTAAGCTCGGTGTCGAAAGTGCCGATTTTCGGCGATGAGAAGGCCAGATCGGACACAAACATCCCACGTCCGCTAAAATCCAATGCGCAAAGCACCAGAGCTTCGTCCATGGGCACCACGGAATGGCCGTACCGCGTGATTCCCGCCTTGTCGCCAAGGGCGTCCTTGATCGCGATGCCCAGCGCAATTCCAACGTCCTCGACCGTATGATGATCGTCAATATGCAAATCCCCTGTGGCGTTCAGGCTCAATCGGAGCAGCCCGTGGCGCGCGATTTGGGTGAGCATATGATCGAAAAAGCCGACTCCCGTGAAAATCTCACTGTCCCCGTTGCCATCAAGGTGAACGGTGAGGCTGATGTCCGTTTCAGATGTCTTGCGAGCAACCGATGCTGATCGAGTAGCCACGGTCATAGTTGTTCCTCAGCTCGCCTTGAGCCAGTCGAGCACTTCGTTGACGTCCGATGCCACGATGTCGGCCCCGTTTCGGCGAAACAGCGCCTCATTGGCAGCGCCAGCCGGACCTGTTAGAACAAGCGCAATGAGAAATGGCGGAACCGTTGACAGTGCATTGAGGGCACGAACCGTCCGCAAATCGTCAAGCGTGTCGCCAATATAGATGCCGCCGGAAACAACGCCTAGTTTTTTGGCCAGCATTTCCAGCCCACCGGGGTCGGGCTTATGAAAGCCGTCCTGCTTGGTGACGCAAAACTCAGGTGGCACCAGCTCTGTCATCCCAGCGAATTCCTTGCCGATCTCGGCTTCTTCGTTGGTGCGCCCGGTATGTATCCCGATTTTGCGTCCAGGAGGAACTTTGGTTATGTCGAGGAGATTCCGGTCATTGTACGCATAGCCACGCCCCATGTAGTATTCGGCTTCAAAGCCATAAATCCTTTGGCACAGGTCTCCCGCGTACATTTCTTGGAAGCACCGCCTGATCACCGGTTTTCTGTAGTTGCGCTCTATGATCTCGCGCTCGCGCCACGGATACTTGTCAAGGCAGAATGCCTCTGCGCGCGCAAGGCCGCCGCCTTTTTCTCCGAGCTTCCTAGCGTAGCGCGCGAGGGGCTCCCCGATCACGTTGAGCGTGTCCATGTCGGTTTCAGGATTCTCATGCTGTTTGATCACATAATGGAGCACGATCGCGTACGTAAGATCCCAGTCGTCGTTAAACCCGCCCGCGTGCTTGAACATCTCGATGTCCTGCGACGAGAGAAGTTGGTCCGATGCCTGCCAGCCAAGAATCTCGCGGAGATAGAATGGCACGGCCAGCACGTTCACCGCACGGATAGACTCTGTGATGTCGAGCACCACTCCGTCCATATCGAAGACAATCGCATCGACCGCATGCCTGAGTGCTGCCGCCTCTTTGTTTACGATCACTCTAGTTGCTATGCCTCCTTGTTGCGGCTGCTGCGTGGGCGTCAAAGCCCTCGGCAAGAGCAAAGCGCGCCACGGTCGGCGATGCGGCCGCTGCGCCTGCACGCGAGTAATCGATGACGTTCATTCTCCGGACGAACGTTGAAACCGAGAGTGCCGATGAGAATCTTGCCGCACCGGCGGTTGGCAACGTGTGCGACGGGCCTGCGAAATAGTCGCCGATCGATGCGGCCGAATACTTGCCAACGAGCACGGCACCTGCCGTGGTGACTTTGCTCAGTGCGTCCTCCGCGTTGGAAACCACCAAATGCAAGTGCTCGGGCGCAAGTATATTTGCCAAAACAATGGATTGGTCGACGGACTCGGTTTTTACCACCACGATATTGTTGATAGTGACGTCCAAAATCTCTTTTCTGCTCAGCACCTTGGTTTGGAGCTCGATCTCGGCAAGAACGTCGTTGAGCATTGAAAAGTCGTCGGTAAACAGAAAACCGCGGTTTTCAGGGCCGTGTTCAATTTGCGCAAGCAGATCGGAAGCGATCATGCCTGCGTCCGCCGTGCAGTCTGCCACTACAGCCACTTCCGACGGGCCGGCAAGCATGTCGATTCCCGCTTGGCCATAAATCAAGCGCTTTGCCACGTTGACATATGCATTGCCCGGCCCCACGATCAAGTCGACCTTGGGGATGGTCTGAGTTCCGTAGGCCATTGCAGCAATAGCCTGCGCTCCGCCCACTCGAAACACTTTCGACGCGCGGCAGTGGGCGGCCGAGAGCACAAGGTCCGGAAGATGCCCCTGGTCGTCCGGCGGCGAGCAAAGGACAATCTCGTCAACGCCGGCCACTAGCGCCGGTATCGCGGTCATAAGCACCGTGCTTGGATATGCGGCTGTTCCGCCGGGCGCGTAGATGCCGACGCGGTTGACTGCGCGGATAACCTGGCCGACCATGGAGCCGTCAGGCCGAAAGATCTTCCACTCTTTTATATGCCGTGCTTCTCGGCTATGGAATTCGCCGATATTTGCAGCGCATGCGCTGAGCATATCGAAGTCGTCGGGAGGGAGCGAATCGCTTGCTCGTGCCACAACGTCGGCGGGCACTTCCAGATTTTCGGCTGTTGCGCCGCCCCAATCAAAACGCCTGGTCAGTCTGGCCACGGCTTCGTCGCCCTCTGCGCGGACGGCGGCAATAATCTCACGGACGGCATTTTCAACCGGCGCACTGATATCATCCGATCTCTGGGAAAGGATGGCGGCTATTTGAGCCTCGGACATGGTTTTAGTGTCTAGTAGTTGCACAATGCTGGCATTATACTCCACTCCGATGCAAGTCACGGCTGATCCACAACCGTCCATGGGGGAAGCGCGCTTCTGCGTTGCTATTCGCGTGGCGCGGATGCGCGCCGGAGCCTGTCCCGCACGGCGGCCCACTCGGGCGATCCGGGCACTTCCTCTATGATGATTGCCGACGCGTTTGTGTTATCGAGCTGTCTCAACACAGCGTAGAGGCGGTAACTGTACTCACTGGCATTTGCAGACAGGCATATGACTTCTGTGGCGTTTTCCGGTCGGTTGTTTGCCGAAGTCGATGACCAGACGATCAATGCGGGCGCAATGTGCAAAGCAGCTTCCTGAGAGGGGGCCGATGTTATCACGACCGGCGTGTTCGGCGCGTAATGCCGCCGCATCATTCCCGGGGAGCGCAGGGCTTGCGTGGTCTGGCTCGTGGCCGTCGGTAGTGACACGGGGGCGCAGAGCACGGCGGAGATCTGAGCTGCGGAGATCGCACCTGGCCGAAGGATGGTGGCGCGGTCGGAAGTGAGATCAAGGACCGTGCTTTCGAGGCCGACTTTGCAAGCTCCACCGTCGATAATGAGCGGCACATGATCGCCGAGGCTGTCGAGGACGTGTTGCGCCAATGTTGGGGAAACCTGCTGAGAGCGGTTCGCGCTTGGTGCGGCGACTGGCACACCCGCACGAACGATGAGTTCCAGGGCGACGGCATGGGCGGGCATGCGCACTCCGACAGTCGCGCCACCGGCAGTGACGTTGGATGCGACGGTGTCTCGCTTCGGTAGAACCAGCGTCAGCGGACCAGGCCAGAACTCGGCCATGAGCGCGCGCGCCCGGTCGGTGACCACTGCGACCTCTTCGACATTGTCAGGGCTCGACACGTGGACGATAAGCGGATTGTTTGACGGACGGCCTTTTGCTGCGAAAATCTTGGCGACTGCGGCTTCGTCAAGCGCATTCGCGCCGAGCCCGTACACCGTTTCTGTGGGGAACGCCACGATATTGCCTGATCGCAGCAGCGTTGCTGCCACATCGAGCCATTCGGCGTGTGCAGGAACGATCCTGCACTGCATATCGACATTCGCAGGGCTCATCTGCGTTTCGTTTTCTATTGTCATCATAAGCTGCTTTTTAACTACAGTTATTATAGCCCGTATGCGCAAACCGGCATTTCCACGCTAACGGCTCTTAACGTTGGGCGGACACGGTGTGTTTGCAGGGCAGGGCGGCTGCAACGTGCTTGGCGTCCGTGTGCCGTGCTATAATGCCTGACCAGTTGAAAGGGGATTGTTGTGACGACAGAAAAGAGTACCAGGGCCGAAATGATGCGATTGTTCTCAGGTACGGGAAACCCGGAATTGAGCAAGGCAATCGCCGCGAGCCTGGATCTGCCCCTGGGGGATCTCAAGATCAAGCGCTTTGCGGATGGCGAGACATATGTGAAGTTCGAGGAGAGTGTTCGTGGCACAGACGCGTTCATTTTGCAGCCGACTTGCCCACCAGTAGATCAGAACCTTGTTGAGTTGCTCATATTGATCGACGCCCTTAGGCGCGCGTCGGCCGATAGAATAACTGCCGTGCTTCCGTATTACGGGTATGCCCGGCAGGAGAAGAAAGATGCGCCAAGAGAGGCCATCACGGCGAAGCTGATTGCCGACATCATCACGGCTGCGGGGGCCGACCGGGTGATCGCACTTGACCTGCACGCCGATGCGATCCAAGGGTTCTTCAATATCCCTCTCGATCATCTGACTACAGTCGGCATGTTTGCCGAATATTATCGAGGATTGGGGCTGAAGGATCTGGTGATCGTCTCTCCTGACGAAGGGCGCGTGAAAAAGGCGCGAAAACTCGTGCATCTGCTGGATGCGCCGCTCGCCGTGGGGTACAAGCATCATCCCGAGCTGCAACAGACCGAAATTACAGATATCGCAGGCGACGTCGAGGGCAAGACCCCGATTATTATCGAGGACATGATTACGACGGGCGGCAGCGTGATCGAATGCGTCAACGCGCTGCTCGATCGCGGTGCGAACCCGGGAATTCACATTGCGGCCACTCACGGAGTTTTGGCGGCGTCCGCAGTAGAGCGCCTTCAAGACCACGAGGGCATCGCGGAAGTAGTGGTGACGGACAGCGTGCCTGTTCCTATCGAAAAGAGGCAGTCGAAAATCAAGGTGATTTCAGTTGCGCATCTTTTTGCCGAGGCTATCCGCAGAGTGAATCAGGACGAGTCGGTAACCAGCTTGTTTGTTTGATCGCGCGGTCATTGTGTGGGATGGGACGGCTTTGTGAGGACGTGGGCATAAATCGGGACTAGTTGAAGGGACACGGGCTCTGGCATGGGAGATCTAGGTGGGGGCGGCATGGTCGCCAATTCAACGCACGAGTATGTTCTTTGGGTGGTGCTTCTGGCACTTGGCGCACATGTCTTCGAAGAGGCGTCTTGTAACTACCCCAGATACGCTCCCAGGCTTCTCCGGTTTGCGCCTGGGGGATGGGCACCTTACATTGCGCTTGCGGCCTTTATGTTCGCTGCTGTTACAGGTGGGGCGATGATAAGCTGGGAGATGCCCGAGTTCTCGCTGATGGCAGTTGCGTTCCTTGCTTGCGATGCGCTCTTTGGTCATTTTTTGCCCACGGTCTTTACCCAAAAGTACAGCCCCGGTGTCATTTCGGCCACATTGTTCGTGTTGCCGGCTGCGGCATGCAGCTACTATTTGTGCGATAGTGACGGATTCCTCACGCATCAGGCGATTATCGTTTCCGTGGGCGGGGGCGTGGCGACGTTCTTGTTCGTTATGCTGGTTGCCCGGATCTCTCGGGGCCCAGTGAAAAAAATAGATGCGTGACGCAGGGATGCGAGCAAAAGCGTTTAACTTCATAGTTGCGTCTACCCTGTAGCAGAACACGAGGAGATTAACCGTAATGGCAGTTCCTGAAGTGCTTGTAACTCAGACGACCGATGAAGTGGTTGGCGGGGTCCGCTATCACATCGAAGGCGAGTTGGTACCGTCGCTGACCGTGGAAGTGGCCGATGTCCCGGTTTACTTCGAGCACCATATCTTGCTCTGGAAGGATCCGTCCATCCAGATAGGGTTGAAGTCCCTTAAGGGCGCATTCAAGAGAATGCTCGCCGGCATGCCTATTATCATGACCGAGACGCAGGGACAGGGCCGCATTGCGTTCAGCCGTGATGCATGCGGCCATATCTTTGCGATCCATCTGAAATACGGTGAGACGGTGGAAGTGCGCGAGCACCAGTTCCTCGCGGCGACCAATCAGTTGGAGTACAGTTTCCGCTGGCTCAAGGGCGTGTCAAACATACTTTTCGGTGGCACCGGGCTATTTATCGACACGTTTACCTGCAAGGAAGGTGAGGGTGCCGTGTGGCTGTACGGGTACGGCAACGTCTTTCAAATAGAGCTGGGGCCCGGCGAGACGATCGATATCGAGCCGAGCGCTTGGGTGTACAAGGACCCCGGAGTCCAGATGAACACGATCTTTCAAGGGCTGAAGGCGGGGCTGTTCGGCAGCGCGGGCAGGATGTTCTGGAACAGATTCACGGGGCCGGGCCGCATCGGTTTGCAATCGATGTCGATCTCTGTTGGCAGTCAGCAGTCTGGCAGCTCAACCGCGTCTGGCAATCCACTTGTTGCTCTTGTCGGAGTGGTCATTAAGCTCTTGGGCGGGTAGGGCGCGCCATGGCTTTTCGCCCTTAGGGGCCGGGGCGTCGGCGGCTTTCAGAGCGCGGCACAGATCATATGGCGTGAATGTCGCGTCCCGTCCGTTTGACAAACGGCTCCCTCCTTCGCCATAATTTTAACGCTGTCCCTAGCGGACCTAAGGAGCACGTTTTAATTTTGGCATCTGACAATGACGCGGATCTGCTGTACCGTATGCGGCACACGGCATCGCACGTAATGGCGCAGGCAGTCCTGGAAATGTTTCCCCAAGCCAAGCTGGCTATCGGGCCACCGATCGAAGATGGCTTTTACTATGATTTCGACCTTCCGCGCTCGCTGACTCCCGACGATCTTGCAGAGATCCAGTCGCGGATGAAGCGGATCGTGAAGCAGAACCTGCCGCTGACCTATTCCGAAAAGCCCAGAGATGAGGCGATTGCCTACGAAGCGGCTGCAGACCAGCCCTATAAGGTCGAGCTGATTCGCGATTTGCCCGAAGGTGAGACTATCTCGTTTTACACGCAAGGGTCGTTCACCGATCTCTGCCGAGGCCCACATGTGGAAAGCACCGGCAAGATCGGTGCTTTCAAGCTGGACAAGATAGCGGGCGCATACTGGCGCGGCGACGAGAAAAGGCCGATGCTTCAGCGCATATATGCGGTGCTGTTTCGGACGAAAGAAGAGCTCGACGCTTATTTCGTACGGTTGGAAGAGGCGAAAAAGCGCGATCATAAAGTGCTAGGCAAGCAACTGGGCCTTTTTGCGAATTCCACTGTAGTCGGACCAGGGCTCCCATTATGGCTTCCGAAGGGCGCGACCATCAGGAGAACGCTGGAGCGGTGGATTACCGACGAAGAGCTGGCAAACGGATACGACCACGTCTACACTCCGCACCTTGCAAAAACTGAGCTCTACAAGATCTCTGGTCACTGGGAGCATTATCGCGAAAGCATGTTTCCGGCGATGAAGATCGACAACGAAGAGCTGGTCTTGCGGCCAATGAACTGCCCGCACCATATCCAGGTCTTTAAGAACGATGCGCACTCCTATCGGGACCTCCCTGTGCGAATTGCCGAGCTTGGCACAATGTACCGCTACGAAAAGTCGGGCGAGCTGTCCGGCTTGTCCCGTGTTCGTTCCATGTGCCTCAACGACGCCCATGTCTTCTGCCGAGAGGACCAGGTCAAGGACGAGGTCAAAAAATGCGTTTTAATGGTGGAGGCCGCATATAAGCGTCTCGGCCTCGACAAGTATCGGTATCGTCTGAGCCTTCACGATCCGGCAGACACCGCGAAGTACGTGGACAACCCCGCACTCTGGGAAAAAGCGGAGGGTGAGCTGCGAGAGGTCTTCGCGGAACTTGGCCTAAACTATTACGAAGGCGTGGGCGAAGCTGCTTTCTACGGCCCAAAGATCGATATACAACTTGCCAACTTCATGGGCAAGGAAGAGACTGTTTCCACCGTGCAGGTAGACCGTCACTTGCCGAACCGCTTCGAGCTTGAATACACGGGCGACGATGGCGCGCCGCACAGGCCGGTGATGATCCACCGTGGCATCATCAGCACGATGGAGCGCATGGTGTCGTACTTGATCGAGCATTATGCCGGTGCATTCCCAACATGGCTGGCACCTGTGCAGGTGATCCTCCTGCCGATTGCAGATCGGCACAACGAGTATGCCACGACCGTAGTAGAAAAGCTGCGAAGGGCCGGATACCGCGTTGACATAGACGCCCGCAACGAGAAGATAGGCAAGAAGATCGCCGAAAGCCAGGTGCAGAAGGTGCCGTACATGCTCGTCGTCGGCGATCGCGATGCGGCTGCTGGGAATGTCTCTGTTCGCCATCGGACAAAGGGCGATCTCGGTGCCGTTCCGCTGGCCGAGTTCATTGCAACTCTGGCGGACGACGTGGCAAGTGATCCGGTGGCACCCGTGTAGGTGGCGCAATCTACGTCGCAATTTAACATTATCACGAACGAATAGGACAACACAAAACGTGCAGCGAGCAAAAAGACTCTCTCTGATCCCTCCCTACCTCTTTGGTGAGATTGCGCGGTTGAAGGCTCAGGCAATTGCGGAAGGGCGAAGTTTAATCGATTTGGGCATCGGGGACCCCGACCAACCCACGCCAGCCGATATCGTGGCAAAGCTTGCAGAGTTCGTAAAGGACCCGTCGACGCATTGCTATGACGAGTCGCCGGCCGGTCGAATTGAGTTTCTTGCAGACGCGGCGCGCTGGTTCAAGGGGCGCTTCGGTGTGGACCTGGATCCAAAGACAGAAATGCTGGAGCTCATCGGTAGCAAGGAGGGGTTGGCGCATGTGGTGTGGGCCACAATCGATCCGGGCGATATCGCCCTTGTTCCAGACCCCGCCTACACCGTGGTGAAAGTAAACACGTTGCTTGCCGGTGGAACGCCGTACGATTTCATACTGCGGGCGGAAAATGGATTTCTGCCCGACCTCGCGTCAATACCCGGCGATATAGTCCGCAAGGCGAAGATCATCTACCTGAACTACCCGAACAATCCCACGGGCGCCGTGGCGACACGCGAGTTTTTCGAGAAGGTGGTGGGATGGGCGATCGAAACGGACACCCTCATAGTTCATGATTGCGCGTACTCGGAAATTTGCTTTGATGGGTACAAGGCGCCGTCCATCCTGGAGGTCCCCGGTGCCAAGGACGTGGCTATTGAGCTTCACTCGCTTTCAAAAACGATGAACATGACGGGATGGCGCATTGGGTTTGCTGTGGGGAACCCGGACGCCATAAGCGCCTTGAACACGATGAAGTCCAACGTGGACAGCAAGCATTTCTCCGCGATCGCTCTAACCGCCGGATGGGCGTTGAACAACTCCACGAACGACAAGACCCTCGCCCTGATTAAGAAGCGCCGTGATATCCTGGTGGACGGCCTCAACAAACTGGGATGGAACATGGAAAAGCCGAAGGCGACTTTTTACGTGTGGGCGCCCGTTCCACAGGGCCACACCAGCGTCTCATTCTGCAAACGCCTGCTCGAAGTCGGGGTGTTGGCCATACCGGGCCTCGGATACGGATCGTACGGTGACGGATTCATACGTTTTGCGCTCACCGTTAATGGAGACGTTGCCGGGGAAAAAATCCAAGAGGCCGTAGACAGAATCGCCAAGGCTGTCTAAGCCTGCATCCAACCGCACTTAAGCTATACTCGGCTGTCGCCAATCGGCGATGCCTGTCATGTGCTGTAGCGTGAGCGTGTTTGGAAATGCTGCGAGAGCGATATAACTCATCTAAACTATGCCGGTACCTGAGCATTACAATACGAACACACAGGAAAGAGCGGTCCTTGTTTCAGTGAACTTGGGCGCTTCGGACGCTGATTTCAATATGCGTCGCGCCGAACTGCGCGAGCTTGCCTACACAGCGGGCGCTTTTGTTGCCGCTGAAATTCTGCAGAGCCGGCGGACGCCTGATGTGGCGACATACATTGGGCCCGGCAAGGCGGAGGAGCTTGCGCAGGAGATCAAGGCGGTTGGCGCCGACTTCGTGATTTTCGACGATGAGCTCAACCCAACCCAACAACGAAACCTCGCCGCGACAATCGGCCTTAGTGTCATCGACCGCACCCAGCTTATTTTGGACATCTTCGCGCAGCGGGCGCGAACGCGCGAGGGCAAGCTACAAGTTGAATTGGCGCAGTTGACCTATCTTCTGCCCCGGCTGTCCGCGCAGTACACGAAGTTCGAACGGCAGCAGGGAGGAATCGGGGGCAGGGGGCCTGGTGAGACGAAGCTGGAGAGCGACCGCCGCAAGGTACGAGAGCGGATTGCCGAGCTTGGCCGCGAAATCGACGATATACGCAGCCAGCGGCACCAGCAACGTCAACTTCGCCGAAAACTTCCGTTTCCAACTTGTGCCCTGGTCGGATACACGTCGGCCGGTAAGTCCACGCTTCTCAACCTCCTCTCCGGTGCCGAGCTTTTTTCGGACGCGCGCCTGTTTGCGACGTTAGACCCGACCACGCGCAGGGTTGTGCTGTCCGACGGTTGGTCGGTGCTGATGACCGATACGGTGGGGTTTATTCGAGACTTGCCGCATCATTTGGTCGCCGCATTTCGCGCAACGCTTGAAGAAGTCGTTCAGGCAGACTTTCTGATCCATGTGGTGGATGCAAGCCATAAGGAATATGAACGGCAAATGTGCGCCGTCAACGATGTGCTGGCCGAGCTTGGTGTGGTTGACAAGCCCATGGTGATCGTCTTCAACAAGGCCGATGCCGTGACCGACACGTATCATTTGCGAGAACTGGTGATCCAATACCCGAACTCCTGCTACATCTCCGCCACAAAGCGGGAGGGCATAACGCACTTGATGGATTGCTTTACAGAAACGGTGCGCGCGATGCTCGTTCCCGTCGAAGTGGCGCTTCCTTATGATCGCAGCGAGCTAGTGGCGCAATGCTATGAAAACGGCAAGGTCCATCGTGCAGACTACACGCCCGAGCATATCCTGGTGAAAGCGGACATCAGCCGCGACCTCGCGGGCCGCCTCGAACCCTGGGTGTTGAACAAGAACTCCGACTTCTACCGGCGCATAGAGGGCGGAGTACACACGGATTGATTTGCTCGCGCAGCGCCCTTCAGCATGCGATTCGTTAATGCCGGCTACTTGGCGCTTGGGCCGAAAACTTGAAACTCCCAGATTGTTGGGGCGTTTGTGGCGTCCAAGATATGTAGGCGCACATACCGAGCTTGCACGGGTGGAAATGTTTGGGTGTAGTTGACGCCCACTTTGGTGCCAGAGAGGGCCGTTTGCCACGTGTCTGCATCGTTTAGCTTGTACTCGATGCGGAAGCTTGTTATCCTAGGCTCGAACTCGGCGATGAATGCCTTGTTTATGGTGATCGTCTTTTGCGCGTCCACCTCGAGCCAGCACTCTTTTGTGCCATCGTCGGTTGCCCATCGCGTGTCAGGGTTGCCGTCCACCGCCTTGTCGGCTCCAAATTCCGTCTGGTTTCCATGAACGTTCGACGCGGTTGCGGGCATTGCGGCAATCAGGGACGAGGGAACGACCGGTGCGTCGAATGGTGAGTTGTAGAGGCCCACATGAGAGAGGACGGGGCTGGCATCGCTGTCGGTGACGTTGATTCTGACGTCGGTTGCCGACACGCGCGGAATCCAAAGTATCCGCTTATAGCCAATTGTGGTTCCAGCCCCGATCTGTTGCCAGCTTCCGTTCACATTGCCGTCAACCGTGAACGCGGCGATGCGCTGACCAAGCGGCAAGTACTCTTGAAGCACGATATTGTTAAATGCGGTCGGCTTGCCAAGATGAACGGTCAACGACGCAGCTTTTACGCTATCGTCAGTTGCCCAGTACGCATTGCCGCCATGGGTGACGTTGTTAGCGCTAAAGTGGTTGCTGTTTGCTCGAACGTTGGTGGCTGAAACAGGCTTGTTTGTGGCAAGGTCGTTTGAGAAGATCGCTTTGATGGCTGTGCCGAACTCCTTGAGGCGCTCGACATCGGGTGTGGCTATGAGCCCACGCGGATCGGGAGGGACGTTCAACAACAGCACCGATCCATGGCCGACGGACGCGTAGTATATGTTTAGCAGATCGTCCAGCGATTTGACCTTGTCGTCCTCACTCGCGTGATAGAACCAGCCGGGACGGATAGAGACATCGGTTTCTGCCGGCATCCACTGTTTTCCGCCTCTCGTGCCCGCTCCCCAATCGGTTTCGGATGCGTGCCCAGCCTCATTTCCGACCCAGCGAACACAGGGGCAGGAGTTCGGGTCGCCCTGAAAAATCACTGCATTAGGCGCGAGGCGATGTACCAGCGTGCTGAACGCCGGAAAGTCATACTCCTGCTTTTTCCCGTTTGGACCCTCGCCATTTGCGCCGTCCATCCACACTTCGTGGATATCGCCATAATGGGTGAGCAACTCCGCAAGCTGATTTTCATAGTAGGTGTTGTAAACCGGCGAGTTGCCGTAATACGGGGAGTTGCGATCCCATGGCGACAGGTAGACTCCCATCTCGACGCCGCCGCGTTTGCAGGCATCGCTAAACTCCTGGACGACGTCGCCCTTGCCATTTTTCCAAGGGCTGCCCTTGACACTGTGAAGCGTGTATGCGCTTGGCCAGAGGCAGAAGCCGTCGTGATGTTTGCACGTGAGGATCACTTCCCGCACACCGGCAGCTTTTAATGCGGTGATCCACTGATCGCAGTTGAGCGACGTGGGGTTGAACACCTGAGGATCTTCTTTGCCCGATCCCCACTCGCTGTTGGTAAACGTGTTGACGCCGAAATGGGTGAATGCGATGATCTCCTTACGCTGCCACTCCATATGCTGTGGAGATGGAACGGCAGCGTAGGGCACAGGCGGCGTCGCAACGGGCGCGGAGTGCGCCGGAGTTTGAAACGCACCTACCGATATTAGCAGCAGCGATGCCAGGATCTGGCGGGCGAAATCTGCCATGTTCACACGGTTGCAATGAGCTGATCGGGGTTCAGGCCCGCGAGGCCCTCGCGGACGAAGAGGCCGTTCTTGCGTATCAATTCACCGTCGAAGAATATCTCTCCTCCACCTTGTTCCTCGCGCTGCAACATCACCATGTCCCAGTGGACGACGCTCCTGTTGCCGTTGTCGGCTTCATCGTAGGCGTTGCCAGGCGTGAAGTGGAACGAGCCCGCGATCTTCTCGTCGAATAGAATGTCCTTCATTGGGTTCAGTATCCAGGGGTTCACACCGAACGACCACTCCCCAACATATCTTGCCCCCTCGTCGCTGTCGAGTATCTGGTTCAACTTTGCGGTCATGCCGCCGGCAGCGGTGGCTTCGACCACCTTCCCTTTGGCGAAAACAAGCTTTATTCCCTCGAAAATCGCTCCCTGATAGATAGTAGGGGCGTTAAACGAGATAACGCCGTTGACGCTGTCTCGCACCGGTGCCGTGAAGCATTCGCCATCGGGAATGTTCCGTTGGCCAGTACAGGGAATGACAGGTATGTCCTTAATTGAGAAGTTCAGGTCAGTTCCGGGGCCGAGAATATGTATTTTGTCTGCTTGTTCCATCGCGGTCTTCAGCGGCTCGATCGCCGTGGCGAGACGCGAGTAGTCGAACGTGCAGACATTGAAGAAGAAGTCCTCGAACTCCTCGGTAGACATGTTGGCCTGCTGCGCCATACTGGGAGTGGGAAATCTCAGCACCACCCATTTTGTTTTGGTCACTCGTATGTTGCTGTGTACTTCGTGCCACCAAAGCTTGCGGTAGAGCCCCATTTTATCGTCGGGAACGTCGGAATGCTCTGCGGAATTGAAAGCTCCTCGAACACCGATGTACGCTTGCATGTTGCTCATGCGCTTGCCTTCGAACTCGCCGGTCAGCCGCATCTGCTCTTCCGTTGCCGCGCCATAGAGCGCTCGGAGCACGGCATTGCGCTTCACTGAGACGAACGGCCGCCCTTTTGCCGCAACCACTCGGCGAATAAGGCAGGCAAGCACCTCGTCTGGCACGTCAAAACCTTCGATGAGCACATTCTCATTTGGCTGAACGTCACACGAATATCCAACAAGGACATCGGCAAGGCGCTCGATTCTGGGATCGATCATTTTATCTAACCTCTCTTATATCGGTGGGCTGGGTGGGGGGCGAAACGCCTGTGAGGCCAAGCTGGCGACGATTACGGTTTAGCGAAGAAACCCGCGTCCGTCCGCTTCGCCCCTCCTAGTCACAACCTTACACCACCAATCATACCCGCTGGGCCGAATGTTGGCGGCGTGCAAAGTGCGAGCTGTCATTTTGTTGACGGAACGTTGTATGTCTCTAACAGCGGGTCGTCCCATTCTTTTCCGAGGGTGACGAGGTCGGCTTGGAGGCTTTGAAGTGTTTTTGCGCAGGCTGGGTCGGCTGCCAGGTTTTGTGTTTCCCAGGGATCGTTCGCAATGTCAAAAAGCTGCGTGGTGGAGTGACGGCGGTCGATAAAGTACTCGATCAGTTTCCACTTTTCCGTGCGAACCCCGCGTTGCAAGTCGAGATAGGCAAGAAACAGCTTTTCGCGAGTTTTTGCACCGTGCAGCGCTGGCACCATGCTCCGCCCTTGCACCGAGTGCGGTATCGGCGTTTGGGTAAGCTCGCAAAGGGTGGGGAACATGTCGCAGTTGTATACCATGGAGTCGGTGCGAGCATCGCTTGGCAAACCCGGGCCGGCGATTATCATGGGGACGCGCGTGCTATGCTCGTAGATGTTCTGCTTGCCCAGCAAGCCGTGCTGGCCGACAGCTAGGCCGTGATCGGCGCAATGGACGAAAATGGTGTTGTCCAGATCGCCTCTTGCGCGCACCGCCTCTATAACCCTGCCGAATTGGGCATCGACATGCGTGATCATGGCGTAGTATTCGGCGATATGGCGCCGGATTTCGTCCGGGCGTCGAGGAAGGCGCGCCAGCATCTCGTCACGGCCGTTCAGGTCGCCGTTCTCAAACGGATGGCCGCCAAGAAAGTTCGGTGGCAGTTCGATTTCGCTCGGGTCGTACATGTCGAGATACTTTTTGGGCATAGTTCTCGGATCGTGAGGAGCGAGAAACGCCATGTAGAGCATGTACGGCGTCTCTTTAGGGTGCTCTTGGAGAAATCGAACGCCCGCGTCACCAATGATTTCCGACGAGTGCCGGCCCGCGTACATGTGGTCGCCAAGGCGATCCACTGTTTTGTTCGTGGTGAACGGGTCCGCGATGAACGGTAGCACGTGGTCGTACCGGCCGCTCGGGTCGTAATGGAAGAGAGGGACGTTCCAGTGGTCGGCCATGCCGTCGAAAAGGATCTCGCTGCCGGACGAAAAAGAGCGGTTGAACGACTCGGTGCCGTTGTGCCACTTCCCCACACCATGGGTGGCATAGCCCGCTGCTCGCAGGGTTTCCCCGACGGTTGCATGATCCAGCGGTATCTCCTCGCCGCGTCCCTGTATATGAAACAGCGTGCGGCCGGTGTGCATCATCGCGCGACTCGGCATGCACACGGCGCCGCTTGTCCCGCCCGGATTGAACGCGTGCGTAAAGGTGGCTCCGTGCCGTACGAGCCAGTCTGTGTGCGGCGTGTTGATCGCAGAGTTTCCTAACGCACGCACGGTATCGAACCTGCGGTCATCGCACATCAGAAAGACAATATTAGGTTTGGACATGGCCTATGGTTCCACGCAAGCGGGCAGGGAGTGCCGCAATGCTCCGCTTTCAATTTTTACGAAAGGCTAGCTGCCGCTGACGTTCTCATATTCTACCGTGCCGCCCAGTTCGCCGTCTTTTGTGTAGGCTTGGGCTTTGCTGGGCAGCCAGAAGCTCGGGAGAATCTGCCTCGGATCACGATAAACAATTGTCTCGTGCTCCGAGCCATTTCCCGCCCATACCTTCTTTTGTACAATATAGTGCTTCGCAGGGTCTATCCAGATCTCGAAGCGCCGGTCGTAGTTTGGGGCATCTGTGACGTAGCGCAGTACAAAAACCTGGCAGTTTGTGTCCCATGCTGTTTGTTCGCCAACGTACTGGGCGCGCACAATCTCAAGATAGTTCTTGGGAAGCACGCCAAGATCGAAGATTGTCTTTCGCTTGGTGAGCCCGTCGCTGCCTGTGTAGTTGTTGACATAGTGAGCGCCTAAGGCCGGCACAACGAGTGTTTGCTTTGTGGTTGTCGTTGTGGTCTCGCTTGTCAGATATCCCGTCAACGGCCCAACCTTGGTTTTGTACTCAAGTTTGTTCGGTGCCGTGTAGATATACGTGGCTTCCTTTAGCTTGTAGGCATCGCCATATCCCTTGCCGATCTTAGACAGGATTCCCTGGTCCGCCTGAACCGTGCGTGCCGTTGCAGTCAGTGTGTGAACCGATTCTGGAACCGCGTATTCACTGATATCTGGCGCGGCGAACGCGGTAGATGCGGCAAACACGCCGAGCACTACCGGTACGGTAAGTTTGCAAGACCGTCTGGCAAACAAATACGCCGAGAGCACTGTTGATAACACCTGCGATTTCATTCTTTATTACTTCGAGCCTGTATCTATCGTGGCCACTACTGACATCCCCTGGGCGAGGCGATTGAGATCCTCTTGCTTCGCCCATCCCGCTTCTTGGGACGGTTTCAGTATAAGTTTTACGGGAATTCGCTGCACAACCTTGGTGAAGTTGCCCGTGGCATTGTCAGCAGGTAGCAGCGCCATAGAATTGCCGGACGCCTCGTTGACACTCTGAACCTGTGCCTTGAACTTTATGTTCGGAAACGCATCGATATCCACTTCCGCATCCTCGCCTTGCCTCACGCCAGCAAGTTGCGTTTCCTTGAAGTTCGCCTGGATCCAAACGTAATTGCCCTTTGTCATCGTTACAATCGTCTGTCCCGGTGTGAGCGCATCCCCAATATTGACGCCTTTGCGGACCACCGTGCCATCGGTCGGTGCCGAGATGTACGTGTCGTCCAGAGTCACCTTTGCGGCCCGCATGGCGGCTGCCGCCTGCAGCGCCTGCACCTTTGTGGTGGTCAGCGCCTGACCGCGCATCTTAACCTGGTCCTCACCTGCCAACGCTGCGAGCAACGCCGCCTGGCTCTGTGTCGTTACCGCTTGGCTGCTGGTATAGTCTTCTTCCTTCACCGGCACCTGCAGGAAGCTGGCACGCGCCACCATCACGTTGGCCTGAGCGGCCTTGAGTTGTTTCTGCGCTGCGGACGCCATATCTTCAGCGGCTCGTAGCGCCTGATTTTGCTGTTCGACCTCAGATTGCGCTTGGCGCACCTGGTCTTTCGCTCCGGACAAGCTTGCATCGGCCGCCTGAGCCGCTGCCTGCTGGGCATCAAGCTGCTCGCTCGTGACCGCTGCTATCGCTCCGTTGGAGCCATAGAGGGAAGCGTATCGTTGTGCGTCCCTGTCCGCCCTGGTTGCGTTCGCCTGGGCAGACACCACTTGCTGCTCGGCTGCATCCTCGGCGGCCTGTGCGGTCTTCACCGCTTGGCGCGCATTGCCTACCTGGGCTTCGGTCGTCATGTACTGTGCGTTGGCGGTTTCGGCAAGGGCGATTGCCTGCTGCAACTGCGCGGTCACTGTCCGCTGTGTCAACGACACTTGGTGCTGCGCCTCGCCTGTCTTGGCATTCTGGGCCAAGAGAGCTGCCCTCGCCTGCGCGATTTGCGCTTTAACGGTGCTTTCCTCAAACGCCACACTTGTTTGAGCCTGCGGTATTTGCGACGTGGCGGCTTGAGCCTGAGCGAGCGCCTGCTGGTATGCCGCTGTTGGCCCGCTGTCGTCAAGTCGGGCAATCAACTGCCCCGCCTTAACCTGATCCCCCTCGTCCACTGTCAGTTGCGACAGAGTTCCTGGGATGATTGGGCTGATATTGATAAGATCTCCTGTCACATACGCATCGTCGGTGCTGACGTGGGTTTGACTGTAAGCGTAAAACCGCACGCCCCAAATCGCTCCCAGCACCACGAGTATCGCGACAACAATGATCGCAACAAACGGAGGGCTCTGCCTCGCCTGCTCCGGTTCGGGTGGCAGGGGCGTGTTATTCGATGGTCCATTGCCGTTCGCAGTCGGCTTCGACAAGGCACCTTCTGCTGCGGGCAATGGTGCTGTTTCTGACTTTGTAGGCTCCATTATTGTGATCCTCGTTCTCTATGCATGACGGACATTACATACTTGGGTTAAGATTAGGCGAACCGATCGCGCTTTCGAAGTTTGCGCGTGCGATGAGATAGTCATATACGGCGTTGATCTGGCTGGACTCTGCGGATTCTAACGCTTGCTCTGAATCGGTGACTTCGAGATAGAGACCGACGCCCCCTGTGTAGCGGACTTGGGCGAGCTGTCGGGCAGCGGTTGCTTCGGCGAGTGCGGAGTTCGCCTCGTCGATTTCGTCCGCCGCGTTCCGTAGGTTCAAATATGCCTGTCGAACCTGCAGCTCTACCGTGGTCTGATCGTTGGTCAGCGCGTCCGTTGCGTTTTTCGTGGCATCCTTTGCTTCTCGAACCTTGTCGTGCGTCACCCCTCCATCATAGAGAGGAAGAGACAGGGTGGCCAAGTAAATGCCAAGGGAATGCCGGGGATTACCGAAATCGGTAGTCGGATAATAATTCCCCTCGGCCGTCAGCGTGAGCGTTGGATACAATCCCGTCCGCGCAAGCTTCACCTGTTCGCCTGCAGCTTGAACCGCTACCTTGTCTGCGGCAAGCTCGGGCCGCGAAGCGTCGGCAGTGGCAATGCTGGTTGCCAGGTTTATGGCGTCAACGTCGGCATGTGGAGGGATAAATGACGCTGGCAACGGAGCGGGAGTAACCGTAACCGGCGCGGTCGCAGCCGGCAGGGTCAACCCCTCGGTGACACCTGGGATGTCCTGAACAGTTACCGGCGATCCTAGCGGCCTTCCAACGACATCGTTAAAATTCGAGTCTGCGAGATTCAGCGAGTTCTCCGCGTTGGACTGACCTTGCTGTGCCTGAGCAAGCTGAGTCTGGGCACGATACAAGTCGATCTTCTGGCCGATTCCCTTGCTGTACTGGCTGCTTGCAAGGTCTGTCTGCGTTTGCGCGTTGGTGACGGTCGCCTTGGCGACGTCCACCTGATGCTGTGCCCTGAGGACGTTGAAATAAGCAGTGTTGGCACTAACCACAAGGCCGTTGTATATCCGTTGCCGGATGGCAGTGTCTGCCTGAAGCTGAAGCTTCTCTGCGCTAACCTGATCTTTCACCGCGCCGCTGATATCGATAGGCAGGGCCAATGTGGACTGTAGCGTCTGCGTGTTTTCCGGCTGAACAGGAATAGTCTGTCTGGCAAACACTATTGAGATCGGCGAATCGAGATGGACATACGTCGCGGTGGCGTTGACCTGGGGCCGCTCTCCCGCATGCGCTTCATCTATCGCCGCATGGTCTCGATCTAAATCTCGTGTTGCCTGCGTCAATGCGCTGCTTGTCTGTATCGCAAGCTTGATTGCCGCCTGAAGATCGAATGTGTTCGCGTCAACCGCCTGTTGAGCGTTCGCCGATCCCACAAATCCCAATGTGGCGGCGATTGTGACCGCGAGGGCTATGGCATTTAGCTTTGTTCTATTCTTCATCGTATAATTGACCATCCATTTATTAGTTGACCAAAATTGAATTTTGGTCACAATGATTTTAAACGGGCGACTTCCTCAGACCTTTGTACAATATGTTAATGACAGCATCAAGCTGCTCTTCGATGTTTTGCACCAAGTCGATGCAAATGGAACCTGGCATAAACGAGAATGTCGTGAACTTTAACGTGTGCGCGACGGCTAAGGTGTCGGCGACATCGAATTGGCCGCTTCGGTTGCCTTCTTCGAGCACGGTGGCAATCAATGCTACCTCCTGCTCGTGGTACGGGCGCAGTCGCTTTGGTATCTGCAGATAGACGTTTCGAACCATGTCCACCGCGTATGGCGCGTCCGCTGCACGCTCATGGCCGCGCAAAACCGGCAACTTTAGGATTTCAGAGAGCTTTTCCCTAGGCGTCTTGTGCGGGTCACGGGCAACTTCTTCCTGATCCTGCAACGTCGACGTCTTGTATTTTGCGATAATGGCCAAGCCAATGTCCTCTTTGCTGTCAAAGTGGAGATACACCGTGCCCTTGCCCACGCCAGCATCCTGCGCAATCTCGTCGATCGTTGTCTTCTTAAACCCGTAATGCCACAGACGTTGTTCTGCAGCCTGAATTATTCTCTCTCGCGCTGTGTCGCTTGTTATTCGTGCCACCCCACGCCTCGCTCGTCTATGACCATATTAGTATTCTAG
>Ga0255356_1000809_pt1 | contig 20500 bp, 30 predicted proteins | sample HBST100metaG_FD_189944 | JGI IMG/M metagenome (GOLD analysis project Ga0255356, IMG submission 189944) | Peat soil microbial communities from Stordalen Mire, Sweden - H.B.S.T100 | ecosystem: Environmental > Terrestrial > Soil > Wetlands > Peat | place: Sweden: Norrbotten County, Stordalen Mire...
CAGCGGCTACATGAACAGCGGCTACGGGAACAGCGGCGACGGGAACAGCGGCAACGGGAACAGCGGCTACGGGAACAGCGGCGACGGGAACAGCGGCGACGGGAACAGCGGCTACATGAACAGCGGCTACGGGAACAGCGGCAACTGGAACAGCGGCATATTCAACACGGATGAACCCAAAATGAGGTCATTTAATAAAGATTCCGATATGACCTATACCGAGTTCCGCGAAAAGTTTGGTTATAAGGATATTGATTTTCCTTTGAACGTCTGGTGCGATAAATCAGAAATGACCGACGAAGAAAAGAAATCGGTTTCGGGTTGGGAGCAGATAGGCGGCTATCTTAAAACTTTGAGCTATAAGGAAGCATGGGCAGAGGGATGGAAGAAAGCCACACAAGAGCAGAAGGACTGGTACAAATCATTTCCTAACTTTTCATCAGAAATCTTTTTCGAGATCACCGGCATTAAAATTGACGAACCGACGCTCAAAGGGAAAGAAGTTGAGGTGAAATTGGATGGCGTAACTTATAAAGCAATCATAATATAAACATGGGTAAAAAGGGCATGCGGTCATGAGAAAAGTGTACATACCGAGCAGTATTGTATGGCTCATTGTTGTTTGTGTCCATCGTTTCAGCCCTCCACGGTCGCCCGCAAAGAAAACAAATAAGAAATGAGAAAATCATATAAAGGTCTTCATAAAGTAGGGACAACTGACATCCAGCGAGCCATAGCAAATTTAGATCGTGATGTTTCCCACATGGTCTTAGCGAGGGATAGAGAGTGTATCACCTGTGGCTCGACGACCGAGCAATGTGACTGCGGACATTTCAGAATCCGGCAGAATATGGCTACTAGGTTTCACCCCCTAAACTGCAATCGTCAAGGGACTAAGGAAAATAGGTTCGAGGGGGGCAAGACATTTGAGTACGGGCTGGCGCTGGATAAAAAATATGGTAAAGGGTGCGCCATATTCCTTGAAAAGCTATCCCGAACGATAGAAAACTGGACGGAGGGTGAGCTAGCTACGTTACGAGAAGCGGCGAAAATTGGAGAGAGAGTTTATGAGGATATTTATTATGGGTTAAGGCCGACACATCAATTCAAAAAATTAATAAAAAAATGACAGATAAAGATTTAATCAGTAAAGCAATGTCCCTCTTGGTAAAGCGCCGGTACGACAACGAAACGCCGGAAACAAGGATAAAGAACGCCAAAAGAGCTAACTTGGCGCGGCAGAAGAAGATGAAAATAGGGAAATATAAGCCTAAGGACTTATCCACAGGATAGGACTTGCACACGGTAGGCGTTAGGAGTAGGATAGAGATAGTGGTTGATTTATTTCTTGGAAGTGGGTAATGAGGCGGTGTATAAAGCACTGGTTAATCACCACCCGCGAGAGATAATCTCATAAAAATCTCGCCCAAGAAACAAGTCAATCACTAAAAGGCCGAAAAAAAACTAAAAAACCAAAATGAAAGAAATAATCTTAGATACAGGAGTTATCCTTTTGATCGTAGGTATTCTAACTATCACGGCGGCGATATTCTCATGATAAGAATATTAGATGAAAATAATCCCGAAGATAAGGATTATATCAGAGAGCAATTAGAAGGAGATGACGGTTGCTTAGGTGATGACGTGGTGGACGACGAGGAGATAGAGATGAACAAATAAACAGGTTCGCATTTCTCTCTCGGTTTTGCCGCGAAGCTGGCCGAGAGAGAAATATAAAAAACATGAAAGAAACAATAATTAAAACTCAAAAAGAATTAGATAAACTTTCTCTTAAAACTGAGGGTTATATCTATATTGAAGGGGGAACCGAAAATGATCCATTAGTATTAAAAACTAATTTTGAATTTGCTTGTGTGATTATAAGAGGTTCGGCGTTCGTGCAGTCCGTGTCCGGCAATGCTACCGTGCAGTACGTGTACGATAATGCTACCGTGCAGTCCGTGTACGGCAATGCTACCGTGCAGTACGTGTCCGGCAATGCTACCGTGCAGTACGTGTCCGATAATGCTACCGTGCGGTCCGTGTCCGATAATGCTACCATGCAGTACGTGTCCGATAATGCTACCGTGCAGTCCGTGTACGGCAATGCTACCGTGCAGTCCGTGTACGGCAATGCTACCGTGCAGTCCGTGTACGGCAATGCTACCGTGCAGTCCGTGTCCGGCAATGCTACCGTGCAGTACGTGTCCGATAATGCTACCGTGCGGTCCGTGTCCGATAATGCTACCGTGCAGTCCGTGTACGGCAATGCTACCGTGCAGTCCGTGTCCGATAATGCTACTCTTAATCTATTCGGTGAAGCGGTTATATCAAATGCTCGTGGAGCAAAAAAGATAGTTTTGAGCGGATATAATACGATAGTGGTACATAAATCAGATCAAAAGAAATTAGGGTTAGTGATGAATAAGAAATCTCACTTAGTTATTATTCCTGATAATAATTTATTAACAAAACCGACTTTTAAAGAGTTCGCTATAAGATATGCTATAAAAACAAAAGGATTAAATGCGATTCTTTATAAATCTGTTCATAAGGTTGATGGAAAATATCTGTCAGATAAAGATAGGTCATTTGAGTATAAAATCGGAGAGATAACAGAGCATGAAATAGATAATCAGATAAAATATTCTTGTGCAGTAGGACTTCATGTTTCTACTTTATTTTGGGCGGTAAGATTTGGGTCTGATTGGGAAGATAGAGTCATATTAGAGTGCGAGGTTCCTATAAAGAACATCATCGTCGCAAAAGATACCGATGGAAAGGTTAGGACATCAAAATTAAAGGTCTTGCGCGAGCTGGATAAAAAAGAATACTAATATGATTACTTTCCAATATGAGTTTATCGAGAAGCAAGAGGAGGTAAGAAAGCATATCCAAGAATGCGAAGGGAGGCATACCCAGCAAGCGATCTATTCCACTTTCCACGATGCCTTGACGCAAATATGTTTTGGTTGCCATAAAATAAGAAGTACGATTTTTTTCGTGGAAAAACAAAAAGAAAAACATGATACAAGATAATAATTATCGTAAAAATCATCCTGGGACTTCAGGAATAATGGACTTCTTGGTTCCGAGCGAAAGAAGTCCACTGGAAAAGATACTATGTCCTTCATGTGGTCTAATGATGAAAAGAAAAGACTTTTTGCCGAGCGAGGAGATATGTAATGAATATTTAGATGTTCGTTTGATAGAAAATGAAGCAAGGTCGGAAGGTCATGAATATCAATTAGCAAACTAACATGAAGAAAAAAATAAAGAAGATAAAGAAAAAGGAAAATATCGTTACGATCTGTCGTAGTTTCTCTTATAAGTTAAATCTTGAAAATATAATCGGTGCGGCTGGTAGATATGAGAGTAGAGATTTTTTCGCAAGTCAGAGTTCGCAATGCAAGGAGAAGGACGCAGAGACAACGAGTGAGGCGCTATATCAGTTTTGCAAGAAAGATGTCATCAAGGCAGTTAATGCCTATATCAGTGAAGTTCGCGCGGAAAAGATGAAAAAGGAAACTGTAAAACAAAGAGCTATCGAAGTTAAACAAGAAAGTAAAGAACGCGCTATCGAAAGCGCAGCAGAAAATCAAGAATAAAATCGAGGTAGTCCTTGAAATGGGAACAACGGCGAGATAAAATAACTACAAAATTATGGCATATCAAAAACCTAAAATAGAAAGCAAGATCATTAGCTTAAATGTTGATTGGGTTTCAGAGATAAAAGAAAATAAGAAAGGAAAGCCTTTTATTTCTGTAAAGTCAGGAAAGGATATGTTCTGGTATGTCGGAGATGAACGAATATTTCATTACTTTAAGAAGGGTGAAACGGTGCAATGTCTTGTGCAGGATGGAGAGTTTAAGTCAGTGATTGATGTTGTTGATGATTCATTTGTCGCCGCGCGGGAAAAAAATGGAAGAGAAGAAAAAAGAGAAAATATATCAAGTCCTGAATTTTTTGTTACAAAGCATGACTGGGATTTATTGAATAGCAAATTAGATAAGATAGGTAAAATAGTAGTTGAGAATGGTTCCATGCTAACCGAACTAACCTTAGGTCTTGCGCTAGATCAAAATGGGAAGAAGGATGAGGAAGAAGTGCCAGACTTGGATAAAACAGCTTTTCCTCCAAAACAAAAAACATACTAAAATGGATAAGGTAAATAGCGATGACATTCTGGGTTATATGAAAGGTTTGGTAGAGTCAAAACAATCAGTCCCACGCGAGGACTGGCTAACGGCAGCATTTAATTTAGAGATATTGCGATTAGACGAGGCAAAGCTTTTAAATCAAATGAGGCAGGATATAGCGATAAAGCGAAGAGATATATTATATAGTCAAGATGGAAAAAAGAATGTTACCGCTTGTAATGTTGATATCGAAGCGTTAGATGAATTTAGATTCATGAAAAATCAGGAAGAAAAATTGTATACCGTGGACGAGTTGGTAAGAATCGCAAAGAAGAATAGCGACACGAACTTCTAAAATTTGCGGGGGAAAATAAAAAACTTAAAGGGTCGATAAATCTAATAAAAGCAAAAAAGCTGCATTGTGACTGTTGCGACGACTAAAATGAAAATCCTATCCCTCAAAGAACTATTAGTAAAGGAATGTCCCTATGACTGGTTTAATGGGGGATGGGTGGAACGCTTCGCCATGGAGCATGGCTACAAGGCTTCAAATGGCTCTCGCCGGGCAAGAGAATTAGAAAATTCCGGAGCGTGGGAGCGAAAAGAAGAAAAAGGTTCAGTATGGTACAGACGCGCGGAAAAAGAAAAGAAAGCAGTCATAAACGGTATTGAGGTAAAGGTGTTTAAGGAGAAGATTCCAGAAGAAAAGGGACTATGGTAGTTGCGCGGAAAAGAAAAAAAGAGTATAATTAGTCTAGTGAGGATTGCTATCGCCCACCTGCATCTTTTGGGAAAAGGAATCAAATAATTTAAATCATCCATTTTTCCCATAATAAGGAAGCGATACTCAATAGAGTTATAAAAGCATATTATCTCCATTTAAATATGAAATACGAAAATAAATGATAAATCCAATAAACGGTCATGTTTTAATAGAACCATTAAAGCATCAAACATATCTTCCGACCGAAAAAGGAACATATGAAGAAGTAGGTATTGTTTTAAAAAGACCATGGTATAAGTTCTGGTATCCAAACGAGGGTGATAAAGTGTACTACGATTCATGGTTAGCCACCAAACATCCTACCGGAGAAGATGATAGTTATTTTTGGCTCGTTCCATTCAAAGATATTCATGCGGTCGAAAAGAAAGAAAAAGATGGAGAGAAATAAAAATGGCATTTGAAACGAGGTATCAGAATAGTGTTTGCCGAGAACGCCGCGGTATTCTCCATAAATGGATTACGATTAAATATACAGACAAGGGTGAATTGGTTCGATGCGAGAGGTGTGGAACGAAGATGCACTTAGCAAATGATATGCCACGCCACATACAAGCCAGTTTTCTTATACGTTCCCTGCTCAAATCAGATGATCCGCTATTCAAAAAGGAATATCCCACAATAACCACATGAAAGACATAGAACTTGGTGCGATGACTTGGGCGCAGGATAATCCTTTTCGAGTGGTTCATGTCATCATAAGTCCGACGCAAGAGAGATTTTTTCTCAAAGGAGATATTTTCAAGAGTCCTGAATCATGGAAAGGAGGAGATATATGTACGACTAATATAATGTTTTTTAAGGACGATATAAGAGTAAACAAAAAAGAAGGTATGGATAAACTGAGAAAAGTGGTCCGTGAGGGCAGACTCCAAGACCTAAAAGATGTTTACAAAATGGCGACGGAAACCGATGGAAGCAAAGTAAACTGGAAACCAATAATTTATAAAAACAAATGAAAGATAACTTATTCACAGGTGATGAGGCGCGCGCAGGTTTAATGAACGGAATAAGAAAAGCAACAGAAGCGGTAGCTGGAACTCTCGGAACGTCGGGAAAAAATAGTCTTCTTCAAGCATTTGCGTCGCCTTTTTTCTACCCCACAAATGACGGAATATCTATATTAGGCGCGATAAGATTCGCAGACCCGTTAGAAGAAATGGGAAGAAATATATTGGGCGAGGCAGTTTCCCGCGCAAATCGTGCTAACGGCGATGGTTCTTCAACAACGTGCGTTCTAACTTCTGCTATTTTAGAAGAAGGCATGAAACATCTTGATGAGGCCTCTCCTATGGACATTCAGAAATCTCTTAATGAGTGTATTCCGGTCATCGAGGAATCACTGAAATCACAAAGAAAAGAAGTGGTTGACAAAGATGGTGTTATTGACTTTAAGTTGCTAGAACAAGTGGCTACAATTTCAAGCGAAGACCCTGCTATCGGTAAGATGATCGCAGAGATTTATTCTAAAATCGGCAAGGATGGAATCATAAATTGGGAATCATCAAAGGATAATAAGGATTCCTACACTATTGGAACGGGAATCAAGATAGACGGGGCTACCTATGCTTCCCGGTATATGTGCGACGCAGACGGAAATAACTTCACCTATCAAGCTACCATTGAAAATCCATTGGTTCTTCTCGCTTACTCAAAGATAACCGCACAATCGGAGATGGAAAAGTTGATAGGAGAACTCGTGGAAAAAGGAGTCAAAGACTTAGTTATCTTCTGTAACGAGATGGACGCACCAATTCTCAATAGTTTTATTATGGCTCGTGCGCCGCAAACGTTGGGTATCAGGTTCTTGGTGATAAAATTACCAACAGTCCTCAATGATTTATGGTGGGAAGATTTAGAGAAGGCATCGGGTGGCAGAATCATAAGTCCGGCCTCTGGCATCAGAATGAAAGATGTAGGTATGCAGTTCCTGGGTAAGTTCGGAAAGATCACGGTGAATCGAGATGACACTTTCATTGACGGGATAGCGGACCTATCGAATCATTTGATGGCATTGAAAGTGGACGGTTCGGAGGAGTCATTAGCGCGCGTCGCGCGGTTGAACACAAAGACTGCTCGTTATTACGTGGGAGCTAACTCGGAATCAACCTTAAGGCAGAAACGCGATAAGGTGGAGGATGCTATCAATTCAGCGTGGAGTGCGATGCAAAATGGGATTCTTCCGGGTGGTGGAATTGCGTTATTGAATGCCGCGAAAGAATTAGATGGAAAATTTATAGGAGATCAAATTCTCATGCAGGCGTTGTGTTCTCCGTGGAGGCAAATAGTCGAAAATAGTGGATACGAAACATCGAAAGTTCTCAAGATAGGTGGGGAGATGGGTTTCAATTCTAGGTCGGGTAAGGTGGAAAATATGTTCAATTCCGGAATCGTCGATAGTTTTGACGTTGTAATGGGCGCGGTAAAAAATGCAATCGGTGTTGCTTCTGGTATTTTGACCTGTGGAAGCGTCGTTCTCCTGCCTCGTAATGAAAACTCGGTCGATGAAGCGATCAAAGCAATAGTACAGAACCCTCAATAAAATGAAAGATTTAGCGAAGGAATGGAAAGAATTTAAGAAATTTCGTATAAAAAAGCGAGAAGAAAATCTTAAATCGGCAGAATATCTTTTGGCACAAGAAGAACTGAGAAAGGCATTTGCATCACAACCTAAGTCGGTAGATATATCTCCTTATTCGTTTATAGTATGGGAAATGGCTGAAATGATATGGAAAATTGCATTAATGTCGAGAGATATGGCGGAAAGTAGAGGGATACCACCCGAAAATGTCGAAGGATTACTTGATTGGCTTTCAAACGATAAAAAATGATTTTCTTCCTAAAACGCTGTGAGAATTGCCACAAATTACGCTTCAAATGGACAGTAAAGAAGCAGAAGATTTACGTTCAGCAGATAAAAGAAGTAGTAACGGGACGGCTGGCGACATGTGGGGGTTGCAGGAAAAAGGTCGAGGCGGCACTAAGGGAACGGAATATATAATGTTTGATCAAAAACCCGAAGAAGCGATAAAAGAAGCAGAGGAAATGGCAGGTAAGAATTATGTGGATATGAAAGATGAAGAGTTTAACCCAATACATAATCCCGAAGCGATCAGTATAATCAAGCAGAAAGATGGTAATTTCAAGTTATGGGGTCAGCGATTCGGAAAGGTTATCGAGTTAAGAGCGGGAAAGCCTGAAGATGCACTGGTGGCGTTCTTGACGCACGAGTAATTGTTTGACAAGTCAATGGAATTGCCATATAATTGTGTTACATAACGTTAAAATAACATGGCATTTCAAAAAGGCAATACAATGGGGAAGGGTAGACCTAAGGGTTCTTTGAATGTTGAAACGATGACGAAACTAGAACGTCGCGCTCATTTTGAGAAACGCGCCCAAGAAAAGTTTGATAAATGGATTGATGAATGTAGGGCTGAATATGGCTTAGATCAGTTTCTCGGAAAATCGCCTGATATTATCGAGGGAGTTATCAAGACGGAGCCGAGTGAGAGGATTAAAGAATTAGCGAAAAAACTCAAAGAACTCAATGCGTAATAGAACAGATATTAAAAACGGCATGACACTATGCGTTCCATGCCACAAAAAGACTGATAACTATGCCGGTAGAGTTAAATGAGTACACCGATAAGGAGTTGGTTGAGGCGACGGAATTATATCCTGCGCTATGGGTGATTCAAAACGAGATTAAAAATGAAGTAGGTTTTCCTATTGAGTTTAAGAAGAGAAAGTTTCTCGTAGACATTTACAACGATTTAAGCCCACTCCAAGTAATCTTAAAAAGTCCGCAGGTAGGCATGACGGTTTGTAACGCCATTAAAAGTTTCTATGTAGCGAAGAAGTTACATCGCCAAATCATATATACTTTGCCTACGATCAGCGATATTCAAGACATGGTAGGCGGTTCGTTTAATCGCATCATCGCTCAGAATCCTATTTTGAGTGCATGGGTGCGCGATCACGATACCATTGAACAAAAATCGGTTGGAGATTCAATCATTTTCTATCGCGGCACTTTTACAGCAAAGCAAGCCATGATGATTCCATCGGGCTTGAACATACACGATGAGGTCGATATTTCTAACGCGGAAGTAATAACAGCTTATGAGAACAGGCTACAGGCGCAGGAAGATGGTGGTTGGCGCTGGTATTTCAGTCATCCTTCCTTGGCTGGACATGGTGTCGACGTGTACTGGCAGAAGTCGGATAAAAAAGAATGGTTTATAAAATGTAAAAATTGCTATGAAGAACAAATCCTTAGTTGGCCGGAAAGTATCAATATGGGACGCGAATCGTATTGTTGTAAAAAGTGCGGAACAGATATTGAAGACGATATTCGCATTAATGGATGCTGGCGTAAAACCGCTATCGGAGATTTCAGTGGTTATCACATATCCCAACTCATGCTCTACAACAAGAGCGCGAAAGACATCATCAAAGCGTTCAACGACCCGCAAAAAGACAAGCAATACTTCTACAACTACGTCCTAGGGCTTCCGTATATCGGGAGTGAGGATAGAATTGAACCTAAGACCGTATTACAGAACTGTGTCGATGAAGTGAACGATTACTACGCCAAGGATGACCGAGTCATCATCGGTTGCGATACAGGGCATGGAATACATTACGTTCTAAGAAACAAGCAGGGAGTATTCTTATATGGTCACGAAACTGAAATAACGGCGACAAAAGACCCTTACGACAAGATAGCTTCATTCCTTAATACGTTCGAGAAGTCGATCGCCGTGTTTGACCAAGGAGGCGATTTGATCGGTGTTCGTAAGCTGCAAGCCAAGTATCCCGGACGAGTGTTCCTCTGTTTCTATCGTAAAGATCGCAAGAGCAACGAGTATGTTGAATGGGGCGTGGATGACGAGTTCGGCACCGTGAGGGTGGACAGAAACCGTCAGATGACCATTATGGTCGAGCAGATGAGGGATATTGGACGTTATCGGCTTAATGGTTCAAAGGAGGAATGGGCGGAGTTTGCTTCACACTTTGGGTATCTGTATCGGGAAGAAATTACGACCGACGCGAAACCCGGAAAAGATGATAGGAGTCTGTTAGGGACAGAGTACATTTGGAAACGTTCGGGGCCTGACCACTTCGCTCATGCTTTGCTCTATAGTGACATCGGTATGCAACACTTCAATCATTCACAAGCTAAAATCTTCGGCACGAGAAACGCCATGTCCGGTATCCCGAAAGCGGAGGTGGTAGAAGCCAATGGCATGGTGAGGGCAAGAGGAGTTCCAAGCGCAGATATGGCGCAAGTAGTCTTGTTAAATTGGGATAGTGCAAAATGAATCGAGAACAATGGCGTGTTTATAATCGAGAGAAACAGAGAATATATCGCGAGATAAAGCGAGGTTGCCCAGCGCGGCCATATGTTAAAATAGAAGAGATCATGAAAGCCGCAGGACATTGTGGGTTCTGTGGAATGTTGTTGACCTCAGAATATCATCAAAAACATCCCTTGATAGGTTGCCAGAAGTTCATGGGTAGGGGTCTAGGATCGTCGGACTCTCCAAAAGTCTGATAGCAAGGTTCGATTCCTTGTCTACCCGCTATACACGAATATATATATCGTGACATTATGATTTAAAATTATCGTAATGCCACAATCTTTGCCACAATCTTTTCAACAGCAACCTCAGTTGCCCAGTGGAATTGTTAATCAATCTGGTACGTCTAATCAGCAATTTAAACAAGCATTTAATCCACGACGGAACTCACTAAATAATGCACTAGCAGGGACGATTCCTAGCCAATTTGGGAATGTTTGGGGTCAAACACCTCAGCAGGTTCAGAATGAATCGCAAAGATTCAATCAGAAGTTAGGTCAATTGGGAGGCAAATTAGCTCCAGGTGTTACGCCTCATTTGAATCCGAATGAAGGATATCCTATGCAAGCTCAACCTACTACACTCGCAGGTCATTTGGCGGGCGTAGCTACAGTGAATCCTTTGATGCAACAACAGATTCAGCAACAAACCTTAGGGAGATTGGCTCAACCTAATAGTTTCAAACACGGCGGAAAAGTTAATAAAACGGGATATGCCCTTGTCCATAAAGGCGAAAAGGTTTTAACGAAAAAACAACAGCAGTCGTTAAAATCTAAAGCGTTGCTAAAAAAATTAACATCGCGTGATTAACTATGCCTGATTTTGATAGTTTTGTCCAAAATCTGGTTGGTGTCGATGACCTTATTTCCAGCGACACGAACAAGATTCGCGTAAAAGGTGATTTCGCTCCAGAAGGCAAGGTAAGCGAGGAAATTGACGTACTCGAATTACCAATGTCGGATGAGAAACTCTTGAAACTCCGCAACGAGTGGGAGGGTGCTTATGCTCCATATGAATCTGCGGTGGCTATACCAACAAGACAGAGAAACCTAAGAAGTTATCTCGGACGAAACGGAATGGGTGAAGTTCCTGGCGAGGAAGAAATCGTCGCGGCTAATTTACAGTTCGAGTCAGAAGAGACCTTCTTACCTGCGGCTACGTCACAAGACCCCAGCCCTTTCGTATACGGTGCTAATGACCAACAGATCAACGCTCTCGCCCAGAAAGTTCAGACGATGCTCCAGTTTCACGCTCAACAGCTTCTTCTCCGCAGGAAGATAGCAGTTATGGTGCGCCAGTGGTCAATCAATCATCTTGGAGTTCTAAAGCCCGGCTGGAATGAAGACATCAAAGATGTAGCTATCGAGAATAGAAAGATACAGGACTTCATATTTGACCCGAATGGATATGTTGATGTTTATGGTGATTTCAGTTCATGGCTCGGAGAGAGGATTTATGTAACCGCAGAGAAGCTCTGCGATCTATTCCCGAAGAAGACGGCGGACATTATCTTAGAAGTCGACGGTAAGATGGGAACGAAAGTTTGTTACACCGAATGGTGGAACGATGACTATTGTTTCTCAACGTTCAAGCGTATTGTTTTGGACAAGCATAAGAACGAGTATTTCAATTACGAGAAGCAGGAAGACCAACAGCCCGACCCTTTGACGGGTCAAGTAAAGCCGGTCAAGCGGAATCATTTTGCTATTCCTAAGAAGCCTTATATCTTCTTGTCGGTCTTTAGTTTACAGGAGAGACCTCATGATATCACGGGTTTGATAGAACAGAGCATCCCAGATCAAAGGAGACTTAGTAATCGAGCAGACCAGATAAATAACAACGTCAGCCAAGGAAACAACGGCTTGTTGTTTAGCGAGGACAATTTTAATCAGGAAACAGCTAAACAGGGATATGACGCTTTGACCAAGAAAGGTCATGGCGGTGTTTTGGTTCCAAAGTCAGAAAATGGCAATGGCGCGGAAGGTTCAATCATACGATTGGACGCACCAAATTTTCCACAGGCGGCGTTCGATGAGGTTGAACTCTTGGAGAATCACATTAAGAGTCGGTGGGGTACGCAGGGAATTTCAAGTCAGCCAGCAAGGCCGGACGAAACGGCACGAGGTATGACATTGAATCAGCAGAGAGACACTTCTCGGATAGGTGGTGGAATCGGAGACGTAATCGAGCAGTCGGTCGCTAAGTCTTGTTTCGATTGGCTCGTTCAGCTTTATTGCGTGTTCTACGATGAAAGACATTTCGGCGCGGTAATGGGTTCGGGAGAGGCTACGCAGTACGTTGAATTAGAAGCGCAAGAAATAGATCAGCAGTTGGTCGTGGGTGTAACTGCCAATTCAATGCAACCGAAAGACCAGATTTCGGAAGGCAATCAAGCGATGAGTTTGTACTCAGCTGGTGCTATTGGCCCGAAGACATTGCTTGAAACCTTGAACTTTGCTAACCCAGATGATGCTTCAGAAGACGGAGTTTTCTGGACATATAGTCAGAAATCGGACGGCGGTATGAGTTACATAACATTGAACTTCCCCCAACTCGCCCAGAAACTTCAACAGATGCAAGCCCAACAGCAACAGGCGGCGCAACAGCAACAGGCTCAACAAGTACAGCAGGAGGCACAATCAGGTCAGCAACAGATTCAACAAAAACAAGCACAGGGTCAGGCACAATTACAGCAGGGTGAGGCAAGTCATCGGCAGAAAATGAGGCAAGAACAGGAAAGCCACGCCCAGAAGCTAGCGTTATCCAAAGAGGTGGCTAGTGCGGCGATGCAAGCTAAGACCGCAGGAACACAACCAAAATGAGAAATTTAGAGGAGAAAATACAGCGTGATATGGAGTCAACGGCGATAGACATGGAGGTAGCCAGTATCAAGGTATACGAGAGGTTGATAGAAACATCGGAAAGTCCTCACGATCGAAGAATCTATGAGGAGATACTACAGGATGAGAAGGATCATGAGCGAAAGGTAAAAGCGATAAGGGGTCGATAATACACGAAAAAGTAAAAACAAACTAATTATTATAAAATATCAGTATGACACATGATGAAAAGATTTCTCAGATGGCGCGATATATGGATAAGCACGGTTCGCGCACTGAATATGATATGAGAAAGGGCAAATCAGAACATAAGCCTGCGACTATGTCATTTGAGGATTTTCGCAAGAGCGAAAAAAAACCTTCCCCCGCCCGCTCAAATGCGTTGAAGAAGAAGAAATTAGTAGGTGAGTATAAAGATGCCAAAGACCACCGTTTGGGGAAAATAGGTTCTGATATAAAATCTTTCCGCCGCCATTTTGAAAAATCGGGAGAAAGAATTGAAAACGCCCACAAAAGTAAAGAAGTAAAGTTTTACTAACTAACAATGACCACTCTTTCTAAAATCCTTTCAGGTATCGTTGGACTCGCGAAGGATACCCTACATCTTAATAAGAATAGAAAGTGTAACGAGTGCAATGAATCCTATTAAGAAATAACCCATGTCCGACCTAAATAACTAATATGCCAAAGTTCCTCGAAAAAAAACTTGATAAGGAATATCCGAATGAACCGGATGCGAAGTATAAAATAATGAACTCCCTCGGCGTGATGCGGGGCAATAAGGAGACCGCAAAGGGTCGACGCGAGGAGAAGAAGCACGATGCGAAGACAAAAGCATTGGAGAAGGGAAGGGAGATAACCCCTCATAGGGCAACTGATAAAGAAGTAGAAGGATTGCCGAAATGTAAGATATGTGGGAAGCGAGCAACGAGAATGGATTTTCATATGCAAGAACACAAATAGGTCGATAAAATACAAATACCAACATGGCAAAAGACCAATTAAAAAACGCCAACAATTATCTTCACGGAGTCAAAAACAGGGCATTGGAGAAAAAAGCGAAAGAATCTACTCGCTGGCTTAATAAACATGTTTCTGCCCAGAAGAAATCGCATGGGAAATTATGGAAACTGATTAGGGAAGCCCCTGAAATTTCAGAGAGCGAAGAACCTAATAACGGTCGATAAAATACAAATACCAATATGGCAAAAGAAAAAGAAGCGAAGTCCAAGGCACTTGAATCCCGCCTCATCGATAACATCGGCTATTGCCCTGAGTGCCACAAGAAGCACGCGAAAGGCAAGCACGACAAAGAAGAGAAGACCGAGAGGAAGCACGGTAAGAAGGAAGAGGAAGAAGAGAAGGAAGATGAGGACGAAGAAGAGAAGGAAGATGAGGACGAAGAAGAATAGGAATCTCAAGTTAGAGAATTATTGTTCAATGTTTGCAATATCGGTCTGGGTAATTTGAAAGATGATATTCAGATTCTCCAGTCCGCTATTGCATACTTGCAGAAGTATTCAGAGCGTCTGGTTACCCCTGTAAAGGAAAACCCAGAATAAATAAAAATCCCGCCTTGCGAAAGGCCGCAGTTAATAACTTGAAAAAGCAAAAATATGCCAGATGAATTAAACAGTTTTTTGAAAGATTTGGGTGTGCCGGATGAATCCATATTGGACAAACCTCTTGACGGAACTGACGAGGAACCTGAAAAGGAAACCCCAGTGCGTAAGGTGGAGCTTGACGACGATGGTTACGCCAGAAATCGTCAGGGTCGCCGGAAGAGGGAAGCAGATCAGCGTATGCGTGATGAGGTTTTACAGCTCAATGAGCGCGTGAAGGTTCTCTCGGAAGTAGGGAAGTTTAGGGAAGAAGTTGGCGACGACGAACTAAGAAAAGTTGAAGCCATCTTCGGTACTGATACCCCCGAAAAATTAGCGGCGACGAACATACTCAAGGAAGCACTTTCCGGTTTGACCGAAAGAGCCAAAAAGGAAACATTGCGAGAGTTGGACTCCCGCCAAGAAGAGGAATTAGGCGCGCAGGAGGAAGCAGACGATGAGGTTGATGAGTTTCTTGACATAGCAGAGGAAGAAGGACTTGATACAGAAGATGACAATACCCGCAAAGGACTGATAACGCTCATGGAGCGTATGTCCTCCAAATATAATGACGGGAACATCAAAGAGTTCGCAGACTCCGAAGCGGTGATAGAAACTTATAAGGAACTCCAGAAGCGTCAGGGTTCAAGCAAGGCCAGAGAACTGGCGAGCAGGAGCATGACGCACAGTGGAGAATCTCAATCATCGAAATTGCCTCAAAACGCAATTGAGCGATATATGGAAGAGAACGGACTTACGGGCAGTTGGTAAATAAATTAAATTAAACAAACAATATGGCTGGAGGTACAGCCCCAAACGTAACCATTCAATCAGTGACGAACCAGTATCTGGCTCCGAAGTGGTATGATTTGGTTTTACGCGATAACTATTTCTTTGGGAAGTTGATGGAAAAGACGAAGAAATGGGATGGCTCACAAATGCTTTTTCCGATTAAGTGGCAAAAAGGAATCTCGACCGTGGCTTTCAATGGCTACGACTTGCTCCCTATCAGTCAGCAACCAGTGACGGTGAATATGACCTTTTATCCGAGTTTTACTGCTACCAATGTTTCATTGGCTGGCACTGACTTGTCTATCAATGACACGGATATGCAGACCATTAAACTGATGTCAGTTATGATGGAGAGCAGGGCGCAGGATGGTTCCGATGACCTTGGAAACTTTTTGCAGGGTGATGGTACGAGCTTTGGTGGCAAGGCTCCGAACGGTTTGGCGAACACGATTGATAACGGTACGGTATCATCGACGTACGGTGGTCTTACTCGCGCTTCTTACCCCGGTTTGAACGCGTATGAGACGGTAGCTACGAACAATGCTATTTCCTTGTTACAGCTTCGGACGACATGGAACAACATTTCAGATGGTGGTGTTATCCCGGATTTCGTTCTTGGAGATTACACGACTTGGGCTTATATCGAACAGCTCCAGACTCCGTTCCAGAAAAACAATCAGGACTTTTCACCGCATGATCGGACTGTCTCGCAGGTTTCGGGTTATTCCGAGCTTCGCTGGGACGGTATGATCATCTCGCGTGATAAGAAAGTCACGGCTGGTTCACTCTACATGATGAACTTGAAGTTCTTGGAGTGGTACGGTTTGAAGTGGTGGAAAGGTGAGAAGGTAACTGCAAGAGCGAAAGATATCGAAGGTAACGTTTATGCCGAGAAGCTCTACGCACCTGCGGTCTTCACGTGGACGGGTATGGTCGAGGCTTACAATCAGGGCACTGTTAACGGTTTCATGATTGTCGGCGGTCAGCTCATCTGTACCGCTCCGTTACGTCAGGGTCTTATTACCGGAATCCAGTCGGCCGCGTAATCAATGTTGGTAATAAACTAATATAACCAACATGATAAACATCGAAAAGTATCTCGCAGGTCCGCTTGAGGACGGTTTCGCTACGGGTCTGAACTTCATTCAGAACCACAACACGCCACTTAACGCTATCAACGCGACGGCTACCGCTACGGCGGCACAGATCGCTTCGGGGTATATCACCTCGACCTCTGCGTCTGCTACGACCATTACGCTTCCCACGGGAACGCTCTTGGGCAAGTATCTCGGTGCGGCGCAGGGGACTTCGCTTGAGTTCTCTATCGACAACACGGCTGGCTCGAATACCGTGACGGTTGCGGTTGCGACGAACGGTATCTTGTCGGCGGCGGCGGCGGCGGGTTCGGGCAGTGGTGTCGGATTACTCACGGTTCCTTCGGGCGCGACGGGTATCGGTCAGTTCGAGATAATCTTCAGTAGCCCCACGGCGTATGTCTTCAGTCGAGTCGCTTAAAGGGTCGAAAATAAACTAAAATAAAACAAAATGTCTAATATTACACAGAGGGGTTTTGGTGCTCCTCTTGGGCTTCAGGCGAATGGTGTGTTTCAGACTTCGACGGATGTGGCTTTGGCTACGCTCGTTGGTACACGCTGGGACACTTCTGATGGTCGTGAATTGATCTTGGTTTCCACTCCGGCTGGGACAGCAACGGCGGCTGGTTATCTTTATCAGGACGCGGCTATCATAGCGGGTCATCAGGGTCTTACCGTTACGGCGTTCAATCCGTATGGTACGACGAATGGTATAGCGAATCTTAGTAGTTCTCCTGCGACGGTAACGGTTACCTTGGGTGGTACGGCCGCGACAGTCAATCAGTATCAGGGTGGCTTCCTTACCGTAGCTTCGGGTGCAGGTATCGGTCAGACGCTTCGTATTCAGGGGAATACGGCGCAGACCTCTACGACTGGTTCGGTTGTTGTCACGTTGGAAGATGGCCCGAATACGGCTCTTACCACGTCATCGGTCGTTTCTTTGTCTCCGGCGCATGGCGCTAACGTCATCATCGGTTCTGCTACTCTCACGGGTGCGGCTACAGGTGTTGCTCTTTACGTCATTCCGGTTTCAAGCTACGGCTTCTTGGTTGCGAAGGGCTTGACGGCGGCTGTTACGGTTACTACCTCTCCGACGATAGGTCAGGAAGTGACTAGTGCGGCGTCTGGTCAGCTTACAGTTGGAACAGCTACTGGAGTAAGCCTTGGCTATGCTGCTTATAGCGGTTCAACGGGTACGGCGACCTTGGTGTTCATCAATATCTAAAATATTGAGAAGGGAGGGCGATTATCGGTCGCCCTCCAAGGCCTCGTAAGAGGTAAATAAACTTTAATCCTGTATAAGGAAATGGAACAAAAACAAAACGTCATGGAGCGCGTTAAGATGCTCCCAGAGAATTTCGATGGTATCGTTCGGTTCACGAATTGGTCGGATGAGGATTTTATCGGTCGTTGGAACTCGAAAGATTATGAGTTCAAAGCGAATACGACATCTCCATTATTCATCGCGGAACATTCGCCTTTGGAATTGCTGAACATTGTAAAGAAATTTGCTAAAGATTTAGCAGAAAGGGAATGGGGCAAGAGCGAGTGGACGAAAAATGCACTGAAAAGAGAACGGAACTCCGATGGGACACCTCGTGGATATGGTATGTCGATTGCTTCGACCTATTCGATAGACCAATTGGCTCCGTTGATTCAGAAAGGACTTTATATTTATTCCGAGTCCAAAGCTAAAGTAGCAGATGCTCTCCGTCCGAAACTCGAAGATAAACTGAGCCGAGATACGGAAACGGGACACTTAAATACGAAGGCTGTAAAAAAGGGTGCATCCATGAGCGATCTGGCGGCATCGTTTGAAAAAGAATAATGATAAAGCTCCTTCCAAAATCAGATTTAGCAAAAGAAAAGGCTAAACAGACTTCACGTGAGATTCAGGAGGGAGTTAAAATCGCTACGCGCGTTGACGGGTTGCGTTCTCTTTGGGCAAAGACCGAACAGGACTTTGAAAAGTACAAGATTGCAACCCTTGGCGCAATTCAAAAGGACATAGACTCATTGAATGGAAAGAAAGATAATCTTTCCGTTGAATTGCATGAGATGCAGAGTAAATATGATTCTTTGATGCCTGATATTGTTTCAAAAAGACTCGAACTGGCTCAGTTTGAAAAGAGTTTGACTTCTTGGGAGAAGAAATTGGACAAAAGAGAGGAAGGATTGAATATTTTTGAGAAAGAAGTCAATGATTCTTTCAAGAAAGTGGAAGATTCTCGTATAAGAACGGAAGATAACGAAAGAATCAGTCAAAATCTTCTTCATGCCGCGGATGAAAAGAATAAGCAGGCGCAAATAGCATTGAGTACGGCGAATAATATTCAAGACGAAGCTCGCATTAGTAAAACAGAGATAGAAAAATTGCTTAACGATCGGGAAAATATCATAAACGAGAAAGAAAAAGAGTTAGCAGAAGAAGATTTGCTTTTAATGAACGAACGCAAGGATTTAGATAAAAATAAGATAAAGGTCAATGATATGCGGCAGACACTAGAAAGGAGCATACAGAGAATAAAGGAAGGAAAAAGAGCATAAATGTATAACATCGACCCACAAAATGGAGATATCGTAATTTCAGGTTTTGAAAATGGAATCGGAGATTCTCCTTATTCTGGGTTGACTGATATGCGGAATATCAACACGGTAAGCATCCCCGGCGAGGCGGATGTTAATTTTTCTACCGTGTTAAGTTCTAACCCTACTTTTACGGGTAACATAATTTCGGCAACGGGGAGTACTTTTACCTATACGACAACGACGGGAACTCCAGTGGGAAATATTTTACAAGCAGTCGTATTTTCTAACGTATCGGGACTTATGGGAAGTCCGGGGATAACCGCAGGGACGGTGTATTGGATGGCTTCGTCCAATTCGGGGTCTACGTTTTATGTCTATACGACCCTATTCGGAACGAGTCCCGTGAATATAACGCTCACGGGTACAGCTACTTTTGCAACGGTAGATATGGGAACTCCACGCCATTGGTCTTATTCCGTGCAATCCAATACGGCGAATGTATTAGAAAATTATCTAATAGACTCTAACGGCAGGGCGTGGGTGAACGTAAATGGTCAGGCAGGATGGACGTTTTTAGGCAACACATTATTTTCAGATTCCTATGGAAACGGACTTGTTTGGTACGAAGGGGCGAACCCGCCGACGAATACGGTGACGGTAAAAGGTGCGATAACTGGTTCTACATTTGGTGGAGCAAGCAGAACTCCCGCGCTCATAACTTACACGCAGAACGCAAATTATGCGGCACCCCAGAACGGAGATATGATTTCTTTTATAGCTCCCGGTGGTTCTTTGCATTTACCTGCAGGAATCGTCAACAGTTATTACTGGATAGGAAATGTAACATCGACAACTTTCAATATATTCACTGATCCGGGAATAACGCAATTATTATATCTCCCTTGGTATGCTGGTTCGGTAACGTCAGCATCTTCATCCACACATCTTTATACTTATACTGATAGTTTGGGAGCGTTAGCAAATGGAGACCCCATCATATTTGAGTCCGTAACTGGAACTTCTGGGATATCTGCGGGAAATACTTATTATGTTGGTAGCGTTACGGGAACCACATTCGCACTTTATAACGATTCCGCGCTAACCTCACAGGTTATCCCATTTGGTTCGGGTACAGCTACTTTTGCCAGTACAGGAACGGGAACTTTTCAAAATTACACAACAAACCAAGATGAAGGGTATCTTTTTGTTTTTCGCGGTTCAGCAATAGATTTCATGTATGTCCCAACGAGAACATGGGTCTATAACTGGTGGCCTCCGAATCCCGCACTCTCTACTGTTGTTTCTCCCTATCTCAACACTCCAACGGGGACAGATAATTCGCATTATGCTTTAGTGG
>Ga0255356_1000816_pt1 | contig 20444 bp, 15 predicted proteins | sample HBST100metaG_FD_189944 | JGI IMG/M metagenome (GOLD analysis project Ga0255356, IMG submission 189944) | Peat soil microbial communities from Stordalen Mire, Sweden - H.B.S.T100 | ecosystem: Environmental > Terrestrial > Soil > Wetlands > Peat | place: Sweden: Norrbotten County, Stordalen Mire...
TCGAAAAGGGTCTGTTGACTCCAGAAGCTGCGGCGGCCATGACCGAGGAGGCTGCGTTTCAGCTCGTGTTCCTGCCAGGGTTGACGACCGCAAAAAAGGTCACCGACGTTTCCGGCCGCGGAGTTGGAATGGACGTCGTACATAGCAATGTTCGCAACCTGCAAGGCACGATAGAAATTCGCTCGAAGCTCGGCCAAGGAACCTCCCTGTTGATCAAATTGCCCACCAGCCTCATGGTCTCGAAGGGCATCTTGATGGAAGCCGGTGGCCAGCAGTACATCCTGCCTCTCAGCAATATTCGCGACATGATCAAGCTGCCACTGGACCAGGCGCACAAGTACCGCGGGCAAACCCTTGCGCAGGTGCGCGGAACCATCTACTCCATCTTCAGCCTCGCGGAGATGTTAGGCTTGACTCCCACAAACTTGCCAGAACTTTCCGTGGCAATCGTTGAAGCGGGCAACGCGAGATACGGCCTTGTGGTCGACAAGTTCCTTACCGAAGTTGAGGTATTGGTCAAGCCTTTGAAAGGTGGACTGGAACAATGCAAGGAGTTCCAGGGCGCCGCCATCATGGGAGATGGACGAGTGGTGCTTGTCCTGAATGCACTTGAATGTCACAGCCTGCGTGGAATCGCATGCAACTAACTGACAGGCTGAGAATCCGCGATGTCGTGATACCTCTGAGGGCAAGGCCGTCCGATGCCTCAGCTCAATCGCTCGGACAAGTGATAGCGGACCTCGACTCGCTAAATCATGACACAGAGCAGGGCTTCTTGAGCATTGGTGGAAAATTGTCCCAGTTCATGCAGACCGTGAGCGTGATTTCGTCTGAACTCGCAGCCTTGGCGAACGCAGAGCATGGGCAGCAAGCATCTCAGGCGCTCACACACGCTCTCGATCGCGCCACTGAGATAAGAGCTGCTCATGGAAGCAGTGACAGAGGCCTGGCCGGCATGCGCCATGAGGTGGGCCTGCTGAAGCGAACGCTATCAGGATTCCAGGAAACCGTCTCCACTTTTCGTACGCTCGGGCTATTGACGCGAATTGAGACTGCGCGGCTTGGTAGTACAGGTACCGACTTCAGCGATCTGGCAGACGATGTCAGCCTGCTGGCGGGGCAGGTTCATGCCAAAGTCGCGAGCGCTCTGTCTATTGCTGACTCGCTGATCCCGCCAATCGAGAGTGCAATGCGAGAGATTTCAACTCTCGAAGCGGGGCAGACGAAAGATCTGCCGGCACTGATCTCCGGTACACTGGCAAGCCTGTCATCGTTTCGCGATGTGCAAGACAGAGCGCACGAATCGTCGGATCGATTGGGAGCCCAGTATGGCAACATATCGGACGCATTTAAAAAACTAATCGTATCTATCCAGTTCCATGACATTACGCGGCAGCAGGTTGAACACGTGATCGAAGTGCTGCGGCGCCTTAATTCTGAATCTGGGAAAGTGGATGGAAATCCTTCCTCCCACCCGCGGGGCACCTCGGCGGTTCTGGCGCTGCAATCTGCGCAACTCGCCGACGCCGAAAAGAAGTTCAGGGCATCGGTCGAGTCGGTTGAGCACAATCTGGAAGGCATTGCCATGCATGTGCTGGAGATGGCCAACGAGAGCCGGGCATTGTCCGGCGTTCGCGAGGATGGGAAGGGCTCTTTCTTCCTCCCGATGGAGCAGGATTGCGGTGCGATTCTGAGAAGCCTCGGTGACACTGCAAATGCTGAGTCTGCAATGCGATCCACCCGAAAGGGATTGGCAGAGACCATCGACCGAATGAACAGTCCCATTCAAGAAATACTCCAAATTGAAACCAAAATGCGCATGATGGCATTGAATGCTCGGATCAGCGCATTCCATTTGGGTGCAGATGGGAGTGCCCTAGACGTCCTTGCCAGCTCAGTGCAGGAGTTGGCGTCCGAATGCAGAGAACGCTCCGATTTGCTAGTCGTCTCGCTCGGTTCTATGAGCGAGACGGCCACACGCTCGCGCGACGAAGCCGGGCAAGATCCCGGCGGCGTGCCAGGGAATGAGGGCGGATGCATGGACGAGCTAAGCATTGCGGTCAAGGACTTGCACTCGGCGACCGAGCAAAGTTTTGCCTTGATCTCTCAGATTGTCGCGCGCGGTGATTGTCTTGCTGAAGACCTTGTCTCGACACGAAAAGAATTCTCCGTCGGCACTCTCTTCGCGGAGGCTGTCACACGTGCGCGAGGATCGATGCAGGAGATCGGAGATAAATCTCAGAGCGGCTTGCTGTCCGATGAGAGCGAAGAGTCGGAATCTGGGCTGGCCGATTTCATGAGTCTTTACACTATGCAGGCAGAACTCGACGTGCATGAGAGTGTCACCAGAGTGGCGACCGGGTCTGTGCCTGCTGAGTGGAATAGCTCTCCATCTGGCAACGCCGAGGAACTCGGTGACAATGTGGAGTTCTTTTAATCCAGATGCCCTTCCAGTTCCTGGATTTACGCAATGCCGTAGTAGGTTTTAGAGATTGGTGCGCCATTGAAGGAGCCGTTTAAATATGTCAATCGCCCCAGTAGAGTTATTCGAGTGGACACCAGAGTTCGCTGTGCATGTTCCTGATATCGACCAAGAGCACCAGAATTGGTTTCGCGCCATGAACCGCCTCCATGAGGCGATGCTGGCCGGGCGAGGTGTGGAGATTCTGGGAACTCTCCTCGCGGAGTTGACGAAGTTCACCATGAATCACTTCGCCAATGAAGAGAAGCTGATGGCTACCGTCCATTATCCTGAGATGCTGGCGCATATCCAGCAACATGAGGACTTACGGCGCAGGGTCAGTGAGGTGGAGGCACGCTTCGAGCGCGGCGAGACTGCCATCACGATCGAATTGATGTTGCTTCTCTCAGATTGGCTCAGGAATCATGAGATAGTAATTGACCGAAGATTTGGCGATTATGTCCAGGTTGATCGGAGCTTCGCAGCCTATTTGGAAAGTTTGCTGCACGGTGACCTCAGAGGTTGCGGGCTTATTGTTCAGCGTCTACTTGCGGAAGGGATTTCCTTCAAAGAACTTTACCTTAACCTTTTTCAAAGAGCTATGTACCGCACAGGAGAACTCTGGATGAAGAACGAGATCTCAGTGGCAATCGAACATCTAGCTACTACGATAACCCTGAGCATGATGTCGTTGACCCATCCGACGTTGTTCAATACGCCCAGAAGCGGCAAGAAGGCGGTCGTAACTTGCGTGGGTGGCGAACTTCATCAGGTGGGGGCTCAGATGATCTCCGACACGTTCGATTTTCTCGGCTGGGACTCATTCTTTCTGGGCGCAAATACGCCAGTCGATGGCCTGCTGGAGTTGCTCGCGGATAAGCAACCGGATGTGCTTTGCCTTTCAGTGAGCATCAACAGTCATATCCGCCGGTTCAAAGAGACTGTGAAAAAGACACATGCTCACTTCCCGGGGCTCGATATTCTCGCCGGAGGTCAGGCATTCCTGCACTATTCAGCCGAAGCCAATCGAAATCCACACCTCCAGTTCTTGCACTCACTGGATGAATTGGAGGCGTGGATTGCGACCCGGAAGACGACCGATAGTCGCTCTTGATTGACGGCAAAACTGAATGCACCGTCTCAGGGAGCTCAGAGCATACCGCTATGACCTTAGCTCGTTCTTTGAAGATGCGTATCGCACCTTCAAACGGATTTTCGAAAGGGCGTACACATCACCTTGCGTTCAGGTACTCAATTAACTGCTGATCAGTTGTCATGTTATGCTGCTTGATCGACGATGAGATGAACAAGGCCAATTCAATCGCCATGGTAGTCTCCCCACGCTCGAAGCGCTCCGAGAACAGCCTGATCTTGCGCTGAAGCTCCTCGTGTTGTCGAACGTGCTCTCGATACTCCGGGTAGTGGGTATCCTGCATGATTCTCCTTTCGAATGTGCAATGCTCTGATGTGTGCGTCTTGATTTGCGAGACAATTGGCCCAAGGATTTCTTTGCCCTTACCAAGCAGCATTGCTTCATGGAGACGTTTCAAGAGGTTGAAAGGAATCTGATGTTAGCGAGCAATCGCGGCGCTGTGTAGGAGGTACTCCGGAGACCACTTTGAATTCTGAATTGTAACGATCGACATATTTGGACACTCCTTCATTGGTAGGATTGAGCGATGATGTGACTTAACCTTGCGCAAACCAGCCGCGCGGTCGACAAATGTAATGGGTTTGGAAGAGACTAGACAGTTACTTATTGAGGCTTTGGTCCTGCAGCGTTCAACGGCGCGGAGGCGCGCGGCAGTGAGCTTGTAGTGACGGGTTGCCACGCCCGTAGGCGTATGTCAACCCACCGCTTCTCTGTGACAGAACGCCGTGCCCGCACTTTGTTCGCATTCATGTCCTCGTCGTTTCCAACCGGTTGGCGCAAGCCTGGGGTGGACAGCAACCCTGAGTTACGGTGCGTTATGACAATCGAATGACAAAGGAAAGATGCAGATCCGACAACTTGCGCCTGCAACTGCCCTAGCCTAAGGGCCATGCGGCATTTTGGACCAGTATTATTGTTTTTGTACTTGCTCGGACTCGGTGGAAAAGCATCGGCGCAGAACACGCCTCTGCTCTCCGGGGGCGTGGCGTTTGTCACCAATACCACCGGAGGGAACACGACCTACATACCTCTGATCCAGCCATTGGCAGCGGTGCCGCTGGGCGATCACCTGCTGGTGGAATCGCGAGCTGGCCTGCTGGAGCTGTTCACACCCTCGTCCAGCGGATATCAGCATTCGCACTTCACTGCGCTAACTTACCTGCAGGGAGACTACATCGCAACGCGACATCTCACCGTGGTGGGCGGAAGCTTCTTGCTTCCATTTGGCACATATAACGAACGATTGACGCCAGTCTGGATCGGCAATTTTCAAGATGAGTCTTTGGCAGAACCGATCGGGCAGATGGGCACCGGTGTCGGCCTGGGTGGGCAGGTGCGCGGATCCATCTTCAGCGACGCACACTCTTCTTTCAGCTACGCTGCCTGGTTCTCCGCTCGCAGCGGCAATCTGCAATTCAATTCGGAGCGATCATCGGGCGGGCGAGCGAGTGTGTATCTGCCAGGACAGCGGCTGGAACTGGGCGCGTCCTACGGGCGCCTGTTGCAGGGCTCGCATGAAAACTTTGGCGGCGCGCACCTGTGGTGGCAGACGAAGGATGCGGGATTCCGCCTGCGCTCGGAGACCATGCGCGGCGAACATGCATACGGTTATTGGTTCGAGGCGGACTATCGGCCTATTCGTGATGGATCGGGGCAGGTCAGTTTTGTTCGGCGTTTCGAACCCCTCTTACGAATGCAGCAAACATTTCGCATCGACAACGCTGCTAGCGACGGCGTGCCCGCGCGGAATACCCAGCGCGCCGACTTCGGGTTGGATTACAATCTTCCGCACAACGCGAGGATTCTCACGAGCTATTCCCGGCAGTTCTCGCCCGGCGGCGATGTCAACGTTTGGGAGACCGGCATTGTTTATAGATTCCTTTTGCCGGCATGGAAAGGACGCTGATGATGAACTCAAGGCGCATAATCTTCTCCGCAGTTCTATGTGCGACGCTTGCGAGGTGCGAGTTCCTGTCCGCCGCGCAGAACGACAGCCCCCAGAATGACAACCAAAGCGCGATGCGCACATCGAACCAACACGATAAACCCAGTCGCACAGCAGGTGCCGATAGCAGTCGGGAGGAAGGGGAGCGCGTGTTTGCGGTGCACTGCGCAAGGTGTCACAACGCTCCGGAGAGCTTCTCGCCGAGAATCGCCGGAACGATCACCCGGCACATGCGGGTTCGCGCTAACCTCAGCCCCGACGAAGAGCGCGCCGTGCTGGAATTTTTTAATCCATAAAGGATTCAACCCTCATCGCAGCCTGGGCCGGCAACGGGGAAAGGCGCTCTGCAATCATCCACCGGAAAGCAATTGCGAGCATGCACTCGAGGGCGGCGAGCGCGATCATCACAGCCGGGTAACCAAGGTACAGCAGTAGGATGCCCATTGCCGATGTGGTGGCGGCGGTAAGGAGAGAATTGCTGAACATGATCAGGGCGGAAGCGCCGGCGCGATCCGCCTCGGCTACGTTATTCATCATCAGTGTGTACATTGCAGGCGAAGATATCCACTGAGCCGCAGAATAACCGCAGAAGAAAACGATGCACCACGTGGGATCAGAAGAGAAAGCGGTGAGCGCCAGCAAGATACCGGTGGCCAACTGAGAAACAACAATGCCTCTCATCATACCTAGCCCTCGTTCCACCAGCGGAACAAGCAGGCCGCCAATCAACTGCGCGAGCTGAGAGGCAGAGAAGATCAGTCCCACGTGGGACAGCGAGAAATGCCGCTGTTGCGCAAAGTACACCGCTGCGAATGGCGTAAACGCGCTGAGCAGACTGCTCCACAGTGCCATGCAGGGAAGGAAGCGGCGCAAAAAAGAATGCCGTAACACAGCGAACTGGCGGCGGAGCGCAACTGATTGCAGCGGCGCGGTGCGCACCTCGGGTAAACGCATCAATGGGACCAGACCGCAGGCAGCGACTCCGCTGGACAGCAGGAGAACGATGCGCTTGAGATCGGCTGCCCCCAGGCCCGAGCCGAGCTTGGCGACCCATTGCGATAGATAGCCTGAGGCGGCGGCTCCGAACGCGGTCGCGCCAATCCCGACAGAGAAGATGAGCCCGGTTGCCGCGGCACGATTGTCCTCGGAAGTCAGCGATGCGGTAACCGGAAGGAAGCAGACGATCCAGATGCACATCACAACACCCGCAATGAATGCGAGCGCGATGGCCGCGAGTTCCCAAACAAAAATAGCCCGCAGTATGCCGAGTAGAGGTGCGACGAGAAAGCACAGAAGCAGTAGACGGCGTGTTCCAAAGCGTCGAGACAAGATGCCGGCCGGAAGCGTTCCGACCACCACACCGAGTGACAGCGCACCATTGATCAGACCAATCGCGCGCTCATCCAGGTGGAAATCGAGCAAGTACAGATTGAACAGGAAGAAATAAAGTCCAAAGCCGGCATCCCAAAAGAGCGCGGCCGTGAAAAAGAGCCAGAATCTACGGTTAAGGTTGTAGCTGCGCAACCAGGGCGCAGCCGCGATCCAGAGATAACGCAGAAAGTGAATCATTGGATCAGCGCCTCTCTCGCACCAGGCGCTCCAGACGGCCTACTGCCCAGTCAAGAGATTGATAGCGGAGTTCGAGCACCTCGGCTTCCAGCAAGCGTTCAATGGCCGCATACTGCGCCGATTTCGTTTGGTTCGTCCCGAACAGGTTTTGGCGCATATAGCAGCGCGCCACGTCCTTGCGGTACTGGACCAGATCCTTCACATCCGGTTGGCGGCGGTTGAGGAAGACGATGAAATCGATATGAGCGAATCTCGTCGCATTGATCGTGGGCCAAAGAGAAGTAGGTAATTCGATGGAGGGCTTTCCGTACATCCGCGGCGCAATCTCCGCGCCGGAGATTTCAGGGAAGAGCTCCGCGGCCGACGGACGGAAGCGCACTTGGTGACAGTTTCCCAGCACCTGGCGGCCAGTCTCGTTGTGGAGCAGATAGATGGAATCGTCGGAGATAAATTGCCAGCCGGCGCACGCGCACGCGTAGGATAACGAGGTTTTTCCCGCGCCGGAATCTCCGCAGAGCAGGACGCCACAGCCGCCGATGGCGACGCAGGCCGCGTGAATCGGAGTGGCAAGGCGGGTAAAAATCTGTGCGGCGGGAGCGGCCTCAAGGAATGTCTGGCTGAAATAGGTTGGGTGCGCAATCGCCGCTGACGAAACGACCATGCGCGTTTTGCCCGTAGGAAATTGAGCGACGCAGACGTTGTCGGTATCGGCCGTTACCAGCAGCATATTCTCCATGAAACGGAATACAGGCGCTGGAGGGCATTCCCGCGATTGCGTCTCAATCTCATGGATCTGCGTCTCGATAGGGTCCGTATCGAACACTTGCTCAAAGACACTCCACTTCATCCTGCTGACATGCAGCGCCTTCGCTGAATTTGTCCGGACGCGCATCGGAAAACCAAGCGGAAAGAGCATCGTTTCCAAGGTCAGAGCCGGAGCGTCGTTGTAATACTCTTCGCACCCCGGCGGTTCTAACTCGCGGCACGCGGCCTCGATCTCTTGAACGGTCATGGGGCGTGGCATCTGGGTCTGAGTTGTCATTGAGGCCATTGTCCTCACTCTCAAAACGTGTATCGCATCGCGAACTGGATGATCCGCGGTGCAGTGACGGTGCTGGTCATGCGCCCGAACGAGGGATTGGCAACCGGCTCCGGCTGCGTAGGGTCCCCATAACCCAGGGTTGTGTTCGGATTCCCGAACTGCGGCGTGTTGGTCAAGTTGAAGAACTCTGTGCGGAATCGCAGAGAATGGGACTCGGTCACGGGGATTATGCGTTCGACAGCCATGTCGAAGTTGTGCTGCCCTGGGCCGCGCAAAAAACCCACACCGCTGTTGCCGAAGTCCTGGTCGGCAGGGCTGGTTCCATTTGAGACCTCAGGCGCGCGTGTGAAACCAGCAGGGTCGAGATAGCCATTCATCACGCGCGTAAAAAGCGATCCGTGCGTATATGGCGAAGCGCTAGTTCGCTGCGCGCGGACCTCGCCGCTTATCAATCCATAAACAGATCCCGCATTGGTGTCGAAGACGCTGAGCGGAATGCCAGACTGGATAATGCCAATGCCGGATACCTGCCACGATGACAGGGCTGAGCGAACGAACCTGGGGCCAAATTTCTGACTCGGAGTAGTCCAGCTGAAGTCGGCGACCAGCCGCTGGTCGCGGTCGTCTCCAGCCGGGCCGTAAGAGGATCTGCGCAGGTTGCGCTGGTCGTTCGTCGGGAGTTGTAGCTCATAGATATCCGTGCCGAACTCTCCATTGACCTCGTCCAGATTCTTTGACCAGGTGTAACTTGCCTGCAACTCAAGCCCGTGCTGCAATCGGTGACGGATGCTGGTCTGGAGAGCGTTGTAGTTGCCGACAAAAACCGAGTTGGTCTGCAACGAGTTTGAGCTAATGCCTTGCCACGGAAGGCGGGCGGTTACGTTGGCGATGGAATTGTTGACTTCGCCGTTCACAGGACTTCCGGGGCTTGCCAGTAGCGCCTGGTTGAACTCAACCTGGCCGGAACGGTGCATCGACTGCGTGCCGACATACGCAACCTGTGCCAGCCAGTCGCCTGTGGGGGCGTATTGAAGGTTCACGTTGTATTCCTGGGTCATACTGTCGCGAATACGCGGATCGGTGGCTTCAATGAATGTTGTCGAGGTGGGCGTGCGCGGAATGAACAGCGGGAACTCTGAGGATGCCGGGATCAGCGGCACGAACGGGCTCTGCAGGGTTGCCGGTCCGTTTGCCGCGCCCACAACAAATTGGTTGTCTGCAAAGGGTGCCTCGTCCGTCGTTTGTTCGGGCAGATTGCCAGAGTGCCGGTCATAGTAGATTCCGTATCCGCAGCGAAGCACTAGAAGCGGTCTTTCAGTAAGTTGCAGCGCAAATCCAAGGCGCGGCGCCACGTCGCCAAACGGGGTCCGGTACAGTCCAGGAAAGGAAGTACGTGCCACCTGGGCGGGAAGCGGCCCATGGTAATTCGAGGGTAGCGTGATTCCGCTTAACGTTCCCTGCGCGGGAATGGGTCCCTCCTGCGCAGTCTGGAGATTGAAATTTCCAAATCGCCCATCTGTTTCGAGCGGTGCGCCAAAGATCTCGTACCGCAAGCCCGCGTTGATGGTGAGGCGATGTGTCAGCCGGATATCGTCCTGTGCAAAGCCGGCAAAATCTGTGAAGCGCTCGTTTTTCCGGTGGATGCCTCCACCTGCGTTGCTGATTGTCACGTTGCTCAGTCCGAAGGGACTGCCGTTCTGTGCGGCGCTCTGTCCAAGCAGAAAATCCTGAAATGTGGCGATGATCAGCACTCCGTCCATGCTGAAAGGCTGTTCCTCACCGATCTCGTGACGCTTGAATTCCAGGCCGAAGCGCATGTTGTGATTGCGTCGGGTCAGCGCCAGAGTGTCTTGCCAGATGAAGGTGTTCGTCACCTCCCACTGGAACGGCGTGCCGGCATCGCCGATGCTGAAACCACCCACAATAAGCGCAGGTGCGTTATCGGCGGCACTCACCGACCCCGTGGGCGTGCCTTCGCCGATCGTTGCGGCCTTCAGCGGATTCTGTACGTGCGAGACGCCATCAAAACGCATGTAGCCAAAGCGCGCAATGTTTGTGAGAGCAGCATTGAACACGTGCGTATCGGTAAGAACGAACATGGTATTGCGATTCAACGCATTCGTGCCCCAGCCCGGAAGATTGGCCCCAGTGGGCGAGAAAGGAAGATTCAACGGGGCCCTGGAATAGAAGAATCTTTCGGCCAACGTGTTCTTCTGTGTCAGAACTTGATCGAGGTTTATCGTGGCCTGATCTTCGCGATAGTGTGTCGGAATCGCGAAGGTCGATTCACCCATCGGTACTTGATCCGAGGCGTCAGGGCCGCTCGACGGCAGAGCGATCTGCGGATTCGGAATCGCGAACTGCCCGTCCGGCAACTTTGCATTGAGAATCGCAACGGCGACTGGATTGATGTTGGAACCGTCACACGCAATCTGTGTACCGCCCGCTGCCGTAAAGTACCCTGCTGCGGGTTGTCCCGACGAGTCTAGATGTCCGGCAGGGCAGAACTGCGCGCCCAGTGTGCGATCGGAACGGTCGGATGTGAGGAGTGGCAGAATTGCGGTCTGCTCGTCTCCGAATCCGTTGACCTCCGTGAGCCCTTGATATGCGGCGAAGAAGAATGCTTTGTCTCTGCGAATCGGCCCACCAACGGCGGTGCCAAACTGATTCTGTTTCAAGTCAGGCCGCCCCTGGCCGACCAGTTTCGAGAAGAAATCGTTCGCGTTGAAGATATTGTTGCGCACGAACTCCCATGCGCTACCGTGGAAGGAATTCGTTCCGCCTTTGCTCACCAGGTCGACATTGGCGCCGCTGCCTCGTCCGTATGCCGCATCGAAGTTCGCTGTCTGCATGCGAAACTCCTGAATGGTATCCACGGCCGGAATTGCCACACCCACCTCTGCGGTGCCGGCGGTTGCAGCTGAATTCTCCACGAGATTGTTGGCGTCGATACCATTGAACTGAATATTGTTCGCGGTTGGAGTAGCGCCATTCGAGGCAACATTCTGTGTCCCGGACCCAGGCTGCGCAGCATTCGGTAGGTCGACAACAACGCCCGGCGAGAGCCCGAGGATTTGCGTGAAATTTCGGTTCGCGAGCGGGAGCGATTCGATGGTCTGGCGATCGACCAGACTGCCCAGGGTTGAGCTCTCAAGATCCGCAATCTGCTGGTTCGCCGTAACGCTAACGACAGCCGTCGCGTTCTCAACGTACAACGTCGCATCGAGAGAGTGCACTTCCCCTGCGGCGACCTGGACAGGAGAGATGGTGCCTGGCGCAAATCCGGCTGCCGCGAATGTAATGGCGTAATCGCCAGGCGGCAAAAGTGAAAGGCGAAAGTCCCCTCCAGCACCGGTCTTTACTGTGCGTTCTGCATGGGTCGCCTGGTCTACCGCAGTTACGTCCGCTCCGATGATGATGCGATGCGCCGGATCGGAGACCGTGCCAGAGATGGCACCCGTGCCCGGCGTCTGAGGCACTGCACGCAGACTGGCCAGCAAAACAATAGCTAACATAACCGTGCTGAATCGTGTCATGGGATAGCTCACCTCGCGATTGATGCCTTGAGACCGCTGAGTTGAGCCTAAGTATTGAAGACAACACACGAGTGATTGTCAGCACCTTGTCACTCTTGTTTCATCCCTTTGTCCGGCTGGCACCTCCATGCGCATTGGACCATGGGCATTGCGGTTGTGAAACAAAAAATTACGACGTTGCGACAATCGCGTGACAATTGCAATACCGCTGCTCTCTAACCTTGTTATCAGCACATTCTGTGCGACGGATTTGCGATGATGCGAGGTCGTCTGAAGTTCATGGGGCTTGGTACTGCGGTGCTGATTGTCATTGGCTGTCGCGTGAGCCCGCCGGGAAGAGGTGAAAGCAGCTTGATGAACGGCATCAAGCACCAGATCACCGTGGGCGGCAAGAATGACCGGAATCCTCTTGGTCAAGGGTCGGATGTTGCAGAAGAAGGGAAGGCTGCATTCGGCGCGTACTGCATCGTGTGTCACGGCCTGGACGGACAAAACACGGGCGTGCCGTTTGCAGCACAGATGTCACCGCCGGTTCCATCGCTGGCGTCGAAGCAAGTACAGGACTATAGCGATGGTCAGCTTAAGTGGATCATCGAGAACGGAATTTCTCCATCTGGCATGCCAGCCTCGCGGGGCATTCTCAGCGACGATGAGTCGTGGTCGATCGTCGCGTATCTGCGGCATCTGCCCGCGGCGGGTAGTCTCGGAGAGCCGTGCGTTTACAGTGGAGCCTGCGGTTCCGCACAGTCCGCACCTTCAGAAGGGCAAACTGCGGAAGATACGAAGAAAGGAAAGGCGCGCAATGCGAACACAAGCCATCGGTAACGGGTCGTTGAGAGCACGGATTCCGGCACCGTTCGCCGCAGTGATGCAGGCGCTGCAACTGCAGGGTGCAGATACAACAATGTTGCGTTCGGTACGCAATGAGGAGTGGCGCGAATTGTTGCCAGTGATGGACCGCGCGCACCTGACTTTGCCGCTCGCCCAACAACGCCTTTCGGGTCTCCCTTGCTGGGTTAGTGAACACCTTGAGAAGAATCTGCTCGACACGGCACGGCACTGGGAGCACGTGCGGGCAGCATACCGCGAAGCTGCAGCTACTTTGGACGCCAATGGCGTGGAGTACTTGGTTTTGAAGGGGTTCACGCAGGCGCCGAACTATGTGCTTCGGGCGGAGTGGCGGTGGCAGGGCGACATCGATTTCTACGTGCCTCGTGAGCACATCCCGGCCGCTGTGCGTGCTCTTCAAGAGATTGGGTATGCCTCGTGCCACGCAGAAGAGTTTTATAGATACGCCGATCACGTGCCCACGCTTGTGCGGTTCGGCGCGTGGAAGTGGAACGGTAATGTCTATGATCCCGAAGTTCCCCCCGCGCTCGAAGTGCATTTCTGCTTGTGGAACGATGCGGTCTCCTCGATTGCAGTCCCGGAAATCGAGGAGTTCTGGTACCGGCGAAGAATCCGCAGACTGGGAGATCTGACGTTTCCCGCGCTCCATCCTGTGGACCACGTGGGCTACTTTGCACTGCATATTTTGCGCGGCATATTCAGCGCGGATTCGCCCATTCATCATGTTCGAGAACTGGCAATATTTCTCGATAGGCGCGTCTTCGACGACGACTTCTGGAAAGAGTGGAAAGTGATGCACTCCCCGCGGTTGCGGAGCATGCAAGTGATAGCGTTCTCGCTGGCGGTCGCGTGGTTTTCGTGCAACCAGCATGGTGCCGTGAAGGCGGAGATCGATTCGCTTCACTCGCCACTGCGATCGTGGATCGAGACATGCGGATGCGCGCCTTTGGAGATTTTATTCCGCCGCATGCGCGATGGCCGGCTGTTACAGTCCCTGCTCGCGGAAACCCCGGAAGCGCGAAGAAAGATCATAGCAATGGCGCTGAATCCCGGGCACATTTCTGGCCCCGCAAAGATCGCATTGTTCGAAATGCACCCTACAATGGAACCGGTAAAACCGAACCTAATCTATAGCTATCTTGCGTATCCCGCCTATCTTTTCAGCAGGGTCTGGATGAACGGATCTGCTATCCTTCGATTTCTCGCACGTGCTTCTTTGCTGTACCTTCAGCGTGTCCGGCTGTGCACGTCTTGGTCTGAAAACAGCGACGATGCGCCAATAGGTTAATCTGGATTCCGGCTGGTCGATTGCAGTGAGGTATCGCTAATCTCTCGCTCCAGCGCAGTTTGCGATGTATTCATTCCCGATTCACATGCACTGTAAAAATCATGTGGCCATGACCGCTGCCACAAAATCGACCGCACCTACCTGCATAATTGCCTGGCGTATCTGCCTTGAATACAACCTCCCCGGGATTCGATTTGGTAGTCGATAAATCGATGTTGAGTTGTTTCACCAGCAGACTGTGTGGCACGTCTTCTGAAACAAGACGCAGGCGGATCGTTTCTCCGGCAGTTATACTGATTTCGGAAGGCTCAAAAGCAAAGCGATGCGCGTGGACCTCGATGGTCCGCGCGACATGTTGGGCGTGGGTAGTATTTGAAAATAAAAGACACAGACCAAATCCGACAAGCGCGATTCCAGCTTTCTGCATGATGTCCCTTCCTTGCACGATAAACAGTTGTGCTATCAGGATAAGGGTTTGCTGATCTGCGCTTGTCACAGAAATGTCTTGGCAATGTAACCGTTCCGACCGATCGGAGATCACCGGAAGCCGTATAGATATAGGTTCTCAGTATTTCTGTGCGGGCTGAGGCGGGTAATCTTCTCCGAATTTGTTTTTGTGGGTCGAAGTACTTCTCGGTCGTGCAGCTACAAATAGAGAGTAGGACTCGAGCTTGCTCGCCTTTACCTCGATCTTTCGCTCAGCAGCACTCAAACTCTCCGCAGTGGCGCCCTCGCTCCAAACCTTCAATATATATTCGCCATCGGGAACATTGCGTATGACGGCAGTTTGGTTCCTGTCTAACATCGCATAGTATGGCGTACGCAGCGAGATAATCACGGCGCCCATTTCTGGATGAATATTGCAGAAGATATACGAAATACCCTCACGATCGAAGCGAACCGTGCGGTGCGAACCGGCCTCATAGAGTCCAAGGTCGAATCGTTTGCCCTCAAATAGCGAGAAGACATTGTGGAAGAAGGGATCTTGATTGGGAAAATCGATATTGCTACCGACAGGAACGACGAGCAAATGTGGATGGAATTCCTTGCCCTTTTGTAGAAGCTGATAATACTGCGGCTTCGGCTCGATTTGCCTATTCGCGGGGAGCGGAACAGGTGTTTGCTGGACGAGCCACACAGCTCCCTGGACCATGGGCGCATGGTGCGGCACTCGATCGAAGTCCAGGTGCACCGACACATTCGAACCTTGTGCCAAGGCCATGCCTGCTTCTACGCACAACGATAGACCGAAGCACAGCAGCCATCCGGGCCAATGTCTTCGGAACCGGCGATCAGAAGCTGTAGCCGGCCGAAAGTGTGAAAAGATTCGCGACATAGGATGTACCCGATAACCTTCCACTAAGGATTCGCCGGTACTCTGGTGACAGGAAAAGGTACGTTTTGGGGCGCAGGATTAGATTCCCCGTAACCATTTGATTGCGCGCCAAGCTGCCGACTGGATCGTTGCTGCCGGTAAGTGTCAGACTCCGAAAATCGTACCCGTACCCGTTATCTTCGCCGATAGCGGCGTTGAATTCAACCGATTGCGACCAAGACAGTTTTAATTGAGTCCATCCGCCGATACCATCTAGTCCGATGCTACGTTCATCCCCAGTTAAAGAATCTATTCCACTGAGAATGTCCTTATGGCTTCCGCCGCCTAGCCCAGCAAGCGATGAGCCGCGATAGAGTTCACCTGAGATCGATAACTTCGGAAACAGCCGTAGCGAAAAATCAGTAGTCAGAGCCCAGGTTGGTATGGTCGCTGCGTATTTAGCCTTCAAAGCTCCTCGATATCCGCCGAGACCGATGTGAAAAGGCAATTGAGAGTCAACTGTCCAAGAGATGCGCGACTCGACAGCCGGCCATTTCTCACTCTCCTCCTCAGAAGGAAGGACCTGATAGGGATATAGATTCGTACCCCCGTAAACCGCGTTCCAAAGACCAACTTCAATCCCCAACTGGTTGGTCTCATTCAACTGGAGTTGGTGTTCGAATTTTAGTTGCGGAGCCCACGCGGACAGGTTTCCGGCCCATGCCAATGGAAGTTGCGCAACGCTTGCATACGAGGTTGGAGAGAGAGGCGAAATGAGAGGCTCTGTAAATCCGAATTCAATCAAATCATGCGGCCATTCTAGTCTGATATGAGCGGTATGAATTCGCGCAACTCCTGAAGCAGCTGGGTAGGCTTGCGCATTTCCATTGGAGAAAAAATCTAGATTCAAATCGGCGGCGGAGTGTGCGCTAAATAGACGCGGTCCACTTGCGTTCAAGCCTAGAATCGTTTGCCTCACACTTGCGCTGGCAACGTTGTTCTCGGTTGTGCTGTAGTAGGGCAACGCGATATTCGGTAGGTCTGACGCATCGACGGTTCCCCGATTAGCAAAAGCATTAAAGAGGATAAGTCCGTTGAACCAAACGTGGTAGCGCGAGAGCGTCTCGACCTTGTCCTGCTCGTGCACCTTGACCTGCTCTTGAATGACGTTCTGGTCTTCTCGAATTCGCGCTACCTCAACAGCCAATTTTGCCGCAGACGTTTCTGCAGATTCTTCCTGCGTCTTTCCGGATCTGGCCTGTTCGAGTTCGACGCGCAGTCGGTGAATCTCATCGACTGCTGTGGCCAGTTCGCTCCGCGTCTGTTCCATCGCGACCGTAAGTTCGTTCAGGCGCTCGTTGATCTGTCGGTATCTCGAATCGTCTCGTGGGATTTCGGCGTCTTTTTGGAGTGCAGCCTGGCCGAGAAGAAGCGGCGCAAACTGGGCCAGCAGGGATATAGCGATCCAATGTCTTGTGCGCTTCATGATTCACTCCTGACTTGAAGAATGTCCGGTTCAGCTTCCAAAGTTGAATCGTCTTCCTTCGATATTTGCTGTACGGGCGGCGCATTAGGGATGGTGAAATGAAAGACAGTACAGCCTGGCTCGGAACGGGCCAGAACAACGCTCCCGCCGTGTTCCTGCGCTATATGTAAAGCGAGAGTAAGTCCAAGTCCCGTGCCATTCGCTTTGCCTTCCGTTGAGAAGGGAAGGAACATCTTCTCGCGCATAGCTGCCGAGATGCCCGGACCGTTATCGGTGACGGCGATTCTGACGCCATCCCGATCCCCCAAACTGCAACTCGTGACAGAGATCAGCACCTGCGGATCGGATATCCCCTTCCGCGCAGCCTGGCATGCATTCAAGAACAGATTGAAGAGCGCGCGAGAGAGCTTCATCGCATCCACGGAAAGAGTAGCTGAAACCGCAATGTCCGATATAATTTCGACCCCGCGGGCATCGGGGTGCGGGCGGATCATTTGCATGGCGTGCTGAACGACATCGGCAATGGGCTCGTCCTTCAGCGACAGCGTGTGTCCGGTTTGACTAAACATGATCAGCGAATCGAGAAGGTCAGTCATATCCTGGATAGCCATCGTGATCTCACTCATAAGTTCCACTTTCTCGACTTCGGAGTTCCTCCCAAGAATAAGAAACTCGGCATTCGCGTAGATGGCTGACAGGTGATGTCGAAGATCGTGCGAGACCGAACGCGCCATGCGTCCGATAGTGATCAGCCGCTCGGATTCGAGAAGCCGCTCTTGTGCTTGCCGTAACTCGCGGCGCATGGAGTCGAAGGTTCTGTTCAGCTCACGGATTTCCACGGCTCCTTGATCGGGAATGCAATAATCGAAATCTCCCCGTGCAAGCGCTCTTGACCCTGCGGCAAGAACCTCGAGAGGTCGCGTGATCCTGCGCGCAATGGCCACTGCAAATAAGCCGCCGATCAGCATGGAAACCAAGCCTAGAGCAGTTATCCAACGATTAATACGATCCAGAAAGATACTGGACTGACGATAGGATTTGAGGACTGTGAGGTGGATATTATGGCCGCCGGCACTGCCCAGATCGACAGAGGAAACTAAGTACCGCTCACCGCCCAGCGAAACTCTCTCTCGGCGCAATATGTTCTTAAAGAGAATTTGGTCTCCGCTACTTAGTTCCGCATTCAGATTCGGGTTCAATGTGCTCAGCGCGATTCTGCCGTCCACAGAGAATACGACATCAGCCGCAGCAATCTGACGCAGTTCATTGAGCGATAACTCATCAAGCGCATTGCCGATAACCACATAGCCAAGGCATGAGCCCACGCTCGTCGGACCGAAGAACAACGGCTTTGCCGAGACGGCATAGAGCCGGCTGCCGATTGCTAGAATGCCGGGAAACTGTTCCAGCCTTGGATAGACTCGTAACTCATTCGCAACAGAGTTTCGATCAAGCTGATCCCCTTGATTCGAGTAGGTAATCAATCTTCCATCCGGCCGCAGCAGTGCGAAGAAACTGCTTCCACTCAACTCCCAGAAGTCGAGACTTCCGTCCGCAATTGTTCGGTCATCCTGAGTTGTTAGAAGCGCCTTCAGGCTGGGAATGTTGGCCAGCAAAGAAGCTTGGCGCTCGAGCATTGCGAGTTGTTGGCTCTGTTGCTGCTGAAACGATATGACCGAGCGAGCCAAGTCAGAATCCAATTCCTTCTGGATCTGATTCTGAATGTGAAAGCGGATGATAAGCAGACCGAGGCTACTGAGCCCGATAGAGAGCGCAAACAGAGCGATGAGCAGTATGGTGCGCATTCGCAACTGGCGCATTCATCGTCTCCTATGGTGCGACCGACGCCGGATTAGGCTCAAACCTGTATCCGATGCCATGCATGGTTTGAAAATAGACTGGGTTGGCTGGATCGGGTTCGAGTTTCTGCCGCAGTTTCAGCACTAGATTATCGACAGTGCGGGTTGTAGGATAGTTTTGATAGCCCCATACTTCGTTCAGCAGTTTTTCGCGCGTGACAGCATGACCAGAATGCTGGATGAAGTACCTTAGTAGCTTGAACTCGTACGCGGTGAGAATTACGTTTGCGCCCTCTTTCAAAACGTCCATGCGTGTGTAATTCACCACGATGTTTCCAAAGCCATAAGTCTCCGCAGATGCGCCCTTGGATACAGAACGTTGGTTGCGCCGGATAGCAGCCTGCACTCGTGCCAGCAATTCGCGTGGACTGAAAGGTTTGGTCACATAGTCATCGGCGCCGAGCTCAAGCAGCAAGACTTTATCTGCAACTTCTGAGACAGCGCTCAGAACAATCACTGGGGTCTGGTCGGTCTTGCTCTTGATCTTCTTGCAGATTTCACGCCCCGAGAGTCCCGGCAGCACAAGGTCCAGCACAACCGCATTAGGGTGAACTTCAAACACGGCCGCCATTCCCGCGTCGCCATCCTGAGAGACGTGAACCGCGTATCCTTCGGCGGTGAACTGTCGCGTCAGGGCTTTCTGAATGCGTGGGTCGTCTTCGATTACGAGGATCGTTTCCATTGGAGGTCAACCCCCTTTTTGCTCGGCCGGCGGTTATTACCAGAAGGATAGAACTCTAAAAGCAGATTGCAGCAAATGACACAACTGTCTCTTGCGATCTTGCCGAAATCGTTCCTTCAATTATCTGTCGAATTGTTCAAAAACCAGCTCTGTTGACAGAGGAATGACATTATGACAAAGGAGTGACAATTGAGATCTTCACGGCAAGGCGCAATGGCCTTCGCAAAGCGTCGCTGTCCCGTTTGTTATCTGGTTCCAGCGAGGTTGATAGTGTAGCGCGGAGATTAGTACCTGTAAACGTCCAAAGTGCGACAAACGAATTGGCGATCCGAAAATCCTGCGCTAACTTGGCGCGGTATGGCAGTCGTTTTCAAGCCGTAAGACTATCCGAAGAAGGCCATGGCGATATGGTTGACCGCGAAGGCTGCGCACCAAGCCAGTACCAGCATGTAGAGAAACTGGACGGCGGGCCACTTCCAACTATTGGTCTCACGACGAACCACGGCCATGGTCGAGGTGCACTGCATCGCGAAGGCGAAGAAGATCATCAGCGCCAGCGCACCTCCCAGCGTCATATCGTGGTGGATGGCGGTCTGCAGACTAAGTGCATGGGTGTCGGCTTCAGCGCCGTAGAGCGTGCCCATGGTGCTGACCATAACTTCGCGGGCCAGGACGCTCGATAGCAGGCCGATGCCGATCTTCCAGTTGAAGCCAAGCGGCGCAATGGCTGGCTCAATAAAGTGGCCCAGTCGTCCGATCAGGCTGTCGGCCAGTTCGGGCGTGGAGATCGCCCCGCCCCCAGCCTGAACCACCGGCAGGTGAGCGAGCACCCAGAGCGCCAGCGTGACGCACAGGATGATCGTGCCGGCCTGCCGCAGAAAGACGCGCGCCCGGTCCACAAGGCGCAAAGCCAGCGAACGGAGCGTGGGCATGCGGTACTGCGGTAGTTCGAGAATAAACGGCGCATCGTTCGATTTGAGGATTGAGCTTTTGAGCAGCCATGCGGTGGTCATAGCCCCCACAAAGCCAGCCAGATAAAGACCCAGCATCACGATCGTCCTCAGGCCGAGAACGCCGTGCAGATAGAAGGTATTGGGAATGAAGGCGGCGATCAGGAGCATGTATACCGGTAGCCGTGCCGAGCAAGTCATGAACGGCGTAACCAGGATTGTCGCAAATCTGTCGCGCTTGTTCTCGATGGTGCGCGTAGCCATAATGGCTGGAACCGCACAAGCGTAAGCCGAGAGCAGCGGAATGAA